>Ga0335085_10002901_pt1 | contig 30888 bp, 23 predicted proteins | sample Lox_Sample_45_FD_206712 | JGI IMG/M metagenome (GOLD analysis project Ga0335085, IMG submission 206712) | Soil microbial communities from Loxahatchee National Wildlife Refuge, Florida, United States - Lox_Sample_4.5 | ecosystem: Environmental > Terrestrial > Soil > Wetlands | place: USA... | reverse complement strand
GCTGCTGCATGCTCCTGTCCCGCCGGCTGGCGCTCACCACGAATCGCACTCTTTGCTCCTCAACGTTCACGGTTCCCCAGGCCATCCTCGCCCTCTTTCGAGGGCCCCTTCCCCTGTGCCCTCATCGAGCACAAAGTGTAAAGGATGTCCTGATAACACCCTGTAAAGGATGTCATGAGACCGAACACAGAATGGCTGTGCCACCGGATACAAGCCTAGAAGCGCGACGCGGTCCCCAAGAGGCGGCGCCCCCGGGGCTACAAACCTGGTGATGATAGCGGCGGTGGAGGGATAATGGAGGCGCGAGGAAAACGCGTGCCGCGCTAAAGGCCGCGGCGCTACGTTGAGCCTAAACCTGACGGTGCCGCGTTCCGCGAGGAGATTAGAGAGAACCCACCCTTAGAGTCGAGCTTGGGCGCCGACAACAATAGGAGAGATCCTTCGCTGCTCTCAGGATGACAACCGGGGATGCTGAGCACAGTGTGACGACGCCACGATGTGCGAAGGGGGCAGCGGGTAAAACGCACAGCCAGGAGTGGCTGTGCCACAGGTACAAGCCTCGAAACACGACGCGTTCCCATGGGATCAGAGAACCCAGCAACAGACACAAGGGGTTGACGGTATGGCTGGCACTTCGAAAAGTGCGCGCGTTTTCACGAAGGGATGGGGAGAATCTCCCTGGTCCATCGATTTTCGCCCGCTGCCGCGCCTGCTTCCCGAACAAGTGGATTTCGCGGTGGTGGGCGGAGGCTTCACGGGATTGGCGGCCGCGGCCTGGTTGCGCAAGCTGGCGCCGGAGAAAAGCGTGGGCGTGTTCGAGGCGGAACAGATTGGCGCGGGCGCGAGCGGAAACACGGGCGGCATGGTGCTGGGCGAGAGTTCCGCGGGCGACCTTCCAGGGCTTGGCGACGTCCTGGGCGGATTCCGAGGGACGCTGGATGAGCTGGGAATTGAGTGCGACCTGCAGCTTCCGGGCGCCTGGGAGATTGGGCGCAAGGGCGGCTGGAAAGATTCGCCGATCTCTTGGTCGGATTCGGGCAGGCTGCGCGTCGTGGATGAGGTGGCGGGAGGCACGGCGGATGCGGGGAAGCTGGTCAGCGGATTGGCGCGGGCGGCGGATCGTTCTGGAGCGTCCATCCATGAAGGCGCTGCGATTGACGACCTTCAATTCGACGAAGTTCGAGGGCAGAATACTCTAGTCCTCAAGATGGGATCGAAGGAGATTCGCGCCGGGAGCGCGCTGATTGCTACGAACGCGCAATCGCTGGAACTCGGCGGACTTGAAAAGCGCGCTACGCCGAAGCTTACGCTGGCGGTAGCGACGGAGCCGCTGACGCCCGCGCAGATCGAGGTCCTGGGACTGGATTCCGGCAAGCCGTTTTACACCGTGGACTTTCCTTACCTCTGGGGACGGACACTGGCGACGCAAGGCGTGATTTTTGGAAGCGGCTTGGTGGACGTGGACGATTGGAGGGAGCTGAAGCAGATCGATATCGGCTCCGGCCGAGCGGCCGAGCTCATGGCTCGACTCGAGCTACGCGTCCGCAGCCTGGACCCGGCGCTCGAATCCGTGGGATTCACACATTGGTGGGGCGGTCCAATTCTGATTGCGCGGGATTGGAAGCCGATATTCAGGCATCACGTTCGCAACGACCGTGTGATTGTGCTGGGAGCTTATGCCGGCCAGGGCGTGGCGCTTTCCGTTTATTTGGGGCGTTGGGCCGCGGAGGCGATGCTGGGACTGCGTCAGCTGCCAGATTGGAAATGAATTTCCCCGGGAAGATATAGAATCTCCCTCGAACGAAATGGCCTCCGTAAAACCGCAGCTTCAAAGATCAGCCGCCGCGCTGCTGGACGTGAGGGCGTGAGCACGCCCATCGTGGTTCATTTTGGTCCGGAAATTTGCGGGGCCTACGGCAGCGCAACGGAACGCGAGTGGCTGGTGACGAATGGGCTGGGCGGGTTCGCTTGCGGAACCGTGGCAGGCATACAGACGCGGCGCTATCACGGGATGTTGATTGCTTCGCTTCCCGAAATTGGCCGGACGCTGCTGGTCTCACGGGTTGAGGAAACGCTGCGCTATGCAGGAGACGAGTACGCGCTGAGCGCTAACCGTTGGGCGAGCGGCACCGTCGAACCCGAGGGATTTCGATACATCGAGAAGTTTCACCTGGCGGGCTCCATACCGGTGTGGAGGTTTCGTTGTGCGGACGCGGTGCTGGAAAAACGCGTGTGGATGCAGGACGGCGCCAACACCACGTTCATTCGCTACGACCTGATCGATAGTTCGGCGCCAGCCGAACTGGAAGTGAAAATTCTCGTAAATTACCGCGGCATCCACGGGACCACACGAGGCGGTGAATGGAAGACGTCGGTCACGCCGGTTCCGCGAGGGCTGTGCGTGGTGGCGCGTGAAGGAGCCACTCCGGTCTATTTGCTGAGCGACGTGGGTGAGCCGGAGGCGCGGCAAGAGTGGTACCGCGACTACGACTTGCCGGCGGAACGCGAGCGCGGACTGGACGATCGCGAGGACCATCTGCTGACGGGAATTTTTCGAGCGCACCTCTCGCCCGGCGGCTCGGCCACGTTTGCGTTGAGCACGGAGGCTGCTCCTCCCCTTACAGGCCGGGCCGGCCTCGCGGCGCGGGAAGCTCTGGACCAGAGGCTGCTCGAAAACTGGATCGCCGCGCATCCGCGGGCTTCGCTCGAAGCTCCGCATTGGATTTGGCAATTTGTGCTGGCGGCGGCGCAATTTCCGGTGCGGCGGCGCGGCGCCGATGGGCGCGAGAAGTGGTCGATCATTGCCGGTTATCCGTGGTTCGGCGAATGGGGGCGCGATGCGATGATCGCGCTGCCGGGGCTGGCCCTGGAGACCGGGCGGATCGAAATCGCGCGATCGATGCTGGCCGAGTTTGCGGAATTGATTCAACAGGGATTGCTGCCCAACACGTTTTCCGAAAACGGCGAGCCTGGGTCTTACAACAGCGTTGACGCCATGCTGTGGTACATCCACGCGCTGCAGCAGTATGCGCTGCAAACTTCGGACCTGAGCGTGGCGCGGGGGGTCTTCGACTCACTTGCATCGGCGGTGGATTGCTATGCGCGCGGAACCCGGTACGGCATCCACGCCGACCCTGCCGACGGCTTGCTCCAGGCCGGCGAGCCTGGAACGCAAGTGACCTGGATGGATGCAAAGTTGGGCGATCGCGTGTTTACGCCGAGAATCGGCAAACCTGTGGAAGTGAACGCGCTGTGGTTCAACGCGCTGCAGGCGATGGCGCGCTTCGCCGCGGAACTGGGGAAGCCGGCGAACGAGTATGCGCGGCTCGCCGAGCGGGTGAAGACGAGTTTTGGGCGCTTCTGGAATGCGGAGAAGGATTGCTGCTTCGACGTGATCGATTGCCCCACGGGAGATGACGCTTCGCTGCGGCCGAACCAAATCTTTGCCGTTTCCCTTCCGGAGAGCCCGCTGAGCGTGGCCCAAGCGAAGAGCGTGGTGGATATTTGCGCGCTGCGATTGCTGACACCGCACGGATTGCGCAGCCTGGATGCGGCCGATGCTAATTATCGCGGGCACTATCGAGGTTCGCCGGCGGAACGCGATGGCGCTTACCACCAGGGCACCGTTTGGGGCTGGCTGCTGGGCCCTTTTGTGCTGGCGCACTTGCGCGTTTACGGCGACGCGTCGAGGGCCTTCGCGTTTCTGGAACCGATGGCTCACCATCTCTCCGCCGCCGGCCTGGGCAGCGTCAGCGAAATTTTCGACGGCGAAGCTCCCTTTGCTCCTCGGGGGGCCTTCGCGCAGGCCTGGAGCGTGGCGGAGATTCTGCGCGCGTGGCGGGCTTGTTACGATGCGGGGCTGAGGCGCGAAAATTCGAGTAAGCGCGAGTAAAGGCGTTGGGCTGGCATTCAGCCGGCCTTCGGCTTCTTGGGCGACTTGGGCGTCTCCACTAGCTCGATGAGAAGCTTGCCGCCTTCTGCGACAGGGACGAGAAAGAAGTTCACCCGCGTTTGGTTGGCTCCCGCGCGAACCTCCGGATAAAGAGGCTCCAGCGCGAATCGGCGCTGGAGGATTTCCACCGCTCGCTTGGCGTCGCGGACGTCGCATTCGACCTGCTGGATGCCCTCGCCAAAGCGGGCAAGAAATTTGGCGATGGGCCCTTCTCCACCGGATGTTCTTGCGGTAAGGATGTCCATGCGGACGCCATGAGCGAAGACCAATTCAAATTCGAGCACGTCGTGATCCGCGGGCACGTCGGCTAATTTCGGCTGACCGAATCGGGCGCGAATGGCTTCGAACGTCCGGGGATGAACGGCGATACCGACGGTGAGCAGCCCTCCCTTACCCGCCGCCAAGGAGCGGAATTCGGGATCGGCAAACCATTGCCGCAGCACGGGTTCGGCGGCAGCGCAGCCCAGGCGAAACAGTTCGTAAGCGGCGGCTTCGCGCTCCTTGGCGTCGGGAGCAGCTAACTTGGAAATGTACGCCGGGATGGCCTCATTGCGCTCGTTCATAGCTGGAATCATGACACAGACCGATGCCGCCGCCGAGTTTCCGCTGAAAATCGGAAGGTCGGTTTGAATTTTGACCTCGTGTGTCACGAAGAAGAAAATTCAAACCGACCTTTACAGAAAAATGCGGGGATTGGTCGGCGATGGGAACCGAAAATGTTTGCGGAACTAGTGAGCGAGCTGCTCGGCGGTTTCGACGGTGTTCAGGTTTGATAGCTCGATATGGGCCGTTTTCGCTGGAGAGACGGCTACGCCGACGTCCCAGACCATCCGGAGTTCTCCGCTCAGCGCGGGAGTATCGAGATTGGAGATCCAGTATTGCCCGGCATTCAGGCCCTCAAAGGCGCCTTTACCATTAAGGTTCGATACGGCGGTAGCGACGAGGTAGCGGGTCTGAGCAAGCTGCATGACGCGCTGTTCGAGGCGGTGCTGCTGCTGCTCTTGTACCTTCATCCATCGGGGATAAGGATTCAGTTCGCTAAATTCGGCGTCCAGTCCCTGCATGAGATCGGGATGCGCTTCAATATAGTGGTGAAGCGCCTGTTGGTATTGGTCCCGCTGGCGCTTATATTTTTCAGGATCCTTTTCCTTTTCGCCGTTCTTGTATTTGGGCTCCGGAACGCCAGCATGGACAGCCGCCCCGTTTTGGTCGTTATAGGCGCTAAGAAACTCGGGGACATTGATGACGTCATCCGGGGTAAGTTCCTTGACGAAATCGACTCCGGCCAGATCCACCTGATGGTGTTTGGTCATCCAGATCTTCAGCTCGGGTGATACTCCCAACCGGGCGATGAAGTGATCGAGATCGGTGAACGGCTCGGCGGCTTCGGCTTCTTTGCGAATATCGGAGAGGCTCTTGGAGAGCAAATAAAACGTCATTTCGCGCACAGGTTCCGCTTGGCTTCCGGGAGCCCTCACGTAAGTGGTGAACTCAATGGATCCATTGCCGGCCGCCTGCGCACGGGAAGGCGGGCAGGAAACACACATCAGGGTGCCAAGCAGGCACCCAACGACCAAAAAGTTTGGGATTCTCACGTCCGCGATGCTAACAGATCAAGCGGGGAGCGAAGACAACTTCGCGCAGGCTACGTGGCGTAAAGATAATGGCCGGTTGGGCGAGCGCAACCCAGCTGATCGAGGCCGGCAATATTTGGAAGCTTATAGGAGCCGGAAGTTGACTTCGATGGGCGTGATCGTCGCGACCGGCGTACCGTTGGGGCCCACGGCCGGTTTGAAGCGCCAGGTGCGCACCGCTTCGATGGCTTTCTCATCCAGTCCCAGGCCAGCGCCCTTGACCACCTGAATGTTGGTGGCATGGCCGTCCGGCTGAATGATCACCTGCAGCACGACGATGCCCTGAAACTTGGCCTTGCGGGCGTCTTCGGAATATTGAGGCTCGGGGCAATAGAGGCAGCTGGGATAGCCCACGCCGCCGGTGCCGGGACGGAAAGCGCCGCCGCCCGTGCCGCCGCCAGAGCCAGGTCCTAAGCCGCCGCCGCTGCCGCTGCCAATTCCGCCGCCCTCGCCGCTGCCCATTCCGCCGCTGGCCCCGGGTCCTGCCGAGGCGCTCATCATGGCAGCGAGCGGATCGCCGTAATTCGGATCATTCGGGCTCGGAATCTTCAGTTCCGGCGGTCCCAACAGAGTCGGCTCGGCTTCCATTTTCGGATTGGGATGAGGCGTCAGCAAAGGCGGAGTAATCTGAGTCATACTCCACTTGGGCAGCTTGCCCTGAGTGGCGGGCTGCTGCTTGTGTTCGCCACCTCCACCTCCGCCTGCCGCACGATCCTTTGCAGGCGGCAGCTTGGAAAGATAGGGAGAGATGTCGATCACCTGCATGCTGGCTTGCACAGGCGGCTGCACCATGTGGCGAAAGATGGGCACAAGAATCAACACAGCGATCAGCACGTGCACGCCGGCCGAGATCATCTGCGCCATGCTGTACTCGCGGCGCTTGGCCCAAAGCGGCCGCACCGGAACGGGCTTGCTGGTAACCTTGAGCGGCGGCAACTTGGGCGGTGAAACGAGATCGTGGAGATTTCGCCAGAAGACCCGATAGGTGGGCTCCAGATCGATCACCATATTGGAATTGGCGGCGCCTTTTATTCGGGGCGAAGGACGAAAAAACGCTTTGAGGTTATCGGTGAAGCTGTCTTCTATACCTTCGGTGTAGAAGACCTCCTGCGGAGCATTCCGGGGCACACGCACGGATCGCTCGGTGAGAAAATCCTTGAGATTGGTCCAGAAACTGGGTGCCTGGAGCCTGCGGCTACGTCCAAAGGAAGGACCTGTGGAGCCAGGAGGAAGATTCAGATGCGCCGCATTCGGGTCGCGAAGAGTGGGGTTGAGGTTCAGTCCTTGCATATGTGAGGCCCCTGGCGTCGAAGTCTACTCCTAGAGCTCACCCACCGAGTTAGATTCATCGGCAGCCAAAAAGATGCCCTGGCCGGAAAACTGGTACTCGATCAGCGATAAATTGTACCATATGACTTTTCGCCTTGCGCGACGCTCTTTTGCAGTCGAACATAGAAAATCAACACAAAAGAGCTGGCCGGCCGGGACGGTTTCAAACCCTTGTAGGCAGACGGAGTTCTCAGACAGATGTCAAAGCCTGTAAATCTAAAGAGCACGCTGAATCTCCCCAAGACCGATTTCCCGATGAAGGCCAACCTTCCGCAGAATGAGCCGCGAATTCTGGCCAAGTGGGAGCAGGACCGGCTTTACCACCGCATTCAGCAAGCGCGGGCCGACGGACCTTCCTACGTCCTGCACGATGGGCCACCCTATCCGACGGGAACGATTCACCTGGGAACCGCATTGAACAAGATTCTCAAGGATATGGTGGTCAAGTCCAAGAGCATGGCCGGCTTCCGAGCGCCTTACGTCCCCGGATGGGATTGCCATGGTTTGCCCATCGAGACGCAGGTTGAAAAAGAGCTCGGCGGGAAGAAGGGCCGCGTCGCCCCGGTGGAATTCCGGCGTATTTGCCGCGAATTCGCGCTGCGCTATGTGGATCAGCATCGCCGCGACTTCAAAAGACTGGGTGTTTTGGGCCGCTGGGAAGACCCATATCTTACGATGAGCAACAGCTACGAGGCGTGTATCGCGGATGCATTTTTATCGTTTTTAGAGAAGGGCTATGTGTTCCGCGGGCTGAAGCCGGTCTATTGGTGCCTTCATGACCGGACGGCGCTGGCGGAAGCTGAGGTAGAGTACGAAGATCACGTAAGCCCTTCTATTTGGATACGATACGCAGTAGTCGAAGGTGGAGAAGTTACCCCTAATTACTATGCCCTGGTTTGGACCACTACACCTTGGACCCTACCAGCGAGCATGGCACTTGCTTTCAACCCGACTTTCAACTATGTGCTGGCACCGGATAGCAAAGGTGACATTTACATTGTGGCAGAGGACCTTTTGGACCGCGTTTCCAAGGAAACTGGGCTCATCTTTGTCGGCGGTCCTACCGGTCCATTTAAGGCCACTACCCTTTTGCAAAATGACGCAATCCGTTTCCAACATCCATTTCTTGATCGAGTAATCCCGCCGGTCTTAGGCGAGCACGTTACCCTGGAGCAAGGCTCGGGAATCGTGCACACCGCGCCGGGGCACGGCGCCGAGGACTTTGCCGTGGGCCAGGAGTATGGCCTGGAAACTTACGCGCCGCTCGACGATAACGGCCGTTTCACCGAAGGGCTGCCGGAGTACAACGGCAAGACCGTATTCGAGGCTAACCCGGCGATCGTCGAATTGCTGAAATCGCGCGGAGCGCTTGTGGCCGAGGGCAAACTGCAGCATAGCTATCCGCACTGCTGGCGGTGCCACAATCCGGTGATCTTCAGGGCCACCGAACAGTGGTTCATTCAGCTCGATAATGGAAGCGCCACGGTTCCCGCGCCGAAAGCCAAGCCGCTGCGGCAGCTTGCGCTGGACGAAATCCCGAAAGTGAAATGGACGCCGGAATGGGGCCGCGAACGCATTCACGAAATGATCGCGCACCGTCCGGACTGGTGTATTTCGCGGCAGCGCGTGTGGGGCGTGCCGCTGGTGATCTTTTACTGCGACAAATGCGGCACGCGGCTGGAGGATTTTGAGGCGCTGCGCCTGGTGGTTCGCTGGTTCGAGCGCGAAGGAGCGGATGCGTGGTACACGCATTCCGCCGAAGAACTGCTTCCCAAGGGCACGGTTTGCGCTTGCGGCTGCGAAAAATGGCGCAAGGAGAACGACATCCTCGACGTCTGGTTCGATTCCGGCTCCTCGCATCTCGCCGTTCTCGACCCGCCCGGCAAACCGAATGCGCAGATGCCCTGGCCTGCCGATATGTATCTGGAAGGCCCCGACCAATACCGCGGCTGGTTCCATAGTTCCCTGCTGATCGCCGTGGGAATTCGAGGGCACGCGCCTTATCGGCAAGTGCTGACGCATGGCTGGACGCTGGACGAGCAAGGCAGGCCGATGTCGAAATCCCTGGGCAATGTGATCTTGCCGACGGAGATCTGCGAAAAATGGGGCGCGGACCTGCTGAGGCTGTGGGTGGCTTCGCAGGACTACCACAGCGATCTGCGCATGTCCAAAAACGGCATGACCCAGCTTTCGGAGGCCTACTTCAAGATTCGCAACACGTTTCGGTTCGCACTGGGCAATCTCTCGGACTTCGATCCGGCGCGAGATTCGGTAGCGGAAAATTCGCTGGTGGAGATGGACCGCTGGATGCTGGGCCGGACCAGCCGGCTGCTGGCGAATTGCCTGGAGTTCTACGAAAAGTTCGATTTCCACCGCGTGTATCACGCGGTGTACGACTTTTGCGTGGTCGATCTGAGCGCCTTCTATTTCGATATTCTCAAGGACCGGCTTTACACTTTTGCGCCCAAGGGATGCCCGCGGCGTTCCGCGCAGACGGCCATCTATCGCATCGCCAGTACGCTGGCGCGATTGCTGGCGCCGATTCTGGCGTTTACCGCGGACGAGATCTGGCAATATTTGCCGCGAGAAGAAGGCGCGCCAGCGGATATTCATCTCAGTTTGTTTCCGCCGGGCCAATTTTGCAGCTTCCCCGACGAAGCGCTGGACGCTCGGTGGGGGCACCTGCTCGAAGTACGCGCCGCCGTGCTGAAATCGCTGGAGCAAGCGCGCGCCGCCAAGCAGATCAATAGCGGACTCGAAGCGCGCGTGGAACTCTCCGCGGACAGTGCGCTCGAGCCGCTGCTTCGGGATTACGCGGATTGGCTGCCGACCTTGTTTATCGTCTCTCAAGTGGAACTCACGAACGGAAACTCTCCGACGGGTGCTGCATCGGAGACGATGCCGGGCCTGGGCGTGACCGTGCATCGCGCGCTGGGCAAAAAGTGCGAGCGCTGCTGGAACTATTCGCTGCGCGTCGGGGAGAGCACGGATTATCCGACGGTGTGCGAGCGGTGCGTGGCCGCGCTCGAGGAGATCGAAAGCTACTCGGGGCCGTCTGGAACTGCGGGCACCTCCGGCACCCCGGGGTCCTCGGGCACGGCGGACGCGAACTCCTGATGGCCGCACGGAGCGCGCGCTGGCTCTGGCTCACCTTCGCGGTGGTGGCGGCCGACCGCGCCAGCAAATACAGCGTGGAGCAACTCACTTCGCAGGGCTACCGGCGGACACTGATTCCGCATTTCGCCGACCTGGTTCACAGCGTGAACGCGGGCATCGCCTTCGGCCTCTTCTCGGAATCCGACTTCAAGTGGGTTTCTTTTCTGCTGGTCACCGCTTCGACGGTGATCATTTTGCTGCTCATATGGCTGCTGGCGGCGGGGCTGGCGGGCCAGACGGCAAGCCAGGCGGGGATCGCATTGATTGCGGGCGGCGCGGCCGGAAATCTTTTAGACCGCCTTCTTTACGGCGGCGTCACGGATTTTTTGGAACTGTACGCGGGAAATTTTCGCTGGCCCGCTTTCAATGTGGCCGATGCGGCGATCACCATCGGAGCTGTTTTGATCATTCTGGACTTACTCAGTGGCGAGAAGGATGCACGCAGAGCCCACACTTAGCTCAGGCGGGGTTCCCCGCGAACAGCAAGCCGCTGTGCGCCACTTCACGGCATCGGCGGAAGATGCCGGCCGGCGCCTGGACCTCTATCTCTCCTCGCGTCTTCCCGACGTCAGCCGCACGCGCATTCAGGAACTGATCGACCAAGGGCGGGTCCGGCTGGGCGGCCGGCTGGTACGGCGCGCGCAGCGGGTGATGTCCGGCGACGTGATCGACATCGAGGTGCTGCCGCGGCCTCCGCTGCGAGCCGCTCCGGAAGAGATCGCCCTGGACGTGCTGTATGAGGATGAAGACGTGGCGGTGGTGAATAAGCCGGCAGGCATGGTGGTGCACGCGGGCGCCGGCGCGGCCAAAGGCACACTGGTGAACGCATTGCTCCATTATTTCGGCGCGCTTTCCACTGTGGGCGGAGGCCTTCGTCCCGGGATCGTCCATCGCCTGGACCGAGGCACATCGGGAGCGATCGTCATCGCGCGCAATGACGCCGCCCATCGCAACCTGGGCGAGCAGTTCCGATCTCGCGCCGTAAGGAAGACGTATATCGCGCTGGTTCACGGCAAGCTGAGCCGGGAGGCGGGAAAAATCGATCGTCCGATTTCACGCGATCCGCAGCGCCGAACGCGCATGACCGCGCGGCTCGCGTCCGGGCGCGCCGCGCAGACGAATTGGCGGGCGCTCGTGCGCCTGGGAAATTTCACGTTGATCGAAGCCGAGCCTCGCACCGGGCGCACCCACCAGATTCGGGCGCACTTCGCCGCCGCCGGGCATCCGCTGGTTGGCGACACGCTTTATGGCGCGCCGGCGCAAGTCCGCGCCGGAGGACAGCTTCTCAAGCCGCTGGGGCGGGTGTTTCTGCACGCCGCTCGCCTGGGCTTCGCGCACCCGCGAACCGGCGCGACGATCGAGCTGCGTGCTCCGCTGGCTCCCGAATTGGCCGATTACCTGAACGAGCTGGCGCGAGCGCTCGATTTTGAACCGGCCAGGGTTGACGCGGCTTTGCGCGGCTACCTATAATTCGGGCAGTGCGCGTTCGTATCACCCTCGCAGTCCTGGCCGCGGCCGTAGTGTTTTCCGCAGGGCTGTCCGCGCAGCAGCCGCAACAGCCGCAGCAGCCTCCGGCGCCACCGCCCGCGCCCGAAGTCAATGGAACGCCGCCCATTCGCCAGAATGTGAGCCTGGTGGATATCCTGTTTACGGTTCTGAACCGGCAGAACAAGATTGTGGCGGATTTGAATCAGGAGAATTTTCGGGTTTTTGACGACAACGCGGAGCAGGAGATACGCTTTTTCAACCGGCAGACGGATTTGCCGCTGCGCGTCGGCTTGCTGCTGGACACGTCCAACAGCATCCGCGACCGGCTGCAGTTTGAGCAGCAGGCGGCCATCGACTTCCTCTATAACGTGATCCGGCGAGAGAAGGACCAGGCCTTTCTGATGACCATAGACGATGAGCCGGAGATGATTCAGTCTTTCACGGGCGATCTCGACAAGCTCCGGGACATCATATCGAAGCAACGCGCAGGCGGCGGGACGGCGCTTTATGACGCGATCTATGAGGGCTGCGACCAACTGCTGAAGCTTGCTCCGGCCGTTGGCAATCCCGAAACGGACTTGCGCCGGGTGCTGGTGGTGATCAGCGACGGCGACGATAACTTGAGCCGCCATTCGCGCGGAGAGGCGCTGGAGGCCGCGCAGCGGGCGGGCATCGTGATCTATACCATCAGCACCAGCATCAACTGGATTCTCACCGATCAGGAAGCCGCCCAGGCCGATCCTTCGAATCGGAAATATCTGAAAGACGAAGGGGACAAGGTGCTGCAGCAGTTTTCAGATGAAAGCGGCGGCCGGGCTTTTTTCCCTTACCACGTGGACGACCTGGCGCAGTCGTTCGCCTATATCGGAAACGAACTGCGCAGCCAGTATTCGCTCGCTTACGTCCCTAGCCGGGCCCCCGACGGGAAGTTCCACAAGATTCGCATCGAGGTAAACACCAAAGGACTGCAAGTGCGGGCGCGTAAAGGCTATTTCGCTACTCCGGTGGAGGCTTCCGCGGCGGAAGCTCGTTGAGGGCAGCGGCTAGTTCAGCGGGTCAATTCCGCGGCGCGTAATAACCCTGGCGCGTGAGCACATCCAAATCCTTGCGATTGGTCTCCACCTTGACCTTGCGATAGCCGCCGTCCCGCTCCGGGTTGGAGGAGTAATATCCCAACGTATACTGGCTGCGAAGTTCCTCGCTGATCTGGTCGAAGGCTGCCTCGAGATTCTTTTCGCTGCGAACAATGATGGTGCGGCCGCCGGTCCGATCGGTCAGCTCCTTGGCCACCGAATAATTTCCGCCACCAAACCGGGGATCGGCCACCAGCAGGATGTGCACGACGGTGTCGGTGCGCTGCGCCGCCTCGATCGCGTCCTGCACCCGCAAGGTGCTGCCCTCATCCTGGGCATCGGTGAGAACGACGATGGCCTTGCGCCCGGCTTCGCCGGCCAGCTTATCGTGGCAGGCGGCATATACCGCGTCGTAGAAGACGGTGCCGGGAACCGACTGACTCAACGGCCCCTGCGCGCCGGGCGAATTAATGCGGGTGCGATTGATGGCTCGGTCGAGCATGCCTTGGTCGTCCGTCAGGTCGGCGAGCAAGTCCGAGTCCGTATCGAAGCTCACCACCATGGTGAGATCGCCTTTGCGCAGCACGCGGGAGAGAAAGCGCACGGCAGCGGCCTGCTCGGCGCCCAGCATATTCGTTTCGCTGCCGCTGGTATCGATTAAAAGGCCCAGGGTGATGGGCAGCGTGGTTTCGCGGGAGAAGAAGGAGATCTTCTGCTCGACTCCGTCTTCGGTGACCTTGAAGTCGTTCTGCTCGAGAGTGGGGATAATCTGCTTGGTTTTCTTATCGCGCACGGTGGCGAAAAGATTGACCAGATTGACTTGCACGCGAATTCCCTGCTGGGACGGATCCGGATTCTGGCCGGCTCCCAGGGGAACCGCGGGCCAAAGCAGCGGCATCGCCAAGGCTGCCATTGCCACGAAGAGCTTGAGACGTTCCGACCTCATCGTATAATCTCCATGAATCTTGCGTTGCCCTTACGATGCGCCATTACCATTCAGAGGATGCGCGTGTCAAAGGATGCGCGTGCCGGAGCTTACCTCGTTTCGAGCATGAGATCAGTCGCCTAATTGTCTGTCGATGACCCGCTTGCGTCAACGGCCGGCCTTGGCGTTACTCATACAGGGATCCATCCTGGCCCTGGCTATGTCGCTGGCAATGCCTGCGCAAGTGGTCCCCCAGGGCGCACAGCAGCAACCGCCGGCGCAACAGCAGCGGCCGAATTCGCGCGGCACGATTCGCAGCACCGTGGAACTGGTGGTCGTCCCAGTGACCGTCAAGGATGCGCGCGGCAATCTGGTGGACGACATTCGGCAGGATGAGTTCACCATTTTCGAAGACGACGTAGAGCAGCGCATCTCCACTTTTTCAACTGACGCAGCCCCTCTTTCGGCACTCGTTGTCCTGGACGATGACCTCAAACCGAAGGCCACCGAGCAGGTGCGCCGAAGTCTGATCTCCCTGGCCGGGGCTTTCAGCGAATCCGACGAAGTCGCGCTGGGCAGATTCGCATCGTTCTTCACGCTGCTGATGGATTTCACCACGGACAACGATCGCCTGATGGCGCAGCTTAAAGACCGTGCTTCGGGCGACGACTCCGTGCCGGATCCGGCGTCGACCGCGCCCAATCCGGGAGCCGGCGGCCAGCCCATTCCGGGCGCCCCCACGACCCAGCAGCAAGGGTCCGCCGACAAGAGCACCAAGCACCTGGACGACGCGCTGCACGGGGCGGCTGAGGTCTTGCGCGCGCGCCCGCACGAACGGCGCAAGGTGATCATTCTGATTTCCGACGGCGTGGACGCGAAAAACAACACGTACAGCTACGACCAAGCGCTGACCGCACTGCTTTCCGCCGATGTTTCCGTTTACGCCATCGGCACCGACGCCGCGTTGCTGCGCCGCGGGGCGAGCCCGCTCTCGCGTTACGCTCACGCCACCGGCGGCGACACCTATTTCGTGAACAATGAGGCGGCGCTTTCGCAGGCCTACGCTCAAGTGGCCGAAGAGGCGCGCCATCAGTACACGCTGGCCTATTCGCCGGCGGGCACGGACCGGACCAAAAATTACCATTCCGTGGAAGTTCGCGTGAAGCGCGCCGGGCTCAACGTGCTGGCGCGCGACGGCTACTATCTGGTGCGCCTGCCGTGAACGTCTGCCGTGAGCTGCGGCGTCGAACTTTCGCTTGACATCACGGATTACGAAACCGTATAGAAATAGTCGCGCGGGGTTGGGCGGATAAAAATCGCAAAGGCTCGCTGATTTTGCAGGGGAGAAGCCTCCAGGGCAGAGGCAATGCGCGGCAAGGCGGAAGGGATGGCCCGAATTGGATCCCTTCCTCTCATTTCGAGCGGGACGCTTTGGAGCGTCCCGCTTTTTATTTCGAATTACTTGCGACCGGCTGGCGCGGGCATCGCCTCCGCACTCTCAGCCGGATCGCGCAGCGCAGCTGCGGATTCTTGCGTGGGACACAAGGATCGATATTCGCAATTTTTGCAAATGAAGCCCGGACGGGCGGGAAAGTCGCGGGCCCGGATATCCGCGGCAACTTCCTGAATGGTGTCGCGCACCTCTTTCAGCTGCTTCTGTTCGCGTGAGGCGGAGACGCACTGGTTATTCTGCAGGTTGTAATAGATCAGCCGCACGGGATTGACGTCCAGCACTTCACGCGCCGCGAGGGCATAGATGCTCAGCTGGACATCTTTATCGGCATGGCTTTCCGATTTCGGTTTGCCCGTCTTGTAGTCGATGATCTCCACTTCGCCCGCGGCGACACGGTTGATCTGGTCCATCCGTCCGATCAACTCCACGCCATTATCGCAGTGCAGCGTGAAGCGTTTCTCAAGTCCGATCACGTCGGGCGGGGCGGCCAGCATGCTGGCGTGAAAAGCGCGCAACTGCTCGATGCCGTCGTGCAGATATAAATCTTCCTGGTGGCGATCCTCGAAGCCCGCCGAGGTCCACTCGCGGCGGAAAATCGCCGCGACCTCATCGAACCCAAGGCGGACACCCTTGCGCAGCGCGGCGATGAACTGCCGTATGGTGACGTGCATGACGTTGCCGAAGGTGGTGGCCGCGCTGGGGCCGCTCCTGATCCCCCACACCTGGCCGAACAGGTATTTTTGCGGGCACTTCTGATACGTCTCGATGGCCGAGACGCTCAACTGGAGCGGTTCGAAAACGGGCGGACGGTAGCGCTCGGCCCAGGGTCCAATGCGCGAATAGACGCGCGGCTGGATGGCGGATTCCGGGAAGAGAATGGGCTCGGCGTGCAGGGGCGCGCGAAGAATCGCAGCAGGAGGCGAAGCCGGCGAACTCTGTTCCACGCTTTGTCTGGCCACCTTACCCGCGCTCAAAATATCTTCGATGAAGACCGAAGGCCGCGAGCGCTTGTGCAGCACCGTGGTCAGGGTGAGCCGCTCGCGCGCGCGCGTGATGGCTACATAGAACAGGCGCCGCTCTTCCTGAATATGAAAATCGCCTCGCGGCAACTCCTCTTTCATGAGCGCGGGGGGAAATTCCAGCACGGACGCTCGAGGCGCCATGGGAAAACCGCGGTGCGTCAGCCGCAGCACGAAAACGTGATCGAACTCCAATCCTTTCGCGGCATGCACGGTCATCAGTTGAACGGCGTCTCGGGAGTCCTGTTCCAGGTTGATTTGCCCGCCGGCCTGGGCGAAGTAATCGAGATATTCCACGAATTCGCGGAGCCGGCATGTTTCGCTCTTGGACTGCCACTCCCGGACAAATTGCGCGAATCGGCGCAGGTAGTGCTGATCCGAGTCGCGCAGGTGCACCGGAAGTTCGAGCCATTCCGTTAGCGCGGCGAATAGATCGGCGGCGTCCATCGTCTCCGCGCGAGCGCGCAACCCGTTCAAACCGGCAACTAGATTTTGAGTGGCGGCGGGAGGGCCACTGAATGGCAGGCGGCCTTGACGCGGCTGGAGCTCATCCCAAAGCGAACTCTTGGCCTTCTTGGAACGCTCGCACAGGCGGACCAGTTCGGCTGCGTCGAGGCCCCAGGCTGGAGCGGCCAGCACCCGGGCGCAAGCGACGTTATCGGCGGGGTTCACGATCAGGTGCAGATAAGCCGTCAGGTCCCGCACCAGCGGATGGTCCAGAATCGAGAGATTGCGGATCACCACGGGAATGCCGCGTTCTTCGAGCGCGCGAACCAATTCATTGCGATGGCTGTGTATGCGATAGAGGGCGGCGAACTTTCGCCAGCTCAGGCCGGCTGCGTGCAGGCGCTCGATTTCCGCGGCGATCCAACGCGCTTCCTCTTGCGCCGAGGGGAATTCGACGATGCGGACTTTTTCGCCGTCGGGCTTGTGCGGCAGGAGTTCCTTCTTGGGAACGAGCGGCGAGTGGTCGATGAAGCCGGCGATCTGCGTGGCGGTGCGCAGAATGCGCGCGGTGGAGCGGTAATTATCCACGAGCGGCTGGACAAAACGCGCCGCGCCGGCGCTATTTCCGCGGGGAACCGCGGCAAAACGTTCGAGGAAAATCGTGAAGCTTCCAAACGAGGCGCCGCGGAAGCGGTAGATGGCCTGCGCGCTATCGCCTACGCCGACCACGTTGCGATGGTCCGCAGCCAATTCCCACAACAGCTCGATTTGCGCGATGTTGGTGTCTTGAAATTCGTCCACCAGAATGTATTTGTAGCGCGCGCGCAGCGCGGCGCGAAAAGCGGGATCGCTCTTGAGTAAGCGAACCGCCTCCGACAACTGCATCCCAAACGTCAGCATATTGCGCTCGCGAAGCAAGTTGTCGCTCGCTCGATAGGCGCGGGCGACCTCCCGCTGCTCGGCAAGGGCTTCCTCGCGGATGCTCCGTTCGTCTTCGGCAAGCCCATTTTTCTCGCGCGCGTACGCTTCGGCCAGGGATGCGGTGTGGCGTTCGTAATCTTCCGGCGTGACCAGTTCATCCTGGCAGCGCGAGAAAAACTTCACGAAATCGCCCAGGAACTGCCCCGGCTCGGCGAGGCGGCGATAACGATCGAGCGCCAGGACCGCGAGATTGCGGCGCAAGAGAATCCAGTGGTCGATGTCGTCCAGAGCTTGCAGCTTGGGATTGCGTTCGATCAGCAGCGCGTTGCAGAAGGCGTGGAATGTTCCCACGAACACGGCGCGTCCGCGCTCGCCGGCGGCGCGCGCGATGCGATGCTTCATCTCTCCCGCCGCTCTGTCCGTGAACGTCAGCGCCAGGATGGATTCGCCCGGGAGGTCGGGATCGGCATTCAGGAGATGGCGGACCCGCTCCGTGATGACGCGCGTCTTGCCGGTGCCCGCGCCGGCGACCACGAGGAGAGGTCCTTGGCCGTGGCGTACTGCGGCGCGTTGTTGTTCGTTTAACTCTGGGAGCTCTGGGCCAACCTCGGCCGCGGGCCTCATTAGTTCGAAAAGATCGGCCACGCGGTCATCGTAGCCGATTTGCCCACGAAGCGCACGGGACTACTCCCGCGCCGCGCAAATTGACCGGGTGCGTTGGCCATTGCGCACCAGCACGCCTGAAAACTGGGCGGTTCCCTTGGGCAGGCATTAGAGTTGCGATTATCACCATCCTGAGGGTAACACCATGGCTGAAGTTAAATCGGGCTACGAGAAGAACGCCACGACCAATGGAGCATATAAGTTTGACCTAGGTTATACGTGGTTTGTTCTGATCGGGGGGACGCTAGCGCTACTGCTGATCCTTGGGGGGCTCCTAGCGGCGGCGAATCGGAATGAAACCGTAGGTCCGGGACTGGCGGTCACCGGTGCGCTCTGCGTAATCGCATTCATCGCTGCCATAGCGTCCGTCGTAAAAAGTTCGTCGCGTACGATTCAGGTTAATGATGACGGAATCTGGGTGCAGGACAAAAGAGGAAATGGGATCGAAGGTCTTCACTGGGGCGAATTGGCAAAGGTTACTGCTAGTAATAAAATGGCTCAACTTTTGCTTTGGGACGGCGCCGGCAGGCGCCGAGTTGTCGTCGATCGGAACGTTGAGAATTTTGATCGAATTCGGGGTCGCATTATCATGGAATATGCGCGGGTGTTCACCTTCGGCCCTTTGCCTTTTGAGTTTCGGAGATCCAATTTCTGGACCTTGGACGGAATGGCCTGTGTTGTAGCGGCTGTGGTAATGGGTCTAGTGTCTTTTCGAGTTTACTTACGCGGCCAACCCGGCTCAGGCATTCTTTTGCTTCTTCTTTTTGGGGTTCCTTTCTCGTTATATTTTCTGAGCATCAACCCACAGTTTTTTGGACCTTCGCAATTATTCGAAGACCGAATTGTATTGAGTGGCCTCTTTAGGAAAAGAGTGATGTATAAGGAGAATGTCACAGGCGTAGAGATTGTGGATTTCACCGCCGGTAAATCTGGAACGTCTTCCATGGTGGTGGTCACTGCTCGCAATGACAGCCAGCTCAAAATATTGCAGCGTTACGGCAATCTGCCGGACATATATCTGGCGATAGAAGCGTGGCTAGCTCGGTAGGAGGGGGGTTCGGTCACGCAAGTTCGGAGGCAACCCAGCATGGCTCCTGGTGAACGCTCCCGGGCCGCAAATTGACCCGACTTCGAGCGCTGCTATACTGGGCGCGGTCGTCCGCCCGAGAGCCATTAACCCGCAAGGAGCGCCTGTATGCTTCAGCGAACCCTCCGCCAACCTGTGATCGTGAGCGCGGTGCGCACTCCCGTCGGTAAATTTCAGGGCGTTCTCTCGTCATTTTCGGCCACGGAACTGGGAGCCCGCGTGGTCGCCGAAGGCGTGCATCGCGCCGGAATCCAACCCGACACGGTGGATGAAGCGATTATGGGCAACGTGGTGCAAGCGGGATTGGGCCAGAATCCGGCGCGCCAGGCGGCGCTGCGCGGGGGGCTGAACCCGCGCGTGGCAGCCATGACCATCAACAAAGTCTGCGGCTCGGGGCTGAAGGCCGTCGCCCTCGCGGCGCAGGGCATCCTGCTCGAAGAGATCGATATCGCTGTGGCTGGGGGCATGGAATCGATGTCCAATTGCCCTTATCTGCTCCCCGACGCGCGCAACGGCTATCGCATCGGGAATCGCCAGGTGGTCGACTCCATGATTCACGATGGACTTTGGGACGTCTACGAAGACGTGCACATGGGCATCACCGCCGAACTGGTGGCCGAGAAATATAAGATTTCGCGCGAAGAACAAGACAAATTTGCTATGCAGAGCCACCTGCGAGCCGTGCAGGCCATGAATTCGTGCTTCATCGAATCGCAGATTCTGCCCATCGAGGTGCCTCAGAAGAAGGGCGATCCCATTCTGATCAAACGCGATGAATCGCCGCGCGCGGACGCTTCGCTCGAAGCGCTGGGCAAGCTGCGGCCCGCGTTCAAAAAAGACGGCACCGTCACGGCCGGCAACGCTCCGGGAACGAATGACGGCGCCGCCGCCGTGGTCCTGACCAGCGAGGAGACGGCTTTGCGCCTGGGAAAGACTCCCATGGCGCAAGTGGTGGCGCAGGCCGTCTCGGGGGTGGAGCCGAAATGGGTGATGATGGCGCCGGTAGAGGCGGTGGAGAAGCTGCTGCGCAAGACGGGCTGGGACCGCGATCGCGACGTCGATCTTTACGAACTGAACGAAGCGTTTGCCGTGCAGGCCATCGCCGTGATGCGCGAATTGCGGCTCGATCCGGAAAAAGTGAACGTGAATGGCGGCGCCGTGGCCATCGGGCATCCCATTGGGGCTTCCGGCGCGCGCATCCTGGTGACGCTGCTCTACGAGATGCAGCGGCGCAATGTGCATCGCGGAATCGCGGCGCTCTGCCTGGGCGGAGGCAACGCCGTGGCCCTGGCCGTGGAACGCTGAGCGGGCAAACGCGGGAACCCCGTTTGTCACTATCCAGAAAATTCAAACTGAGCACTACCCTGCTGCAACCTCGCTTGATTTTTCCGCGCCTTCGGTCATCCTAGTGGGCTTTTCCTTTCCCGATCGGAGAATACTTTTGAATCCCGAGGGCATTCGCACCGTAGCCGTCCTGGGCGGCGGCACCATGGGCAACGGGATTGCCCACGTCTTCGCGCGCTACGGCTATCGCGTGATCCTGCGCGATATCGAGAGGCCGTTTCTCGACCGGGCCGTCGAGAATATCTCCAAGAACCTCGATCGCGAGGTCAGGAAAGGCAAACTAGCGGATGGCGAAAAGGCCGCGATCTTGAGCCGCATCGACGCGGTCACCGATCTCGACTCCATCTCGCGCGCCGATCTGGCCATCGAGGCGGTGCCGGAGCAATTCGAGTTGAAGCGCCGGGTGCTGGGCGATGCGGATCGGGTGCTGCGTCCCCGGGCCATTCTGGCAACCAATACCTCTTCGATCTCCGTGACCGCGCTGGGCGCCGCCACGCAAAGGCCGGAGCGCTTCGTCGGCATGCATTTCATGAACCCCGTTCCGATTATGCCGCTGGTGGAAGTGATTCGCGGATTGCAAACCAGCGACGAGACGTTTGAAGCAGCGATGAATTTATGCCAGAAGCTGGAGAAGACGCCGGTGGCTGTGGCCGATTCGCCGGGCTTCGTTTCCAATCGCGTGCTCATGCCGCTCATCAACGAAGCGGCATTTTGCGTGATGGAAGGAGTGGCGACGGCGGAGGCCGTCGATAACGTGATGAAATTGGGCATGAACCATCCCATGGGGCCTCTGGAACTGGCAGATTTCATCGGGCTGGACGTTTGCCTGGATATCATGGAAGTGCTTGTGGAAGGGTTTGGCGACCCGAAATTCCGGCCCTGCCCGCTGCTGAAGAAAATGGTGGCGGCCGGATGGCTGGGGAAAAAATCCGGCCGCGGATTTTATGTTTATGGCGGCAAGTAGCGGCTCGTAGTTCGTATACCTTCACAACCTGAATACGACGCGCCGCGCTCTCGCATTGATAGCCCGACGTGCGGAGGGAGGCGTTACTTTCTATTTGCCTTTTCTTCGCCTTTGCATTAGGATGGCGGCGCTCGGAACGAAACAGCGTGTTAGCGGCCAGAAGAACGATCTGATACACTCCCGCCAACCGCGGCGGCAAAATCTCTCGAGGTGCACCATGACAACAGAGGATCGCAGCAAAGTCCTGGAATCGGCGATTGCGCAGATCGAGAAGCAATATGGAAAAGGCGCGATCATGCGCCTGGGCAACCGCGATGTTCTGGTACCGGTGAGCGTAATCCCCAGCGGCGCGGTGAGCCTGGATGCCGCTCTGGGGGTCGGCGGTTTTCCGCGCGGGCGGGTGGTGGAAATCTTCGGGCCGGAATCCGGCGGCAAGACGACGATGACGCTGCACGTGATCGCGCAGGCGCAGAAGATGGGCGGCCAGGCGGCGTTCATCGATGCGGAACACGCCCTGGATCCCGCCTATGCGCGCAAACTGGGCGTGGATGTGGACAACCTGCTGGTTTCGCAGCCGGACAATGGCGAGCAGGCGCTGGAAATCGCCGAGACGCTGATCCGTTCGGGCGGGCTGGACGTGGTGGTTGTGGACTCCGTGGCAGCGCTCGTTCCCCGAGCGGAACTCGAAGGCGAAATGGGCGAGCCGCAAATGGGCTTGCAGGCGCGACTGATGTCTCAGGCGCTCCGCAAACTCACCGGCATCGTTTCCAAATCGCGCACCTGCCTGATCTTCATTAACCAGATCCGCGAGAAAATAGGAGTGATGTTCGGCAATCCGGAAACCACCACCGGCGGGCGGGCTCTGAAATTTTATGCCTCCATTCGGCTGGACATCCGGCGTATCCAGTCGATCAAGGAGGGCGACCGGGTGGTGGGCTCGCGGACGCGAGGAAAAGTGGTGAAGAACAAAGTTGCCGCGCCTTTCCGCGAAGCCGAATTCGACATTCTTTATGGCGAAGGCATATCGCTCGAAGGCGACCTTCTCGATCTGGGCGTGACCCACAATGTGGTGGAAAAGAGCGGCACCTGGATGAGCTTTGGCGGCGAGAGGTTAGGCCAAGGCCGCGAGAACGCGCGGCTCTTTCTTAAAGAACACGTGGACGTTCGCGCGAAGCTCGAATCCGCCCTGCGCAAGAAGCTTGGGTTGGCGCATCCGGCGGCTCCGGCAGAGGCGCCCGTGGCCGCGGCTGAAAGGCAGCCAGAAAAGGCCGCCACCGTGGCGGCTTCGGCGGCCGCCGCAGTTGCACGTGCCAAAAATGGGCGTTAGCGCCAAGCGCTGAGGCCGCAAACGCTCCCGAAGCTTCCTAAAGCGCAGTGTGCCAGGAAGGCGCAGTATCTCTTTAGCGTCAATTGCTTACGGGCAGCGTACTATGGGCAAAATAGTGCCAACTGCCTATTGCATCGGATAGGCGAGTTCTCCTAAAATCCGACTTGCCAGAAGCTGGAATCCCCTGTGATTCCAGGCCTGACCACATTCAACATTCGGACGTCTAATCGTCAGATGCTATCCAGTCCCATGCGTCTCAAACTGCTGTTTTTTGTCGGCTTATTTTCCAGCCTGATTCTCGTGCCGCAAGCGCCGGCTGCCACGACCAAAGCTGTCGCGCGGGCTGCCACGCGCAGACCCGTGGTGCGAGGGGTTCCTACCTTCGCTGATTCCACGACGGGTGATATCGCTACCTTTGACGATCCGTTGGTGCGACAGGCTGCTATCGCCGGCCTCGGGCACTACAACGGTTCGGTGGTGGCCATTGACCCGAATACGGGCCGTATTCTCACGATCGTCAATCAGAAGCTGGCATTCTCCTCCGGCTTTATTCCCTGTTCCACCATCAAGCCGGTAATCGCGGTGGCTGCGCTCGAGGAGAGCGTGATTACTCGCGACACCATGATCAAGGTGGCCCCGCGGCTTTACCTCAACCTCGTGGAAGCTTTGGCGCATTCCAACAATGCTTTCTTCGAGGAACTCGGCCGGCGGATGGGCTTCGACACGGTTTCGCGCTATGCGCGCCTGTTGGGGCTGGGAGAATTGACCGGCTATAACCTTCCGGAAGAGCAGCCTGGCGCGCTGCCCTCCGAGCCGCCGAAGAATGGCGGCGTAGCTCGCATGTCCAGCTTTGGCGAAGGCATTCAGATCACCCCTCTGCAATTGGCTTCGCTTGTCTCCACCTTGGCGAACGGCGGCACGATTTACTACCTGCAGTATCCCCGCTCCGAAGCGGAGATTGCGAATTTCCAGCCACGCGTCAAGCGGAAGCTCGACATCGAACCGCTCTTGCCAGATATTCGCGACGGCATGCTTGCCGCCGTCCTCTATGGGACCGCGCGTCTTAGCTACGTTAACGATGAACAAGCACTGGGAAAGACGGGAACCTGCTCGGATTCGGCGTCTCGAGTCGGCTGGTTCGTTTCCTATGCCGATCAAGTCCATCCCAAGATCGTGATCGCGGTGCTGATGCGGGGGCAGAACAGAGTGGTAACTGGACCGATGGCGGCGGGGCTTGCCGGACGAATCTACCGGCGGCTGGACGAAGAAAACTACTTCGAGAACTCCACCACACCAAAACCGAACCTCAGCGCAAAGACAACTGCATCGCGCTAAGCCGCAACGGCGTAGCAAAATTCAGCAACAAAAGAATCTAAGGGTGACGAATGTAAGAGTTTGCGGAAGTGCGCCCTTTTAGCGCACTTCCCAGGTGTCGCCGGAACGAAGCAACTTATCGATATCGCCCGCGCCGCGCTTGGCAATCACGTCTTTAACTTGGTTGGCCATGATGTCTTCGTATCGCGGAACATCGTTCCAGGAGCGAAGCACGCCAATGGGCGTGGGGAAACCGGGCATCTCCTCCATCTTAGCCAGTAAGAACGCGTATGCCGGGTTGCGGTATTGTTCATCGTGGATGAGCAAATCGTGTTCGGAGACGCCATTGCCCAGCTGCACGACCTCAAGGTCAAGCCCGTTCAGGCGGATGCCCTTGTCTCGATTCTTGCCAAAGATGAGCGGCTTGCCGTGCTCGAGATGCACCATGTGTTCGGTGCGGGCGTCTTTTTCGGTCAAGTATTGCCAAGCTCCGTCATTGAAAATATTGCAATTCTGAAGGATCTCGATGTAGGCCGCGCCTTGATGCGCCGCGGCTTTTTTCAGGGTGTCCTTCAGGTGACCTTGCATGACATCGACGGAACGCGCCACGAAGGTGGTTTCGGCGCCCAACGCCAGCGCCAGCGGATTGAAGGGCCGGGCGTCCGAGCCGAATGGAGTGGACTTGGTCTTTTTCCCGAACTCCGATGTGGGCGAATATTGCCCCTTGGTAAGGCCGTAGATGCGGTTATTGAACATCAGGACCTTGATGCCCACATTGCGGCGGAGCATGTGAATGGTGTGATTGCCGCCGATGGAGAGCGAATCGCCGTCGCCGGTGGCCACCCACACTTCGAGTTCAGGATGGGCAACCTTGATCCCCGTGGCCACCGCAGGCGCACGCCCATGGATGGAGTGGAAACCATAGGTGTTCATATAGTAAGGGAAGCGGCTGGAGCAGCCGATCCCCGAGACGACTACGAACTTCTCGCGCGGAATCCCCAGTTCGGGGAAGACGGCCTGGACGGCGGATAGAATGGCATAGTCTCCGCAGCCGGGACACCAGCGAACTTCCTGGTCGGTTTGAAAATCCTTCTTGGTCAAAACTGGCACTGTGGCGCTCATGTGTCCCCTTATCTCCCGTTTCTCCCGGCCCCTACCGCTCCGTAGCTGAGAACCTCTTCGATTTTTGCCTCGAGCTCGGCCTGCTTGAAGGGCTGGCCCTGAATTTTGTTGTAGCCCTCCACATCGACCAGATACTTGGCCCGAAGGATCATAGAAAGCTGCCCCATATTCATCTCCGGGACCAGCACCTTGCTGTAGCGATCCATCACCTGCCCCAAGTTGCGGGGAAGCGGGTTAAGATACCGCAGATGAACGTGTCCGATGCGGTGTCCGGCGGCGCGCTGCGCTTTCAGGGCGGCCGTGATGGAACCGTAAGTGGATCCCCAACCGATGATCAACAGATCGCCATCGGGATCTCCGGCCGGCACGACGTCCGGGACATCCTGGCCGATGGCCTCGACCTTGGCTGCGCGCAAACGAACCATCTTTTCATGGTTGAGCGGCTCGTAGTTCACGTTTCCGGTTACGTCCTGTTTTTCCAGTCCGCCGACCCTATGCTCGAGGCCCGGCGTGCCCGGAATGGCCCAAGGACGCGAGAGCGTTTGCGGATCGCGTTTGTAAGGAAGGAAGCTCTGGGGATCGGTGGCGAAATGAACAGGAATTTTCGGAATTTCGCTTACCTGAGGAATGCGCCAGGGCTCGGCTCCATTGGCCAGATAGCCGTCCGAGAGAATAATTACTGGAATCATGTACTTCAGCGCGATGCGGCTGGCCTCCAGAGCAATCCAGAAGCAATCGCCAGGAGTGGACGCGGCCAACACGGGTATGGGCGCCTCTGAGTTTCGGCCGTACATGGCTTGCAGCAAATCGGCCTGCTCGGTCTTGGTGGGCAGACCCGTGGAAGGGCCACCCCGTTGGATATCGCAGATCACGATGGGCAGCTCCACCGCTACCGCCAAGCCCATGGCCTCGGTCTTGAGCGCCATGCCCGGACCGGAAGTTGTGGTGATGGCCAGCGTGCCGGCATAAGAAGCCCCGATGGTCGAGGTTATGGCCGCAATTTCGTCTTCGGCCTGAAAAGTGAGCACGCCGAAGTTCTTGTACATGGAGAGTTCGTGCAGGATATCCGAGGCGGGGGTAATCGGATATGACCCTAAAAACAGCTGAAGCCCGGCCTGCTGGGCGGCCACGACGAAACCCATGGCCAGGGCCTGATTTCCGCTCAAATTTCTATACACGCCAGGCGTCAACTTCGCCGGCGGGATCTCATAGCTTACCTGGAAGGCCTCGGTGGCCTCGCAATAGCTATAGCCGGCCTTCATGGCGCGCTTATTGGCTTCGGCCAAAAGCGGCTTGTTCTTGAACTTGTCGTCCAGCCAGCGATAGGTGTGGTCCATCGAACGGTTGTAGAGCCAATAACACATGCCCAGCGCAAAGAAGTTCTTGCAGCGGTTCATGCTCTTGGCGTCCAGACCGAGTTCCTCGAGGGCCGCGTGGGTCAGCTTTTCCAACGGGACGGCAAACAGGCGGTAAGCATCGAGCGAGTGGTCCTCCAACGGATTGCTCGTCTGATGGGCCTTGCGAAGATCGTTGTCGGTAAAGCTGTCACTATTGACGATCAGGATTCCGCTCTTCTTCAGGTCCTTAACGTTCATCTTGAGCGCGGCCGGATTCATGGCCACCAGCACATCCACGGCGTCGCCGGGCGTGTACACATCACTCGAAGAGAACTGCACCTGAAACCCGCTGACACCCGGCAGGGTTCCCGCAGGGGCGCGGATTTCGGCCGGATAGTCCGGGAAGGTCGCCAGATCATTGCCATAAAGAGCGGCGGTATTGGTGAACTGACTGCCCGAGATTTGCATGCCGTCGCCGGAATCACCGCAAAAGCGCACAACCGCGCGGTCAATCACTTTTCGCTGGGGCTTGCTCTCGACAGCATCCGTAATGGTGGCCATTATTGCTTGGAGTCCTTCTATAAATTAGGAGCTAGCGTCCAGCCGAGGACCTCCCTCCCGAAAGCATCCGAGCCTTCCAGTGGGGGGGGATTCGCGGGGGTCGCCGCACTACGAAATATAGCACAAGTTGAGGGTCGCCGACTACGTACTCGCAGGTTCAGTAAACAGAATGAGAATGCTTTCGACACGTTGAGCTCTCCCCTCGCCAATCTTGAAATTTGCGCCCGCATGGGGAATTTTCGGTTGGGATGACGCTCATGCGAAGTGTGGAGTTCAAGTCCACTAATGTTAAAGCTCTTGCCATAACCAAAGCTCAGGCTACCAAATTGACACTGAAAATAGGGCGCTTACGCACTCGCCGACTGGTGCTTCGATTGCCTCTCGTTGGCACGCGGGTGTAGTTCAATGGCAGAACGGACGCCCTCCAGGCTTCTGATATGGGTTCGACCCCCATCACCCGCTCCATCTTTTCGAGGCAATCTCCAGGCATCATCTAGGCCGACCTCCATGCCGAAATTTCGGGAATCCGACCCATCAGGAGTGGGGCGATGCCGCGGGCGATGGATAGCGGCGGAATAGCGTACAAAGTTGCTCTTGCATTGACGCCAACACACAAAACCTACCTTCTTTACAAGGGCGCCCATTTGTGTTCCGCTGGATGAATGCTTTGGTGATTCTTAGAGAGGGAGAACTCCATCATCGTGACTTTTTCTACCATTGGCGTGAATCGTGTGTTCAATTTCAACGCGGGACCAAGCGCGCTGCCGCTCCCGGTGCTCGAACGCGTCCGCGAAGAGTTGCTCGACTGGCATGGCAGCGGCATGTCCGTTATGGAGATGAGCCACCGCTCGCCCGAATATGAGGGCATCAACGCCGGCGCCGAAGAGGGGCTCCGCAAGCAGCTCGTAATTCCCGAAGACTATGCCGTGATATTCGTGCAGGGCGGCGGGAGCATGCAGTTTTCGATGGTGCCTATGAATTTGTGCCTGCCGAAAAAGCAGGTGGATCTGATTCATACGGGCGCATGGACGGCGAAGGCCCTCGGCGAACTCACAAAAGGCGGCATTCCACATCGGATCGCCAGTTCGACCGAAGAAGCAAAGTTCATGCGCGTTCCACGCCCTGCCGAAATTACGCTCACGCCGGACGCTTCCTACGTTTATCTATGCACGAACAACACCATCGAGGGCACCCAGTGGACGACATTCCCCGAAACCGGCACGGTACCGCTCGTGGCCGACATGTCTTCGGACATCGCGTCGAGGAAGATAGATGTAAAGAAATTCGGGTTGATCTTTGCGGGCGCGCAGAAAAACTTGGGGCCTGCTGGCGTTACCGTGGTGATCGTGCGGCGTGATCTTGCCGAACGTGCGGACAAGAATGTGCCGACATTGCTGCAATACCGTACTCACATCAAGGCGAAATCGCTTTATAGCACCCCGCCAACGTTCGCGGTGTACATCCTCGGGCTGATGATGAAGTGGATGGAATCGGAAGGCGGCATCGCGGCGGTCGAACAACGGAATGATGCCAAAGCAAAGTTGCTTTACGAAGCCATCGATGGGAGCGGCGGCTTTTATCACTGCCCGGTCGAGCGTGAGTCGCGGTCGAAAATGAACGTGGTGTTTCGCGTGGGCAAAGCCGGCGGCGACGAGGTGGTCGAAAAGAGATTCGCCCAACAGGCAGCTTTGGCGGGGATGGCAGGCACGGCAGGCCATCGCTCGGTGGGCGGAATGCGCGTGTCGCTCTACAATGCGGTCACAGTCGAAGCGGTGACCGCGCTGGCCGACTTTATGCATGAGTTTCAGCGCAAGCAAGGCTAATGGTACAGACTCTTCTAACTGCGACGGCGCAGCGCAGCAATCCCGGTCTTGATTAGTTTGCTGCTTGTTCCGAACGCGAACATTTTGCAAATTGCGGCAGCTGGCTTGCTTCACTCCGAGTTCCAATACTCGCCAGAGTATGCTCGAAAATTTGGATTCTAAGAAAAATTGAGATGAGGGTATCGCCTCGAATTCGGTTAGAGTTTCAAGGTCACTTTCTGAACGTTTCTGACGAATTTGCAACCGGGGGGCCATTCGCTTGCAAAAAATCGCCACAGCGCTCCCGGGAGTGTGGGAGCTTCGGCCCGACATTTTTCGCGACGCCCGAGGTTTTTTCATAGAGAGTTACAACCAGGCGAAATTCGCGGCGGCCGGAGTGACCGATCAGTTCGTGCAAGACAACCATTCCTGCTCGGCCAAAGGGACGCTGCGCGGGCTGCATTATCAACTAAATCGTGCTCAAGCCAAGCTTTGCCGAGTGGTGGAGGGAGAGGCGTTGGACGTGGCCGTGGATATTCGCGCGGGTTCGCCGACGTTTGGGAGGTGGACGAGCGTGGTGCTCTCGGCCGAAGTGCAGAACCAGATCTATATTCCGCGCGGCTTCGCTCACGGATTTCTGGCTTTGACGGAGCGCGTGCAGTTTTTGTACAAGTGCAGCGAGTTTTACGACGCGCGCGACGAACACAGCATTCTTTGGAGCGACCCGGAAATCGGCATCGCCTGGAACATTGCCGCTCCGCTCGTGTCCGATAAGGACCGCAAAGCGCCAACCCTCGCAGCCGTAGACCGCGACCTGCTGCCAGTATTTGACCGAAAGTGAGCCAGGAAAATTCCAGGCCGAAGATTCTTCTGACGGGCAAAACCGGGCAGGTGGGCCGGGAATTGGCTCGCCCGCTCGATCGATTGGGAGAAGTGACCGCCCTCGATCGGCGGCAACTGGACTTCACCAAACCAGACGAAATCCGGCAGGCGGTTCGCGGCGTGCGGCCGAACTTGATCGTGAACGCGGCCGCATATACAGCCGTGGATCGCGCCGAGGCGGAGGAGGCGGTCGCGCGGGCCATCAACTCCGTTGCGCCGGGAGTCCTGGCGGAGGAGGCCAAGCGGCTGGGCGCGCTGCTGGTGCACTACTCCACCGATTACGTATTCGACGGAACGAAGGGGAAGCCTTACGAAGAAAACGATCCGATCAATCCATTGAGTGCGTATGGACGGACGAAGCTCGATGGAGAAAGGGCAATTCAACAAGCCGATCCGGCGTACTTGATCTTTCGCACGGCTTGGGTCTATGCGAGAGAAGGGCGCAATTTTCTACTCACGATTCTTCGCCTGGCCACCGAAAAAGAGGAGCTGAGGATTGTTCGGGACCAAATCGGCGCGCCAACATCGAGCCAGGAAATTGCCAACGCCACGGTGAAGGTGCTTGAGCGGATTCGGACGCCGGCAACCAACGTACAGCAGTGGCCGGAGATCAAGGGTATCTACCACATGACCGCCGGCGGCGAAACCAATTGGTATGAGTTTGCGAAATTGATTCTGGAAGTGGCCGCGAGCCAATCGCAGCCCGAAGCTTGGCTTGCCGCCGCGATGCGAGGCCGACCGCTGATGACGCGGCGCATCGTTCCCATCGCAACGGAGGAGTATCCCACGCCGGCGCGCCGCCCGTTGTACTCGGTGCTTTCGAACAAGCGCCTGAACCACCAGTTTGGAGTAAAACTGCCGGATTGGGAGGCGCAACTGCGCGCCATTTTCAAAGGTATCGACGCTCGTGTCCAGTTCAACTCTTAGTCTTATACCCGAGATCCGTCGCCTGGCGGCTGTTACAACGTAGGCCCTGTAACCGTGCGATCAGGTGCCTTCGGACCAGGAGGCCAGATAGTGCTCCTGTTCCGGAGAGAGCTTATCGACCAGAATTCCCATCGATTCCAGCTTGAGCTTGGCGATCTGGC
>Ga0335085_10002900_pt1 | contig 30899 bp, 33 predicted proteins | sample Lox_Sample_45_FD_206712 | JGI IMG/M metagenome (GOLD analysis project Ga0335085, IMG submission 206712) | Soil microbial communities from Loxahatchee National Wildlife Refuge, Florida, United States - Lox_Sample_4.5 | ecosystem: Environmental > Terrestrial > Soil > Wetlands | place: USA... | reverse complement strand
CTCATCGACCACGGCCACGCCATCCAGTTTTCGAACCCATTGCTGGCGTTTCTCATCAAAGCTGTGGTGTCTTTTAAATTCCCGGACCCTTCTGACGAACAGCTTGCGCCGATTTCGCCCCACCAGCCGGCGTCCGATCGCGTGCGTGGCGAGATACACAATGCAGGCCAGGGCAACTAGCCAGCCAAGCAAAATCAATATCAGCAACATGAATTTCCTACCGCCCACCTGGTTACTTTTTACATTACCAATCGAGAATTTGAAACCGGATTTACCTTGGGTGATCCGAGTTGGTCTGGCGAGGGGCCTATACTAGGCTGCTATTGCGTGCTCGGATCAAAAGACTACTTGGGGAGCGTCTCGCATGAAAATTCGGTATGCAACCGCGTTAGCGTTTGCCATCGGCGCATTCGGTGCGATTGCAGGCCAAAGCCTGCACGCAAAATCCAAGCCGCCGGTTTACGTTGTGATCGACATTGACGAGATAACCGATGCTGAAGGCTTTAAGGCTCTCCTTAAAACGGGTCCCGCCAACATCGCCTCAGCCAAAATGGCTGACGGCCGTTATTTAGCGCGCACAGAAAATATAACCGCTATTGATGGAATTGCACCGAAACGTTTTATCCTCATTGCTTTCGACAGCATGGAGAAAGCAAAAGCCTTTAATATGGATATAAAAGAAACCACCGCAATCCGCGTCAAAACAACAAAGTCGCGGTCGTTCATTGCCGAAGGCATGTAGTTACGCTCTACCATGCAGCAACGGGAGGGTCTATCGATGGGGAAGGCGCTATGTCTGACTTTCGTTCTCGGCTTACTTTTCCCACAGTGGGCCATCGCTCAACAGCCAATCGCGCCGGTACCAATGACGCCCTTCGGCGACGGTCAGGATTCTGTGCTCACCGGGAATCTGCAGTATCAAGTACTGCAAACGACGTTTGTCATCGTCGTGCCGGCCGGGTTCGTGACCGATTTTGCTAGTACGCCGCGCGCGTTGTGGTCGGTCATACCGCCGACTGGACGCTATCAGCTCGCGGCCGTGGTTCACGATTTCCTGTATTGGGATCAGGGTTGCACGCGCGAACAGGCTGACGCGATCTTTCGCGTGGCGATGGCCGAGAGTAACGTCAAGCCCTATGAGCGCGATCTAATGTGGCAGGCGGTGCGCAGCTTTGGGCAATCGGCGTGGAACGAGAATGCAGCGGCGAAGCAAGCGGGAAAGCCGCGTATCGTTCCGGCCGCCTATATGAACATTCCCCCGCTGGTAACGTGGTCGGATTATCAGGACCAACTCATGAGGCAAGGCATCACGCCTGCGCCGGCACCGGCGACACCCCCGGTGTATTGCACGGCGGGAGTAAGTGCGACGCTGCCGTCGCCGTGAGTCCGTTTATGTCGGGTTTCGGGGTTAAAGCGAACATGATGTGGACAACACAGAATGTCAGCACCCAAAGCGAGCGGACATCCGAATTGAGTATTTGCCTAACCCGATACCACTATCCCAGCTTGCAAGCTTAGAGTTACACAACTAAGGTTTGCGGCACGTCAAAATGACGGACCTGCTTGATCAGGGAGGGCTTCAAAGTGGCCATTCACAGGAAAGCGAAGGATAAACGCAAACACGCACCGGCGAACTCGGATTTGGACGTGACGCTGCCAAGTTTTTCCTTCCCGCCTAGTGACAAACTCGCGCAAATTGTCATCGACGCGTGGGCCGAGGGTGACACAAGTCCGCTATTGGAAAGAGACCCCCAGACGGGTAATCCGACGTCAGACGCCGTGGACGCGGCCACAGAAAGGGTCAAAGCAGCGGGCTACGATCTGAAGTGCGCTGTCGTGATTACTGAAGAAGAGCACGATAACGACTACACTATGCAAAAGCCTAATGAAGTCGTTTTTGTGCTGCCGAACAGAAACCGAGTAAAATCATTCAGCGACCAAGCGCGCCTTCTCGACACGGCCAAATTGCTGATGGCCTGTACGCCGAACGGGATCTAGCGAAAGCGGACATCACACTGACCTGTCGCAATGTCCGCTTATAACCCACAGCGGACGGCTCTAATGATGTGCATTGGGGCTCAGATGGGGTGTCGCTAATGCCGGTAGAAAACTGGCTGCCCGCCGCTGTGCGCGCTGCGGCGACCGACCACAAGCTGAAAGCAGGCGAGGCGATATTTCGGCTCGGCGGTAAACCCGCAGGCCTCTATGAAGTCATCACGGGCCGCATACGGCTCGCACGGGTTGACCGTTCCGGGCACGAAATTGTGCTGCATATCGCCGGTCCGGGTGAGACGTTCGCTGAGGCCTCGCTGTTTTCTGCTCAGTATCATTGTGATGCCATCGCAAGTACCAATGCCACGGTACGTGTCTATCCAAAACGGGAAGTACTGGCGGCCTTTGACAAAAACCCCAAGGCTGCTCAAGCGTTCTCCGCAACGCTCGCCCGTCAAGTGATGAACCTGCGCACCCGCATTGAACAGCGAAATATCCGTTCGGCACGCGAGCGCGTGCGGCATTTTCTCGCGCTCAACGTTGGCTCTGATGGCCGCACTGTGCAACTGCAAGGAACATTGAAGGACCTCGCCGCCGAAATCGGCCTCACCCATGAGGTGCTTTATCGCACGTTGGCCGCTTTGGAACGCTCTGGCGGGATTAAACGCAAGGGTGGAAAGATCACACTCTCGAAACGCATATGATTTGGATCATATGTGGCTTGCCCCATTCTTGGTATCAGGCATGCGGGGCAAAACAGCGAACGAGGCTCCCGATGTCAAAATTTCCTTGGAAGACAACACTTGCCGTTTCGGCGCTTCTGACCGCGACCGCGTACGCAGTTGCGCAAATGTCCTCTGGTGGCCCCATGGGCATGCACGGACCGATGCAGCAAGGCGACATGATGAGCCAGATGCACAGCCAGATGATGCAGCACCAAGGTGGAATGCACGGCGGCATGAAAGGCAACATGAATGGCGGCATGGGAATGCACGGCAGCATGCATGGTCAGCAATTTGCCGTGACCGGCGCGCCGACCTCACCGGGGCAAGATGCTTTCGGTACGATCCAGGAAATCGTCCAAATTCTGCAAGCCGATCCCAAGACCGACTGGTCGAAGGTCAACATTGATGCGCTACGGCAGCATCTGATCGATATGAACGAGGTTACGCTTCATGCTGCTGCCACACCGCGCCTGTTAGACAACGGGATAGAGTTCACGGTGACAGGCGAAGGCCGCACTCTTGAAGCCGTCAAACGCATGGTACCGGCACACGTGAACGAGCTGCGCGAAATCGGCTGGAGCGCAACAAGCGATGATTTGCCAAATGGCGTGAAGCTCACGATTTTGGCGAGTGAGGCGCAGCCGCTTATCAAGCTCAAAGCGCTCGGCTTTATGGGGATCATGGTGCAGGGCGGCCACCATCAGCCGCACCACCTCATGATGGCAACGGGTCAATTTCCAATGCATTGAATGTGCTACACGGATAGATGGTTGTAAAAGACTGGATTTGGAAGCCACTTGTCGCCGGCTTATCCGGCACTCTTGTTCATTTCGTTTTTATGTATTTTAAAATGCGAGCGGGGCTGCTTCCGTCATTTCAGCCGTACCAGAGCTTCCAGCACACTCTTAGTCAGTGGATCGGCACGGATGTGCCCGCCATTGTGCCGTGGTTGCTTTCGTTCGTGAACGGCATGGCCATTCTGGGATTTCTATTTGGTCGCATTAACGGCCTGCTGCCCGGTCGAAGCGGCATAACGAAGGGTGTGGTTTTCGGTCTCATCGGGTGGGTTCTAATGGGGCTGATATTCTTTCCTTTAATCGGACTTGGCGCATTTGCCTTTCGAGCTGGGTTAGGTATTGCGCCCGCGTTGATGTCGCTCGCGATGTTGCTAACTTACAGCGTCGTGTTGGCTACGGTGTACATTGCATTGGGCAGGCGGAGCAAAACGACATAGGTCCGCTACCGGCCCTTGGCGGACATTTGACTTCCGCCACTATACGCCCGCCAGTGCTAGTCTAACTGTTAAATCGCGCCTTTGCAGAGTTGGGTGCGACTGAGGCGCACTCGAAGCCAGGATGTCATGTCATGATAAAGCTGTATGACAGCGCATTCAGTCCATTCGCGCGTAAGGTGCGGATGACACTGGAGTACAAGGGACTGAATTATGAGGCCGTCGACGGACTGCTCAAGTCAAACCATGCAGCACTCAAGGCTGTTAATGGGCGCATTGAAGTCCCAGCCTTGGTGGATGATGGCATTGTCATCGTGAATTCCGCCGACATCGTCGCCTATTTGGATTATCGCTATCCAGCGAAACGCGTATGTCCTGGCGACCCTGCCGCCCGGGTTCACGCGCGCGCCTGGGAGCGCGTAGCTGACACCTTCGTGGATCCAATTCTTGTCAACATCTCATATTGGAAGTGGGCTGAACGGCCGGACAAAATGCCGGATGGTCTTCTTGAGGCAGCACGCACCGACCTTCGCAGCGTCTACGAAGCCCTCGACAAGGAACTCGCCGACCATGAATTTGTGAGCGGACCCTTATCAATCGCCGACATCGCGCTTTTTCCACATGTGTCGAGTGCGAGAGCGATGGAGGTTGAATTCTCGGTGCAAGATCACCCCAATCTTGGACGCTGGTTCAAGCAAATGCGGGCGCTGCCAATTTGTGCGGCTGACTTGAAGCGTGCCCGGGACTATGTCGCAAGCATGAAGGACCGAGATATTGAGAAGCGCCGTATTTTCTGGCGCGGTGATCGCATCGAGTGGATGCTGGCACGCGGCTTTCATGCATGGTTTTTCAATGAAATCAAAGAAGATCGGGTGGCGTGGCCAGGTCCCGCCTTGCCAGCGCCAATGAAGATCGAATGTAGGGGCGCGTCGGGTCACGTGTAGACATCAAGCAACACCTCGCGGCCTGATTTACATTTTGCAATAGTTTAATTCGCGAATTCGGCATATGTTTTCGGTAACTTTTTTTGGGTTGCAATAATAAAACTTTTGGGGTGGTCAAATGCGCTTGTCACTAATTCTCGGTATCTGCGCCGCGTTCCTTTTCACGGTGCCTGCTGGCTTCTCCCTCGCTCAGACCGGGTCGAAATCAGGGCCGGCTGCAAAGGGTGGCAAATCGGCCCAGGCCTGCCAAAAGTGCTGTAGTGAAAACCAGATCAAGATGGGTTTGCCACCGAAACAAGTCGAGTTATGCATACAAAGGTGTATGATCGGCACAGGACGTAATTGCTGACATCATCTATTTGACTGTTGGCGCTTAGCAGATGTCTCTCCAAACAAACTTGGCGCCTTTCCGACGGTGCCGTTTTTCTTTTGCTAGCGCCGACGAGGTGATCGAGTAAATTGTGCGATGTCGGCTATTGGCCAAAGCGGACACTGCCGCCTCACGCGCCCGACCCCTTTCCCAGTGCTGGCTTGAGCCGCTACGATGGCCCATCTCACAGGCCGGGGGGTCGGGATGAGAAGACGCGAATTCATCAGACTTTTCGGCGGAGCGGCGGCCACATGGCCGCTTGCCGCCCGCGCGCAGCAAACGTCAGCGCCAGTGGTCGGATTCCTGAGCGCTGTATCGCGTATCGAGACGGCCCATTTGGTAGCGGCATTCCAGCGCGGCCTGACAGAAACGGGCTTTACCGAAGGCAAAAACGTTGCAATTGAGTACCAGTTTGCGGAGGGTCACTATGATCGTCTGCCAGCGCAAGCGGCGGAGTTAGTCCGTCGTCCGGTGGATGTCATTGTTGCGTCGGCACCGCCAGCGGCGAACGCTGCGAGAACGGCCACGACCACGATCCCGATCATATTCATTGTCGGTCTTGATCCCGTTGCAGCCGGTCTGGTTGCCAGCTTCAATCGACCCGGCGGCAATGCAACGGGGATTTCGCTCGCATCGGGCCCGCTCGGCCAGAAACGACTAGAGCTTGTACGCGAATTCGCTCCAAAGGCGAAAACGGTCGCTATGCTGGTCAACCCATTGGGGCCGGATGCCGCTCCTGAAATCCGGGACATGCAGGCTGCGGCGCAAGCCAACGGACTGGAAATCAGAATGCTAAACGCCAGCACGCCGAGCGAACTCGATGTGGCGTTGGCGACGCTCGCAGATCACCGCGCTGGCGCGCTTTTGGTCGGCGCCGATCCGTTTTTCATGGTGCGCCGCAAAGAGATTGTCGCGCTGGTCACGCGTCAGGGTATTCCAGCTGTCTATCCGTTTAGGGAGTTTCCGGCGGCCGGCGGTTTGATGAGCTACGGAACGAATATTGCAAATGCTTACCGTCAGGCTGGAATTTATTGCGGCCGAATACTCAAGGGCGCAAAGCCGGGCGATTTGCCAGTCCTCAATCCAACCACGTTCGAGCTGGTCATCAATCTAAATGCGGCTCGCATACTGGGCCTAGATATTCCGCCGGCGCTCCATGCGCGTTCCGATGAGGTGATCGAATAACGATCCTCCGCTGCGCTGCATGAGTCAGCTATTGGCCCAAAGCGGGCATTTTGCCGACTCAATTTTTGAGCAACGATTTGCTTTGAGCGTTACTTGCGGCAAGTTCGAATGAAGTTACATCAATAATCTGAAGCTGATGAGACATGCGCAGAATTGCATGGTGATCGCCTTCATTGCCGGGTTCGTTGCGCCCGCGCTTGCACAAAAGGCTTAGATAGAGGCGGCAAACGCCAAGTGGTAGAATTCTTTAACAAAGGTGATTTTGCTCGCTGATCGTTGCCTTAAGTCTACCTTGCAGCCGTTTTCGGGGGCCCACAGCCAGGATTGAGCACCATGAAGCCGCTGCCTTTGTCGAAGGTCTACCAGTTGCTTGAGCCAGGGCCGGTAGTCCTGTTGGCGACCGCCCTTAGGGGACGGACCAATGTCATGACCATGTCCTGGCATATGATGGTTGAATTCGAGCCACCGCTGGTTGCGTGTATCGTGAGCGGCGCGAATTACAGCTTCGCCGCATTGCAATCAACTGGAGAATGCGTGATTGGCCTTCCGAGCCGCAAGCTCGCAGCCAAAGTCGTGAAGGTCGGCAACACATCGGGCCGCGACATCGATAAGTTCAGGAAGTTCGGGCTGACGCCGGGGCCCGCTGAATGCGTGGCGCCGCCTTTGGTGTCGGAGTGTTTCGCGAACCTTGAATGCAGGGTCGCTGACCGAAACCTGGTGAAACGGTACAATCTGTTCATCCTTGAAGTGGTTAAGGCATGGATCGATCCGGCGCAAAAAAACTGCAAGACCATCCATCACCGCGGACACGGCACGTTCGTGGTGGATGGCAGAACGATCAAACTCAAATCGAAGATGCGCTGATGCGGCCGTTAGAACGCTCTGATAAACATCTGCTTCGGGCGGAGAATGGACAAACTCAATGATCCACGCATCCTGGTCTTCATGCGCAAGATCAGCGTCAAGGAAGGCGCCGCCAAGTCCGTGCACTAATTTTCCAGTCATTTGTGGAAGATCGTGAAATGCCGTGGATTCCGGACGACGCCGAAAGACATACGCACAAGGCGACAACGTGGGCACTCAAGGAGCTTTGGGCGAAGGTCGCAAACGAATGCTTGGAACGAACCGGCAACGAAGGCCGCGCGATCCGCGAAGCGAACGCCGTCATCGCGCGGCATGGTGAACTCGGCCCGCAGCGTTAACGGCAACGAATGTCCGCTTTTGGACTGCGACGCGAAGTTCGGCACGGCGCATGGCAGGCTTGGCTTCAAGCTCTGCCTCGGGTGCAGCGATTTTGTCGACTAGGACACTGATTTGCGTGCTCATCGGAAATACTCCTGTCTCAGCTAGTCTGCAGGCTTTGGTCACTTCTGTCCCGCGATTTGCGGCTCCAGTTTGCGGCCAATAGACTAATTTGATGGAAGTCAATGCCACTAAGGAGTACGTCGCGTTCCATAAGGCCCTGTGCGAGAGGGTCCCGGATGACGACAAAATACGTCAGTTGGTTTGCTGACATTCGCGTGAGCGATGTTGCTTTGGTCGGCGGCAAAAACGCTTCGTTGGGCGAGCTGTATTCGACACTCTCCAAACAGGGGGTACGTGTCCCCAACGGCTTTGCTTTAACCGCGGAGGCCTATCGGGATGCGCTCACCGCTGCCAAAGCGTGGGAGCCGTTGCATCGGTTGCTCGATAACTTGGATAAACGGAACGTCGATGTCCTGGCCAAGCAGGCCGCCAAAGCGCGCGAGATCGTATACCAGGCCACGGCGACAGGCCCGCTCCGCGAGCAAATTGACGGCGCCTATCGGCAGCTTGAGGCGGAGTATGGGGCGAACGTTGCCGTAGCCGTTCGAAGCTCGGCGACCGCTGAAGACCTGCCATCGGCCAGTTTCGCCGGCCAGCACGAAAGCTTTCTCAACGTTAGCGGGATCGACGAGCTATTCGAAGCCTGCCGCCACTGTTTTGCGTCGATTTTCACCGATCGCGCGATCTCTTATCGAGTTGACAACGGCTTCGATCATTTCAAGGTCGCGCTTTCTGTGGGCGTGATGAAGATGCTGCGGTCGGATCGCGCGGCCAGCGGCGTTATTTTTACGTTGGATACTGAATCCGGTTTCCGCGACGTCGTGTTTGTCACCGGTATTTATGGTCTCGGCGAAAACATCGTGCAGGGGACGGTCGACCCCGACGAGTTCTACGTGCACAAACCGACCTTTCGGACGGGCCATCGGGCGGTGCTGAGCAGGTCGCTTGGACGCAAACAGCTCCGCATGATCTATGCCGAGCGCGGTGGCGGCACGAAGAATGTGCCGGTCGCCGAGCCCGAGCGCGACAGGTTCTGTATCGCGGATGCCGAGGTGCTCAAGCTCGCTGAGGACGCCATTACGATTGAGGAGCATTACTCAAGGAGTGTCGGCCGTCCGATGCCTATGGATATTGAATGGGCCAAGGATGGCGACGATGGCCAGCTCTATATTATTCAAGCGCGGCCGGAGACCGTGGTGTCGCAGAGGCGGCCGACAGGGCTCGAGACTTACGCCCTCGGCGCATCGAGCACTGTGTTGGCGACGGGCCGCGCAGTAGGCGAGAAGATCGCCACAGGCAACGTTCGGATCATTGCCGATGCTCGTCAACTTACCGATTTCAAGCCCGGCGAGGTTCTCGTCGCGGAATCAACCACGCCAGATTGGGAGCCGGTGATGAAGATTTCCGCCGGCATCGTGACTGCGCGCGGTGGAAGAACCTGCCACGCGGCGATCGTTGCGCGCGAGCTTGGAATTCCGGCTGTCGTCGGCGCAGCGGACGCAAAGAACGTCCTGCGGACAGGCACCGCGGTGACGGTGTCGTGCGCAGAGGGAGAGATCGGCCGCGTATACGAGGGGGCGCTTCCGATCAAGATAACGCACGTGGAACTGAGCGAGGTACCGCGTCCGCGTACCGAGATCATGTTGAATCTCGGGAGTCCCGAGCTGGCGTTCCGTGCCGCCATGCTACCGAACGACGGCGTCGGTTTGGCGCGGATGGAATTCATCATCAGTGAGCACATTAAGGTACATCCGATGGCGCTGGTTAATCCCGAGAAGGTCGTCTCGATGCAAGCGCGGCGAGAAATCCAGCAGCTCGTGCGCAACTATTCCAAGCCCGCGGATTACTTTATCGAGAAACTGTCTGAAGGCATCGGCATGATCGGGGCTGCCTTTTACCCCAAGCCGGTGATCGTCCGGCTATCCGATTTCAAGACCAATGAATATGCGCGGCTGCTGGGTGGCGATGGCTTTGAGCCGAAAGAAGAAAACCCAATGCTCGGGTTCCGTGGCGCTGCGCGCTACGCGCACCCGGCCTACGCCGCCGGGTTTGCGCTGGAATGCGCCGCACTGCGACGGGTGCGTGAGGAGATGGGCCTGACAAATGTTCGTGTCATGGTGCCGTTCTGCCGGCGCGTGGAGGAGGGGCAACGCGTGCTCGATGCCATGGCGAGCCACGGCCTCAAGCGCGGAGACAACGGTCTCGAAATCTATGTCATGTGCGAGATTCCGAACAACGTGATCCAAATCGACGCCTTTGCAAAGCTGTTCGACGGCTTCTCGATCGGCTCTAACGATCTCACGCAGCTTACGCTGGGCGTCGACCGGGACTCCGAGATCGTTGCTTTCGATTTCGACGAACGCGATCCTGGCATGCTGGAAATGCTAAGGCTGGCAGTTACCGGCGCCAAGCGCAACGGGCGCCATGTCGGCATCTGCGGCGAGGCGCCGGCGAACTATCCTGAAATCGCGCGCTATCTCGCGCATCTCGGCATCGACTCCATCAGCGTCAATCCATCGAGCATCCTGCGCACATTTCAGGTTGTTAGCGACGCCGAACGTGCGAGGACCGTTGCGGGCAAGCCGGCGAAAGCCGCCAAGTAGGAAAGTGCCGCGCTCAGATACAAGGGCGAATATAGGGACGGTTCACTTCCCATAATTCGTCGAGAAGCTTGACGGCAGCCGATGCGGAATTCACCACCGGGTCGATCAGGAGGGCCTGCAAGGCAATTTCCTTGGATGCGTGCACGGCGGCTTCAACTGCGAGCTGCTGGACGCTCACTTGGGTGTGGAGAAGTTTGGCGATCGGATCGGGCAACGGGCCGAGCGAAATCGGATGAATGCCGGCAGCGTCCGCCATCACCGGCACTTCGACCGCGGCATCGTCCGGCAGGTTCGGAATAGCGCCTCGGTTCGGGACGATGCCAGATTCCAGTACCCGCCTCCTGTCGTGGAGGACGCCGCCAATGACGGCGGCGCCACGCTCTCCGGACGGGGCCAGCCAATCGGGCGGTAAAGCTGAACCAGCGAGTACGCGGTCCAGCGTATTGGCGAACTCTACGCGTCCGCGCTCGTCAGCATCAAAATCATAGCCGTGTTCTCCGGCTTCCCAACCATAGGCCAGGTACTCGCCGAGATGATCGTCGCTACAGGTCATCCAGTAGCCGAAAGCCCGGAACAGCTGCCGCGTGAGCGGCGCGAAGGACGGGTCGTAGTCCTGCTCCCTGGCCCGCAGCAGCGGATAGAGGTCTTCGCCGGTCGTCCGGTGGCGAATTTGCATCAGGCATTGCGAATGATTGAGGCCCGCGCCCCACACGTCAACCTGCTCTGGCGCAAGGCCAAGGATACGCGCCACATCATTCCGTCCCATGAATATGCCGTGACATAGCCCGAGCGATCGGACCGGACTGTATTTCCCAAGCGCGAGAATGATGCGGTTCTCGGGGTTGGAGAAATTGATGAACAGCGCCTTTGGACAGATCTCCTGCATCTCACGGACAAAGTCGAACACCAACGGCAAGGTGCGCAAGGTAAACATCAATCCGCCGGGTCCGCCGTTCTCGCCCAGGGTGTGGCGAATTCCGTGTTTGCGCGGCACTTCGAAGTCCAGCTTCCATAGCCGGTTGCGGTCTATGGCCGCGGCGTTGACAACGAAGCTGGCGCCGTCAAAAGCTGCGCGGCGGTCAGTGGTCTGCTCGATGAACAAACCGGCATCCATTTTGGCATTCAACAGTTTGGCGAGCTCCGTCATCTTGGTCAGCGTCTGCGCATTGCGGCCAACCAGCGTCAACGTGCTCCCGCGTAGCTCATCGCTGCTGAAAACATCACGCAACATGTTCAATCCGAACGACATGCTGGTTGCGCCGATGAAAACGATCTTGGTCCGGTTGCTCATCGCCGTTTCCGCCTGCTGGTTACGTTGTGGCAGCACCCGCCGAAGTATGAAGCTCTTCGGCCTCGGTATTGACCGCTGTCATCGCGCGCGTGAGGTGCTCGTACACACGATCGTCGATCGTGACCGTGCCGAAATTTGAGTTCTCGCCATCAAAGCGACCCTCGGCCGGCTGGTCGGCGTGCTCGAACCAGTGGTAGCCGACCAGCGTCGGCTCTTGCAAAGCCGAGGTGACGTAATCCCGGAAGCAAGCTGCCCGTTCACTCTGGGTGGCGACCCGCGGTCCGGCGCCATTGGTGTTTGGCAGACCGGAGTCTTCAGCCCGAAAGGAGAATTCGCCGATCAGGCAGGGCTTTCCGGTAGCGGCATAAGCCTTGATTGGGTTGCACGCATCGCGTTCGTAACAATTGAATGAAATGATATCGGTGTGCCGTGCCGCGGCCTTGATAACACTGTACGGCGGAACGTAGGCGAAGCGGCAGCCGAGGACGAGATGGTTGGGGTCGGCCGCTCTTATGGCGGCGACGCTCAAGGCGAAATACCGTTCCGCCACCCATCCGGCGAAGGCATCGCAATCGGCCGTGAATGTGGCGCGATTGCCGTCGGCCCGATTAGCCTCCGCCTCTTCGCGGGCGCTGCACTGATAAGACGGATTGCGCCGGTATGGCGGCGTGACGTGCGAGAGGGCGGCAAATGCTTCCCAGGATTTTGCTGATGTGCGCCAAATCGAATTAAATTGTGCGAAGTCGGAATAGCGCTCACGGAGCCAGGCGATCGTGGCCAGATGCCCGGGGCTCTTCGTCGACAAATCGACGAACAGCATCAGCAATTCATCGGGGCCGCGCCAATCCGGACCCCAACGCAATTCATTGTCGATGAACCAGCCAATGATGTGTTGGTCGTCGCGCCGGCCACCGCAGAGCTCGCGCGCCCTGCGGCGTGCGAAGCTGTCGAAACCGAAATCGAAAACGTCGGGAAATTCCTGCTTGTGTCCTGTACTACGCGCAAACGACATGCCGAGATCGAGATTGGGCGTCACGGCGAGTGGTACCGGACCCGCGGTCGCTACTAGTTCATCAGACCAGGCGCTGAGAGTGTTGAATCCCCACGTCGCAAGCCGTGCGGCGGCAGCGCTGCGCCAAGCGGCTTGGTTGCCATATTTTCGCCCACAGGCTTCCGCGTAAGGGATGCGATCGCTATTTTGAATTTGGTCCTGGTCAAACCGAACGGTGTTGACGCCCTTCGACAGGAAGCGGCCGCCGTCGGGGTCGACGAGCCAAAAGACACCATCGCGTTTGTCGAGACGAAAATATTGACCCCGCCGGAATCGGGGATCGACAACGCCACCCCATCGAGTTCTTGGTAGTTGAGCCAGCATCGACAGCCCGAGGTTGGTGCATGAAACAGATTGCTGGTATCACGAAGCAATGTATTGATTTGTCTCAATAGGGCGATGCCCGCTTGCGTTAGTTTATCTTAAGTCAGGTATGCTGACACGCAGAGGAATAAATCGTGTCTCCCGACGATGGCGCCCGCTCCGGAGGGCCTGACCGGGCTCCTGCGCCCGACTATCCATCAATTGCTGCGCTGCGACGCGACTTCATCTGGGGTACATCGACCTCGAGCTTTCAGATCGAGGGAGCGACGCGCGAAGACGGCCGCGGTCTGAGTGTCTGGGACACCTATGGGCAAAAAGGCCGGGTCGCCTATCACGATACTGGAGATACTGCCTGCGACCATTATCATCGCTATCCGGAAGATGTGCGGCTGATGCAGCGGCTTGGTGTTCAGGCCTATCGGTTTTCTGTCTCTTGGCCGCGGGTTCTGCCGCAGGGGCGCGGGACGCCGAATGAACTCGGGCTGGCGTTTTACGACCGGCTGGTCGATACGATCCTTGCTGCAGGCATCGAGCCATGGTTATGCCTCTATCACTGGGACCTGCCACAGGCGCTCGACGATCTCGGCGGCTGGACCACGAGGGACTGCATCGAATGGTTCAGCGATTACACCACGCTCGTTGCTGACCGCTATGGTGACCGCGTCAAGCGCTTCGCCACGTTCAATGAGCCGTCGATCTTTACACTGTTCGGGCTTGGGTTCGGCAAAGGCAAACGTGCTACGACCAGCAGTGATACGTTGCACCGAGCCATTCACCATGTGAATCTCGCCCATGGCGCGGCAATTGATATCCTGCGTGCGCGAGTAGCGGGCAGTTTGGTTGGTGCAATTCACAATTATCAGCCTTGTCTGCCATCAAGACCGACTGATGGACAAGCGGCGGATTTTTGTGACGCGTATTGGAATAAGGCCTTTCCCGATCCGCAGTGTCTTGGTGCATATCCAGAGCTGGTTCGAGCGGCTATCGAGCCACACATGCGCGCGGGTGACCTCGCTCGCATCTGCCGCCCGGTCGACTGGTTTGGCCTCAACCACTACAGCCCCGTGTTTGTAAAAGCCGACGCGAGCGCGGTACCTGGTTTTGGCTTCGGCGAAAGGCCAGCCGAGGTACCGGTTACGCCCAATGGCTGGCCAATCATGCCGGGTTCATATCGGGATACATTGCTAAGCGTGGCCAAACGCTATGCGTTGCCAATTTATGTGCTTGAAAACGGTATGGGCGGCTACGACAAGACAAATGAAGCTGGCAGGGTGATCGATAACGACCGTATCGCCTATCTGCGCGACTATATCGGAGCGATGAATGCTGCGGCATCCGCAGGCGCGGATATTCGCGGTTATTTCGTGTGGTCGCTGCTTGATAACTTCGAATGGGATTCAGGATACAGCGTGCGCTTCGGGCTCACTTACGTCGATTATCCGACACAGCGGCGCATTCCCAAGTCATCTTTTGAATGGTACCGCGGCTTGATCAAGGCTGCACGCAACACGATGAGCTAACGTTGTGGGGGCGAGGTGACAGAACGAGACAAGTCAGACGGCGTAGTGCTCGCGGATGTCGGCGGCACCAATGTGCGCTTTGCCGTCCTGAAGGACGGCGCTCTCGGTCCCATTGCCCATTTGACCGTCGCTGAATATGAACGCTTCACGGACGCGCTCGCCGCTTTCATGATCCATCAACCGGGTCGCAGCGCGATCTGTAATGCGATCTTTGGCGTAGCCGGTGTCGTCGAGGACGGCCGCTGCGTGCTCACCAACAATCTGTGGGTCGTCGACGCGCAAGAACTGCGCACACGGTTTGGATTCACTGAAGTCTACGTCGTTAATGACTTTGAAGCGCTTGCCTGGTCGCTGCCGCATTTCACGTCGAATGATGTTCGCAAGCTTGGCGGGCTCGAAGTGAAATCAAACGCACCGATGTTAGTGCTTGGCCCGGGCACCGGTCTGGGCGCGGCCGTCTATGTGCCGCGGGAACAGGGTGGCTTCGCTTTGCACACCGAAGCCGGCCATAGCACGATGCCGAGTGGTTCGAAACGCGAGGACGCAATCATCGAAATGCTACGGCACCGTTTCGGACACGTGTCGGTAGAGCGCATTTTATCCGGGCATGGCCTGGAGAATCTTTACCATACGATTGCGGCGCTCGATTCTCTGCGCGTGCCTGAACGATCCGCCGCCGAAATCACGAAGGCGGGACTGGCAGGACATTGCGCGGCGAGCCGAAACGCTATCGAAACGTTTTGCGCGATGTTGGGCGAGGTCGCGGGCAATCTTGCCCTCGGCATCGGCGCACAGGGCGGTGTCTTTATCACCGGGGGCATCACCACTCATCTGCGCGAATATCTTCCACGGTCGCAGTTTCGTGCGCGCTTCGAGGCGAAGGGCCGGATGAGCCGCTATGTCGCGGCGATCCCGGTATATCTGATCTTGCATGAGGACCCGGCGTTCATTGGCCTGCAATCGCTTGCCAAGCAACGCTCCTGGATCGCCTAGGGGCTTGTGGATGGCTCAGATAGTCACTTTAACACCCAATCCGGCAATCGATCTCTCGACCTCGGTTGATCATGTCGTTCCGATGCTGAAGCTGCGTTGTACGCCACAACGCCGCGACCCCGGCGGGGGAGGGGTCAATGTGGCCCGGGTCGTCAAGAGATTCGGTGGCGATGTCGAGGCTATTCTTCCTGTGGGAGGCTTCACCGGACAGCTTCTGCGCAGTCTGCTCGAAAGCGAGGAAATTCCGAGCCGCTTGATTGAAGTTGCGGGCGAAACCCGCGAAGACTTTTCTGTTTCGGAGCTAAGCACAAACTCCCAATTTCGCTTCGTTTTACCTGGGGAGCCGTTACGTGAATCGGAATGGCGCGAATGCCTCATGGTACTGGCCAGCCTGAAACCGGCGCCGAAATTCATTGTGGCGAGCGGAAGCTTGCCGCCAGGTGTGCCAGATGATTTTTTTGCTCAAGCTGCCGCGACGGCACGCAAACTCGGGGCTAGGTTTTTCCTCGACACATCCGGAGCGCCGCTCGCAGCGGCTATCGAACACGGCGTTGATCTGATAAAGCCGAACTTGCGAGAAATGTGTGATCTCATCGGTGGGCCGCTGGCCAGCGAAGGCGACTGGATCGCCGCAGCGCGCAAATATATCGGTGTTGGAAAGGTCACAACGGTCGCGTTGTCGCTCGGACATCTCGGCGCGATGCTTATCACGCGCGAACAGGCTTTGCGATCGCCGCCCCTGCCAATCAAACCGAGCAGCGCCGTCGGGGCCGGCGACAGCTTTCTGGGTGCGATCGTGTATGGTCTGGCCCAAGGCGATGACATGATCGAAGCGTTCCGGCTCGGCGTGGCGGCCGGCTCCGCGGCGCTTATCCATCCGGGTACCGAACTTTGCCTGCCTGCCGACGCCTACAGGCTAAGCGCGCAGGTCACCGTTGCACCGGTTTGAAATCAGGAGTTTGCCGCCACCACGCGCGCCGCTTTTTCGTTCGCATCGAGCTCGTCAAGCGCGAGCAACAGAGTTGCAACGCGGTGGGCAGAGGAGCGCCAATCGGCCAGACGTTGATAGTTATCGACGAGCCAGTTGAACGCGCCTTGCACGACAACAAATGCCGCCGCAGCTTGCGTAAGCTCACCCAGCGACATGGCGCCACTGAGATACTTTGGTGCGCACAGTATCCAGGCGACCACCGGTGCGAAAAGGAAGTTTCCGTGCGACACCAGCGTAGTTCGAACGAGCTGCCAGCAGAATTCGCGCCACCAAAGGAGGACGGCTTGCAGTTTAAGCTGCAAGGCCTGCCGCTTGCTTCCATCGATTGGTCCTGGATTATCTTGTTCGGCTTCTTGACGAAACGCATCCACCGACGCGCGAAATTCAGCCTCAGCCTGATTGGAGCGCTCGATGACGCTGGTAAGGTGGTGGCCAAAAAAGATCATGAGACCGGACACCATCCCGGAATAAACAATGACGCCAAAGACCAGGTAGCCGGGAATCGTCAAGGTAAACCCGAGAACGCGAGTCTCGATGCTGCCACCGATTTCCCACAGCACCCCAAAAAATGTAATTGAGGTCACGATTGAGGAAAAAAACGCAAGCGCTAAATCTATCGGCGCGTCGGTCGCGATGCGCACGTCAACCGCGATCCGATATTCTGGATTTTCGGTACCTTTGGTCAGATGATGATTGAGATGGCGGAAGCGCTCTTTGTCGAGCCATCGGTCGAGAACGTGATGTGTCAGTGTTTGCCGCCAGGTCCGCTGGGCGGTCATGCGGCCCCACACCGAAGTAGCGGCGAGGAAAATACTGGCGGCGGCGAGTGGGACGAACAATCGTGCTTGCGCCCAAACTGTATCTGCATCCTTGCGTTCGAGCGCATCAAAAAAGTGTCGATTCCAAAGATTGAGCGACACTTGCAGCAACAATTGGAGCAGTGCGACAAGGATGAGGAAACCCGCCAGCCCCAATGCCTTATCGGTTCGCCAAAACTGCGAGGCAGCTTGCCAGAAACGCGCCAGCAGACGCTTCTGGTCGAGAATCAAGGAGATCTGTTGAAACGGCCGCATGTTCGCTCCGCGAATACTAGGCGGACATCAGATCCGCACAAGTATTTTCGATACGGCTACGGAACGACCATGACGGCGCAGGGTGCCAAACTCGCCAGCTTTTGTGAGACGCTGCCGAGGAGCAGGCCGGACAGACGGCCGCGTCCCCGGCGGCCAACGACGAGCAAGTCAGCCTTTCCGCGACGCACCATATCGATTATCGTTTCCGCCGGATCGCCCCATCCGGTTTGAAGTTTGACAGTTCGAACGCCGATACGAAGCGCGCGCTTTCGGGCCTGAGCGAGAACCTTATTCGCCGTCGTCTCGAGCGTCTCGCTGAGATCGCCATCGACGTCCGCCAGGTTCCTGAGCTCCGCTCCGGTAATGCTTCCGCCAATCGTCAGGATCGTTAGATCGGCGCCGATAACCGTCGCGAGCGTTGCGGCTGTATCGATCGCACGAGTTGCCCCAGGCGAGCCATCGGTCGCGACAGTGATGCGCTGCATTGCGCGTGCCCCATGCGTTGTCTGTTATCAAGCAATGAAAGCGAGGTTAGTGGCATCGTCAAGGACTGACTTTCGCGATGACTCGAATTATCCTTTGTAGGCTATAAGGTGGGTTCAGGGTGATCGACACACTGCATTGACGGCTTGGACATGAGCTTTGGCGTATTGACCCTGAATCTATGGAACATTAGTGAGCCTCTGGAGCCGCGTTATCGCTCTCTCGCCGCAGGGTTGAAAAAATTGAAACCCGACATTGTTTGCTTACAGGAAGTTTTTCGCGATCCGAAGTCGGGACGCAGCCAGGCCGAGCTCGTTGCCGAAATGTGCGGCCTCGTGCACCACGTAGAAAAAGGCGGCCTCGCAATTTTGTGCTCACAGCCGTGGGCTCAGTTGAACAGCGCGGCGCTACCGCAATTCCCGGGAGATCCCCCCCGGCAAGTCATAGTGGCAGAATTGTCAATCGAAGGCCGGCCGCTATTGGTGATCAATACTCATTTAGCCTATAGGCCAGAAATGATCGATGAGAGAAGAAAACAGGTGGAGGTAGTAATAGCGACAATCAGACGTTACGACCGAAGCGGGGAACATTATTCGAAAATCCTTTGCGGAGATTTTAATGATGTCCCTGATTCCCCTTCGGTGCGCGCAATATTGAAAACCGATGAGAATTTTCGAGACGTCTTTGTCGAGTGCAATCCAATCAGCCCCGGAATTACATATTCACGTCAAAATCGGTACGTCGACCCATATGGGACTATAGACCAAAGGATTGATTACATCTTCGCCAGCGGCGATCTCGTGCCAAAGAATTGCTACGTCGTTTTTGATGGTACAAACGATCTCGATCTGGTGTCCGATCATTTTGGTGTTTTCGGTATTATGGACTTCCTATCACGCGATCGGATCGCCTAGTTACTAGGTGCTTTGCCATCTCGGCGGGCGGCTTCGAGTCAGCGCTCCAGGTGCAAAAATCCTTCCAGCGTCGCGATCAGAGCAACGCCGCAGCTGCGGACGAATGTCCGTTTTTGTGGGCAAGCGGGCATCGCACAGTCAGCCGAGCGTGACTAACCAAGGTTCGACGGCAGCACGACGACTTTGGTACCAACCGGTGCCCGCTCGTAAAGATCGACGACGTCGTCGTTCAGCATTCGAATGCAACCGGAAGAGACGTTGCTCCCGATCTTCCATGGTTCGTTTGTGCCATGTATTCGATACAATGTATCCTTGTTGCCTTGCCAGAGATACAGCGCCCGTGCGCCCATCGGACTATCAGGACCGCCGGGCACACCTTCGCCGCTTGGTAGTTCCTTCAAACCCGCTCTCAGTTCAGGGTGGCGTACGAGAATGTCGCCGGTGGGGTACCAATCCGGCCACTCCTGTTTACTGCGGACCTTCGCCACACCCGACCAGCCAAATCCCTCGCCACCGACGGCAACACCATACCGTAGCGCCTTGCCGCCACCTTCGACGAAGTAGAGGTAGTGATTCGCCGGGTCCACAACGATCGTCCCGCGCGGCTCGCGCGAGGCATATGCAACTTCCGTCCGGCGGTAAGCGGGATCAATCTCCGTCGAGTGCATGGGTGTGCTCGCGCAGTTCGCGAGGCCCAATAGTGCAATGACGGAAATACCACCAATCAGGATGTGACGGCCCGGATCACACATAGGAAAAAGTTTGAGCCTGCGCGGTGGCGAAATCAAGAAAGGACAATGCCTGCGGTGACGAGCTTTTGGCCATTAGCCAGCCTGAGGGCAATGGCCAAATGGCGAACTTTGCATCCCGGCCGGGAGTCGCCAACCAGCGTATCCCGGTGCCCGCTCGCCCGCTTCTTGCCCCAATTCGGTCCCGCGTCTGCCCCTAAGTGACCGCATCATTCGCGGCGTAACTGCCGAACCGATTGAGTGAAATGAATTGGGGGTTCCGCTCAAATGATCGAATCGATCATGTATGTCGGGATCGGCTTTCTGTTCGCGGCCCTCATCGGTGTGACCGTCATCCCCCTCGTTCACAAACGTGCCGTGCGGCTGACTATTCGCCGTCTGGAAGACTCGATCCCGCAATCGCTGGCGGAGATCCACGCCGACAAGGATGCGCTGCGCGCGGAATTCGCGATGTCAACGCGGCGCATCGAGTTGAAGGTCGAGCAGCTCCAGAACAAAACCGCCATTCAACTTGCCCAGGTCGGCAAGAAGGATGACGCCATCAGGCGACTCAAGATCGAAAGGGAGGCGCAGAAAGTCGAAATGGTCGCGCTCAAGACCGAAGTTAACGCGCTCAAGGAGCGGCTCACCGCCGCCAGCAAGGAGGCCGAGGCGGCGGAAGCCCTGCGTCATGAGCGCGATGTCGGTTCCATCGTACCGGGCGTATGGCAGACAATGGAACCCGTACGGGCGCCAATGGATTTCTTGCAAAATTCACCGCTGGATGGCCGGTGTCATGAAGGCGATCTCTCCACCCTCGTACCGACCGGGATTCCGAGTGCGGAGGTAGTGGCGCTTTCGATCGATGCGTCTCCTCGCACCTCGGGCTATCACAGCAGGGTTGCCCGCTTTTTCATTGCGGCTCTGGTCGGTGTCGGCGCGACGTTTGCCTGGCAATTCCACAATGACATAACAAAAGAGACAGCCAGGACCATGGTTTCATTGTTATCCGCACCGACGGCGAAAACGTCAATCGACGCCGACCTCGCAGCCAGGCAACCAGACTCCGCGCCTGCCGGCAAAGTGTCCACGCAAGATCCGTCGCCTCCGCAGCCAGCGCCTGTCCCGCAGACCGCACCAGCGCCCGACGCTGCCGTAATTTCTACCGGGCCCGGCGTAGAACAGCTCGGTGTCAAGCAAGAGCAGGCGTCCGACAATATGGCGACAGCGCCGGCGGTCGAAGCGGACACCAAACCATCATCCGCTTTGCAGAACGGCACGCAAGTCACAGCGCAGCCTGAGACGAGACCGGCAACCATTGAGGGCTGGACACTTCGCGAAGTCACTAACGGCACGGCGGTTCTGGAAGGACCTGCCGGTATCTGGAGGGCGTCGCCCGGAGATACGGTGCCGGGAGTGGGAAGAATCGAATCTTATATTCGCTCGAACGGCCGCTGGATCGTCGCGACCAGCAGCGGTTTGATTTCGATGCCGATCAGACAGAGCACATCATTCCCTTTGCAGGACGGCACGCAACTCACGGCGCCGCCGGAGATGAAACCGACAGGCATTGCCGGCTGGACACTTCGGGAGGTCAGCGATGGCACGGCGGTCCTAAGAGGGCCTAACGGCCTCTGGAAGGTGACGCGCGGAGACACGGTGCCCGAACTTGGGAGGGTCGATTCGATCGTTCGCTGGGGCGACCGTTGGATTGTTGCGACCAGCAGGGGCTACTGCAAGAGTGCGCCACCGCCCGCGGTTGAAGATGGAATCTGCCAACCGTATCGTGGATACTAGTGGTTGCCGACGCTGATGCGTCGTTCAATGTCCACTTTTCGGGGGCAAAGCGGACATAGTCAAATGCGCCAGACTTTTTGCTCGCCCGTTCCGGCAGCAATCCTGCTGACTGCCATCTACTGTTAATCTCGCCAACCGGCTTTGATGAGACCATCCTCAACGCGCTCGACATAAATTGGATCGCGGAACGGAAACCGGCCGCTATATGCGGCGCGTGAGACCTCCGGTTCTCTGCGACGGATTTCAGCAAGCGCGGCAGCCGCTTCCTGCTTGCGGCCAAGTTGACCCAAACTTGCGGCCAGCATTTGATGGCCCATCCAGTAATTCGAGCTCATTCCGACGGCGCGCCGCGCCATCTCTTGAGCGGCGTCGTATGCCCCGAGTTGGTAATGGGCGATCGAAATAGCCGGAATGCAGCGTACCAGCGTTTGATCGTATGGTCGCAAGCGTAATGAATTTGTGACCGTTTCGATTGCCTCCTCAAACTCGCCGACGCAATCGAGCGCGTAACCCAAAACTGCATGGGCTTGAACCAGGCTCGGATTAAGCGCAATCGCGTGTCGTGCCTCTGCGATTGCATCATCGTGCCGACGCAGCCAAAGCGAGACTTGCGCCATGTGGAAGTGCCCCCTGGCATCCTTGTCGTCGAGCGCTATCGCCTTGCGGGCAAATTCAAGCCCGGCTTGCAGCGTCGCCTGAGGATCTTCCGTCCATCCCATCTGAGCGACCCAAAACTTTGTGGAAGCCATGCTCGAAAAGGCGCGTGCGTAGTTCGAATCGGCGTCGATCGCCGCCGAAAAAAGGCGTTGAGCCTCTGCCGCATCGGCTGCCGTAAACTTGTTGTGGTGCCAATTTCCGCGTTGCACCAGATCGTAAGCGGCGGGACTGGTCTTTGTGCTCACGGCCGCACGGCGCTGTTCGTATTTATGCAGTTGCGGCTCGACGGCAGCCGCGATTTTACCGGTGATTTCGTCCTGTACGGCGAAGACGTCACCAATTTCGCGATCATATCGATCCGCCCACAACTGAAGGCCTGTCGCAGCGTCGGCAAGCCGGGCTGTGATGCGCACCTGATTGCCGGATTTGCGAACACTGCCCTCGAGCATATAGCGCGCGCCAAGCTCTCGACCGGCTTCGATCGCGTCGATTGACCGGCCCTTGTAGATAAAGGATGAGTGGCGGGAAATGACCGGGAAGCGGCACCAGCTCCCAAGCGCGGCAATCAAGTCTTCGCTGAGCCCATCAGCGAAATATTCCTGAGCTGGATCATCACTAAGATTCTGAAACGGCAATACCGCGAAAGTCGGCCGATCGTCATCTGGCGGGGATATCATTGTGTCCGGCGAGCCGGCACCACCTTCGGTGACTTCACCGATGAAGCGGATGCCCTTGCGCGCAAACGTGCGAATGAATTTTTGCTTGCGGCCGCTGTCGCCGATTGCCTTGCGGACAGCGTTGATGCGGCTGTCAAGCGTTGCATCAGAAACAATGCGCCCGCCCCAGACGCCGGCGATCAGATCATCTTTGCTCGCCACACGGTTGCGGTTCTTCAGTAGATAGACCAGAAGATCGAAGACCTGGGGTTCCAGAACCACCGGCTCGGAACCCCGGTTAAGTTCGCGACGAAACACGTCAAGCGTATGGTTCTCAAAGAAATATTGCACGTGGCCCCCTTGCGGATCGAGCGTAATTAAAATGGTCGTGTCGTGGCAATCAACTTGGCCATAGTGCCACAATGGGCTGTGCGGCGCGCCGGCACCCGGAGCGGACATCGCGGATGGCGAGGGGGGCCGCCCCCGCCAATGAGGTGATCGAATAGTCGAGCGATGTCCGCTTGGTCCAAAGCAGACGTAGGCTTTTGCACTGCACATGTCCGCTTCTGAGCGAAAGCGGGCCTACCACACCGGTTTCGCTCAGTGAGCTAAAAGGGTGCGACAGTAAGCGCATACGCCCGGACTTTATTTGAAACCGTCAAATTCATATCCTATTTTACGAATGTCTGGGGAATCGGGAATGGGGCCGTGTATGCCGATGCCACGAAAAATTGTGACCGCCTGTCTGGCCGCCGCCCTGCTGGCGACCGCGCCTGCTTTGGCCGAAGAAGCCAAGCGGCCCGACAAGGTGTCGTTCTATTTCGCGGCCCATGAGGACGACTGGCAGTTGTTCATGAATCCGTCCGCCTTCCAGGACGTGATCAAAGGCGCTGCCAAGACCGTATTCGTGCATCTCACCGCCGGTGACGCCGGACTCGGTATTGGCTTGGGCGGTCGCAAGCATCCTTTCTATTTGGCTCGCGAAAACGGAGCGGAAGCCGCGATCCGTTTCATGGCGGACGCCGATGCTACGCCGGGTGAACGCTTCGCGGCGCCGATGTCGTTCAACGGGCATACGATCTATCGCGTCAGCTACCTCAATACCGTGGGCTATTTTTTGCGACTGCCGGATGGCCATTGGTCGGGCAATGGGTATCCCGAAACAGGCTTCCAGTCGCTCAGGCGCTTGGCCAGCGGCGAGAATGACGTCTTGCAGGCAGTGGACGGCTCGGCCACCTATCACGGCTGGAACGATCTCGTTGCCACACTCCATACAATCGTCGCATACGAACGCGGCCGGGCCGCGATTATTCAGGTCAACGTTGCCGAGACCAATACGCGTATCAATCCAAAAGATCATTCCGATCATCTGATGACCGCAAAGGCGGCTCTCGAATCCGTGAAGGATCTTCCCTGCGTGCGTCGGGCGTACTATGTCGATTATGCAAGTTCACGGCTGCCGGAAAATCTCGACGCAGAACAGCGCGACATGGAGAGCTCGGTATTCGCGGTGACGCTTGCCGGCGTGCAGGCATTCGACCACACCACCTCATGGCATCACTACGACAAGTCCTATGTCGGGCGGAACTATTTCCGTGTGCAGGAACCGGTCGGCCGTTGTGATGCGGCCACGACCGAAATGGCATCGGCGCACCGCTAAGGGCATTTTCATAGGAAGTGAATACCTTGTCATCCGGCGCCGGCTAACCGGCGGCCGGACAATGGCGGCAATTTCGTTTTTTGCTTTCATTTGACGTGGGTCAATAACGCCGCCGGCGTCAGATTGCTATTATTCTAATCGCGTCCGGCTAACGCCTTCGCCCCAACAGCAATCCGCGTCCGATGCGCTACGCAGATGTCCCGCTCGCCGTGCAAACCCGCCGCGTCGTGTCTGTCGATGCGTTGCGGGGCTTCAATATTTTCTGGCTCATCGGCGGCGACGGTGCGATCTGGGCGCTAGACCGAATGCTGCGCGACAAGGGACCGGCTCTGAGCAAGGTCGGCGGCTTCCTCGGCACCCAAATGAGTCACGTGGCGTGGAAAGGCTTCCGCTTCTACGATTTCATCTTTCCGCTGTTCATTTTCATCACTGGCGTTTCGATCGTGCTGGCATTGCCGCGACTGGTCGAACATGAAGGGAGGGTACAGGCGCATCTACATGTGTTGCGCCGCGCGTTGCTTCTGTACACCCTCGGATTGATTTTTTACGGAGGCATCAGTCAGCATTGGAACGACATCCGCTTTGTTGGCGTACTGCAACGTATCGCCATCTGTTATCTGTTTGCGTCATTTCTCTTTCTGAATCTCGATTGGCGCGGGCTGATCGCAGCGCTCGTCGCGCTGCTCGGCGGCTACTGCGTATTGATGACTTTCGTGCCGGTGCCGGGAATCGGGGCCGGTTCTTTCGACCCGGACGTCAACCTCGCCAACTGGATCGACGCACACTATCTGCCCGGACGGTTGTGGGACAAAACCCGCGATCCCGAGGGGCTATTGAGCACGCTCCCGGCGATCGGCACCTGCGTGCTCGGGGTTTTGGCCGGGCTGCTACTGAAGGACGAGCGCCTTACTTCGACACAGAAATCACTCTGGTTGATCGGCGCTGGGATGGTGATGGTACCAGCCGGCTACCTTTGGGGCCTGCAATTCCCGGTCATCAAGGCGATCTGGACGTCATCGTTCGTGCTGGTCGCCGGCGGCTATAGCGCGATTTTGCTCGGCGTCATGCACCAGGTGATCGATGTGTGGGGATGGAAGGCTTGGGCCACGATCTTCGTTTGGGTCGGCGCTAATGCCATCACGCTTTACTTTATCAATGGCGTCACAGGCTTTGAGCCATTCGCGCTGCGGCTTGTCGGTGGCGACGTATCGGCCTGGCTCGATCGGACAGTTACGCCGGGGACCGGTCTTTTCACCGCACATGTATTAGGACTTGCTCTGGCTGTCGTGCTCGCTGGCTTCTTATATCGCCGTAAAATATTCCTACGCGTCTGAGTGTCAGATTCTAACTTTCAATTTCCCATACCAACGCGCGTTTGAAGACTGGAATCCCATTAACGGGCCAAACGCTCGTTACACTGGTCATCGGCATTGATTTTCATCAATACGAAAATTCCAAAAGTCAGCAATAACTTTAGCGTTTAAGGCGCACATGTCCATGACAAATGACAGCCACACGAAATCCGAACATGATGTGCCGCAACGCGTATCATTTTATTTTAGTGCTCACCAGGACGATTGGCAGCTCTTCATGAATCCAGCCGCGTTCAAAGATGTGCTCGACGGCGATGCCAAGTGCATCTTTGTCCACATGACCGCAGGCGATGCGGGGTTAGGAACGGGCAATGGTGAGCGCAAGCACCCACTCTATCTTGCGCGCGAAAATGGCGCCGAAAGCGCGATCCGCTTCATGGCTGATACAGACTATCGTGTACCGATAGAGACATCGATATCAGCGATGACTTTTAATAGCCATCCGATCCGTCGCGTAGCGTATCGCAATACGGTGGCCTACTTTCTGCGTCTTCCGGATGGCAGCCCGGGGGGCACTGGCTATGCCGGCACAGGCTATCAATCACTAAAACGTCTAGCCGAGGACAAAATCGGCACAATCTCAGCAATTGATGGCACAACATCATATCGACGCTGGGCCGATCTGGTAGCGACGCTGCGCCGCATTATTGACTTCGAACGTGGACAAACGCGATCGATCTACCTCAATGTCCCCGAACGCGATCCCGCCATCAATCCCGGCGACCATTCAGATCATTTCATGACGGCAAAGGCCGCATTGGAAGCATCGGAAAAGCTGGCCGGCGCGCGCCGGCTGCACTACATGGGCTATGCTGGCGCCAAATTTCCGGAAAATCTCAGCGGCCGGGATCGCGACATGAAATGCGCAGTCTACGCGGTCACACTTGCCGGTGTCTTGGCGTTCGATCATCCTATCGCCTGGCAACATTACGATCAGAGCTTTATTGGACGCAATTATTTCCGAGTCGAGGAAGACCGCGGCACTCCGGTCGATAGGTCGACGCATCACTTGCTCTGAAAGTCGCAACATGCTGGCTGCCGAGACTACCTGCAGATTGCGCGTGTCTCGTCGGCATGTCCGCTTTCGGGGGAATCTGTTGCAAAACTATTTTGAGGGGGTAGCGCGCGCAACATTGATTCAAGATCAGACGAAAATGAGCAATGTTGATTCGCCGCGACGTCCAATCGGATTCGATTATTGTGCTATCGCCATGCGGCAAAGAGTTTTGCAACACATTCGGGGGTAAAGCGGACATTTGTTTTTGCGCCGCACATGTGCGGACATCCCATGACGGCGCGACACCGGCATGCGCATTGCCTGGGAGACGAACACCTCCGATTAAAGAGTACCGGCGACGCCTTCTGTCGTCAGCGTGTTGCCACCTGCGCATGCGGATTGACAAACGCGTAACCGTGCACGTCGCGCACGTGCACGCGGGACAGGCCGCCGCCGGAATTATAGTCGCGGATCAGCCATTGTCCGTCGCCGGCTGCCGCCTCGATATACATCACGTGACCGCTGCGAACGGCCGCGAGCCCGGCGCGCGGAGCGCTTTCGTGTGGAAACAGCCGCGCCCAGTTGGAAGCCAGGTTGAGCCTGACGTCCGTAAGCCCGAGATACATGCGCAGGCCGCAACCGCAGTAGGAGTGGGGGCAGCCGCTCGGGCGCGAACCGATCACCGTGCCGTCGTCAGCCGCACGCACGGCGCGGTTGCCGGTGGCATCCACGACCGCAACGCGCTCCGCGACGGCTCCCCCGCACACTTGCCGTCCATCATTGGTGAATGAGCAGCTGCCGGGCTGGGAAGCCTGGACGCGTTTCGCGCGATACGCTTCGGCCGGGGTCACACAGGCGACAAGCAGCAGCGCGATTGGCGCTGCCATGATGTTCAGGCGCTTCATTGTGCTCCCTCTCATGCGGATGGCTCTGAGGCGACGCAGTACCAATAGATGATTCGAGCCTTTTGCAGGGCAGCAATCTCGGCATTTAACAGCGGGGTTTGCCAAAAGTTCCCGGGAAATACGGGGTCTTCTTGCACGGAACCGCGCGGGTGTGGTTTTTCTGCACTAGAATTCGACGGCTTTGCGGTACAAATGAGTGACCCATGAGGCCTCGGCGGGGCGGTTGGTAATTCTGTATGCGCGGAGTTGAAGCGTCGTGAAATTGTCGGCTGGTCTTTTCGTTTTCATCCTCACCTGTTCCGTGCTTGGCGGCTGCGCGTCGAATGAAGCGACGAGCGCTTATGCCGCTTCGGAAAAACCGAAAGTCACGCAAGCCAGGACCGAGCAAAACGGCCAGACGTGGTCGTTGCAGACTCCCTTCGGCCTTCTTTACGGGATCATCCCGCGCGAGGAAGTGGAATACCGAACCACACGCTCGCCCGGAACGATCGTGGTGAGTACCAAGGAGCGGCGACTTTATTATGTGGTCGGAAATGGCAGGGCGATCCGCTACCCGATCGCCGTCGGCATGGAAGGCTATGGCTGGTCGGGCGTGAGCACGGTCTCCGACAAGCGCGAATGGCCGGACTGGACGCCGACGCCGAATATTCTCAAGCGCTTCCCGAATTTGCCGAAACATATGGCCGGCGGCCCGGACAATCCGCTCGGCGCGCGTGCGCTGTATCTCGGCGGCACGCTCTATCGCATTCACGGCACGAACGAACCGTGGAAGCTCGGCGGCGGAGTGTCGTCAGGCTGCATCCGCCTGTCCAACGACGACATCGTCGATTTGTATAATCGCACGAGGCTCGGTGCGACCGTCGTCGTGCAGTAGTGATGCGCGCGCGACGTCACGCCGCAAGGCGTGACGTCTTCTTCTTACCGTTTGATCTGCCCGGGCTGAATCGAACTTGCTATCCGTTCGTCCCCGCACCCGGGTCCGGCTTCGCTGGCCCGAGTGCAGGCTGCAGCGGGACGCGGAGCAAGCAAAACGCTGGATTCCCTCTGGAGCCTGTCCCCGCGTAGGTGGGGACGGAAATGAGCGGAAGCCGGGATAGTGTCAATCCCGATGGATTGCGCACCAGCGACGCGACGCAAGCCGCCCGCTCACGCAGCCAGGTCACGCACCTCTGGCGCATTTCGTCATGAAGCTTCTCTTGGCGGCGCCGTAAAGCGGCTTGCCTTCCTTGCTCACCGCCTTGCTTTCGCAGGCGTCGCGCTTGCACTTCTTCACAAAGCTTGTCTTGGCCGCGCCGTGCAGCGGTTTGCCGTCGCTGCTCATCGCCCGGCTTTCGCAGGATTGCGCCAGTGCGGTGCCGACGGAAAAAGAGGCAATCAACGCGGCAATAATAAAGCGCTTCATCGTTTCCTCCTCGTTGTGGCACCCGATGACACTTGATCGCACTTGCATTCAAGGTGCCCGATCAGCGGTGCATGTGAACACGCGGCCGGGCGATGCTCAAGGGGGCGAAAGGGACAAGTGGATTCGCTCGCGCGTCCGGTTTTGTCGCCGCAGTGCAAACAAGAGGACACGCTGGGAACAAAACTCCCGGCTGCCCGTTGCAGCTGGCGGGGTTCGCAACAGCTGAGGAGGAAGCAATGCGCCTGATCTTCATCGGAACGCTGACGGCCATCGGTCTGGCAATGGCGGCACCGTCCGGTGCTTTCGCGGCGGCGATCGCACCCGTTGGGGCGATCCCCGGCGCGAGCGAAACGCTCCCAGTTTATTACTATGGCTACTATCACCGTCACCACCGGCACTGCTGGTGGCACTATGGCCGCCGGGTCTGCCGCTGGTGATAGCGGCGCTCAGATCCGGTCCTTGCTCTCTTTCAGGCGCAGCAGAACATAGCCGTATTTGACGCTGCGATTATCGCCGCCGAGCGCTTCGATCTTGAACAGACCCGAGGTCTGGAAGGCCTGCACGGTGGTGCCGTGGACGAAGGTCGTCTGCTGGGTTCCGTCCGTCGTCTTCCAGGTGATCTTGGCGTCGGTGTTGGAGTCGAGAATTGTGAGCATCACCGTGTGCCTGTCGCCGTCGTCGACGATTGTCTTCGGCGCCGCGCCGCCGCGTTGCGTGCCGGTGCCCGCCGATTCAAACGAATCGATCTGGCCGAAATCGAACACCTGCGCTTTCGCTTCCGGGGAGGGAAGGGATGCTCCCGCGCTGACCACCACCAAAGTCAGCGCCGAAATTCGCAACAGATTTGTTGCGATACGCACCGGCGGCTGCCGTGTGAGCTGACCGACCAGTTGCCATTTCAGGTGCCGTCTCATGTGACGTCTCAGGTCGCGTTTCATGGCCGTTCTTCCTGTGGCTTCTCGCCGCATGGTAACGCCTCGGCAACGGAAATGGCCACTGTCGCGGGCTCAATTGTGACAACGCCATAGCGCGCGTTTTTCGCGCGGGAAGAGAGAACTAATCCGGCGAAACCGGTGTTGGTTTGAATTGGAAAGGTGCCGCAGTTTTTGCCACGCACTGCGGTTCGCGATCCAGGAAAGGCCGCTCGCAAGGCGGCCTTTTCTCGTTTTGGCACAGGGCGCGGTATCTCGTTGCCACTGAAAGGCCTGGGCAAAACAAAACGAAACCTGTGTGAGCCGCCTCACAATGCCTTTGCGCGCCCGGGCCTAGGTATGGGGTCGAGAGAGAAGGAATCGCAGGAGGCTCACATGCGCCGAACATTATCGCTCATCATGGCGGCCGCAGTATCCGGTTTCGTTTTCGGCACCATCATCGACACCGACGAGACGACCGCCAACACCAAAATATTGATCAGGAGCGACGTGTTGCCGACGACAGTCATTCACGGTCTGCACATCGCGCTACCCGAAAATATGACAAACTTCCCGAAGGAGCTGGTGCCGCTCCCGTAAGCGAAAAGCACGACCAACCCCTCCCGGAAAGGCCGCCGCAAGGCGGCCTTTCTGTTTGCGCCACTTGGCGCCGCCGGGCGGGCAGACCTTCACGAATTGATATCACCGATTCCGTCGCAACGTGGCGCGCGACTTCCGCCGCGCCCGCGATGCGGCGGCTTATATCCATAACAAAGGAGAAACGAATGGATATCGATACCCAGACTGAACTTGAGACC
>Ga0335085_10002899_pt1 | contig 30902 bp, 27 predicted proteins | sample Lox_Sample_45_FD_206712 | JGI IMG/M metagenome (GOLD analysis project Ga0335085, IMG submission 206712) | Soil microbial communities from Loxahatchee National Wildlife Refuge, Florida, United States - Lox_Sample_4.5 | ecosystem: Environmental > Terrestrial > Soil > Wetlands | place: USA... | reverse complement strand
CCGCCCAAAAAAAACCGCGATCGTCGAGACGGATGCGAGTCCCATGGCGCGGGAATGCGAGCGATGAACGTCGCCGGATACACGAAACCCAAAAAGACCAGGAAGCGCCCCACGCGTGCGGAGATCCGACCGTATCACGCGTCGCAGGACGGCTCAAGCGGGGTTGCCGGGCTGGCCTGCGAGCGGTCGGGATGCGCACCTAGAGCCCGTTAGGAGATTCAAATGCCGCTCCTTCTCGAAGAGCACTCTAGGCGTTCCGCTGGCGGGCGGACAATCGCGCATGTTGGTGGTGAAGACTCGCGGCTTTCTGGGCTTGCTCGGCCAATTCACGAGCTAAGCTGGCCGATGCAGCTTTTGACAGGTCCAGACCTTCGGCGCGACGGGCCGCGCTTGCTGCGACGTGCGCAGGAGAGTACGCTGCTCTTCGGAGCTTCCCTCGAGGGCGGGAAGGGGGTAATGATCATGAGGACGGCGTCACGCATTTCAGACAAGCGGCAAGAGGTAGTACAGGGAGGCGCTCGTGCGAAACGCACCGTCGAGCCGGGTAGGGCGGGCGGCGTGGCGATGCTTCAGTGCCGGTTGGGCAATCGCGGCATTCAGCAGCTCTACGCTGCGCGCGGGACGACGGGCTCCGCGTGCGACAGGGTGGGGAGCGCGACCGTCGAGGCCGGCTCCGAGGCGCGTTCCTTGGCGGAGGACGAGCGAGGGTCATGCAACTGCGGCGGAACCCTGGAGCTCGCTCGCCGAGGGGAAGAAGGACTTCGGATCAGCCACGCGTGCGATCGCGCGGCGCTGGGCCCTGAAGCAGCGACAACGCTCCTTCCCGTCGATGAGGGTACAGAGACCCTAGCGACATCGACGAGCACGCTCGACGACGGAGGACTGGGTACCACCACCGCTGCACCAGAGTGTTCAGGAACTGGCGTGACCGGGCGGTTCACCGATATCCCGAACGGAGTTACGCTCGCCGCGAGACTCGTCGGAAACAAGCTTACGGCCGATTTCCGAATGATCGGCGAGTACACGCCGATCCCCTCCAATTGCAGCGCCTCGTGCGGTGAGTACCGCCAGTACGTCCGCGGCGAGTTCACCAAGAACGGCTCGAGGGTCGCGCATCGACTCTGCGCGAACTCCCTGGACCCGACCACGTTCTACGAAGACTGCGCGAGGATCGGAGGGACCGACTACAAATATGGCTATCGATCGATCCGGTTCGGGACGAGCTACTTCGACAGTCCGGACCAGGCGAATGGCACCCGCTTCAACGGTTACGACGCGCCGGGGATCACCGGCAGCTCGGGGGACGCGCTCATGGTCAATTTGGATTTTCGCGGTGAGCTCGTCGATGTTTGTAACAGTACCGTGCTGCAAACTGCTGAATGGAGCGTCGCAGGATCTGCCACGGTTCCATGACCCGCAGGTGGACTCCTCGCCGGGAGCGCGCGGAGTGACATTTGATGTAAAGCCTTTCTCCCGTCCTCTCGTCGACGCTTCGGTGGGCGCCACGGTCGTCGAAGATCCGAGTCACGGCACGATGGTCGTCACCGTCATCCTCACTCGTCGCCCGAGCGACGTGCCGGTGTTGGGGCAGGAGTTCGAGGTCGAGCTACTCGGTCCCGGGGGTGGCGCATTTCCCGTCGTGGAAAAGCCCTCGGGCCCGCTCCCCGAAGCCGGCGGTAGCCTCGGCGTTTCCGCCAACGCCTTGTTCCGCTTCAAGAGCGTGGCGGGCGCCAAACCCGCCGAACTCATCGTCATGTACCACGGCGAGCGAGTGCGCTTCGCCCTTGCGTGGAAGCCCTGAGCCGGCACAGATGCCAGGGGGCTCGCGCCAGCGCGCTGATTTCCTGGCACTCGAGTGGTCGAAACCGTGATGCTTCGGTACGCATCGTCGGCGCTGGCCGCTCCCGCTTGGAGCGGCGGCTACGCTATTGTGCTCGGCCAAGGATGGGAAATCCAACCCTGTCACGCGCCGCATGACAGCTGAACGCGACGCGTTGGACCGACCTGCGCGGCCCGGGAACGCGGCCGGAAGCCGGAGCCGGAGGTCTCGCAGGGGTGCTGGGAGGCAGTGACGCTGAGATACGCGTGATGGTGTTGCGGGCCTGAGGTAAAGCGATTATCCAGCGAGGCTGCGGCAGCAGGCTCGAGGAGCGCGGCGAAGATTCCGTGGGGGGGCAACCAGCTCAGGCGCTGGTCGCATACGTACTCAGGCGGGCGTGCCCGGGTGCCATCACAGTGGGACTGGGCTGCCTGCCCCCGCATCGGAATGGCGATGATGCTGCGGCGAACGGCGGCACATACCGATACGATAGCAGCCGATTACGCCGCACGCGTACCGCCGTGAACGATCGGTCGCTATCGGTACCCGGGTTCGCCGGGCAGCGGTGCGCGCCGGGGCCGGTACTCCGGGTTGAGCCTGAGCTTCCACTCGACTCGCGCGGGCGCCGCCTCTTGCAGGACGACGCGCTGCACCGTCGCGTCCTCGGAGCCCTGCATCCGCGGGTGCCACACGCGGACCCGGTAACGGCCCGGAGGGAGGTTCTCCAGCTGGACTCTGCCGTCGCCGGCGCTCTTGCCGAAGTAGGGCGTCTCGGCGACATAGATGTATCCGAGCATCCAGTCGTGGATGTTGCAGCCCAGCTTCACGATGCCGGGCTTGTCGAACAGCACGGGTTGGGACGGCGTTCCGCTGTACAGCGGGAGCTCGAACTTCTTCGCTGGAGAAAAGGAGTAGACGTGGTGGCGGATGTTGTCTTTATTCGGAAACTGGACGTACGAGCCGGCTCGTATCGGCTTCACGTAGGGCACGAACTCCTTGTCGATCTGGTCGACCACCTCCACGACCTTGGTGAGCGGGGGAAGCCGGCCGTCCTCCGGCACCGCGATGACGACCGCATTGGGCAACGGATTTCCGTCATGGCCGGAGACCAACGCGCCGAGCTTCGCGGCCTGCGCGCTGGCGGGCAATGCCAGGCATGCCAACACTGCGAGCCGCCGTGCAAGACTTGGTGTCATCAGTAGAACGTGTAGCTGAGGCTGAGGTTGATCAGGTTCGCATAATAGTCGCCGAGATCGTTCGGTGCGCGGCTTCGGCTGTATGCGTAGAGCAGATTGATCGCGGCCCGCTCGCCCAGAGAGTGGCTCCACGTGAGCGTCGTCGTCAGCGTCGTCGCGAAGATGCGATAGGCCACCTCGGGGCCGCCGAAGACGGTGTTCAGGGCCGCACGGTCGGCGTACTCCGCGATCTCGTCGTCGGGAGGCGAGACAGAGGTTACCGTTCCCGTGCGCCGGTTGAGCGCGAGCGAGAGCAGATCGACGCCAGTCAACCAGTATGTGCCTTGGACGCCGAGGTTCCAGCCGTAGATGTCATAGGGAGAGCCGGGCAGCGTCGGGATCAGCGGTGGCGGCGTCTGGGTCGTAACCGTGGCGTCATAGCGAACGGTGGCGCGCAGCGCCCAGCGCTCGCCGAACTGCTTTCCGGCCGTGATGCCGGCTTCGTAGCGCCATCCGTCCAGGTAGTCGTAGTGGAAGTTGCGATACATCGCCTGGGCCGCAACCGCCAGCCATGGCGCCTGCGCCCCGAGGCCGAACTTTGTGCGCAGCTGCAGGAGCGCTCCCAGGCCGATGTCGCTCAGCCCCGTGTACTGGGCGAACGTGTCCGAGCTGGCGAGCAAGCTCAACCCCAGTCCGGTGCTGGCGCTCAACTGCTCATGGACGCCGCCCGACAGGTCGATCACCGCCGCGGTGTCTGCCTTGCGGTCCTCCGCGTCGAGACTGTTGGAGAGGTTGTCGTCGTACGCCACCCCGGCGCTCGCGTCCAAGCCCCAGTCGCCGTGCGCGCCCGTGCTGAGCAGCATGAGCCCGCAGTACAACCAGCACAGCAAGTAACGGTTCACATGGCCCCCGTGCTATACCACCGGCATGCCGTCCCAGGCCCCGGCCGATTTGTCGCGAACTCTGCGCGGCTGCCACTCGCAGCCGGCGATCCACTCCGTGAGCTGGTCCGGTGGCAGCGGGCGGCAGATGCCGAAGCCTTGCCCCAGGTCGCAGCCCAGTTGGCGCAGCACGTCGATCGCCTCCGCGTCCTCGACGCCCTCTGCGACCACGGTCAACCCCAGGCTGTGGCCGAGGTCGATCGTCGAACGCACGATGGCGGCGTCCTTGTCGCGGCCGGAGATGTGGGTGACGAAGGTCCGATCGACTTTGAGCTCGTCGCACTGCAGTCGCTGGATATACGCGAGCGACGAATAGCCGGTGCCGTAGTCGTCGATCGCGAGCCGCAGCCCGAGTTGCTTGAGCTCGCGCATGATCTCGTGGACGCGCTGCGGGTCCTCCATGAGCGCGCTCTCGGTGACCTCGACGATGACCAGATCGAGCGGAACGCCGTATGCCCGGGTCGCCGAAACGAAGATTCCGGGGAGCTCGCGGTCGAGCAGGTCTCGGGTGGAGACGTTGATCGACACGGAGAGCGACACCCCTTCGGCGAGCCAGACCCCGCACTGGCGCATCGCTTCCGGGATCACCCAACGGGTCACCTCCCGGATCACGCCGGTCTGCTCGGCGAAGGGGATGAACTCCGAGGGCGGGACCATACCCCGGTCGGGATGCTGCCAGCGCACCAGCGCCTCCACCCCCACCAGCCGGTCGCGTCGCAGGTCGAGCTTCGGCTGGTAGTAAAGCCGCAGCTGGCGCTCCGCGATCGCTTTGCGCAGGTCGCTGAGCAGAGACAGCTGCTCGGCGCGGTGCTTGTCGTAGCGCGCGTCATACACCGCCACACCCAGCTTCCGGTGCTTCGCCTCGTACATGGCGATATCGGCGTGCCGCAGCAGCAGCCCTGCTTCCTCGCCATGCGTCGGGCATTCCGCGACGCCGATGCTCGAGCCCACATCGACGTGCTGGCCGTGGATCTCGATCGGCTCTTCGAGGACGGCGTCGATCATGCGCGCGACCACCAGCGCCCGATCCGACCCGCCGGTGGTGAGCAGGATCCCGAACTCGTCTCCGCCGAGGCGCGCCACCGTATCGGACTCCCGCACGGTGTTGCGCAAGCGCTTGGCCACCTCCTCGAGAACGACGTCCCCGGCCTCGTGGCCGAGCGTGTCGTTGATGTACTTGAAGCGGTCCAGGTCCATCACCAAGACCGAGACGGGAGCCTTCGTGCGCCGGTACAGCTTCACCGCCTGGGCCAGCCGGTCGTTGAACATCGCACGGTTGGGCAGACCGGTGAGCGTGTCCGCGTATGCGAGACGCATGACTTCTCCCTCGCGCGCGGCGATGCCTTCGAGCATGTGGTTGAAGCTCACGGCGAGCGCGCCGACCTCGTCGCCGCGCTTGAGCTCGATGCGTCCCGTGTAGTCCCCGTCGCGAACGCGTTTCGCGAACTGAGTGAGCTCGGCGAGCGGATGAGTGATCCGGCGTGCCAGCACGACGCTGCCGATGATCGATGCGCCGATGCTCGCCAGCATGAGCAGCACGAGCAGCGACTTCAGGCGGTCCAGTGGCTCCAGGCCGTCGGTGACCGAGCGCTGGAGGATGACCTTCACCGGGTCGCTGCCTTCCTTGGCGAGTGTGGTCACGATTGTGTCGAAGCCGTCCAACCGCAGCGGGACCGGGATGCCGGTCGCACCGTCTTGCGCCGTGACCGAGGGCAGCGCCGGCTCCATCTCCTTTCGCGGGCGGGTCGTGGCGAGCACGTGCCAGACGTCGTTCGCATCCTGTCCCAGGAAGGAGACGTGCAGAGAAGTGAGAACGCGCAGATCGTTGAGGAACCCGGCGTCGATCAGGAAGCCCATGGCGACCCACGCGACCGGATCGGGCGTGAGCACTGGGACGACGACAACCTGATACAAGCTGTCGTCGATCATCAGCAGCGCCGAAGCTCTGCCGCGCTGCTGGGCGGCATGGATGAGGGTCGGGCGCGGAAAGGGCCGGCGCTGCGCTCCCGGATGCAGCGAATCGGCGATGAGCATGGCGTCGGGCGACACCAGCATCATCACGCTTGCTTGGATGCGGGTTCCGTGGTTCCCCAGCACCGACTGGATGGTCGGCAAGTCACCGGTCGCGACGGCCTCCCGAAACGCAAAGTCCTTGGACAGGACCTCTGCCGCTTGCGTCAAGCGCTGCCGGTTCTGATCCAGCAGGCGAAGCAGCACCCGCTCCCCGACTTGCAGCTCCTGGGCGCTGATCTCGCGCCCGATCCTGCCGCTCACTTGATCGACGAGCAGGAGCACTCCCGCCTGCACGAGCGTGAACAGCAGCACGAACACGAGCGCCAGCCGCGTGCTGAGACTGCGGACCTTGATCGCATCCCATTTCATGTGGGACGGCTTCTACCTCGGGGAGGCTGAGCGGGGTGTCCCGCGTTGGCGCCGTAGCGCAGAGGCGCCAGGGGGGCAGCGGCGATCTCCTCACCCGGACGCGCTTGGTGCCGCGTCGGGGTTCCTTTGCCTCAACCAACCCGATGATCTGGCGCGCAATTCAACGCTGGGGAAGCAAGAAGAAGGCCATTGGCTCCCGTCCTGGAGCCAGGCTCTCCCGAGAGGGTGCGCCGGGTCATCGGACGAGCCGACGACGGGGGTGTTTCGGCTGAAGCGAGGCAGTCGACTGCCCGCCGATCCGGGCGACGCGTGCGCCGACGAAAAGCGCTGCCCGAGCGGCGGCGGGCCGCCGAACTACTTCTCGAACATCAGCATGAGGTACGCGAGGAACAGCAGCAGGTGCACCGCGCCGAGCAGGACGTTCGTACGCTCGCGGGCGAACGTCAGCACGCTGACCGCCAAGGTCAGCAACAACAACGTCATGTCCACGGGGCCCAGTCCCAGCACGATCGACTTGCCGGTGACGAACCCGATCGTGAGCACGGCCGGCACGGTCAAGCTGATCGTCGCCAGCACCGAGCCCAGCGAGAGATTGATCGAGCGCTGGAGCTGATTCGCGAGCGCAGCGCGGATGGCCGCCAGCGATTCCGGTGAGAGGATCAGAGCGGCCACGAGCAAGCCGCCCAGCGCCGGAGGCGCGCCCAAGCTGCCCATGGCGTAGTGGATCGGCACTGCAAGCCTTTTCGCCAGGATGACGACGGGAAGCAGGTAAGCGATCAAAAACGCGGTGTGATACATCGCCGAGCCGGTCTCGTGCCCGTCGTGGACATCGCCAGCTTCTGATTCGGCCCTGACGGTGAGCGAGGCGGGCGCCACGAAATAGTCGCGATGGCGCAGCGTCTGGATGGCGAGGAACACGCCGTACAGGCCGACCGATATGACGCTGAGAAAGATCGCTTGCAGCGGCGAGAAGGTGGGGCCAGGGGAGGAGGCCGTGAAGGTCGGCAGCACCATGCCCAGCACGGCGAGCGGCAAGAGCACCGCGAGAAACGAGTTCGCCCCGTACAGATTGTAGGTCTGCTCGTGGTAGCGCAGCCCGCCGAGCAGCAGGCATACCCCGACTAGGCCGTTGAGCACGATCATCACGACGGCGAGCATCGTGTCGCGCGCAAGCGAGGAATCGCCCTTTCCGGTGTACATGAACGCGGCGATCATCGTGACCTCGAGTCCGGTCACGGCGAGCGTGAGCACGAGCGTTCCCAGCGGCTCGCCGAGGCGCTCGGCAACGCTATCGGCGTGCCGCACCAGCGCGAACGCCGAGAGCGCGATGGCGCAAAAGAGCCAACCGAGCATGAAAGCGAACCAGAAGAGCCGGGACAGGTCCGCGAGCCAGATTTCGCCGAACGCCAGGAACAGCACCGTCGTCGCGACGCTGACCAGCAACGGCCACTCGGACCGGACCAGACGATGACCCGTTCGCATCCAGAGCAGACCTCTCATCCAAGACTCCGAATCGCGTGCCGGCGGCGAAGCGCTGGGCTAGACCCGGCACGGGTCCGCGGCTTCGCTGCCCTGTCGTGGACGGGATGTGGGCCGGAAACGAGCGAGCGCGAGCGGCCGACCTCTCGCACCGGCATGGCGAGTGCGGCGTTGGGTTACGCTTTCCTACCCTGCTCTTTGCCGCCGCTGAACGGGCCGACACCGGCCTGGGCGGAGAGGAGCATCGCCATCAGCGCGCCCAGCATGTTACCTCCCATGGGGCCATCCTTGCCATCGGTGGTGCCGCCACCCACCATCACCTTGGGGACGATGTCGATCTGCCCGCGTTCCACCGCCTCGGCGAAGCGGCCCATGACCTGCTGCGTGAGCTGGTATTGAGGTCCGCCGAAGGCGTTGACCTGGGCCTCGGTGGCACGCGCCTGGGCGAGGCCCACCTGCTCCACCTTCTTGGCCTCGCCCTCGCCTTCCAGACGCAGCCTCTCGGAGTTGGCCTCCGCCTCCATCTTGATGCGTGCGGCATTGGCGCCGGCCGCCACTTTCACGCGTTCTGCGTCCTGCTGGGCGAAGGCAAGTGCGGCGCGCCCCTCGTTGTTCTTGATCTCGATCGAGATCTGGGAGGCGGTGATCGCCTTCTGCTGTTCCGCCTTGGCCTCCGCCTCTCGCAGCGTGCGCTCCTGCGTGGCAGCGGTCTCCTTCAGCTTGTAGGTGGCGACTTGCTCCTGGGCCACCTGCCTGTCGCGCAATTGCACCAGGATCTGCTCGATCTGTTCGTTGGTCCCCTTCGAAGAGTGCGGCGTGCCGATGAGGACCTCCTGCAACTCGAGCGAGTACGCAGCGAACTTGCCCTTCATGTCCACCGAGCTCTGGTTCTGGATCTCGCTGCGCTGCTGGATCAGCTCGATCACCGTCTTGGTCTGCGCGATGTTCTTGAAGTAGGCCGAGACCATCGGGTCGAGCGTCTGCTCCACTAGGCGCTTGATGTCGCCGAAGCGCTGCACCACCAGAGGCGCCTTCTGGTAATCGATGTGCACCACCACGGACAGCGGCAGCGTCGGCTCGAACGCGTCCTTGGTGATGAGCGACACCTCGGTCAAGTTCTCGTCGAACTTGTGCTCGCGCGTGACCTCGGCGCTCCACTTGAGGATGAAATTGGTCGTGGGCACCAGCATGACCTGTCCGGCATAGGTGTTGAACGCGTATTTCCCTGGCAGCAGCGGCTCGTGCCAGACGCCGCGGTTCCCGCGATCCACCAGCTCACCGTGGCGGTACCCTTCGCCCGAGACGTCCTTGCCCCGCTTGCCGGTGTACGACACGACCACGCCCACGGATCCCACAGGCACGACCGTCTTGTTGATCAGCTCGACGGTGGCGAACAGCCGGTTGATGTAATACGTCCCGTCCACTAGCACGTGGTACTGGCGTCCCCGGAATCCGCCGGCCTTGAGGAACTTCTCGATGTCCTGGAAATTGTTGTGGAAGCGCTCCATGTCGGCGGGGTCTTCCCCGACAGTGGGTGCGATGATCTCGTCCTGCGGCAACGCCGGCCCGTCGTGGACGGTGACGATGCCGACCTTGTCGGCCTCGTCCTTGATGACGACCGGGACGAAGCCGTTGCGCTCCCGGACGATGTTGGACATCTGATCGAACAGTGCCCGCTCGGCCTTATCCAGGTTCAGCGCGAGCGTGCTGTCGTCGGTCAGCACGACGAACTGCGCGAGGTTGATGGCATAGGTGCCCTCGCGCAGGATCTTGCGCTGCGGCCCCTTCTGCCCGCCGTCTCGCAGGAACGCGCGCACGTCCTCGAAGTTGTTCGCGGCCTCGTTCGAGGCGAGCGTCTGCGACGGCGCGAGCGGTTTCCCGTCACGAGCAAAGACGTATCCGATCTTGCCCTGGGAGATCGTCACGAGCGGCAGGCTGTGCAGGCGATACTGGAACGGGAAGAAGAAATGGTAGCCGCCGCGCAGCGTGTCGGGTTGGAAGCCGGCCTCACCGTTGACTGCGATCAACCCCTGTGAGATGGAGCCCTTGGTGCTCCACAGCTTCTCGACCACGGCTACACGCGTGTTCGGGATGTAGCGGACGATCCCCGAAATCCACAGCAAGAACAAGCCCGCGACCAGGACGAAGCCCGTGACGAAGGTCGGTACGATCGCGTATTCCATGGTAGACCCCCCTCTAGCGCGATGTTGCGCGGGAGGCGCGGGGTCGCATCGCCGCGCGTGTGCCGCTACGTCTGCGGCGTAGCCGAATCCCGAGCGCCGAAGTGAAACAGTCTATCAGGCCGGCGCCCGGAGACGATATCGTACGGGAGTATGAATCGGCGACCGCCGGGCGGGGCATTCGATGCCGGCGGTCGGACTGCTTGGAATCGAGACTATGCCGTTGTTCTTGAGCGGGCGCTGTTCCGCAGAGTTCTCGCGCGGGCCGGTCCGGCGAGCTCGATCAGCTCCAGTCGCCGCCGCCGCCGGAGCCGTCATCCCAAGAGGAGGTGTCGGAGACGCCGAAGTCGCTGCCGCCCATGTCGTATTGGTCGGGCTGCGGCTGCGGGCTGTCCCACGTGGCGGCTTCGGCCGGGGCGATCGCGCCGTCGGAGTGATGACCGTCGAGCACACGATGCATCAACGCCTCGCCGGCGACAACGCCCGCGCCCACCGCGGCGCCTGTAGCGAGGCCACCCAGGATCCCGGAGCCGATGCCGCCACCCGGGGCAACCGGAGGCACTGCACCGGCGGGGTAAGGCTGCGGCACACCCGCGGTGCCGCCATAGTTGGGCAGCGCGGCATTCTGCGCCGCGTAAGCCGAGCGCTGCTGCATTCTACGCGCCACGAGCGCGATGACGACAATGACTCCCGCGACGAGCAGCAACATTCCCCAGGGGAAGCCGGATCCCGCTGTCGACGGGTACACAGGAGCACTGCCTGGACGGTGGGCCGAGGCGAAACGCGCCTTCAGTTGTTGTACGGCTTCGGGTTTGGCAAACGGAAGTCCCGGCTCCAGGCGCTCCGCGATGGCAAGCTCGGCCTGAGCGTTGGAGAGCTGGCCCTGCCGCGCCAGCAGCTCCGCCTCGACGAAGTGCGCTTTCGCGCTATTGGGGTGGTCGCGCAGCACCTGATCCATCATGGCCTGCGCTTCGCGATAGTTGCCCGCGTCTGCGGCTTGATAGACCTGATGGATCGTGGGCTCCGCCGCGACGGCGTACCCGCCGGTCAGCATGAGCGAGGCCGCCAGTGCGAGGCCAAGGATGGGGTTGCGTAGCATAGATTCGACTCCCTTAGGTGTAGGGCGCATGCCCTGCTGAGATGGGGCGCCTGCTGGAAAGTTCAAGCGGCTCAGCCGGCTCAGGCCGGGACGCTCCCCGATGTGCTGCCGAAACGTTGCCTCATCACTTCCTCGAACGCAGTCCCGGCGGGGGCGACAAGTCCCCCGGAGCGCAGGCGGTAGCTCTTGGCTCGGTGCGCCGCTTCGGGCTCCTTTCCTTCGCGCAGCGCCTTCGCGCCATCCAGCATCAGGCGGCGGAAGCGCACGATCCCCGCATCGGTAGGCGTCAGGTGTTCGCGGGTCCGGTCGGCGATCAGGCCTTGGCTCGCTTGCGCCATCGCGTCCTGTTCTGCAACGCCCCGCACCCCGGTGAACGTCCGCTGCTTCTGATCGTCGCGGTCGATCAGGAAGTCGTTCGAGCGGTTGCGCACAGGCACGAACCCGGGACCCAGCTCGGCGAACTGCCCGTACCCGCCCTTCTCGAACGTGGCACGCTCCTCGGGTGAAATGGGTCGATCCGGGTGCCACGCATAGACGTAGATCCAACAGGCTTCATCCGTGATCGGCACCCAGGTGTAGCCGTAGTACATCTCGCCGGGCATGGCCGAAGGGGTGATCGAGTGCGCAGGCAGCATGAACTGGGTGATGCGCCAGTAAAGGTCCTGCCCGTCCGCCCGGCGTGAGCCGCCCACGACGAAGCCGACTTCATGCTCGAGGACGGTGAACTGCGGCATCGGGTCGTTGCGCAGCCAGCGAAGCCGCTGTTCGTCGGCCGCCACGTTCGGGTTCTCGTTGGACGCGACGCGGGGCGCGGGCATGTGCAGAAAGGAAAAGTGCGCGGTATCGATCGCTCCTTCCATCGAATGCGCCCAGTTGCACTCCTGCAGCCGCTTCGTCACGTAGCGATGCGCGGGCGGCAGCACACCGAACTCGAGCTGCGGCGGGCTTTCGGGCATGCGCTGCGGCGGTCCCATATACGCCCACACGATATCGCCGAGCTCGCGGGTGGGATAGGCCTTGATCGAGATCTTGCCGCGGTAGCCCGAGCCCGGCGGCACGTTGGGCAGATCGATGCACTTGCCGTCCGCGTCGTACTTCCAGCCGTGATAGACGCAGCGGAGCCCGCATTCTTCGTTGCGGCCGAAGAACAGGTCCGCGCCGCGGTGCGCGCAGCGCGGCTCGACGAGGCCCACCCTGCCTTCGGTGTCGCGGAAAGCGACCAGGTCTTCCCCCATCACGCGCACGCGAATCGGCGGGGAGTCGCGCTGCGCGAGCTCTCGCGAGAGCGCGATCGGCTGCCAGAAGCGCCGGAAGTATTCGCCCATGGCGGTGCCGGCGCCGGTGCGCGTGAGCAGTTCGTTGTCGGCGTGGCTGAGCATGTGAGACTCCTCCGGCGCGATCTGTCCTTACGGCTCGATGAGCTCCCCGAACAGCACCCATTGCTTGCCATCGAACCGCTGCATCCACATCTGCTTGATCGGGTAGTAGTCGGTTGCGGTGGTGTTGACCTTGACGCCGGGCAGCAGCATCGGCAGCGAGAGATTCTTCAGATTTGTCGCCTGCCGCATCACGTTCTCGCGGGTGAGGTCGTCTCCGCTTTGCTTGAGCACGTGCACCAGCGTCTGCGCCAACCCGTAGCCGTAGACGTTGTAGAAATCGGTGGTGTCTCCGTCCGGGTAATATTGCTTCATCCACGCCAGCCAATCACGGTACCCGGGATCGTTCTGCCATTGCTTGTCCGTGGGGTCCTTGAGGAAAGCCGCGGTGAGCAAGCCCACCGATTTCTCCAGGCCGGCCGGCTTCAGCACGGTGGCCACCGAGCTGCCGACGTTGGTCACGAGATGCATCGGCCTCCAGCCCAGATCGTAGGCCTTGCGGATCGCCTGTGCTGAGGCCTTGGGCGTGCTGAAGTTGAGGAAAGTGTCCGCACCCGACGCCTGCAGCGTGACGATCTGAGAATCGACCGTGGGATCGGTGACCTCGAAGGAGACTTCGGACACGATCATGCCGCTCGCTCTCTCGCCCAAGCCCTCGTGCAGACCCTTGAGGTAGTCCTTGCCGAGATCGTCGTTCTGGTACAGGACTGCAATCTTCGCGTTGGGGCGGGCCTTCAGGATGTACTTCGCGTATACGCGCGCCTCCGATCGGTAGTTGGGCCGCCAGCCCATCGTCCACGGAAAGTGCTGCGGATCGCCGAACTCGCTGCCGCCCGTGGCGCAGAAAAGCTGCGGGACCTTCTTGGCGTTCAGGTACTTCTGGACCGCCGCATTAGTGGGTGTGCCGAGCGAGCTGAAGAGCAGCAGCACCTGATCCTGCTCGATGAGCTTGCGCGTTTGCTCCACCGTCCGCGGCGGGCTGTATCCGTCGTCGAGGCTGAGCAAGGTGATCTTGCGCCCATTGATCCCGCCCTCCGCGTTGATCTTGGCGAAGTAGGCCAATTCGGCTTTCCCGACCGTCCCGTACGACGACGCGGGACCGCTGTACGGCATGGTCTGGCCGATCCGGATCTCCGTATCGGTCACGCCCGGGCCGTAGCGCTTGTCGGCAGCTGCCGGAGAGGCCACGAGCGCGAACGCGAGCAGGGCGCTAGTGACGAACCTGTGGGTGGCTGGATGCGGCTTCGCGTTCACGAGTGCCTCCGCGCGGCAGGGAGCTCACGGATGGGAAGTCCCACCGTAGCACAGCGGCTCGGTGGGTTCAAACCCCGGCATCCAGATTGGCGGATGCGCGCCTGCCACCGAGATGCGGCCAGCCAACGGGACGAAGTCGGCGCCTCTATTCCGCGATGCGTACCCAGGTCTTCCCGTCGAAGCGCCTCATCTGCACGAGCTTGATGGGGGTGTAGTCGGTCGGACTCGTGTTGATTCTGATGCCCGGCAGGAGCATCGGAAGCTCCACATCCTTGAGGTTCGCGGCTTGATGCATGACGTTCTCGCGCGTCAGTTCGTTTCCGCACTGCTTGAGAACCTGTATCAGGGCCTCGGCCGTGATATAGCCCACGACATTCTGGGTATCCAGCGGGTCCGCCTCTGCGTAATAGCTACGCATGAACGCCAGATAGTCCTTTGTCGCGGGGTCGTTCTTCCATTCCGGATCGGACGGGTCCTTTACCCAGTTGGTGGACACGAGTCCGACCGCCCGCTCCAGCCCGGCGGGCTTGAGCACGGCCTCGACCGAGGTCGCGTTGGAGGGCACGAAATGCAACGGGTGCCAGCCGAGGTCGTAGACCTTGCGAATGGACATCGCGGCGAACTTCGGGGTGGAGAAGTTGAACAGGACGTCGGCGCCCGAGTTCTTCAGCGCGATCACCTGCGAGTCGACCGTCGGGTCGGTGATTTCGTACGACGCTTCCGCCACGACGAGCTTGCTCGAACGTTCACCCAACACGGTGCGCAGCATCCTGACGTAATCCCTGCCGAAGTCGTCGTTTTGATAGAGCACAGCCGCCTTGGCGTCGGGCTTTACCTTGGAGAGGTAGCGCACGTAGGCGGGGACATCGGCACGCTGGTTGGGGACCAAGGCCATGCTCCAGGGATAGTTCGCCGGGTCGTCCCACTTGAGCGCGGCGGTGGCCAGCAGAATATGCGGCACCTTTTTCGCGTTGAGGTACTTCTGAATGGCGGTGTTGGTGGCGGTGCCCAGCGAGGCGAAGATCATCAATACCTGCTCCTGCTCGACCAGCTTGCGGGTCTGCTCGACGGTCCGGGGCGGGCTGTAGCCATCGTCCAGCGAGATCAAGTTGATCTTGCGTCCGTTGATTCCCCCTTCCGCGTTGATCTTCGCGATGTAGGCAGCCTCACTCTTGCCGATCGTGTTGTAGATGGAGGCGGGGCCGGAATAGGGCATGGTTTGGCCGATCCGGATCTCCGTGTCGGTGACGCCCGGACCGTAGTGCTTGTCGGCAAATGACGGACCGGCGAAAAGCGCAAAAGCAACAAGTGCAAGCGCGGCGATCTTGTGGGTGAAGAGGTGCGAGTCCGCGTTCACCAGTATCTCCGTGGTATAGGGAACCTCCCGATGCGAAGTCGAACCGTAGCACAGCCGCCAGGCAGGTTCAAACTGCGAGGCGGCGTGGGCGTCCGGGGAGCAGCTCTCCATCGGCGGTGCGCACCGCAGAGATCCGGGCCGGGTTGGTTCGTCTCGCGACGCACTGGCGACTTGGCGGCATCGCGCGACATGTCGCGGACCCGTTGTCAAGCGGGGCGATCGCGTCCAGAATTTCGACGATGGCCACGACAAAGCTTTCGGACCGCCAGTTCGCACGCATCGCGCGGGCCCTCGCCGAGCCGCGCCGCTATCAGATCCTCAAGCAGATCGGCGAACGCGGCGATCCAACGCCATGCAGCGCGGTGCAGGAGTGCCACGGTGTGAGCGCGGCCACGCTCTCGCACCACATCAAGGAGCTGGAGACCGCAGGCCTCATCGAGACGACGCGCGAGGGCAAGTTCATGAACATCGTCCTCAGGCGCGACGTTCTGCGCGCTTACTTGGACCGGCTGTCGAAGATCTGATCCTGTGGGAGGGGGCTTGACTTCGCGTTCCTTATAGTTAGATACTTGTCTAATCGTCTAATGGAGACGACCCCATCGAGGAGAATGCGCAATGAGCAAGCTCAAGGGCAAGGTCGCAATCGTGACAGGGGCATCGAAGGGCATTGGCGCTGCCATCGCCAAGGGCCTCGGCGCCGAGGGCGCCGCTGTGGTCGTGAACTACGCCTCCGACAAGACCGGCGCGGAACGCGTAGTGGCAGAGATCAGCAGCAGGGGCGGCAAAGCGGTGGCCGTGCAGGGCGACATCTCGAAGGCGCTCGAGGTGCAGTGCATCTTCGCCGAGGCGAAGAAGGCGTATGGATCGGTCGACGTGCTGGTGAACAACGCCGGCGTCTACCGGTTCGATCCGATCGAAGCGGTGACCGAAGAGGAGTTTCACCGCGAGTTCAACACGAACGTGCTGGGGCCCATCCTCGCGATCCGCGAGTCGGTGAAGCATTTCGGCGCCGCGGGCGGCAGCGTGATCAACATCAGCTCGGTCGCGAGCCAGGCCGGCTTGCCGGGCTCGGTGATCTACGCGGCGACCAAGAGCGCGGTCGATTCCGTGACGCGCGTGCTCGCCAGCGAACTGGGATCGCGGGGGATCCGCGTCAACACGATCGCTCCGGGCGGCGTGAACACCGAAGGCGTGCGCAGTGCCGGCATCGCCGGCAGCGACTTCGAGAAGCAGGTGGTCGCGCAGACTCCGCTCGGCCGCTTCGGTCAGCCCGACGACATCGCCGGCGTCGCGGTGTTCCTCGCTTCCGACGACTCCGCATGGCTCACCGGCGAGAGGATCACGGCTTCCGGCGGCTATCGCTGACCGAGGGCGATGGGCATCGTTGCGCAACGCGGGCGGACTCATCGGCGACAAGTATCGAGGGAGCGTCCAGCCAGACGTCCGGAGGCGAACGTTCGTGAACGCTTGAAGTGCATGCGCGAGCGGCTCTCTGCGAGTCACCCGAGCAGATGTCCTCTCGCCGCGCCAGCGAGGCAGACTACAACCCCTTGGGTCCGGCTCTGCCATGGGACGGGGCGCAGCGTTGGCTCGCACCCGGTCTGCGCCTCAGCCGGCGGAGCGGTCAGCGGCGCTTGGGTGCGAGCACGGTGTGGAGCATCAAGACATGTTTCGGCATCATCAGCGTCTGTGGCGGTTCCGTGCCGAGCACAACCACGATGACGCGCGGTTCGAGGAGCTCCTCGGTGATGTATCCTACGCGCACGCGCGTTCCCTTCTCGATCACCCGGTCGTCCAGATGAGCCGGCTCGAAGAACTCCAGCTCCTGCCCGACCTCGAGTTCGTCCATATGCATTTCCTCGCTACGCAATCCGTCGCGAGCAGCGCCGCCTCACTCGCGCAAGAGCCCCTTCGTCGCAGACTGAACACGCACCCCCGCCTCACCGGGCTCGCGGCCGGTCATCCGGCCGCCGGCAGCGCGGTTTGCTCTTGCTCACATCGCGCTTCCATTGCGGTCTTGTTAGCGTACCAGAACACCGGTGCACGCGATGGGCGCGGTTGCAACCAGAACGACAGTGACCCATCTGGGTGAGCCCTCCACTGACCGACCTGGGCATGGCCAGCACCGCACGGGGGTTCGCTCAATGCACATGGTCGTCCGGCGGCGGCCGCAGCTGCGGCTCACGCGCAAGTAGGGCGAGCTGAGTGTGCAGCAGGTCCAGGTGATCCCAGCCTTCGCCTTCGTCGGGCCGCCAGCGCGCGCGGAGATAACCGAAGCGGTCCACCAGCAGCTCCATATGCTCTGGCACGCGGGAGGAGTCGCGCGGATCGGGGTTGGAGAGCGTTCGGCGTAGCAGTGCATAAGCACGTACCGTCTCGCCTGCACCATCGATCACCACGGGAAACGGCACCTCCGGCACCGCGGCTGCCGCGACCGGAATCGCGATCACTTCCGTCCCGGATGCGCGCAGAGACGCATACGCAGCCGCCAGCTGCCGCAGTCTCGCCTGCGATGCGGGCAGGCCGAAGAAAACGAGCAGCACGGCACCGCGCCCGCGGTAATCCTTCAATGTCGACGACTCGCCGCGCTGGCTCGTGAATGCGAAGTCGATCGCACCAAGCCAAGGACGCTCGCGGGCGATGCGCGGCGCCAGAATGCGCGCCTGGTAGCCCGACGAGAGCGTGCGCAGGAAGTTGATCAGGTCCCAGCGATCTTCCTCGGCGAGCCGGTCGGCGAACCCCGGCATCACTCCGGGCGGCTTCCCGTGCGTGAGCCACCAGAACAGATCGCCCGCGGTGTGCAGCGCGGTGTGCGGTGCCGTGAGATCGGCAGGCGGTAGCGGCAGAGCTTTCGCGAGCGGGCCGTCTCCGTGCCCGCCCGCGCCGTGGCAGCTCGTGCAGTGCGCTGCGAAAAGCTCCGCGCCGGCCGCAACCGAGATGGTCTGGTATGCAACGTTGGAGGCGCGATAAGTGTCCGGATACGCATCCACCGACAGCGCCGGGAGCGCGACCGCTGCCGCTCCCAACGCCAGAAGTCCCGCGGCGGCGAGTCCGCGAGCGCGCCGCACTCTGCGAGCGAACACCAGAGCGACGAGCACCACGCTCACGATCAACAGCGCGGTTGCGCCCCATACCTTCATCGCAGTCCGGGGCGCGTCCCATGTCGCCGCAACCGAGAAGCGGAATGGCAGCCACCACACGATCGCATCGTGCCGCGCCGGAATGGTCTGTCCGAGCTGTGCGGCGATCAGCACGATGCCCGCCGCAACCAGCCATTCGGCCGCGATCCACTGCACGCACGTGCGCCCTAAGCGTGCGTCTGCCGAGGCCTGAAGCGCGGGGAGCAGGCGCCAGCGCAGCTTGGCGGCCATGCCCAGTGCCAGCGCGAGCAGCGCGAGTTTGGCGAGCAACAGCACGCCGTAACGCGTTGCGAGCAAGGCCGGCCAGCGCTCGACGTGCGTCACCGCGAGCACCACGCCGCTCAGCAATATCACGCCCATCAGCGGCAGCGCCAGTGCGGAAAAGCGCGCGAGCACACCGATTCCGACACGCGGCTCGATCGCGCGGCGCGCACAGGCGGCGAGCAGCGCGGCCAGAGCAGGTAACGATCCCCACCAGGCGCCCGCCGCCAGCAGATGCGCGGCGTGCGCGACGAGTGCCGGGAAAGCAGGTTCCACCGCGGCGGAGTGGCCGGAAAGAGGCGTGATCGCGAGCGCGACACCGCTCGCCAGCAACGCCGGCATGGCGGCAGATCCGAGTCCTGCGCGCTCGATCGCGACCAGCGAGCAAACCGCGAGCAGCAGTGCCTCGTGCACCAGCCAGACGGATCCGAAACGGGTCTCTCCGAGCAGCACCCGCGCGACGTCGAGCCAACGCGCCTGGCTCTCCATCGCCGCCACCTGCGCCGCGAGCACGCCTATGCCCAGCACCAGCGTGGCGATCGACAGCCACAGCGCGACGAGACGCCAACGCTCGCGCCACCGTTCGATGCCCGCTGGTCCGGTTCGGGGCGCCAGGCGCATGCACACGAGTGTGCCGAAGAGCACCAGCATGCCGGCAACGTGCAGCGCACGCGCCAGCCACCCCAACCCCGCGATCACGGTCCCTTGACGGTGAAGGTGTAGCTCGCCTTGACCGTGTGCCCGTCCACCGACAGGACCTTGTACCGGACGGAATAGATACCGGGCGGGAGGACGGGTAGCGCCAACTCCAGCAGCTTGGCGTTCTGCGGAGAGACACGGGCCGGCTCGGTTGTCGCAGGCTTGCCATCGGCATCGAGCACGGAGACCACGCAGAACGCCGGTTCGAGCCGCTCGTTGAACCACAGTCGCACGTACGTCGGGGAGCGAACCAGCACGGCGCGGCGTGCCGGCTCAGACTTGTCGAGCACGGCGTGGGCGAAGGCCAGCGGCCACCACGCGAGCGCTGTCAGCGCCGCCGCGGCAGTCCATGCGCCGCGGCTTGCTGGGGGCCTTCGAGTCATGGTTCCAGACCTAGCGTGCCGCCACAGTCGCTTTGTTGCGCCGGTGCACGCCAAAGCGATACAGCACGACCGCCGCGATCACCGCCAGCGGCGCCAGCACGGCCAACACGAGCCAGCTGCGGCTCCTGCCGACCGAGAACGGGAAGCGCGAGACCATCTTGTCCTGCTCCCCTACCGTGACCAGCCCCACGAACTTGCCCGGCTCCTCGAAGTTCACCTCGAAGTTGAGCGAGCCGCTCGCGTACCGCTTCGGCGGAAGGTGCAGGACCGTGATGTCCTCGAGCTTGGCTTCCGAGCCCGTGTCCCTGACGATCCGCACCTCGGTGGGCAGATCGCGCAGCTCGTCGTTCAGGTAATCGAGCACGACGATGGTGCGGCCGGTCTCCGGGATGTCCTCGCAGAACTCGCGCGGACCGCTCGGGCTTTCGGGTTGATAGCCGACGAAGTGCATCGTGTAGGGCCCGACGCGCAGCTTGCACTTGTCTTCGTCCATCGAGAGGCCGCCGTGCGCGGCTGCCTGCGTCGCGCCCAGCAGCGCGGCCGCGGCCCAGACGGCGGCGTTCAGAACCTGCGCGAGGCGGCGCATGCAGCAGCGGAAGCTCAGACGGTCTTCCTGAACACCGGCAGGATCGGCCCTCCGACCTCGGCGAGATAGCGGTTGCCCTGGGCATCGAAGAAGAACAGCAGGCCGCCGAACTTGCTGTCCACGTCGGTGAGGAAGCTGGTGAGCCGCTCGATCTCCCATGCCGCATCGGTGGCGTCGACTTTGAGCGTACGGGTCTCGCCCGGCTTGATCTCGATGTCATCCGCGATCGCGAGCCCGGTGCGTGCGACGACGTCGTGCGGATAGTCCGGAGCGACGTTTGCGCGGGCGGCGGGCAGGTTCTGATTGATGAAACGGATGCTGGCCGTGGCGAACTCACCCAAGCGCAGCGGCTTGTCGCTCACGTTGGTGACGTCGAAGGTCATGCGCATCGAGCGTCCGGGCACGTCGTAGCGCGCCTCCTTGAAGCGGATGTCGACGACCTTGGGCTGCGCCGGCAGCGGCGCGGTGTACATCGTGCCGGCTTGCAGCGGCACTGTGCGCGGATACTTGCTCCGCGCCCATGCGTAGCCGCCGAAGGAAAGCGCTACCACCACGACCAGCAGGCCGATGGCCACCGCCAGGTCGACATTGGTGGTGAGCAGGTCCTCGCGCTCCTTCTTCAGCGCGAGGTAGCGCGGGATGAGCAGCGGGCGGCGGATCCACCACAAGATCCACGCCGCCGCGATGGCCAGCAGGATCAGGTGCCACTTCACGGCCGTGCTGAGACCCCAGGTCTCCACGTTTTCGATGTTCTCGCCCGAGATCGCCTTCAGGGGGTACGTGAAGTCGGCCTGGTTGCCGGTGACCTCGATCCACTTGCCCGGCCCGACCAGCGGCCCCGAGCCCTTCACCGCGATCATCGGGTGGACATGGTAGCGGCCCGGCACGCGGCCTTGCAGCACCATCTTGTACTCGTAGTCGCGGCCGATCTGAAGATCGCGGAAGGACTGCCGGGCCGGCACGCCGTTCAGGGAAGAGTCCACGCGCGCGAACACCGGCCCGGGGGTGGCGTTGCTGACGAATACCGTGTCCGGCGGCTTCACGGCGTCGGGCCAGTCGTGGAACAGCCGGAACCTGCCGGTGACGGTGACGGTGTCGTTGACCGACAGCTTGTCGGTCGACCACTTGACGTCGTACCAGTGCGCCGTGCGCGTGCGCAGATAGGGCTCTTGCGCACGCTCGCCGTGTGCGGCCGCGGGCAGCGCCTGCGCCGACATCAGCACGAAGATCAGAGCCGGGAGGAGGCGTCCCGGTGCGCAGGCATTCGATTGCATCGCCGGTCCTCCATCACGCCTTCGCGGCGGGCTGCGGTGCGTCGGCCAAGCCTACGAAGCGCCGGAAACGCTTGGAGGTGGGGACGAACTTCTGCGTCGAGAACAGCAGCCCGACCTGCCACCAGATCATGTGCATGAAGATGCAGATGATGCCGGCGAAGAACGTCGACACCCAGACCGTGCTGCCTTCATAGGTACGCAGCGTTCCCCGCTCGATCAAGCGGATGTACTCCGGTGTGCCGGAACGGGGAAACGCGTAGCCGATCATGTCCGCGACGGAGGCGACCATGCCCTGATGCTCGACCGGGAGAAAGTACGCGGCGAGCGACGGCCAGTTGCTGGGGAAGAAGAGCAGAGCGAACAGGAACCCGCCGAACGTCGAGGTGAGCAGCGAGCTGCGCACGATCAGCAGCACGGCGTCGCATGCCATGGCGCCGGCCAGGATGGTCGAGGGAACCCCCATGGTGAACGGGAAGTAGCCCCAGATGTGCCAGCCGACGATGCGGGTAATCCAGGTGGCGATCAGCAGCAGCACCGCACCCAGCGTCATGCCGATGGGCAGGCGGAAGTAGTGCCAGAACACACCCTGCAGCGCCGCCGGGATCATGAGCATGGAGACCGGCACGACCAGGACCCAGTACTGGCGGTCCTTCCAGTCCACGAACATGTCCCAGTCGCCGACAGTGAGCATGACGTGCAGGTGGATGGCGCCCATGAACAGCAGCGCCACCGCCGCCACCACGCACCAATCCCAGATGCGCGACAGCTTCGCGCCTTCCGGCGGCAGGCCGGACACCTGCAGGATCTCGCGGGAATTGGGACTCATGGGCTCTCCTCCCCCTTATGCTGTTGTCGTCCCGCTGCGGCCGGCTGATGCCCGCTGCCGGCCGCGCGAGCTCGCTATCCGTATCAAGCGGTCTGCGCCGCCTGCGTGTTGTCGAACACCTCGTGGAACAGCGGGACCATCCGCTGGATGATCTGCAGCGCGACCCCGGGCAGGGCGAGGGCGTTCCAGCCCAGCACCACGAAGCCCCAGTGCAGCGGATGCGAGAAGATCTCCTCGGTCAGCCAGAAGGCGTGGCCCCACTCGTTGAATCCCAGGTTCGGCAGAATCAGCACCGGACCGAGCACGGCCAGGACATGCGCCACCGAAACCCCGCGCGAGAACGCGGGCAGCCGCGTCATGGCGTAGATGAACCCGCCCACGCTGAAGAAGATGTAGGTGGGGATGCAGGCATAGAACAGCACGATGTGGCTGGGCGTGAAGGGCGTGTCGCGCATCACGGTCTGATGCCACACGGCGTCGCCTTCGGCGAAAAAGCTGCCGATGAAATAGATCGCCAAGGTGTAGGCGACCAGCCACAGCGTGAAGGTGAGGTAGCGGCGCAACTCGACCTTGGGCTTGAGCGCCGCCAGGTTGCGATCGCGCGTGATCCACAGGTAAGCCCAGCACACAAAGCCGGCGCCGAACAGCACCGGGAGCTGGATCTTGAGCAGCGTCATCCAGTACCGGTCGAACTCGGGGGAGGTCGCATCGAGGCCGAAGTTCCAGGCATAGACCTGCTGGTACATCCGGTATGCCGCGAACATGACCACCATGACGACGACGCCGAGCGCGAACAGGTTGAACCGCACGTAATAGCCCGGCTTGCGATCGTCCGCGGTCTGCTGTGCGGCGATACCCGGCGCTGGTATGGCATGAGTCGTGTCAGACATGCTTCCCTCCTCCTTGGGTTATCTAATTTCCCCTTCGAGCGTTTCGATGCTTGATCTGGATCAAACTCCGCTGGCGGCAGGCCGCCTGGGCAGGCGCTTGCCCCGAAAGATCAGCTTTGACGTCCTATAGTAGTACAGATCGATCACGGCCGGCCCATTATCTGGCATCAGATCCCAAAGCGTTCCTTCATGCGCGCCATGTAGCTCACCAGATTGCCTTTGGATCTCGCGTAATCCTTGGTGTCGAAAGTGAAAGGCGTATCGATGGTGTGGCGCAGAATCGAAAGCACGGTCGCGTCGACGGAGCGTGGCTTCGAGCCCATGAAGAACGGTTTGGATCCCAGGAACCCGGACAGCGCGTCGACGTCGGAGCGCGCGCGCCGATAGATTACGTCGGCCGGCATCCGGCCCCATCCACCCGTCATGAACTCGGCGAGGATGCGAAAGCGGAAGTCGTCGGCGAACGCTCGCAGCCCGGGAGGCACGTCCTGGGTGCCGGCGATGATGCGCAGATAGATCTCCCAGTTGGCCGTCTCGCGCCAGCGTGGCTGGATGACCGCCGTCCAGTAGGTGTGCTCGTCGATCATCCGGTTCCAGGCGTGCATCTCCGCACGCTCCTCGGCGCTCGCCTCGGCATCCAGCGGATCGCCGTACTTGCCCTTGAAGTACTCGATGATGTGCGTGGAGTCGGCCACCTTGGTGCCGTCGTCGTCGACGATGATGGGCAGCTTCCCATGCGGGGTGTCGAAGTCGAGCTTCGTGAGATCCTGGTTCTTCGCCTCGTACTTGATCTCGGCCATGTGCATGTAATAGATGGTCTTCGTGACATACGGGCTGATGCACGGCACCGTCCAAGCGGGCAGATACCGGTAGATCGTGATCATGTCTCTCCTCCTCTGGTCTTCGCTCTGCGGCTGTCACCACGGCAACAGGCCGCCGTTCGCGTGCCGGAACACGCCGGCGGAGGCGACTGTCAGCTTATCCATCTGCTTGATCAGGCCCCCGGCGGCCTGGTCGGCCGTGATGTACTTGAACTCGCCTGGGAAATCCTTTGTGAGATCGGTCGCCACCATCCCCGGATGCAGGCAGACCACCGCGATGCCGCGGTCGCTCAACTCCCGATGCAGGTTCAAGCCCAGCATGTTCGCGGCGGCCTTGCTGATGCGATATCCGTACTGCCCCCCGCTCGCGTTGTCCGCGAGCGAGCCGACGCGGCTGGTGACGATGCCGACCTTACTCCCCGCCTTTAGCAGCGGCAGGAGCGCTTTGATCACACGGAGCGGCCCCAGTGTGTTCACCTCGAACTGGCGCCGCACGTCGTCGACCTGGAGCTGCTCGATCCCCTTGCCGACTTCGGTGAGCAGCATGATGCCGGCCACGTGATAGAGCACGTCGATGCGCGCGTACTGCTCGCGGACGCGCTGTGCGAAGCGCGCCACCGCCGCGTCGGAAGTCACGTCCACGCCGGGCTCGACTTGGATCTGCGCAGCGCGCAGCTCCGGCGCATCGCCGAGGCAGGCAGCCACCACGCGATCGCCCCGCTGCGCGAGCTGCAAGCAAACGGAGCGGGCGATCCCGCGATCCGCGCCGATCACCACCGCAATGGCCATCCAGCCTCCCTGTGGCGGGGGCGATCAGCCCCCCGAGTTCATCGCCCGACGCTTGCCGCTTTCGCGCTGGCCCGGCTCGGCGCCGATCACCCCAAGGCTTCGAAGCTCGTCGATCCGCCTGCGGGGCAGCCCGAGCTCGGCGAGTACCTGGTCGGTATGCTCGCCGAGCCGCGGCGCTCCGCGACGGATCGATGCCGGCGTCGCCTCGAAGCGCGCCGCGTGCCGCGCCTGGCGCAAGCGCCCCGCCGCATGGTGCTCGGACTCGACGATCGTCCCCGAGGCCAACACCTGCGGGTGCTGGATGACCTCGGCACGGGTCAATGCCGGTGCACAAGGCACATCGTTCGCCTCGAGGCGCTGCAACCACTCGGCGGTGGCGCGCGCCCTGAGCACTTCCTGCGTCATCGCGAGCCGTTCGTTGACGTGCTTGTCGCGGTCGGCCGGGGTCTTGAAGCGCGGGTCCTCCACCCATCCCGGCCGATCCAACGCGCGGCACAGCCCTTGCCACTCCTTGTTGCTCATCACCGCCACCGTCATGTACCCGTCCGCGGTCTGGTAGATGAGGTCGATGAAGCTCGCCGCCTCCTGCGCCGCGATCGGCCGGTCCGGGTAGGTTTGCCCGTTCATGTCGGAGGCCCAGAGGAACTGCAGCACGGCATCGAGCATGGACAGACGCACGTGTTGACCCACGCCGGCGCGTTCTCGTGCGAGCAGAGCAGCGGTGATTGCCTGCGCCGCCGTGAGAGCGGAAACCTTGTCCGGTAGCACTGTACGAACCAGCCGAGGCCGCTCCTGGTCCGAGCCGGCCTGCACCGTGGTGAGGCCCGACAGTGCCTGGACGATCGGATCGTAGACGGGCTTCGCGGCCCACGGCCCCTGCTCGCCAAAGCCGCTGATGGAGGCGTAGACGATGTCCGGCTTCACCGCGCGGATCTGCGGCTCGCCGATCCCGAGTCGCTCGGCCACGCCGGGACGGAAGTTCTGCACGAGCGCATCGGCCGTCGATGCCAGCTGCTTGAGCAGCCCGACACCGGCCTCGGTCTTGAGGTCGAGCGTGATCGAGCGCTTGTTGCGGTTGATGTTGAGGAACATGGCCGACATGCCCGCGCGCTGGTTGCCGAGCGAGCGGACGTGGTCCCCCAGGTGCGGCATCTCGACCTTGATGACATCCGCGCCTTGGTCGCCGAGCAGCATCGTGGCCCAGGGCCCCGAGAGCATGCTGGTCAAGTCGATGACGCGATAGCCGTGAAGCGGGCCTGCCACCCTGAGGTCCCCTGATGCAGGCGCCGCGCGGATCGAGCCCGGCTCGGGCGCCGTCGGTCGTTCGAGGAGTTCATGGTATGCCCGTCCATTCTCCGGCGTAAGATGTGAAATACGGAAAGATCGTTCGGAGAAACAGAACAATGTTGAAGGACCTCTACCGTATGGGCGTGTTCGCGAAGGTCGTGGAAGCCGGCTCGTTCTCGGGCGCCGCGGCCAGCCTCGGGCTGGGCAAATCCGCGGTCAGCGAGCAGGTACGCGCTCTCGAGGAGAGCATCGGTGTCCAGCTTCTCGCGCGCAGTACACGGGCGCTCGCGTTGACCGCGGACGGCCGGCGCTTCTACGCGTGCTGCCGGCAGATGCTGGAAGCCGCGGAAGGCGCCTCGGTGGATCTCGACGCGCAGCGCCGGGAGCCCTCGGGCAGGATTCGCCTCAGTGCCCCCTACAACCTGGGCCTCACCTTTCTCATCGAGCAGCTCAGCCGATTCCGCGAGCTGTACCCGAAGATCGATCTGGACCTCGTGCTCGACGACTCGATCGCCAATCTCATCGAGCAGGGCCTGGATCTCGCGCTGCGAGTGGGACCGCTCACCGACACGAGGCTGCATGCGGTGAGGCTGATGCATTGCCGCATGATCGTGTGCGCCGCGCCCCCATGGGTGAGGGGGAATTTCCTGCCCCAGGCGCCCGAGGATCTCACGAAGGTGGCTTGGGTCAGCATCAGCCAGCTGCCGCACCCGGAGCGCCTCGTGCTGGTCAATGCGAGCGGGACAAGACGAACGGTACGGTTGAAGGCCGCCGTGCGCACGAACGGCGGCACCGCGGCGCGCACCTTCATCGTGAACGGGGCCGGAGTCGGGATCCTCCCCGATTACGCGGTCAAAGACGAGCTGGAAAGCGGCGCGCTGGTGCGCCTGCTTCCGGAGTGGCACGAGGAGAAGGAGCGGCCGATCTCGGCGATCTTCCCGTCACGCGCGCAGATGCCGGCGCGCGTGAGAGTGCTGCTGGAGTTTCTCAAGGACGCGTTCCAGCAGCACTACGGCGTGCCGAACGGGCTCTCCTGAGCCGCCGCACCCTGATCTACTGAGCCCGGCACGCGCTCTCAACATCGAACCGCGGTGAGAGGGATGTCATCTGCCCGCGCTCAAGAGCTCTCGCCAAAGGCTTCGCGTGCGAGAGTGCCGTATAAACGCTCGCACAAACGGCGCCGGATCTCCTCGGGTGAAAGCCCGGGAGGGAAGGACGCGAGCGCCATCGCGCGAGCGGTCTCGAACATCCGGACGCCGATCAAGAAGCGCTCCAGGGGCGTCATCGCCAGATAGCGCTCCCGCACCAGCCTCTCCATCTCAGGCGTCGTGTCCTTCATTCAGGATGCGCTCCAGTAACTCGCTCAGGCCAAGACGCATGGCCCAGTGGCGGATATACGCAAGGTCCGCTCCCGACGCCAACAGATTGCGGACGTCACGCAACTGCACCTCCGATCCGGAGTCCTTCGCCCAGACCAGCTTCGATAGGATCAGGTCCTCTTTGGCTGCGATCCATGCGTCGAAGCCCGGCAGCTTCACCAGTTGGCGCCGTTCGAACTCGGCACGCCGATATGGCTCGTCCTTGCGTACGACCAGATCTACCTTGATCACGCTGGCCAGGTGCAGGAGGTTGAACATGCCTCGGTCCCGAATGCTCTGCCCCAGCTGCTCGCTCGGGAGGTAGTAGCCCGGCTCGAACGCCGCAGCCAGTTGCTCGGCTTGGTGCGGCTCCACGGCCACGACGAGGTCGATATCGCGGGTCATGCGCGGTTGGGCGTAATAATTCATCGCCATGGACCCGGTCAGCATGTATTCGATTCCCGCCCGGTCGAGTCTGGCACACACATCCTTCAAGACGTCGAGTTCGGTCAACACGGCGCTATCGTACGCGAATGCCCGTGCAGCGCGACGCCGCATGCCTTGGAGCGGGCTCGGCGGTACGGAGCGCCGCCGGCGCCGAGATGCACCAGAGTCTCGAGATAGCCTACCGGCAGGGTATCACCGCAGCACACGACGGGAAGTCCGGACCGGTTTCATCGGGCACCGGTGAGCTTCCCGCCCGCTCCGAGGAGGGAGTCGGCGACCCCTCCGGCGTATGGGTGGCTACGCATCGGACTCGCATCAGGCATGCGCTCCCGACCTCGGGATGTTGGTGCAGCAAGGATTCGAGCACACTGTAGCCATCGGGGCAGATGCGCGCGATGCGCCTTCCGCTCACGGCGAGATGATCTCTCCGAACAAGGCCCATTGCTTGCCGTCGAAGCGCTGCAGCTGCATCTGCTCCACCGGCGAATGATCGTCCGGTCCGGTGTTGACGCGGATGCCCGGGATCAGAACCGATAGCTCCAGGTTCTTCAGGCTTTCCGCCTGACGCAGGACGTTTTCCCGAGTGAGGTCGTCCCCGCACTGCTTGAGCACCTGGACGAGCGTCGACGCGGTCCCGTACGCATACACGTTGTAGAGATCCTCGGTGTCGCCCTCGGGATAGTATTGCTTCATGAAGGCGAGCCAGTCCTTGTGGCCGGGATCATTCTGCCAGTGAGGGTCGGTGGGATCTTTCAGGTAGGCGCCGCTGATGATGCCGACAGACCTCTCCAGGCCCGCTGGTTTCATGACCGCTGCCACCGACGCAGAGGGGTTGGCGACAAATTGAAGCGGGTGCCATCCGATGTCCCAGATCTTGCGAATCGCCTGCGCCGTGGGTTTCGGGGAGCCGAAGTGGAAGAAGGTATCGGCTCCGGAAGCGTGCAGCGAGATGACTTGCGAATCTACCGAGGGGTCGGTGATTTCGTACGAGGCCTCCGCCACGATCATCTTTTGCGCCTGCTCTCCCAGCCCCTCGCGCAGGCCGCGCATGTAATCCCTGCCCACATCATCGTGCTGATACAGCACCGCGATTCGCGCATCGGGCCGGGTTCGCCGCAGGTACTTGCCATAGACCCTCGCCTCCGACACGTAGTTGACGCGCCAGCCCATCGTCCAAGGGAACGTCTTGGCGTCGGCGAACTCCGCCCCTCCGGAGGTGACGAACAGGTGCGGGACTTTCTTCGCGTTGAGATACTTCACGATCGCCGCGTTGGTGGGTGTACCGAAGGAGCTGAAGATCATGAGCACCTGTTCCTGCTCCACGAGCTTGCGGATCTGCTCGACGGTGCGAGGCGGGCTGTAACCGTCGTCCAGGCTGAGCAGCGTGATCTTGCGCCCGTTGATCCCGCCGTGCTCGTTTACCATCCGAAAGAATGCGAGCTGGGCTCTGCCGTAGGTGCTGTAGGTGGAGTTCGACCCGCTGTAGGGCATGGTCTGGCCGATCTTGATCTCCGTGTCGGTCACGCCGGGGCCGTACTTCTTCTCGCCGGCGGCCGGGCCGGCTGCAGTGAGCGACGCCGCCAGCAACGCGATGACCGCAACTCGTCCCGTTGTCATTCTTTGCCTCCTCCATTGGATCGATACGGATTTTCTTGCGGATCCGGCGTCCGTTTCAACGCGAGAACGCCTCTCACGCGTTCGGGCGTAAATGGGATGTCGCGCAGGCGCCGCCCGGTCGCGGCTGCGAAGGCGTTGGCGATCGCCGCTGCCGCCGGCCCTTGCGCCGCCTCGCCTACGCCGAGCGAGCGTTCCGCTGGACGTTGGATCACCTCGATCTCGACCGCCGGGACTTCGGTGAAGCGCAGAATCGGATAGTCGGCCCAGCTTCTCATCGTGATGCCCGAGCGGTCGAACCTCGCCGCTTCCTTGAGCGTCCAGCTTGTCGACTGGACGATGCCGCCTTCGATCTGGTTCGCGACACCATCCGGGTTGACGCTGAGTCCGGCGTCGACCGCCGACCATGCGCGCGTTACTTGCACGATGCCGCTTTCCCGGTCGACCTGGACTTCGGCGATCACCGCGCAGTAGGCCATCAGGTTCTTGTATTTCGCGAACCCGATCCCGCGGCCTCGGAGCATGCTGCCGATCCCTTCGTCGCGCCGCGCGCGAGGCGCCCATCCGGCCTTCTTTGCCGCCGCTTCGATCACCGCGCCGGCGCGCCGATCGCTCAGATGCCGAAGCCGGAACTCCACCGGGTCGACGCCTGCCAGCGCGGCCGCCTCGTCCATGAACGACTCGAGCGCGAACACGTTCGCATAGGCGCCGAGTGTGCGCAGCGCAGAGGTGCGCAGCGGCATCTCCGGCAGGTAGTGCTTCACGATCCGTTGGTTGGGGAAATCGTAGAGCGGGATCGCGTTGCGGTCGGAGCCGCCCGCCGGCAGCGGCACATCGGCCGGGAACGGCGGCTTCGACGGCTGGGCCAAGTGCCATGCTGCGAGAAGGTTGACGCCTTCCTTCCCTCCCGGTCGCGTGGTATGCGGGTAGCTCCACAGCTCGTGCTGCCAATCCACGATCCGGCCCCGATCGTCCAGGCCCGCAGTGAGCTTGACGATCATCGCGGACCCGAGGGGCTCCCACATGAACTCGTCGTCGCGCATCCACTGCAGCTTGATCGGCTTGCCGGGGAGCGCACGGGCAACGAGCGCCGCGTCGAACGCGACGTCGTCGGCGCCGTTGTGGCCGTAGCAGCCCGCGCCCTGCATGTGCACGCATACGATCGTTTGCGGGCTGATTCCGAGCGCACGCGCGATGTCGTTGCGCAGTGGAAAGACGCCCTGGCTGTGCGTCCAGACTGTGAGTTTGCCGTCGGCCATCCGCGCGACTGCACACGACGGACCCATCGACGCGTGCAGTTGGTAGGGACGGGTATACCTTGCCTCGATTCGCTTGACCGCGGGCGCAGCAGCCTGGGACTGCTTCTCGCTCACGACCTGGACATGGGCCGGAAGTCCGGGATTCGCGCGGTCGAACGTGTCGGCGAGCGTGAGCGGCAGCTCCGGCGAGTTCCACGTCGCCGACT
>Ga0335085_10002898_pt1 | contig 30905 bp, 18 predicted proteins | sample Lox_Sample_45_FD_206712 | JGI IMG/M metagenome (GOLD analysis project Ga0335085, IMG submission 206712) | Soil microbial communities from Loxahatchee National Wildlife Refuge, Florida, United States - Lox_Sample_4.5 | ecosystem: Environmental > Terrestrial > Soil > Wetlands | place: USA... | reverse complement strand
ATCAAAGTGCCCGACTCTGAATTTGCCAAGATCCACCTCAAGCCCGCAAAGTTTCACGGTGAATGGAACTATTCCGTGCTGCCATTCCTCGGCTAACTGTTCATGTTATTTATGCGCAGCTCCTTAGCAGATTGGAGGCACGCACGCACACCTCTCAACGTCGTGACACGTTTTGTATGGCTCCCAGTCCCAATTCGTCGCTTCGGGAGCCTGTCAACAGCACAGACTCGCCCCCAGTGCGAAATTCGCCAGCCTCGAAATCTTGGGTTGTCTGTCGGCACGCCAAACGTGATAAATTGACGCGAGGCGGCAGTTCCTCGGCGGCTGAAACTGGTCGCGCGGGACCTCCTCGACGGGGCCTCGACGGGGATCGGGCACCGCCGGTCCACACTTGGAGCTGGGGCGTGGGAACGACTTGGCCCGTGAGTTCGCGCGATGTCGAGAGATACAAGCAGCTTCGATCCCGCGCCCGGGAGCTTAACCATCGAATCCTGGAGACGCTTCCGGGTGAGGCGATGCGAGAGATGGGACAGGCCCTCGGTATGCTGCACCAAGGCATCCTGGTGTTCGAAACCGAGGATGTGATCTCCGTGCTCATGGATTGCTGCCTGTTTGACTGGCTTCGGGACGGCGTCAACGCCATTGAGAAATACTGGCATGATCACGCGTCAGAGCTTGACTCTGAAGAATGCTGCGTGTTGGAAGCGTACCGGCAGGCCCAGTATCGGATCCTAATGCTGGAGGCAGTCCACCGCGACGCCGGGATGGATTGTGTCGATCTGCTTTCGCGAGAGCGCCTCTTACTGATGGACGTTGCCCTCAGCCAAACGGCCCAACCGGGGATGCCGATTCTTGCCAGCCGCACCGTCCCCATTGGCCCCTATTGGATGACGACTGGAGCGGCCCTGCCCATCACAGACCGGGAGGCGGGTAGAGCCGTCATCAGCCAGGTCGAGGAGTTCACGCGGGACGGGATTTCCCCCCGAGCGCGTGGGGTTAGCTTGGCGATTACCCGAACATGCCTGGATGCCGGAGCTGCCGAGTACATCCTCTACGAAGATCCCGAGGAGTTTGAGGAAATCGAGAAGATCGAGGAATACATCGATTCACCGCCCTACCAGGTGCAGGCTGTCTCCCGGCGCGGCGCCGGACGCAACGATCCCTGCCCCTGCGGAAGCGGCAAGAAGTACAAGCGGTGCTGCCTGGGGAAGTAAATTAGGAACGCCTCCTTTTGCTTTGACCACGCGGCGGCGCGCTACCCATCTCACTTGAATCGGCGCCGGAAGTCCAGCTCGAACCCATAGACGCCGTTCTGGTCACGCACGGCGAGCACTGACATCCTGTTCGTCACATCCCACTCCATCTGCACAATGCGCTGATAAACGCCGCCAGTGGTGGTGACGTAAGTGACGGTGAAGTTGTTGCCCAGCCGCTCCACCACGGTCACGCGCGAGCCGCCGACGCTGCTGGGGTTCGGGTCAATGCCGATGCGGCTCACTCCGAACAGGCGTGTGATGCGGCTGGTGGTCTGGGTCGAAAGAGCCTGCGAGAGCAGCACGCTGGCGCTCTCGGTGCCAAAGGCGGAGCGTCCGGTGGCCTCGAGGATCTGGTCCTGGCTGGAGTAGCCGAACGCCAGCAGAGCCAGAATGCTGGGTGTGGAGAGCGGCGGGTCAGACCGGTAGCTGATGTTGGGGCGGTCCGCGGGACCCGTGACGCGCAGGGTGAGGTCGTAGCGGTCGATGCGCGTCGTCGCCTGAAGATCGAGCACCGGCTCGGTCTCGAGGGGGTTCGCCATGGTGATGTCGCCTCGCGAAAGCGTGTACGTGGTCTGGCGCAACTCCGCCTGCCCGCTTTGGATATGAATACTGCCGAACCCGACCGGGTTCGTCAAGGTGCCGCGCAAGGCCATATCAATGGCCGCGACGGCGTTGAAGTCATGGGATTCCACGCTCACGGTGGGTGCCGAGACCAAATGAATATCGAAGCGGACGCCGGAAGGAAGCACCGCCGGTGTTGCCGCCGCAATCGACGACTGGCTCTGAAGCTGCGACGCCCAATTCAAAATGTTGAAGTTGTTGCTGACGAACATCTGCTCCACGGTGAGATCGCCGCTCAGCACACCGGCGCTCGCAGATCCCGTCAGGTGGACGGCGCCACTGAGTACCGAAGTGAATTGCACCGGATAATCTACGCGGATGTGGTGCAACTCTGCGCGCAGGTTGCTGCGGGGCGTTCCAGCAAGCGTCACGGACCCTGTGATATTCACCGAGGCGGGCCCACTTTCGGCGTGCAGTGAACGCACCTCCAAGCGGTCACCAAGCAGGTCTACGTCGCCGTTCAGCCCCGTCAGCCGCATCGGTATGCCGGGATAGCCTAGACTCACCTGATCGACATGCAGAGTGCCGAAAACAGACGGTTGACTGACGCTGCCCTTCACGCTGAGCTTCACGTCGAAATGGCCCGTGGTCAGGATGGAGGAATCGAAGACGTGTAGAAAGGCAGACTCAATTTGGCCGTTGGCGGTTAGATCCAAGGCGGACGGTGTAGCCAAGCTCGCCGTGCCCTGGAATTGAAACAGAGTGGAAGGCCCTTGCATCTGGAAAGGCCCGATCGTTAACTGGCGATCAGCCATCGTGATCTCGAAAGGATGGTCATTTTGCCACTTGAGCTCGGCAAAGCTCGCCTCCAACTTCTGAACCGTGCCTTTCAGGCGAAGGGGAGTCGCGGCGCGTGCCGTTGCCGAAAGGTCCAGCGAACCCGTGACTTGCAGATTTCCTCCGGTCCGCGCGTATCCTAAAGCACGCAGCCAGGGATCCAAACGAAGTGATGAATACTGCGCAGTCAGGCTAAGAGGCCACTGCCCTTGAGTCGTTCCCGTGCCATGGAGTTTGAGGTCGCCGGCAGGCCCTGCGAGCTCGCCTTCCATTTTCACCTCTCGGCCGTTCCAATCGAGCTTGCTGTTGAAGTCGCCTAGCGGCGTATCACCTGCCCGCAACCCTCGAAGGTCGAGGCTGCCTTGCAGATTTGGAACATCGATGGCGCCGTGCGCCTCGACACTGAAATCGATTGTACCGGCGACATTGGTGGCGAGATTCGTGGCGCCATTGAACGCTACGAGTTTTCTCAGGCGGTTGAAATCGTCAAGGCTAAACCCGTTGCCCTGGGCACGGGCAGACAAGGTGTGATCGCGAGGATCGTAGGTGCCCTCGCCCGTCATCTTCCCATGGCCTTTGGTGAGACGAACGCCGGTAAGCTTCCACACGCCGGAAGCCGTGCTGAGACCGGCGTCAAGCGAATCAAAAGTCTCATCGCCGTAACTTCCCTGGGTGATGTGAAGCTTGCCCTCGCCCGCGAGTCGAGCGATCGTTCTGTCGAGCACAACCTCGCCGGTAAGCTGCCCCGCGATCGGATAAGTAATCCCAAGGACCTCCCTCAGCCCCTGCAGCGAGGTTTGTTGCGCGCGGGCCGAGAGGTGAAGGGGAGAAGCGGGAGTGAACTGCCATTTCACCAGTCCGGACGTCACTGCGAACGCCAAGAGGCTGTGAGGGCCGGCCAGATGCGCGTCAGAGACCTGAAGCTGGGTGGGTGCGACGGCAACGCCGGCATCAAGGCGAGCCCATTTCCAGCCCGCGTATTCGACGGGTCCCACCTGCAGTTTCCCTCGCACCAAGGGCTGGTCTCGAGTGCCGGAGACTGTGCCCGAGAAGACGGCAGTCGAATCCAGCTTCACCGGCAGCGGAGCTTCGGCAAAACTTTCGGCAGCACGCCGCCATTCCTCGAAGTCGGTGGTGCGGACCTCGAAGGCGAGATTCGGCGCCGCCTCGGAAAGTTGGCCGTGAAACACAACGCTGGAGCCCGAAGTCTGTAGCGCCACCTGATCCAGGTCAACTGACAAGGTTCGGCCAAGGGCGAGGGTGCCGCGGGCAAGGCCGGATAACGGCTCGCGTCCAACAGCGTGCGGCTGTGAAGCCTCGAGGCGGAGATCGAAAGCGGATTGGAGCACGGCAGTGTTGCCGCCCTTTAAGACCTGGACTCTACCGCCTGCTCGGCTCGCCACGGGGAAATCGCGCAACGCGGACGCAGCACCTGGGAGTAAGCCGATGGCAGCGGCAACGTCAACGTTCTGAATTTCCAGGTCGGCCTTGAATTGAGGCGAAGGAGCTTCAAGGGAAAAATCGGCCGCGCCACGAGCGCTGCCTCCGAGGAGCGAGGCGTTGATGTGAGAAAAGGATGCGCGGTGTCCATTGAGAGTGTAGTCCGCGGCGAAGTCGGCGGGGAAGGGTTGGACGTTCGGAGCGTGAACTACGAGACGAGGGGCATCGAGGCGCCCGCTAACCTTCAGCGTCCTCGAATCATACGTGCCTTGGCCCTTGGTTGCCAGCCGCCCGCCCTGCACTTCATTGTGCCCCAACAGCTTTGCCAGCGCGCCGGCCTCTCCGTCAACCTGAAAGGAGAACTGCGATCGAACAGCCGGTAGCCATTGGAGCAGGGCGCTGCCGTTTCCGCTCAACAACGCTGACCGCCACACCAACGAATTGATGACCAGCGTATTCTTCGCGATTTCGAGCCGAGTGGAAACTGTCAGCGGCGGCAGGCGAAGGCCGAGGCCCGTGAGGTCGAGCGGCGATGCTGAGACCGCACCGGTATAGCGGCCGCGCCGGTAACCGAGCAGCACCGCAACGTTGCGCGCGCCGAAGTCGAGCCCCAGCGGGCGATCATCCCAGTAAACGCCGCTCCGAACCACCAGGAGTTGGTGAACGCGGAGGTTGACCAGATCGTCGAGCGCAGCGATGCCCTCGCCTCCGGTATGGGTGTCTGGGCCGGGAAGATTCGTGGAGCCGTCGGCCCGTGTATAAATGTGCGCCTGCGCGCCCTCGATGTGCAGGCGCCACAGCCATAGCCCGCGCCGGAACGCTGTGACCGGGTTCACTTGAATCATCAGCTCCTGCACGGCCACAAGCGGTTCTTCCGCGGGGGATTCGTCGCCGTGAAGCACGAGCCCTTTGAAGGTGATCTGAAATATCCAGGGCTCAATGAGGATCTGCGCGATCTCCACACGCGTTCCGGTCACCCGCGCAAGCTGCTCACGCGTGCGCTCCAGCAGGGAGTGATTGAACCAAGCTGTGCTCAAAATCGCGACCGCACCCAGATAGAGCAGGAGCGCAGCGCAGAAAACGTACGCCAGCAGGCGAACGGGCCGCGAGACGCGAAGGTGCTTCGAAATGAGGTCTCTTGCGTTGGTCACCGCCACTCCCGCGACCCCTTTTGAGGAGTATCTTCGGCCTCCGGGCTGCCGTAGGCCTTCACGTCGCGAGCGGCCCGCAGCCTTTTGAGCCAGTCTTCGAGCAACCCGCTCATTTTCTGCTGAACCAGTATTTCGCGAATGCGGTCCGTGACCTCGGCGAGCGGCACGGCAGGCTGCCCTTGCCGCGCGAGCTCAAGGCTGAGCGTATTTCGGTAGTAGGCCTCAATCTCGGACGGCTCCACGGTGGCCTCGGGACGCAACCGCTGATCGATGAGCTTGAGAATCATCTGCTGTTCGGCGAGTTTCTGGCGCAGGCTAGCTTCCGTCATCGGCAGCGCCTTCAGACCCCTTTGGTAAGCAACCAGATTCGGGAATTTCTTGCGAACCTCGTCAAGGCGTTGGCTCACCGCGGGGTCTTCCGGCCTAACTTTGATCTCGCTGGCCCGCGCTTCCTCGCCAAGCAGCACGCGGTCAATCAATCGGTCTCGCACCTGGTTGAGCGTTGCCTTATCCGGGTCTGCATCGGCCGCCGGCTTTCCCTCGAGAAAGAGTTCCAGCCGGAATTCGTTCTCCACGTCGCTGGAGGTAATGGCGGTGTCTCCCACCGAGGCCACCACCCGGTCCACCGTTTGGCCGCGCGCGGGCGCTGACGCAAAGAGCGCCCCCGCCGCGAGGAGCGTCAGAAGCTTTGGCCGACGCTCAGGAAAAACTGAAACTTTGGTAATCGAAAGACCTCCACTTCATTCGGCGGGCACACCGAGACATTCTGGTTTGAGCACACTTGATATTGCGGGATGTTTGGACTATAGCCCACATCAAAACGCAACGGGCCCACCGGCGTTTGATAGCGCACGCCGATTCCGGCGGATTGAACATCGTAGTCCAAATCCGTGGGCGAACTCTGGGTGAACTTCAGCAGCCGGAGGTGGCCGATGGTCGAAAAGACGTTCCCTGCGTCTTCAAAAATGACCAATCCGAAGTGATTTCGTTGAAGAGGGAAGCGCAGCTCCATCTGGTTCAGGAATTCTGCCAGACCGCCGATGGGATATCCCGATATCGGATCGCGCGGCCCGGCTTCGTTTAACGCAAATGCGCGGTGAGAATCAGGGCCGCCCATAAACAAGCGTTCGGGCAGCGGTACATCCTCGAGAAGACTCTCAACACCGGTTACGGTGGTACCCGGGGCAAGTGTCGGCGCAGGTCCGAAGGGAGGCTCCACGCCGAAGCGTGTATTGCGCGCGAAAATCACATGGGAACCGAGGCGATAGTAAGTGGAGTTCTGCCCGATGACGCGACCAAAGTTAGCCGACGACCCAAACCCGGTCCAGGCTAGAGACGCATCGACGGAAGAATAGGAGCCGCGGGTTGCGTCCACAGGATTGTCCCGCTGGTCGTTGACGTAACTTCCGCCGACGCTCGCTACCAGTACACTTCCGAGCAGAGGAATACTCGCCGGGTTAACGTGAAGGTCCGACACCGAGACGTGACGGAAATTGTACCGCGCGAGCAGAGAGGTATGCGGGCTGTACCGCTTCTGCAAAGTAATCGACGCCTGTTGCGTCAGAGAATTGAAGGTAGCGACGCTGCGGCTCTGGTCCGCCAACCCCGTGATGCGCAAGTCCAGATCGGGGTGGTTGAGAACACGGGGAATGTCATAGCTGGTGGAGCCGATCTTTTCGAGATTGGAGACATGCCCCAACAGACTAAAAGTTTGGGGCCGGCCTCCGATGCCGATGCGGTCGACCTCGAGGGACACGCGGGGGCTCACCCCGTATTGCCCCTGCGGCCCACCAGGAAGCCTCTGCACGTCGAGGCCGCCGCCGTAACCGAGGGTCCAACGCTTGGCCTCTTCGAGCGCGACCAGTACCGTTTTCCCCGTCTCCGGACTGCCGGGATTTTGAGTGGACACCTGAACCTGGTTAAATAAGTTAAGTCCATAGAGGCGCTGCTGGTCTTCGAGGAGGGCGCTCTGGTTGAGCGGCTGGCCGGCCGCGATTGTGAGCTCGCGGTCAATCACGCTGTCGCGCGTAAACTCGTTCCCCAAAACGACGACCTGCGCAACCGTGTGTTGACCGCCCTCATTCACCTGAAAGGCCACGTCGACTTCATGCTGCGTTGTGGGCTCGGAGGCGCGCCAATCGACGGTTGCCTGCGCGTACCCATGATTGCTCAAGTAGCTCAAGATCGCGTTGCGATCGGTCTGAACCCGTGCCGGTGAATACGGTTTGCCCTGTGACGTGAGCAAGGAAGGCTGCAAGTGCTTTTCCGTCCCTGGGTCAAGTCCGGTAATTGTCAAACTTCGAACGTGCGTCTGGCTGCCTTCCTGAATCTCAAAGGTCACAAAGAGTTGGTTCGGCTGGCCTTGGTAATTTTCGTTCAAGGAAGGTGAGACTTTGACGTCGGCGAACCCTCGGGATTGGTAGAACGTTGTAAGCGCCTGAACGGACCGGTTGAGCAGGTCATGGTCGAAGCGTCCCCGGCGTAGTTCGAAGGCCGTCGACGGCAGCAGCACGACTGCGTCTGAAAGTTGGCTCGCCGGCACACTGTGGTTGCCCCTGAACGCATAACCCACAAAACTGCCGGGTGGGCCGGGGCTCACCTCGTAGGTGACGTCGAGACCCTGGTTCGACGCCCCGCCTGAGTGTCCGCCTGCTTTCTGGCTCAGTTTCACCGAAACGGAGTAGTGCCCCCGCTGCATGAAGTAGTTCGTCAGCGCCTGCTCACCCTCCTGCAAGCTCAGGGGGTCCGCACTGGCTTGGCGGTAAGCCGGCAGAATGCTTTGCAGCGTGGAGGAGGAGACACGCGCGCCGGAGACTCGAATACGAATCTCGCGTCCGGCGTCGACCCGCACGACGAGCTGCTCAGTGTTCTTCGCCGCATCGTAGACGCGCCTTTCGGCGCTGACGGAGGCCTCAAGGTGGTCCCGTTTCACACAGAACGCGTGCAACCGCGAGATGCCTTGCTCGAGACGAGCCGCCGTGAGTTGGATTCCCGTTTTCCAGCGCGCTTTTCGAAGCAGAGTGGCCGGCGGAAAAATGTTGGTGCCCGTGAAGCTCACCCCACTCAGTCGCGCCGCCTTCCCAGCCTCCACACTAAAGATCACGTCAGCTTCCTGGTTCTCAGGGTGACGATCGACGCTCACTTCAATTTCGCTCGAATAATAGGCGCTGTTGGCCAGCGTTGAGGAGATTTGCTGTCTTGCGTGAGCCAGGCCCTCATCTGTGAGCGGCTGGCCGAGGCGCAGTCCAGAGGCGCTGGCCAGGGCGACAGGGTCAACCTCCTTGGGCGCTCCCTCAACCCGGACAACGCCGATGAAGTAGCGCGCGCGCGCCCGAAACACCAGCAGCACGCCCTCCCCTCGAGGCTCGACGTTCGCCGCGAGCTCTACAAAGCGGCCCGTGGCGTATAGGTTTTTGAGACTGGTGGCAACCTTGGCGCGCTCCAGAGACTCATTCGTCTGCTGCGTGATCTCGGCTTTGAACTTGGCCGCGGTGAGGTCCGCATCGGCGTTGAGCCGGATTTCGAGCACGGTCCGGCCCCACAGGTTGTTGGAGTTGTCGGCCTGGAGCCGCCCGCAGCAAGCGGCGACACTCGCCAATATGCAAAGCGCGCGGAGAACGGCTGCGAGATGAAATGAGTGTGGAGAGCAGCCCGATAGCGCCCCAGCGGAGCTGCCTTTCGATGTTCGATGCTGGCGCGTCACGTTTTCTATTCCGGCTCGTGCCGGACCGCCCTCATTTGGAAGCTCATACCTTCAGGCCGGCCGGAAGGCCGCCACCAGCTTCTGTGTCCCCCAAGAAATTACGATGACTCCGCGTCCGGCCTCGTTGGATAGGCTAATCGTGAGTTCTTCGACCGGAGCGCTCAACTGCTGCACTTCCATCGGCGCCTCGGCGAGCTTGGCGCTGGGCTCGTAGTGGCTGACGGGCTGGCTCGACACCACCAGCGACCATTGCCCAGGCGCGATGAGGCGTGCCAGCAACACGTGCTTGCCCTTGGGCACACGCGTGCCGCCGAAATCGAGATCCGCGTCCGACTCGATCACGGTGGGCACGTCGGCGCCGATTCTCCACATCTGGCCCGGTGCGATGAGCTTGGTAACGTCCCGGCCCTTCAGCGTCGGCCGCCCGTATTCGATGGTTACGTTGGCGCTGCCGATCGTCGCCTGCGCCTTCCCCTGCTCATTGCCGTGGCCGGCCGCCATTGAAGCTCCCAGGGCGAGGGCCGCCCCGAGCATGGTCACTAACGTTGCGATTCCGCTGGGCACGACTCGTTTTCTTTGGATCATATTTGTGAACCTCTCAAATCAACAACATTCTGGCTCGTTCGCAATTTGTCGCGGTGCTCTTTGAGCAGCCGCTCAACCGACTACCTTCTCGACAGCCCGGCGCAACTCGTCAGCACTGGCAAAACCCACCCACTGACGCCGGATGACGCCCTTGCCATCGATGAGGAACAGCGTTGGAAAAATCGCCACGCCGCCGTACGCCGTGTTGGCCTCGCCCGTCCAATGGCCTACAGGAAAGTTGATTCGATGCTCAGTCAGGTAGTGCTGCCTCACAGCGTCGGTGTAACTGAGGCCCAGGACGCGGTCGGCGTTCGCCCCCACGATCACTAAGCCCTTCGACTTGAACTCGTGATCGAGCCCCACCAGAACCGGCGATTCCTTCATGCAGGGCGGGCATCCGGTAAACCAGACGTAGAGCAGCAACACCTTACCGGCGAGGGCAGCCGAGTCCACGTTGGCGCCATTGACGCCCGGCAGATCGAAGGGCGGCGCCGGTCTTCCCTCCCGGCCGGTGAGCTGATGTTCCAGCTCCTGCCCGAAGCGCGGATCGGACCTGATCTCGGCCAAGTCAACGCTCGCGATCTCTCCATTCTTGGGATCGCGCGTCAGAAACTTCGGCACCCGCGGGTCAGACTCCATCACGCGCAGCAGTACGTCCGCCGCTCCGGGCGCGTGCAGGTCAAACTGCTGGGCGATGATGGCGAGCGTTGGAGGATGACCGAACCTCTCCTGATAGTGTGCCACGAACAGCGGAACGCGAAAGAACGCGCGGTAGAGCTTGTCGAGCGCCTGTCTTTCGGCAGGCGCGGTGAACACATTGTTATAAAGATCGCTGACCAGCAGGGGTTTGCCCGGCTGGAGGTGGTCCCGAACGTAGTCCACAACCCGGGTCTCCGCCTGCAGTTCCGTGCCGGGGTTTACAGGGGTCTCTGTCTGCGCGGCCGCCATCGCCGTGGCGACCCCCAGAGCGAGTGCGAAGCTCAGGCCTGCATTCGTCAACCAACGCCCCGGCAGGCTGCGGAAAAACTCGTCCGAGCCACTGGGCCGACCCTCGGGCCCGCCTCGGGGGTGGAGGCCGGGGCAAGCCCCGGCCCTACGGATTGTGGATTGCCGCTTTCGCGGAACTGACTGCGCCCGAGAGCCCATCGTTTTACCAAATGACGCCACAACCCAAAATTACCATTCGATGTCGAAAATTCCCAAAATTCTCACCAAAATCCATTTTCCTTTGTTTTCAACAACATGATGGGATCATCCTTCATTTTCGCCTTTTGAGACCCTCTCGACAGCTCCGAAGGTGTGAAAAAAACCTGGGAGCGCAGGCGTCTCGCCTGCCACCCGGCCTTCAACAGAAGCTTGAACGAGCGGCCGAGATGCCCGCGCATCCGCACTTGGCCCTGATTGCTGTCTTCCGCCGCAGCGTTAACACTTTTATAAACACTTGTCACAATCCTTGTGCGTTGAGAGAGCCTCTGTGTCTAACACCCTGATGCTAAAGGGCATTCCAGCTTTGCTCGATCACGGGTCGGCCCCCTAAGCCGTCCCGCTGCGCCTGGCCAGCCCTCACTTCCGTCCCCCGCGACCTGCCGCTGCCGCCGCCGTCCCATTCGCATGTTCGAAGACGTTCCACTGGAATAGCAGAGGGTACTGCATATACTGGGCTTCGTAGTCCCACCCGTGGCCTCCCGACCGGAGAGAATACTCGTGGGGAAAGTGCTTCGCAGTCAGGATCTGGTCCAGGAGCTTGTTGCCGACGTCGAATCCGTAGCGATCTTGATCGCCGCAGTCAAAATACAACTTCAAATTCTGGAAAGTTTCCGGGTGCTCCGCCAGGCTAAGGGGATTGTTGGCTTCGAAGTACGGCCCATTGATGGGCGAGCCGAAAGCCGCTTCAAGGAGGTGAGCGTAGAACGCCCAGTGTCCGGTCGTGGGAAGCGGATCAGGAAACTTGGGCAGCAGCGCGGCGCTCTGGGTGCTCACCGAGCCAAAAATGTCGGGATGACGCATGGCAAGGTGCAGTGCTCCGTAGCCGCCCATCGAGATTCCGAAGATTCCACGCTCGGCAGGCCGGGCGATGGTCCGGTAGTGCTGGTCGACATAGGGCACCAGTTCCTGAATGAAGAAGTCCTCGTAGCGGACCTTGCCGTCGAACGAGTTCACGTAGAACGTCTTTCCCGCATCCGGCATGACCATTAGAAATGGCCCAAGCTGGCCCTTGGCGAGCATGCCGTCCAGTATTTCCTTGCCGCCGCGATCCGCCCAGCTTCGTTCGTTCTCAAACAAACCGTGAAGAAAATAGAGGACCGGGTAGCGGTTGTTGGACGAAGCGTAGTCCGCCGGTAGCGCCACGCAATAGTTCACCGCGCGGCCCAGAATCGCGCTCTGAATCTCGCTGCAATCAAGAGTCGTGGCGCCGGCCGGCTGGCCCCCAGCAGCTTGGGTAGTTGCGGCGCTCAGCAGTACTCCGAGGATGAGTGCCAGACTCATGGCGCCTGCGGCCGCCAAACCTGACACCCGAACCCTCGGGTATGCCTTGGCCGAATTCGTGGTCATGTTTTGGAACCGTGTCATTTCGAGCTCAGCGAGGAATCTCGCTCTGAACACACTAATCATCACCGGGTGGAGGGTCCGCTATTGCGGTTGAACAACCTTGGACCGCGCCTCGTCCGACTGGATATACACCGACGTCTTGCCGCTCTTCGAAGTAGCTCCTACAGACCCGCCTGCCGCGTGACCCGCGCCGCTTCCCACTCCGTAAAGGTCCCCGTGAACACGCTTCACTGGCGATTTACTCGGCGCGCCCTGCAAAACAACGGCCGCGCTGGGCGCTGTTCCGGAACCAGAAGGCACGGGCTGGAACTCCATTACCGCGTCGCTCGCGCCCGCCGGTTCCTGGCTGCGGCTCTCAGCCGGCGTACTGACTTTGGAGGTACTACCGGTCCCGCCTTGGGCCTTGTTCGACGACGAGCCGGCGGTCTGCCCGTTCGACTCGCTGGTACCTTGGCTTACAAGTTTCTTGGCCACTCCGCGCACCACGTCTTCAGTACTCACCGGACCGGTATCGTTTAGAATCGGGGAGGAAGCAGCCGGGCTTGCCAACGGCTTGATGTCGCGAAGCTCCACCTTGCCGGCAACGTCGGACTTACTTGCGGGCGCGGGTTTCCCGTCCGCTGACGGCGGCGCCTTCGCGCTGCCGGTCGTGGATGAAGCGTGGGATGTAGGAGTGCTCTGTGCCCGCGCGAGTGGGCACAGGCTGAAAGCCATCAATCCTGCAAGAACGCATCTCATGATCGGATTCTCCATCAACAACTCAAGCCCGCAAAATCCGTCAGAGCTATTCTGGACTTTGGGCTTCGGGCGAGTCAACCTCACCGAGCGATCCCCGCGGCACTGAGGTCCTCCAAGACAGCGGGGGCTTGAGCTTGATCCACGTCACGGTTCCGCCAAGGCTCCAACAGAATCGCTTGACAATCTATTGTGCCACGCTGTATTGTGTTACGACGTAGTGGGCGGACTGGAGGAGATGAAACCATGAACGGGAACAAGGGCGTCGACGCTCACCTGCCGCTAACGCCGGCGCTGTTTCATGTGCTGCTGGCGCTGGCGGACGGCGACAAGCACGGCTACGCCATTTTGAAGGATGTAGCCTTACGCACCGCGGGTGAAGTGAAACTAAGCACGGGCACGCTCTACGGCATCATCAAGCGGCTGCTGAACGAGGGGATGATTCAGGAGTCCAGACGGCGTCCGGTAGCAGAACAGGGTGACCGGCGGCGGATTTATTACCGTCTCACCCCGCTCGGCCTCCAGGTGGCCGCTGCCGAAGCGGCGCGTCACGAAAAAGTGGTGGCTTTGGCCCGCCTGAAGAAGGTGCTGCGCAGTCCTGGGATTGCCTAGGAACACGCAGGGGCGATGCATAACAGGCGGCGAGAGATCCCGTGGTTGCATGAACGCTTTGAACCGAAGTTCGCGGCAATGAGGAGGGACGCTGTGAGGAAACCACCATCGCGAAGAAACCGCTTCTACCAAGCGCTGCTGCGAATATTGCCGTCTGATTTTCGCTCCGATTTCGGCGGGGACATGGAACAGACGTTTGACGACCAGGCAGCGGACGTCGAACAGCGCGAAGGCCGCATGGGCGTTCTGAAGCTTTGGCTTGATACCATCAGCGGCGTGTTCCGCATCGCTCCCGCCGAGCACTGGCAGATGCTTCGCCAGGATACGCGCTACGCGCTAAGAATGATGCGTAAGAACCTGGGCTATACAGCGGTGGCCCTGCTGACGCTCGCCCTGGGCGTGGGCGTAAATACCGCCATTTTTAGCGTGATTCACAGCACCTTGCTGCGTCCCCTGCCTTATGTCCACAGCGATCAACTGGTGATTCTGCGCCAGCAGGCCCTCAGAGCGGGCATCACCGACCTCACTTACTCGGTTGCCGAGGTCAATGACTACCGGCAGCAGAATCACACCTTCAGCGGAGTCGTCGAGTACCATCACATGCAATTCACGCTCTTTGGCCGCGACGAGGCGGAGCGCGTGCAGACCGGCGTGGTCTCGGCGAATTTCTTCGACTTGTTTGGGGTGAGACCGATCCTCGGCCGCACCTTCCTGCCCGCCGATGAGCAGCCCGGCGCGCCGCCTGTCCTCCTGCTGAGCAATGAGTATTGGCGCCGCAGCCGCCACAGCGATCCCGACATTATAGGCAAGACTTTCGAGATGAACGACAAGGTGCACACGGTTGTCGGGGTGCTGCCGCCTGTACCTCAGTATCCCGACGAAAACGACGTCTATATGACGACCTCCGCCTGTCCCTTTCGTTCTGACCCGAGGTTTATCGCCAACCGGGGTAACCGGATGATGAGGGTATTCGGTAGGCTCAAGCCCGGCGTCACCCCGAAGCAGGCCGATGCGGACGTGGCCGCCATCGCAGGCCGGCTGCAACAGGAATATCCCAAAAATTACCCGGCCGACGCCGGATATAACGCGGTTGCGGTTCCGCTCCAGCAGGAGCTCACCCGCCAGGCACGGCCCACGTTCCTCGTGCTGCTGGCGGCCGCTGGATTCGTACTGCTGATCGCCTGCGCCAACGTTGCGAACTTCTCTCTCGCCCGGGTCGCGCAGCGCGAGCGCGAATTGCTGGTGCGGTCGGCGCTGGGCGCAGGGCGGGGACGGCTGCTGCGCCAATTGCTCACGGAGAGCGTGCTGATGGGCGTCATGGCCGGGGCCCTGGGTTTGCTTCTGGCCTCCGGCAGTCTGAGGCTTCTGGCGGAGTTCGCCATGCGGCTCACGTCGCGCGCCCGTGAAATCAGCCTTGACGGTCCCGTGTTACTCTTCGCGCTCGCCGCAGCCGTCATTACCAGTATGGTCTCCGGCTCGGTGCTGGCGTTTTCGCCGCGGGAGCGGGTGGCCGCGGGACTCAAGGAGTGGAACGCGCAGTCCAGCATCGCCGGGCGGCGCAAGCGGGTGCGCAACGCGCTCATCGTGCTTCAGGTCGCGTTTTCATTCGTGCTGCTCATCGGGGCTGGTCTGACGGTGCGGAGCCTTGTGAAGCTGCAGAACGTTGATCCCGGCTTCACGCCCGAGCGCGTGCTGACCATGGGCATCAACCTGAACTGGTCCAAGTACAACACGCCCGAGAACCGGCGCGCGGCCGGCCGCAGGATACTGGAGCAGGTGCAGTCCCTACCCGGCGTTCTGAGCGCGGCCGTCTCCTCCAGCTTCCCGCTTGACCCTGACAACGTGGCCATGTACAACTCGATGGGCCCTATGCCGCAGGACTTCCGTGTTGAGGGTGCGCCGCTGCGGCAGGGTGAAGTGCCGCCGCTCGGTGACGTCCGGGTGTGCAGTCCAGACTACTTCAAGACGCTCGGCATTCCGGTGCTTATGGGAAGGGCTTTCGCGCCCACCGATAATGCGGACGCCCTGCGGGTTGCTGTCGTGAATCAGTCGCTGGCGCGGCACCGCTTCGACGGGCGACCGGTTGGCAAGCGCATATCCTTTGATGAGGGGAAAAACTGGACCACCATCGTTGGCGTGGTCGGCGACACCCGGGAATTTGGCCTCAACCGCCAACCTGATGACGAAATCTACCTTCCTATTGAGCAGAATCCAGCAGTGGGCAGCCTGGTGGTGCGGACGCTCGCAGAACCGGCAATGTTAGCCAACCTCGTCCGCCGCGCCATCTGGAACTTTGACTCGCAGACGGCTCTCACCAACGTAGAGACGCTGGAACAGGCGCGCAGCGACACGCTCAAATCGCCGCGCCTAACGGCCAATTTGTTGGGCCTGTTCGGCATTTTGGCCTTGGTGATCGCGGCCACCGGCATCGGCGGCATCCTGGCCCTTTCGGTAAGCCAGCGGGTGCACGAAATCGGAATCCGTCTGGCGCTCGGCGCCAGGCCGGCAGACGTGAGCAGGATGGTGATCGGCCACGGGATGCTGTTGGTGTTGGCTGGACTGGCGCTCGGCGCGGCCGGCGCTGTCGCGATCACACCGCCGCTGCGGGCGCTGCTTTTCGGTGTTGCGCCGACGGATCCCTGGACATTCGGCGGCGCCTTCCTGGTACTGGCGCTCACCGCTCTTATCGCGTGCTCCATCCCTGCGCGGCGAGCGACCCGGATCGACCCGCTAGTTGCCCTGCGGCACGAGTGAGGAAATAGATACGCGCTGACTCCATCGCCTGCTGTGGTGGCGCTCGGAGCCCGCCCTGCAAGGGACCGCCAGATAACGTTGAAAGAGAAAGGCCGGCGGTCATAGACCGCCGCTACAGCGGCTCGGGGAAATGTTGGAGGCTCACAATGAAAAGGGGATGGCCAATCGCCACCTTCGCGGCCGTCGTGGCGCTGGCAATCTACGCCTCGCGTCCGCTGCTCACGCGAGCAAACGCGGACCCGCCCGGACCGCGGTACACGCAGGATGGTAAGCTGATGTTCCCCTCGGGTTACCGTGAATGGATTTACGTCTCCTCGGGCCTGGGCATGAATTATGGCCCGACGGGTGGCGGTGAGCCAGCTTTCACCAACGTCTTTGTAACACCCGCGGCTTACCAGCACTACCGCGCCTCGGGGCACTGGTCCGATAAGACGATGTTTGTTCTTGAGGTGTACGGTGCGGCCTCGCACGGCTCCATCATCCGGCAAGGCAATTATCAGGACAATCTGCTGGGCGTGGAAGCGGAGGTGAAGGACGAGTCGCGTTTTCCTGAGAAGTGGGCCTATTTCGGATTCGGCACTGACCGGAATGCGGTCTCCAAATTCCAGCAAAGCGAGTGCTGGAGTTGCCACAACCAGAACGGCGCAGTCGAGAACACGTTCGTGCAGTTCTACCCCACGTTGATCAGCGTGGCCTACGATAAGAACACCATCAAGCCCGCGATTCATCTGGCGCCTACGGTGGCGCGCGTCGAACGACTGGCACTTACGCAAGGCTGGGCAAGCGTGCAGCCACTTTTGGACCAAGCTCGCACCCAGGACCCCAACGCCGATATTCTGCGCGAATCTTCTCTGAACTCGCTCGGCTACCGCCTGCTCAGCGCGGGCAAGAACAGTGATGCGGTGGCCGCTTTCGAGCAGGCGGTGCGGGATTACCCGTCCTCCGCGAACGCTTACGACAGCCTGGCTCAAGGCTATCTTGCCGCAGGTAACAAGGCGAAGGCGCTGGAGTGCTCCGAGAAAGCACTCGAACTTCTGGCGCGGTCGCCGGATATCAGTCCGGCGAGGCGCAATCAGATCGCGGAGTCCGCCAAAGCCCGCATCGCAAGGCTCAAGAGCGAGTGAGGTAGAGGCCCTAATCTGCATTTCTCAACAGGATTCGAAAATGCGGGGTTTTTCGGCCCAGTCTGTCATTTCGAGCGCCGCCGTGGCTTTCCTTCTCGGCGCTGAGGGCAAATGACCGGCGCGGCGAGAAATCTCGCTCTGAAGAGACGCAGACTACCGAATTGCGTGCGACTGGGGTTGGCGATGCCGGGTGGCGCGAGGTCAGAATTGAGGAGCAAGTGCCGTGTTCAGGCGGCGGCGAACGCGATCAGCAGACGGCGCTGGCTTCGCGGGCGGCGCAGACGAGCGCGGCGTCTTCGACGGCCAGCCCTTCGGTGTGGGCCTCGATCTCGGCGAGCAATTCCGATGCCCGAATGGGCTTGGAGATGTAGCCATCCATGCCGGTGGCCAGGCAGCGCTCGCGATCGCCCCGGATGGCGTGGGCGGTCATGGCGACCACGGGGAGGTGGCGGCCGGTTCCTTCTTCCTGCTGACGGATGAGGGCCGTGGCCTCAAAGCCATCCATCACCGGCATCTGTACGTCCATCAAGGCCAAGTCGAAGTTCTCCCGTTCGAGGGCTTCCAGAGCCGCGCGCCCGTTCCCCGCTACGGTAACGCGATGACCCCATTTTTCCATCAGGCGCAGGGCCAGCGTCTGATTGACGGAGTTGTCCTCCGCCAGCAGTACGCGCAGGCTGCGCCGCTTTGCCGGCGGCGTCTGCGGCTCGGCGTGCCGCTCTTCCTCCCGCGTGCTCGGTGTGGCGCCCACGGCGTGCAAGACGGCTGCGAGCAGCTCCGACTCAATGACAGGCTTCACCACGCAGGCGGCGACGCCCTGATCGGCGCAGCGGGACACATCGCCGCGCCGTCCGGCTGACGTCAGGACGATGATGGGTGTGCGGCGCAGCCCAGCCTCGTGCCGCAGGCGCTCCACCAGTGTGCAGCCGTCCATTCCCGGCATTTCCAGGTCGACCAGAATCAGGCCAAAGTGTCGGCCGCACCCGTGCTCTGCCTGCGCGATACTGAGCGCTTCAGGTCCGCTGGGGGCCGATTGAGGCTTCAGGCCCCACCGGCTCAGCATCGCTTCCATGATCCGGCGGCTGTTAAGGTTGTCATCGACCACGAGAGTAGACAAGCCAGCAAGCCCCGGATAGATCGGGGCGGGCGCGTGTATGCCCCGGTCCGCGCCCCCGCCAAGGCCCACACGGGCTGCGAAGTGGAAGGCGCTTCCGCGACCTGGTTCGCTCTCGAGCCACAGCCGGCCGCCCATCATCTCCACCAGGCGCGAGGAAATGGTGAGGCCCAGGCCGGTGCCGCCGTACCGCCGTGTGGTGGAGTTGTCAGCCTGCGAGAAGGCTTCGAAGATGAGGCGCTGCTTTTCGCGAGCGATGCCGATGCCTGTGTCGTGGATCGTGAAATGCAACTGGGCTTCGCGGTCGCGCACCGACTGCACCGCGATTTTCACACCCACTTCGCCGCGCTCCGTGAACTTGATCGCGTTTCCGATGAGGTTAAGAATCACCTGCCGCAGTCGCGTGGGGTCGGCGATGATCTCGTCGGGCACTTCGGGGCTGATGTCGTAGGTCATTTCCAGCCCCTTCTGGCAGGCGCGCAGCGCCAAGGGCTTGAGCGCCTGCAGCAGAGTTTCGCGCAGCTCGAAGGGCGTGGGATCAAAATCAAGCTTGCCGGCTTCGATCTTGGAGAAGTCCAGCACGTCGTTGACGACGGTGAGCAGGGCATCAGCGGAGGTCTTCACCAGGCTGAGGCATTCGCGCTGCTCGGTGGTGAGCTCGGTATCGAGAGTCAGATCGGTCATGCCCAAAATGCCGTTCATGGGGGTGCGAATTTCATGGCTCATATTGGCCAGAAACTCGCTCTTGGCGCGATTGGCGGTCTCGGCCTGTTCCTTGGCCCGTTCCAACTCGCGGGTGCGCTCCTGCACCATGCGGACCAGTTCCTGCTGGCGGGCCCTCATTCCGCGCACTCGAACGCGAATCATAGCGGCCACGAGGACGCCCAATACCAGCACCGACAGGGCATAAAAAGTGTAAGTCTGGTAGAAGTGGGGCTTCAGCGTGAACCGGAACGATGCTCCCTTTTCGCTCCACACTCCAAACCGGTTGCGAGCTTTGACGCGGAACCGGTAACTTCCCGGCGGCATGTTGGTGTAGAAGGCCGTGCGGCGCGCGCCGGCATGCACCCAATCTGCGTCAAACGGTTCCAGCTTGTATTTGAAGGTCACGTCCCGCGCCGCGTCAAAATCAACGTTCGTGTACTGAAACTGGAGTTGCCCTTTGCCCGGCGGCACCACGGCCCCGAGACCCGGAGCGAAGGACGTGCCGTTCATCTCGGCACGCTCAATCAACACTTCGGGGTTTGCGGGCTTGGATTCCAACCGGTCAGGATCAACCGCCACCAGGCCCGCGGGACTTGGAAAGAGCAATTTCCCGTCGCGGGTTCGCCATCCGGAGGGCTGAGCGCCGCCGTCAAACTCGATGGTTTTAAGCCCGTCGGCCACGCCGAACGCCACGCAGGAAAAGTGGTTGACCTTTCCGTCGGCGAAGTCATTCAGCTCCTGCATACTGACGCGCCAGAGGCCCGAGTCCGAAGTCATCCACAGGTTGCCTTTTCCGTCTCCAATCACCGCCCAGATGGTGTTGTCATATAATCCGTCCTGCTTCGTGTAGCTGGTTAGCCGGCCGTCCGCCCACCTCTTCAACCCTTTGCGCAGCGTGGCAAACCACATCCCACCTTGCTGGTCCTCATAACTTGCCATGAAAGAATCGTCTTCGAGACCCTTCAGCGGGGCGAACTGGGTGAGCGTAGAGTCCGTGGAGTACACCAAGCCGCGAGACGTTCCCACCCAAAGAGTTCCCTGGCGGTCCTGGTGGATGAACGCCACCTGACCATCCGGAATGCCGTTTTCCGTTCCATAGGTGATGAAATGTCTGTTGGAGTAGCGCTCGATGCCATGTTGGCCCAAGCCGAGCCAAATGCTCCCATCGCGGGTCTCAGCCAAGCACGAAATCGTGCTGCCGGTCAGACCTTGCTGGGTGGTGTAGGTCTGAAACTTGCCGTCCTTGAAGCGATTGAGCCCGCCTCTTCCGGTGCTCACCCACAGCGCTCCTTGGGAATCTTCCAGCGTGGCGATTACGACACTGTCCGCCAAGCCGTCGCGGGTCTTATAGACGGTGACGTGTCCGTCCTGGAGCCGTCCCAAACCGTCTTGGGTGGCCATCCAAATGCTCCCGTCACGGCCCTGGGATACCGAATAGAGAATACTGCTCGAAAGACCTGTAGACGACGTCTTCAGGCCCTCGCTGGCCAGCCGGCCAATCCCCTCGCCGTACGAGCCTACCCATAGGCTACCGTCGCGGCTCTGATAGATAGGCCACGCCACGGCGGTTTTCAGGGTCCCATCCTCGGGCATGCTGGCGAATCGCCCGTCCCGGCCCTGGAACAATCCGGCTCCGACGGTGGCCACCCACAGGCTGCCGTCTTGAGCAACCCAAACGGCTCGCACATCAGACCGGGGCATGCCGTTTACGCCCGCCCAGAAGGTGACTTTACCGTCTTTGAGTTGCATCAGACCTTGGCGGGTGCCAAGCCAGATGTTCCCGCTCGAGTCTTTGGTGATGGCACTGATCCCCATCTTGTTAGGATCGGGACAAAGGGTGGGCACGATGAGTCGCTGACCTTCCATGCGAGCCAACCCGTGGGCGGTGCCGATCCAGATAAGGTGGTTCTCGTCCTCGTAAAGGGCTTGTACTTGGTTATCGGGAAGGCCCTGCTCGGTGGTGTAGGCGATAAGATTGCCGTCACGGAAGCGGTCGAGCCCGTGATGAGTGCCCACCCAGAGGTTGCCCGCGTGATCTTCCAATATCGAAAACACCTCGTTGTCAGTGAGACCCGAGGACGTGTTGTAGATTTTGGCGCGGCCATCCTTGAGTGCAACCAAGCCGCCGGTGTCCGTGCCAATCCACAGCGTGCCGTCGCGAGACTCACACAACGCGTTGATCTGCTCGCGCGCCAGCGCCGGGGAAGTCTGTTCGTCCAGTACGGTGAACCGCAGTCCATCGAAGCGCGCAAGCCCCTCTTGGGTACCGATCCACAGATAACCGTCATGAGTTTGAGTGATGGAAGTGACAGCGCTCGAGGGCAGCCCTTGCGAGACGCTCCAGGACTGCCAGCGATGCCCCATGGTTAACGACACCGGGGTTGCACGAGACGAGGCCGCTCCCGCGGCCGGCAATGCGCCGCAGAGGAGCGCTGCTGACAGACAGAGGGCGACGGCTCGAACGAAGCGCACGCCCGCCGCCATTCCGACCGACGCACCGGAAACCGCTGCGTCAGTTTCGGAGGGCGTCGCCGACTTTTTGGAAATTTGCCGTTCCATCGAACATCTCGTGACAGGTCAGCCGCGGCGCGGTGAGATTCTGACTCTGCACGCTGATCGTGCAAGCCGCCACGCCAAAGCCCCCAGTCGTTATCGGAGGCATTGCTGCGCTGTCCAATTCTCTGCATCGGCAGCTTTCCGTTCCTGCCTGAGCCAAGCATGTGACTTTGTCTCTCAGTGCCTGATTAAGTATAATGTTTTCAGTTTGCTGAAGAGATTTGACACTGGTCCATAAAAGGGGGTCAGGACAATCAAATGAGAAATGTAATCTTCGCAATCAACCTTAGCCTGGACGGCTGCTGCGACCACGCCAAACTAATCGGGGGTGATGACGAAATATATGAATATCATACGCACCTCATGCGAGAAGTTGACCTACTCGTCTTTGGGCGCAAAACCTATCAATTGATGGTTCCTTATTGGCCTGACGTCGCAAAAAACCTTTCTGAGACAAAAGCTGCGAACGAATTTGCTCAAACCTTTGACTCCATCAACAAAATTGTTTTTTCACAATCGCTAGACGGCGCTGAAGAGAAAAATACCAGAATTGTTCGTACGAAGCTTCAAGACGAAATACTTCGATTGAAACAAGAACAAGGCAAAAATATCTTAACCGGTGGTGTAACGATCCCTTCACAACTTGTCGAGCTTGGTCTGGTTGATGAATATCGTGTTGTCGTTCAGCCCATCGTTGTAGGAGAAGGGAAACGGTTGTTCGAAGGTGTTAGCCTGCAGGAGAGATTACAATTAAAACTTGCTGACTCAAAGATTTTTAAATCCGGATGTGTTGCGCTTCATTACTTGAAACAGTGAACACTGCTTCACTCGCACCGCAGCGCCCGCACGGGATCAATTCGAAGTGCCCGGCGAGTGGGCGCCCACGACGAGACGAGCCCCAGTAGCGCAATCGTGGCCACGACGGCTGCCAGAGTCTTGGGATCGCGAGATGAGGCGCCGTAAACCACGCTTGCCAGGACCTGACCCGTGGCTAAGGCTAGCACCAGACCGATCGCTGAGCCCACGGCGATAAGCGTCATGATCCGGCCGAGGACAAGCCTCAGCACTTGAGAGGGACGCGCTCCCACCGCCACCCGAATGCCGATCTCGCGCACCCGTCTGGCTACCGCGTAGGACACGAGGCCGTGAATGCCTGTGACGGCCAGCATGATGGCCAACACGCCGAAAGCGCTGAGCGCGATCGCCGCCGCTTGGGTGGGGAAGAACGCGAATCCGAGCATTTGATTCAGGCTGCCGGTTCCATAGAGTGGTAACTGCGGATCGAGTTCAGCCACCGCCTGCCGCATCTCGCGAACCATCTGCGCCGCGGGCAGGGACGATCTCACTTCGAGTGTGGTGGTGGAGTTGTGGTTCTGCAGGATGGGCCAGAAGAGCGCAGGCGCTTGAAACTCGGTGAGGCTCTCGTACTTGCCGTCCTCGACCACCCCGATGATTTCTACCAGCGGGCCACTGAGGCCGTTGCGGAAGTGCTTGCCCACGGCATTTTCGGAGTGCAGAACCTGCCTGCCGAAGGCCGCATTGACGATAGCGAGGCGGGGAGAATTATCGTCGTCATGCCAGGTGAAATCGCGCCCGGCAAGGAGTCTCGTGCCCATGGTGGCGAAGAATCCGGGCGCGACCTGATAATACGTAGCACTGATACCGTCCGAACATCGAGGCCCCGCCTTGTCCGGCGGATAAACGGTTGTGTTGGACTGATCGATGCTGAGCGGTACGGAGTTGGAATAAGCCGCGGAGAGCACTCCGGGCAGTTGCTCGACAGTCTCAAGGACTCGCTGCTGGAGAGCCCGGCTCTTCTCATCGGAGTAACCGGCCAGGCCGAGATCAAACCCCACTACGGAAACGTCCTCCGGCTCAAAACCCAGTCGCATCTTGAGCGTTTGCTGAAGCCCGCGCAGCGAGATCAGGCAGGCGGCGACGAGCACGAAACACAGAGCCACCTGGAGAACCACCAGCAGGTCCCGAAAGGCCAGCCGGCTGCGGCCCCAGCTCGCACCGCCGCCTTTGAGCACGGCATTAGCGTCTGTCCTTGACGCTCTCCAGGCGGGAGCGGCTCCGAACAGGGAAGCGGCCGCGATCGAAACGGCGAGGGCGAAGAGAAACACGCGCCAGTCCGGGTTGACGTCGAACTGCACGGGAAAATCCATCGGGGCGCGCCAGCGGGTAAGAGCCTCAGACAAAAGGAAAGCGAGTCCGTATCCCACGGCGCCGCCGGCAAGGGACAGCACCAACGTCTCCGTCAGCACCTGACGCACCACGCGGCTGCGCTTCGCGCCGATCGACAGGCGAATCGCGATCTCGCGCTGCCGGTCTGCGGCTCGCGCCGTAAGTAGGCTCGCCAGATTGGCGCACGCGGCGAGTAACACTAACGCGGCAAGGCCGAGTACGCCCAGAGTGAATGCCCTGGCCGGGCCGCCAATGTAGTCACCCGCAAGACCAGGCTTTGCCAGTTTGAATTGCAGGCCTTCGTTGTTCTCGGGATGTTCGCGGGCGAGCTCCGCGGCAATCGTGTTCAGATTGGCCAGGGCCTTGGCTCCGGATACGCCGGGCTTGAGCCGGCCGAGCACCCAGGTGTCCCACGTGCTTCGGTTATCAAGCCAGCCGGTCCCGGTGTAGTTTTCGATCTGCGGCTCCATCATCATCGGTACCCAGAGTTCGGGCCAGTACCAAAGCTCAGTGCCGTGAAAATCGGGCGGGGCCACGCCGAGCACGGTGTAAGGCAGGCGATTGATGCGAACCGTCTTCCCGACGATTGCAGGATCGCCGCCGAACCGGCCCCGCCAAGCGTTGTAGCTCAGCACGGCGTAAGGGCTCTCGCGGGGACGCAAGTCGTCGGCTGGGTGAAAGAATCGACCCATCACCGGATGCACGCCGAGCACGTCAAAGTAATTCCCGGTGGCAAGCAGACCCCAAATGCGCGTGGCCCCACCGGTTGATTCCAGTTCCATGGGGGCAATCCGGTATCCGACTAAACCGGAGAAGGTCGTGTTGCGGTCGCGAAGGTCTCTGTAGTTGGGGAATGACTGCGAATTGAAGCTTTTGTTTTCCAGGAACACCAACTGGCCTGGGCGCTCCACTGGCAGCGGACGCAACAGCAGCGCGTTAATCACGCTGAAGACCAAGGCGTTGACGCCGATGCCGAGCGCGAGCGATAGGACGGCCACAGCCGTGAATCCGGGACTCCTGCGCAGCATCCGCAGGGCGTAGCGAAGGTCCTGGAACAGCGTTTCCAGCAAGGGAATGCCGCGACGCTCCCGGTAGTGCTCTTTCACTTGCTCCACTCCGCCCAGTTTGAGGAGCGCCTGCCGCCGAGCCTCGTCAGCACTCATGCCCGCGCGCAGGTTGTCTTCAATATGCATCTGGAGGTGGCTTTCAAGTTCGGCTGATAGGTCGCGCTCGCTCTGCTCACTAATCGGCAACGCTCGCAACCGCTGGAACCAAGCTCGTAGTTGCCTCATAGGATTCCTTATCATCGAGATCGGAACTCGAAGATCGAAATTCGAAACTCGTGGCGCAGGTTGCGAATTTCGAGTTTCCAGTTTCGAATTTCGTCGTGCTCACTGCTCTTCCGGAGCCAGAAACCGCGCCACGATGGCCGTGGCCTGCTCCCACTGCTTCGCTTCTCTTTCGAGTTGCCTGCGCCCGCCGCGCGTGAGCCGGTAGTATTTGGCCTTGCGCTTGTTGTCGGAAACGCCCCAGTCGGACGCGATATAACCCTCCTGCTCCAGCTTGAGCAAAGCGGGGTAAAGGGTTCCGTAGTTGATCAGCAACTGATTGCCGCTGGTCTGCTCAATGCGGCGCGCGATGCCATAACCATGAAGCGGACCCATCGCTTCGAGTGTCTTCAGCACCATCAACGCCAAGGTTCCCTGCCACACGTCCGATCGCTCGCCCATACTCCTCCTATTGGATGGCCATATGGAGCATGGCACAAGTCGTATGGGAAAGCAATAGAAGAGAGAAGTATCGTCATCAGGCTTGGTGGGGAGTGGTTTTGGGCGGCGCAAGGGGGAGGGCCTTCGGTCGGTTTGGTAGTGGTACGGTTTGCAATGACCGACCACCCCGGCCTTCGGCCACCCCTCCTCAGCGAGGAGGGGAGTTGTTAACCTCTATTCCTTAAGTCGGTATTCGCTGCTTGTGTTCATCTGCCGGTCGCATCTGCCGGTCGCGTGTGCCGAATCGCATGTGCCGGTCGCTCCCCTCCTCGGTGAGGAGGGGTGGCCGAAGGCCGGGGTGGTCGTGATAAATTCCAAATTGAACCGCCACCGTCGGTTTCAGCCTCCCGTACGGACTCCCTCAGCCCGATTGTGAGACCCGATTATGGCAATTGTTGACCGCGGGTTTGTTGCGACTCGAAATTCACAGGCTAAGCGCAAGAAAAGGCTGATGAAAATATTTCGTCTCAAGTTTCTCACTTGTACCCATTTTCTCGTTTGGGCGTGATATCAAGGAGTTGGGACGCTGATGGCGATCGTCGACAGCGAGCTAGCGCTTGAGTCAGAGGGCCGCTGACGAATTCCGGCATTGGGGAGCGCGCTAAGGCAGGCCCGTTAGGGGCGAAATATAGTAGTTCTAACTCGGGACGCTAGCGCTTGAGTCCTGGTGATCGTAAATGTTCACTGAACCGTACCAATGCGCAAGGCAATCGGCATACTCCGGGGGCCTTACATGCCCTCATCGACGGATATCAGGCAACGAACGAAGCCAGAATGTTATTGATGCTGGGCATTTTAGGAAAATATCTCAAAGGTTGGGCGTTCGAGGTTTCCGGGTCTCATCGGGTGTTCTGACTTCTAACTGCTGGCTGGTGGCTTCTGGCTCCTATTCCTGCAAACGAAGCCGGAAAGGTATTGATGGCGAGATACTTACTAGACTATGTCAGGAGATTCGCCCGCTGGGCCTGAGAGCTGCCGCACCCTGGCCGGTTTTACGTAACCGGCTCCCTGTGTTTACGTAAACGCGCAAGCGCAGGGAGAAGTGAGGGTCGCGAACGAAGCCGGAATCTTATTGATGAAGAAGGACGTCCTTATTTATGTCGTAAGCCGCGTCCAATGGGAAGGACAAGGCCGGAACAACATCGGACAGCCGAGCTGAGCAGCCGTCCGCGCCGCCCGTCTCCGTTGGGCACCCGTCGGACTGTCAGCTTCCCGGCAAAACCACTTACCTCGCCGTCTATCCGTCTCGTGCCCGTCCCAAATCCGGCGCGCGTGAGCATGCCGAAATCGTCTTGCGGTGCCAGGGCGCGCCAATCTGAGCTTGACTCGCGGAATCTCGCGGCCGCATACTAAGAATTCTTGGTATGGGACGCAAGGCGCAAAAGAACGATTCGCTGCCCGGTTCACTGGACATGCTGATTCTGCGGACGCTGTCGCTGCGCGACCTCCATGGATACGGCATCGTCCAGTTCATACAACAATCGTCCGACAGTGAGCTCCTGGTCGAGGAGGGCTCGCTGTACCCCGCACTCCAGCGGCTGGAGCTAAACGGCTGGATCGACGGTGTCTGGGGCGTGACGTCGAACAATCGGCGGGCGAGGATCTACAAGATCACGGCGGCTGGCCGCAAACAGTTGGCGGTTGAAACCCGGAAGTACGCGAAACTCACGCTGGCGATCGCGCGCGTGATGGGAGCGGAGTGACGGACATGTTCATACGACGGCTGAAGTATTGGAAAGAAAGCGCCCGGCGCAGCGCGGCGCTGCGCGAGGAAATGGAACTCCACCTTGAGGAGAAGGCTGCGGAACTCGAAGCAGACGGGATGACGGCCGAACGCGCCCGTGCTGAAGCGCGCCGGCGATTTGGCAACGTCGGACTCAAGCAGGAAGAGTCACGGGAGATTTGGATCACACGGTTTTGGTCGGAACTTGCCCAGGATGTCCGCTATGGCTGCCGCACCATGAGCGCCAACAAGGCATTCAGCGCCCTGGCGATCTTGTCGCTGGCGCTCGGCATCGGGGCGAATACCGCCATCTTCAGCGTTGTGAACGCCGTGGTGCTGCGGCCCCTGCCCTATTCGCACAGCGACCGCCTGGTTTGGATAGCCGAATCGATTCCGGCGCTCAACGTCGAAATCGCCTCGGGCGGAGACTACGTCGATTGGAAAGATCAGAGCCACACTTTGGACGGGGTCGCCGCCTACGACAAGGGAGCCGCGTCGGAGGGCGGGGCCACCCAATCCGCCGATTTCAATCTCACCGGCCGTGGCACGCCGGCTCGGGTTCAGGGCGTTAACGTAAGCGCCAGTTTCTTCGCCACTCTGGGCGTGGAGCCACAACTCGGGCGGGCCTTCACCGAGAATGAGGACCAGCCGAACGGGCCTCACGTAACGGTCCTGATGTACCCCTTCTGGGAGCAGTATTTCGGCGCCGACCCTCACGTGTTGGGCCAGACGGTCAACCTCGACGCCGCGCCTTACACGGTTATAGGTGTGATGCCGGCGAGCTTCCGTTTCCCGGGAGAGTCAGACGCTCAAATGCTAATGCCGTTGGCCCTCAACCAGGCCAGTGAACGGCTTCGCCTCCAGTCGCAAAGACTGGTTCGGATTATCGGCCGGCTGAAGCCCGGCATCTCCGTCGATACCGCCCGGGCCGACTTGGATGAAATCCGGAAACGAGCGCAGCCGTCCAGCGAGCCCAACCCGGACGGGGGCGGTGGCGGCGAAAATCGCGGAATGCCGACTCCAGGCCCCGCGAAACGGTTCTCCCGGTTGGCCAATTCCGCTAAACCCATTCAGGCCCGCCGCGGGCAGCTTCGAATACTTCCGGTCAACTTCATGTTGCCGGAAGGTGCCGCTCACGAGGGCGAGGCGCCCGTCACGAACCCAAGCCCGTCATCGAACCCGCAGAGTGCGCGCATCAACGGACAGGCGGGAGCTCCGAACCTCCCACAGGGAGCGCCGGGTTCAAACGCGCAGGCACACGCAGCTGCGCAGCCACCCGCTCAATTCAGACGCGGTCCCGTGGGCCCGCCGACAAGCGAGCTCGTGGTGGTTCCCCTCGCCGAACACCTGGCGGGGAATCTGCGCCCGGCCATGCTCACCTTGCTCGGGGCGGTCGGCCTGGTATTGCTGATCGCTTGCGCCAATGTTGCTAACTTGATGCTGACGCGCGCCTCAGCCCGGACGCGAGAAGTGGCGGTGCGGGCCGCCCTCGGCGCGGGGCGCTGGCGCCTGATTCGGCAGTTCCTGGCAGAGAGTGTGACTTTGGCCGTGGCCGGTGGCGTAGCGGGATTGCTGCTTGCGGCCGGGGGCGTCGATGTCATCGCCCGACTCATCCCGGCGCGCGCCGGAGGCGGCATCCTGGCTGTGGCGGCGCCGAAACTAGACGGCAACGTTCTAATTTTTGCTCTGGCCGCCTCGGTTTTCACGGGAATCCTATTCGGCCTTGCGCCTGCACTTACTGTCACGCGTTCCGACGTTGCCGAAGGGCTCAAGGAAGGCGCTCAAGTGGCGAGCCCCGGCGGCCGCCGCGGATGGCTTCGGGGAGCGCTGGCCGTGGCTGAACTCTCCCTCGCGCTGGTGCTGCTGATCGGGGCCGGCCTGCTCATCAAGAGCTTCTATCGCGTCCTCCAGGTCAACCCAGGCTTCGCGCCTGAGCGCGTGCTGACCATGGACCTCAGCCTTACCAAGTCCCGCTATCCCACGGCCCGGCAACAGTCGGAGTTCTTCTCCGACGTATTAAGGCGCGTCGAGTCTTTGCCGGGTGTCCGCTCTGCGGCGCTCGCCGATTCTCTGCCACTCAGTCCTTATCAAACTTTCCTGATGATGCCGCTCGACCGCCTTCAGCCACGCGCGGCGCTCTCGAGCTCGACCCGAGTGATGATTTCGCGGCTCACGGTGAGCCCAGGCTATTTCTACACGCTTGGCATTCCGGTGCTCAGAGGCCGTACCTTCACGGGCCACGACGACGAGCAGGCGCTGAAGGTCGCGCTGGTGAATGAGGCCTTGGCGCGCCACCTTTGGCCGACCGAGGATCCCGTTGGCAAGCAGGTCCCGCTCTTCGGCGATAATCTGACGGTGGTCGGAGTCGTAGGCAACACCCGCCACCAAGGGTTGAGCCAGGAGACGGAGGCCGAGTTTTACGTGCCTTACCTTCAGTCGCCGCGGGACTTCATGCAACTCGCCGTCCGCACCGCCACTGACCCGGACAGCATGGTCTCCGCCGTGCGCGCCCAGGTAAGGGACGTCGACCCCGACCAGCCGCTCTACCACGTGGTCACGCTCCAACAGGTCCTCTCGGAGTCCCTTGCACCGCGGCGGCTTAACCTGCTTCTGCTGGGGATTTTCGCCGGCATCGCGCTTGCGCTGGCCACGGTTGGAATTTACGGCGTGATGGCATTTTCGGCGGCCCAGCGTACTCACGAGATCGGCATTCGCATGGCCCTGGGCGCGGAAAGGCGCACCGTGCTGGGTCTGATTGTTCGACAAGGCCTGCAGCTCACCCTGATCGGCGTGGGCCTCGGTGTCGCTGGAGCCTGGGCGCTCACGAGCTTCCTCGCCAGCTTCCTCTTCGGCGTCGCGCCTCGAGATCCTGCTACCTTTGTGCTGGTTTCCCTTGCACTGGTCGCGGTGTCAGTCCTGGCCTGCTACATCCCCGCGCGGCGCGCGACACGCGTGGACCCGATGGTGGCTTTAAGATATGAGTAGACGGTCGTAGTCTCAGTGCGTGGGAGTCTACGGAACGATGTCGTACAACGTCGCGCGGCAGGTCAGCGAGATTGGAATCCGTATGGCGCTGGGCGCGCAACGCGGCGCCGTGCTATGGATGGTTCTGCGCCGCGTTCTGCTCCTGGCGGCGGTGGGGCTCGCGATCAGCGTGCCTGCCACGTTGACCGCGTCCCGGCTTGTCAAATCGTTCCTATTCGAGACCCAGATCAATGATCCGGGAACCCTGGCGCTGGCCGGTGTCGTCCTCCTAAGCGCCGCGATTCTCGCTGGCTATGCGCCGGCAAGGCGAGCGTCCCGAATTGATCCGCTGGCGGCTCTGCGACACGAGTAGGACATAGCCCTTCGCGGCGCAACGAAGCATGAAAATGTTCCGGGCCCGGGTACGCCGGTCACGGCAGGCGCTTGGCTCTTGCCTCCAGCCGTTTCGGAATGTACCTCGTTCAGAATCGACTTTGTGCCCTTTGGTGGACGGTTCTGAGCCTATCTCGGGCTGTCGGCAATGTCATCCTATTTTCGCACTCGAAAAAGTCCTTGATTTCC
>Ga0335085_10002896_pt1 | contig 30936 bp, 39 predicted proteins | sample Lox_Sample_45_FD_206712 | JGI IMG/M metagenome (GOLD analysis project Ga0335085, IMG submission 206712) | Soil microbial communities from Loxahatchee National Wildlife Refuge, Florida, United States - Lox_Sample_4.5 | ecosystem: Environmental > Terrestrial > Soil > Wetlands | place: USA... | reverse complement strand
TTTCGGGACTAAGTGAGCCTCGACAAGATAGAAGGATTCTAGGAGGTCCAAATGGCCATTCGTGTTGCTATCAACGGTTTCGGCCGCATCGGCCGGTTGGTGTTGCGTTCGATCGTCGAGAACGGCCGCCGCGACGTGGAAGTCGTCGCGATCAACGACCTGGGGCCCGTGCCCACGAACGCGCATCTGCTGCGCTACGATTCCGTGCACGGCCGCTTCCCGGCGTCGGTCTCGGTTGATGGCGACTTGATGGTGGTGGCGGGCCACAAGATCAAGGTCACCGCGATCAAAGACCCCAAGGAACTTCCCTACAAGGACCTCGGCGTCGACATCGCCATGGAATGCACCGGCAGGTTCACGGCCCGCGACAAGGCCGCGATCCTGCTCGAAGCCGGCGCCAAGCGCGTGCTGGTCTCCGCCCCGTCGGACGGTGCCGATCTGACCGTGGTTTACGGCGTCAACCACGACAAGCTGACCAAGGACCACCTGGTCGTCTCCAATGCGTCGTGCACCACCAACGGCCTGGTTCCCGTCGTGAAGGTGCTGAACGACACCTTCGGCGTCGAGAAGGGCATCATGACGACGATCCATTCGTACACGAACGACCAGCCCACGCTCGACCAGCTCCACAAGGACCTCTATCGCGCCCGCGCGGCGGCCTTGTCGATGATTCCGACTTCCACCGGTGCGGCCAAGGCCGTGGGCCTGGTGCTTCCCGAGCTCAAGGGCAAGCTGGACGGCATCAGCGTGCGCGTGCCCACCCCAAACGTGTCGCTGATCGACCTCAAGGTGGTGCTCAAGAACGCCACCGACAAGGACACCATCAACGCCGCCATGGCCGCCGCGGCCGCGGGGCCCTTGAAGGGCATCCTCGACATCGTGACCGAGCCGCTGGTCTCCCACGACTTCAACCACATGCCGGCATCGTCCTATTTCATGCCCGCGCAGACTAAGGTCATGGAAGGCAACCTCGCCGGCGTCTATGCCTGGTACGACAACGAGTGGGGCTTCTCGAACCGCATGGTCGACACGGCGGTGGCCCTCGCCAAGCTGATCTGATCAAACAAGGGGCGCGCGAACAGCGCCCCTCGCCGCTTTTGGCCCGGCGCTCTCTCCATCGGAGGGGCGCATGAACGACAGGACACATCCCATGCCCACGTTCCGCACCATCGACGACCTCAACGTAGCCGGCAAGCGTGTGCTGGTGCGCGACGACCTCAACGTGCCGATGAAGGACGGCGTCGTCACCTCCACGACCCGCATCGAGCGCCAGGCGCCAACCATCCGCGACCTCTGCGCCAAGGGCGCGCGCGTCATCGTCTGCTCGCACTTCGACCGCCCTAAAGGCAAGGTCGTTCCCTCCATGAGCCTGAAGCCCGTGGCCGAACCGCTGGCAAAGATCATCGGTCGCCCGGTGGCGTTCGCCGACGACTGCATCGGACCGGCAGCCGAAGCCGCCGTCGCAAAGATGAAGGACGGCGACGTGCTGCTGCTCGAGAACACCCGCTTCCACGCCGGCGAAGAGAAAAACGACCCCGAGATGGCCGCAGAACTCGCCAGGCTCGCCGACGTCTATGTCAATGACGCCTTTTCCAGCGCCCATCGCGCGCATGCATCAACGGAAGCCGTGGCGCATCTTCTGCCCAGCGCGGCGGGGCGATCCATGCAGGCCGAACTGACGGCGCTGACGAGGGCCCTCAACGATCCCGAGCGTCCGCTGATGGCGGTAATCGGCGGCGCCAAGGTCTCCACCAAGATCGCGCTTCTGGAGAATCTGGTGAAGACGGTCGAAGTGCTGGTCATCGGCGGCGCCATGGCCAACACCTTTCTGGCGGCCGAGGGCATCAACGTCGGCAAGTCGCTCTACGAGGCCGACCACGTCGAAACCGCCCGCCGGGTGATCAAGCTGTCCACCGAATCGGGTGCGGCGATTCTGTTGCCGAGCGATGCGGTGGTGGCCAAGGAATTCAAGGCGGGCGCCGAGGCGCGCACCGTGCCCGTCCGCGAAGTGGCGGGCGACGAGATGATCCTGGACGTGGGGCCCAAGACCATCGACGACTTCAAGCGCTTCCTTTCGACCACCAAGACCGTGGTGTGGAACGGGCCGCTTGGCGCCTTTGAAACCCCTCCGTTCGATAAGGGAACTGTGGCTGCCGCCAGACTCGTCGCCGAACGCACCAGGGCTGGGGAACTGCTCTCCGTCGCCGGCGGCGGCGACACGGTTTCGGCCCTCAACAAGGCGGGAGTGGCGGGTGACTTCTCCTACGTCTCGACGGCGGGCGGCGCCTTCCTCGAATGGCTGGAAGGTCTCGAGCTTCCGGGCGTCGTTGCGCTGATGGTGAAATAGCAGCAATCCCAATCGGCTCTCGCGCGGATCGGCGCGAGGCGTTAGATTTCGCGCCTCTGCCTCGAAAGATGCGGGGGCGCTTTGCTATCGGAGGCCCGCGATGACCCACGCCGTGCAGCACATCCTGTCAGGTTACGAGAACGACAACGCGGGTGTCAAAACCAACCTCGCGCGAATGCTCTATCACGGACGCCTGGGCGGTACCGGCAAGCTGCTCATTCTGCCGGTGGACCAGGGTTTCGAGCACGGACCTGACCGCAGCTTCGCACCGAATCCGCCCGCCTACGATCCACAGTACCACTTCCAGATAGCGGTGGAGGCGGGGCTTTCGGCGTTCGCCTCGCCGCTCGGCATGCTGGAAGCGGGAGCCTCGACCTATGCCGGCCGCGTTCCGCTGATCCTGAAGGTCAACAGCGCCAACCTGCTCTATCCCAAGGAAGGCCCCAAGACCCAGGCGGTGACCGCCAACGTACACGACGCGCTGAGGTTGGGTTGCTGCGCGGTGGGCCTGACGATCTATCCCGGCTCGCTCAAGTCCTACGACATGTTCGAGACGGCGCGCGAGTTCGTGGCGGCGGCCAAGGATGTGGGCCTGCCCACAGTGATCTGGTCCTATCCCCGCGGCGAGGACCTCACCAAGGACGGCGAAACCGCCGTCGACGTCTGCACCTACGCCACGCACATGGCGGCGCTGCTCGGTGCGCACATCATCAAGGTGAAGCTGCCGATGAACTTCGTGGAAGCCGCCGACGTCGGCGAACTCTACCGCAAGGGCGAGGTGCCGATCGCCACGCTCGCCGACCGCATCAAGCTGGTCATGAAGGCCGCGCTCGGCGGACGCCGCCTGGTGGTGTTCTCGGGTGGCGCCAAGAAGGACGACGCCGGCATCCTCGAAGAAGCGAGAGCAATCAAGGCCGGCGGCGGAAATGGTTCGATTATCGGTCGCAACTCGTTCCAGCGTTCTCACGAAGCCGCGATCGAACTGCTTGGCCAGCTCGTTGAGATCTACCGCACGCCGTGACGCTCACGCGGAGGTGAGGCGCATTGTTCCCCAGCGTTTGCTAGGATGCACACTCGCATAGTGGGGGAATGTGCGATGGGCAAAGCTCACTTTGTCTTCGCCCTTTTCTTGAGCGTTGCGGGTGCTGGTGCAGCCCCGGACGAGCCGCTGCGCGACGTGACCGAAGCCATCGGCCTGGCCGAAGACGGCAGGTTGATGCAGATGCATGGCATCATCGACGATTGCCTGCCGGACAGCTGCTTTCTCTGCCCCGACTGGGAAACCGCCAGCAAGCCCGAGCAGCGCTTCCATCGTCGCGGCTGCCTGGCGCTGATGAGCTGGAAAGACTCCAACGCCGGCCTGCTGCTGGACGAGATGTTCCGCTTCTCCGACGTGATAGTGACCGGGCGGTTCCACTTCAACAAGCCGACTGCGAACGCGGACGTGGACGTTCTGTGTCTCGACCTGCGCCGCTGTGAGCAGAGCGGGTTCGAGAACGTGGTCGTGGACCGCCTGATCGAACGGCGCCCCGTCGAACAGGTGCCGCATCCGAGCGACCCGATCGCGTTCGCCGTGACGAGCGAGGACGATGCGGCCCTGCGCAAGCTGTTCTGGGAGGATACCGACTTCAGCCTGGTTTCCCTCCTCGATTCCAACGACATCCGCACCTACACCCGCCCGCAGCGCGACCGTGGCACGGGCCTGGAAGGATGGTTATGCTACCGCCGCGCCTCGGTGGTGGTGAACCCCGACGAGCCTTTCCCGTGGCCCACCAGCTACCGCGCCGTGGAACTGCGCAGCCCGGCCAATCCGTACCGCTGCCTGCACGCCTGGAAGGACAAGGGTGCCTGGCGCATCATCCGCGACATCCACCAGCTGCCGGTGTACGGGCTGGATTGAACGATCCGTAATCTCCCCTTGTGGGGAGGTCGGCGAGCCCGTCCGTCTGACTCACGCTTTGCGTTGGTGCGAGCCGGGTGGGGGGCGGTGCAAAGCGGAGTTTCGGTCCCCCCCCGATCCTCTTTCGTGCTTCGCGCATCGACCTCCCCACACGGGGGAGGTAAAAGACTCTCATGCCCGAACCCTGCCGCCTATATCTCGTCACCCCGCCCAGGTTGGAGTCCGGCTTTGCCGAAACGCTGAAGCGCACTCTCGATGCCGGCGACGTCGCCTCGCTGCAGCTTCGATTGAAGTGTGTTTCCGACGACGAGATCGCCAAGGCTGTCGATGAACTGAAGCCGATCGCCCAGCAGCGCGGCGTCGCCTTCCTCCTCAACGACCGGCCGGACCTCGCCAAGCGCTTCGGCTGCGACGGCGTGCATATCGGCCAGGAGGACGGCACCTATGCCGCCGCGCGCGCGGCGGTGGGCGAGGACGCCATCGTCGGCGTCACCTGCCACGCCTCGCACCACCTTGCCATAGAGGCGGCCGAAGCCGGCGCCGACTACGTCGCCTTCGGTGCCTTCTTCCCGACGCGAACCAAAGAATCCAAGGCGCACGCCGAGATCGCGACCATCCAATGGTGGGCGGAGCTGATGGTCGTTCCCTGCGTCGCCATCGGCGGCATCACGGTCGAGAATGCAAAACCGCTGGTGGAAGCGGGTGCGGATTTCCTGGCCGTCTGCAGCGGCGTGTGGGATTTCTCCGGAGGTCCTGCGGCGGCCGTGAGTTCTTTCAACGCCTTGTTTTGATTAGATAACTTTGACGCAGCCGGGCGGCGTTGTGTTGCCCGGACGCCCCCTTTATGAAGGCGCCGGCAAAGCCAAGAGGACGTTATGACCCATCTCAAGCCCGGCGTCGTGACCGGCAAGGAATACCGCCAGCTCATTCAGGCCTGCAAAGAAGGCGGCTATGCGCTTCCGGCGGTGAACGTAGTGGGCACCAACGTTCTCAATGCGGTCCTGGAATGCGCCGCCAAGGCGAAGTCGGATGTCATCGTCCAGATGTCGAACGGCGGGGCGCGGTTCTTCGCGGGCGAAGGCTTGCCCGACCAGCACAAGGCGCGGGTGCTCGGCGCCACCAGCGTGGCGCAGCATGTCCATCTTCTGGCCGAGGCCTATGGCGTCTGCGTCGTGCTGCATTCCGACCATGCCAACCGCAAGCTGGTGCCCTGGGTCGACGGCATGATCGACCAGAGCGAGAAACACTTCGCCAAGACCGGCCGGCCGCTGTTTTCCTCCCACATGCTCGATCTTTCGGCCGAGCCGCTGGAGGACAACCTAAAGGAATGCGCCCGCGTTCTGAAGCGCATGGCGCCGCTCGGCATGAGCCTGGAGATCGAGCTCGGCGTCACCGGAGGCGAGGAAGACGGCGTCGGCCACGAGATGAGCGACGGCGACGTCGGCAATCCCAAGCTTTACACCCAGCCTGAGGATGTGCTGCGGGCCTATGACGTGCTCTCCCCGATCGGCCATTTCACCGTTGCGGCCAGCTTCGGCAACGTGCACGGCGTCTATGCGCCCGGTAACGTCAAGCTTCGCCCCGTCATCCTCAAGAATTCGCAGGACCTCGTGCAGAAGACACACGACCTTAACGCCAAACCGCTCGATCTCGTCTTCCACGGCGGCTCGGGCTCGGAGAAGCACCTGATCGCGGAAGCCGTGAGCTATGGCGTGTTCAAGATGAACATCGATACCGACCTGCAATTCGCTTTCGCCCACGCGATCGCGGCGCAGGTGGAAGCCAATTCGCGCGCCTTCAAGTACCAGGTCGATCCCGACAATCAGAAGCCCTACAAGAAGCTCTACGATCCACGCACCTGGCTGCGCGCGGGCGAACTGGGCGTGGTCGAACGCCTCGAAGAGGCTATGCGGGACTTGGGCTCGGTCGGTAGGTCGCTGGCGATCGCCTAAGCCGCGCCTTCGGGCCTGCGCAGCAGCATGAGCAATCGGCCGAGAAACGCCGCCATCAGGAACGGAGCGACAGGCGGCGCCGGAATGTTGAAATACTCGACAAAGCCGCACGCGATCGTGACGACCGGCACCAGCCACACGCAGGCTGCCAGCATCTGATCGGAGCCGCGCGACAGCGGGCGATGAAGGATTGCGATCACCCAGCCGAGCACGACCATATCGTAGACGTATACGTACGGCGTGATGACGAAGCTTGCGGTCACCAGCACCCCGGCGGACAGAAGCGATTCGCGCCGCTTGATGAACGTCCACGTCACGGCCGCCAGCGCGAAGATCGTGAACGGAGCCTGAAACATCCACGCCACTGTCGTCGATGTATTCCACAGCCGTCCGGTCGCGAACGCCGTCGGCATCATCGCAAGGAACGGTCCGTGGAAACGGGTCATGACCTCGCTTTGATACGGCACCACCTTTTCGACGTAGTCGCGCCACACCTGCGGTCCGAAGATCGCGGCTGTGACCAGCGCGAGAACCGCTGCGGTCGCGGCGGCTGCGGCCAGGCAGCGCCAGCGCCCGCTCAGGATTAGGGCAAGCGGAAACAGCACCCCGAGCTGCGGCTTCACGGTCAACAGGCCGAGACAGACGCCTGCGACCAGCGGCCTGCGATCCAGCTCGCGCACAGCGCCGATGATCAGCGCGGCGCTGAAAAAACCGTTCTGGCCGAAGAACAGGTTGACGCCCACCGCCGGCGCCGCGGCGAGCCCGGCCAGCGTTTTTGCGGAACGCACCCCGCCCGCGGCCACCAACAGGTAAAGCGCCAGCCCTGCGAGCGACCACAACGCCCACGCCGCCATGTAGGGTAGCAGCCCCAGCGGCCAAACGAACAGCAGCACGTGCGGCGGGTACGACCAGTTGCGCCAGCTCGCGCCCGGAAAGGCGCGCCGGATTTCTTCGAGAAACTGGCGATGGTCGAACAGGCGCTCGACATTGCCGGCGAGCGTGGCGCGCGCGCCTGTCCACATGTTGACGAAGTCGCGCCCGACGATCGCATCCCAGCGGTCGTAGGGCGGCGCCAGGGTCGCGAGGTACGCCGCCGCGCACAGGGCAAGCAGCACGCCCATCGCCACGACCAGCCGGGGAAACAGCTGCGTGGGCCTGATCTCCTCGTCCATCGGCGCCCCCCGATCAGTTTGCGCGAACGCCATGTTTATCGGGCGCCCGCGGCCGTCTGCAAGCCCGTGCGCTGCTCGCAATCGCGTGGGCCGTCTTGCGTTTTACGGGCATTTGCCCGGTTCATCCAAGCCTGATAAACCGGCGCGCCATTTTTCGTCGGAGCCGCCCGGCCTCAAGCAGCGCAGCGATAGACCACGGAGAGAGTTCCATGTCGAAAATCGCCGGAAACGAAATCCGTCCCGGCACGCTGATCGAGTTCGACGGCGGGCTATGGATCGCAGTCAAGACCCAGGCGGTGAAGCCGGGCAAGGGCGGTGCCTACAACCAAGTCGAACTCAAGAACATCGTCACCGGCACCAAGCTCAACCAGCGTTTCCGCGCCGACGAGGCGGTGGACGAAGTCTACCTGGAGAAAAAGGACTACCAGTTTCTCTATGCCTCGGGGGACGCGCTCACTTTCATGGACACCAAGACCTATGACCAGATCGAATTGCAGCGCGACTTCATCGGTGACCGTGCCCAGTTCCTGCAGGACGGCATGAAGGTGATGGTTACGAGCTACGAGGGAAAGCCGCTCGGCGTGCAGATGCCGATCCACGTGACCCTGACGGTGAGCGAGGCCGATCCAGTCCTCAGGGGCGGCACCGCCGCGCCATCATACAAGAACGCGGTCTTGGAGAATGGAATGAAGATCCTGGTTCCGCCGTTCGTCGATGCCGGAACCAAGATCATCGTCTCCACCGAAGACGGCACATATGTGAAACGGGCGGAAGCCTGATGCCGTACCTCTCTCCCGCTTTGAATGTGATGGTCGCCGCCGCGCGCAAGGCCGGCCGGCCGCTGATACGCGACTTCGGCGAAATCGAGAACCTGCAGATATCGTTCAAGGGCCCGGCCGATTTCGTCTCCACCGCCGACGAGCGCACCGAGCGCATCCTGATCGAGGAGCTGACGAAGGCGCGCCCTGGCTACAGCATTTTCGCCGAAGAGACCGGCAAGCACGACGGCCCCGACAAAACCCATCGATTCATCATCGACCCCATCGACGGCACCACCAACTTCCTGCACGGCGTTCCCGTCTTCGCCATGTCGATCGCGCTCGAGCGCGAAGGCCAGCTGGTCTCGGCCGTGATCTTCAACCCGATTACCGACGAGATGTTCGTGGCCGAAAAGGGCCATGGCGCCTACCTGAACGACAAGCGGCTGCGCGTGGCTGCCCGCAAGAACCTGAACGAGACGCTGATCGCCACCGGCATCCCCTTTCTGGGCAAGGGCGACCAGGCGTTCCACGACCAGTCCTTGGCCGAGGTGCGCGCCATCATCGCCCGCACCGCGGGGATACGGCGCTGCGGTTCGGCCTCGCTCGACCTGGCCGGAGTTGCGGCGGGACGTTTTGACGCGTTCTGGGAGCGCCGCCTGAACCCGTGGGACATCGCCGCAGGCATCCTTGTGGTGCGCGAGGCGGGCGGGGTGGTCACAGACCTCGACGCCCGGCCGGACCCCCTCAAATCCGGCGACGTGCTCGCCGCCAACGAGGCGCTGTACCCCTTACTGCTGAATATCCTGAAAGAAGCGCAATCCTCGACCAGTTGAGGGGCACTGCCGAGGTGACTATGGTGCGCGCGGCCGTCGTGCTCAGCTGATTCGATGCGAACCGTTTACGCCCTGGCGCTCCTTTTGGCCTCCGCTGCCTGTGCCGCTGCGCAGTCGACGGAGGACGTTACGGTCAATCCCGTGGGCGGACAGGTGCTTTACGACCCCGGAACCGGGCAGATGCGTTCGCTGCCGCCGCTGCTGCAGCCCTGGCAGGCCCAACCGATCAAACTGCATGCACCGAAGAGGCACGCCGCGCCGCCGCCCGAAACTCCCAGCCAGGTGACGAGCGCGGCGCCCGTCGAATCCGCGCCGCCGCCACCGCCGGTCGTCCATAAGCCGCACCCGTCCCGCGTCGCCGCCGCGCCGAAAACCCTACCGCCGCCTCGGCAAACGGCAGCCACTGCCTCGGGCACGCTCGATGCGATGGGAGACGCCGCCACTCAGCCGCAGCAGATGCAGCAAATCACGATGGCGCCGCAACCGATCCCCCCAGCCGAAGCGCCCAAGCCCGCCAAGCCCACGCGCACGGCAAGCATCGAAAAGCCGGGCGCGACGGCGGGCACGCGCAAGGACGTCATCACCTTCGCGGCGGGCGCAAGTGATCCCACCAACGCCGCCGTGTCGGCGGTGCGGGCGTTGGCCGGCGCGCTGAATTCGGCGCTGTCGAACGGCTCCGCGCGGGTGCAGCTTCTCGCCTATGCCGGCGCGCGGGGCGAGAAATCCTCGGACACGCGGCGGCTGTCGCTCAAGCGGGCTCTCGTCGTGCGGCAGCTTCTGATCGACGACGGCGTTCCGTCGGAACGCATCGACGTGCGCGCGCTCGGCGGCACGGACGACGACGGCCCACTCGATCGCGTCGACATCTATCTCAAGAGCTGAACGTCTCTCACCGAGAGTCGTTCACGCGGCGGCACCATCCTCGCCGGCGTCGGGGCGCACCCGAACCTCCGTCAACCGGTTGACGGTGCGAAGCGGCGGGAACAGCCGCATCCACAGCGCCACCACGCCGAGCGTGCCGAGCCCGCCGATGATCACGGCAGGGACCGTGCCGAACAAGGCGGCGGTGATGCCGGATTCGAATTCGCCCAGCTCGTTGGAAGCGCCGATGAACAGCATGTTCACCGCCCCGACACGGCCGCGCATCCCATCGGGCGTGGCGAAGGTGACGAGCGACTGGCGCACGAAGACGCTGATCATATCGGAGGCGCCGAGCACGGAGAGCGCCACCAGCGACAGATAGAAATTGCGTGACAGGCCGAACACGATGGTGGCGACACCGAACACCGCCACGGCCGAGAACATCTTGACGCCGATGCGCCCGTCCATCGGCCGGCGCGCCAGCAGCAGCGCAACGCAAGCAGCCCCGAGCGCGGGCGCGCTGCGCAGAAGTCCTAGGCCTTCGGGCCCTGTATGCAGGATGTCGCGTGCGAAGACGGGCAACAGCGCGGTGGCCCCGCCCAGCAGCACCGCAAACAGATCGAGCGAGATCGCGCCCAGGATGACCGGACGGCGGCGCACGAAGCTCACCCCTTCCTTGACGCGCTCATAGCGGCTTATTTCCGCGGTCGCGTCGTGCCTGGCGCGGCGGCCGCCAAGGCTGGCGGTGAGTGTGGACGCCGTGAGGAATCCCCCCACGCAGATGCCATAAGTCGCCAGCGGCCCGAAGGCATATAGGAAGCCGCCCAGCGCGGGCCCGGCGATCACAGCGATGAGGAAGACCGTGGAATTGAGGGCGATGGAGCGCGGCAACCGCTCGGGCGGCACCAGGAAGGCGAGCAGCGACTGGCCGGCGGGAGCCGAAAATCCGCGCGCCGCACCGAACAGAACCAGCACGGCGAAGAACGGAACCACGTTGCGCACATGGAAGCTGCTGAGCAGCAGGAACAGGCCGCCGCACAGGCTCTGCACCACGAAGGCGATGGAGAGCACGCGGCGCTGGTCGAAACGGTCGCTCAGTTCGCCGGCCGGAAGCGTGAGGAGGAACATGGGGGCGAACTGGCACAGCCCGACCAGGCCGAGCGCCAGCGGGGTGTGCTCCATGTCATAGATCTGCCAGCCGATGGCGACCGACTGGACCTGCATGGCGGCTGTGGAAAGGAACCGGCCTATTGCGAAGCAACCGAAGTCCCGGCGGCGATAGATCGTCTGCGGCTCGCTCATGTCCGCTTGAGCCACTCCTGCCGCGTGATGCTCCAGATATCAACCGTAAAGCTGTGGCCGCTGATGGCAAGTTCCTGCCTCGGCCCTTTGCTCTCGCCCAGGCGCAGGGCGACAGCTTGCGAGGCTTTATTGTCTGGATCGATGCAAGAGATGACGCGGCCGACCGGCTGGGTGAGAAACGCGTAGCGCATTGCCGCCTTTGCCGCTTCGGTGGCGTAGCCGTGCCCCCAATAGGGACGCCCCAGCGTCCAGCCCACCTCGAGCCCCGGCCAACCCTCGGGATTGAGCATGCCGACGCGGCCGATGAAGGCGCCGTCGGAGCCGCGTTCCACCGCCCACATGCCGTAGCCGCGCAGCATCCAGTGGCCGAGCGTGATGGCCATCGACCGCCAGGCGTCGGCGCGCGGCTGCGGCTTGCCCCAGAGGTAGCGCACCACCTCGGGATCGGCGCAGAACGAGGCCCAGGTCTCGAAATCGTCCGGGCAAAATCCGCGCAAGACGAGCCGTTCGGTTTCCAGTCGCGGGATCATGTCCCACTCATATCCAATCAAGGGCAAGGCGGCAATTCGCCAGGCGCAAGGCCATCCCGCCGCAAATTCCGGTCACTGCAAGTGGATCGTGATCGCGTTGTCGCCGTCGTGAATCGTGAACTTGGTGCGATCGAAGTCTGGCTCGCTGAGGAAAGGTCGCGCATCGCGCGAGAAACCATAGCGCTCGAGCGGCAGGCCGATGAAATTGCGGTCGAACCTGCCGTTGTCGTTGGCATCCTGAAACAGCTTTACGCCGTAGACGCCCGGCTTGACGTCCTTGAACGTGACCACAGTCTCGGGAGCCGTGGCCGCAACGTTCTGGCTCATCAGCGGATCGTCTTCGGACTTGAACCAGGAGAACTCGTCGTACAGCGACACGCGCAGCGTGCCGCCCTTCGGATCGACATTCTTGACCGTGATCGCAAGGGTTGCGGCACGCGTCCCGATCGGCAGCGCCGCGAGGATGAGGGCTGCTGCCAGCCATCTCATGGGCGAATCCTATCCCAGCCTGGGATCCAGCTTGATGCAGGCGTCGATCAGAGTCTTGACCGCGCCCGCCGACTTCTCCAACGCGGCCTTTTCGTCGGGCAGCAGGTTGAGCTCGACAATGCGCTCGACGCCCTTCTCGCCGATCACCACTGGCACGCCCACATAAAGATCCTTGATCCCGTAGGGGCCGTTGACATAGGCGGCGACCGGCAGCACGCGCTTTTCGTCTTTGAGATGGGCTTCCGCCATCTCGATGGCGGAGGACGCGGGCGCGTAATAGGCCGAGCCGGTCTTGAGCAGGCCCACGATCTCGGCGCCGCCGTCGCGGGTGCGCTGGATGATGGAGGCCAGCCGATCCTCAGTGATCCAGCCCATCTTGACGAGCTCGGTGAGCGGAATGCCGGCGACGGTCGAAAACCGCGGCATCGGCACCATGCTGTCGCCGTGGCCGCCGAGCACGAAGGCCGAAACGTCCTCCACGCTCACCTTGAATTCCTCGGCCAGAAAGTGGCGGAAGCGCGCACTGTCGAGCACACCGGCCATGCCGACGATCTTCTCGTGCGGATGACCGGCATACTGGCGCAGCGCCCACACCATCGCGTCGAGCGGATTGGTGATGCAGATGACGAACGCGTCCGGCGCGTAATGCTTGATGCCATCGCCCACCGCGCTCATCACCTTGAGGTTGATCTGCAACAGGTCGTCGCGGCTCATGCCCGGCTTGCGCGGCACGCCCGCGGTGACGATGACCACGTCGGCGCCGGCGATGTCGGCATATGAGTTAGTGCCGATGTATTCGGTGTTGTATCCCTCGATGGCGCCGCCCTGGGCGATGTCCAGACTCTTCCCTTGCGGAAGTCCTCCGACAATGTCGAACAGCACGACGTCCCCAAGCTCTTTGAGACCCACCATATGAGCCAGCGTGCCGCCGATCATGCCGCCGCCGATCAGGGCGATCTTGGGATATGCCATGCGCAAGTCCTTTGAGCTGCTGGCATTGGCTTAACGCGCGTTTCGTCGCAGGGCAAGCCGCGGCGGCACATGGCGTCATCGAGATTTCAAGCTCCCCGCAAGGCAAGCAACAGACGATGCGAAAGCGCCCGCGTGCCGCAATTTGCAGTGTGCCGATCGGCCAGGGGCTATAAAGAAAGCGGCCGGACCCGCGCAAACGCCGGCCCGGCCCACCATTCCGTTCCTGAAGCCGCGATCAGATCGCCTGCTTCAGTTCCTTCGCGGCGCGGAAGGCAACCTTCTTCGACGCCTTGATCTTGATCTGCTCGCCCGTTGCCGGGTTGCGGCCCATACGCGCCGCGCGCTTCCTGACCTGCAGGATGCCAAGCCCGTTGAGGCGCACGCGGGCGCCCTTCTTCAGGTGCTTGGTGATCGCGCCGATCGCATCGTCCAAGTACGCCAGCGACGCCTTGTTCGACAGATCGTGCTTTGGAGCGAGCTGCGCGGCCAACTGGCGCGTGGAGATCGTTTCGACTTTCGGCTTCGCGGCGGGCGCGGGAGCGGCGCCGGGAGCGACTGCGACTTTTGCCATGGGTTCAATCCTCTGCGAATCAAAAGTAGCCTTATTTTACGGCATTTTCTGCAAAGGCAAGAGTGGGAGAGCCCCGAAAACCGCGAAAAATAGCGGATTTTCTGGCCGCGCGACGTTCCGACTCAGAAAACCCCCGTCTTTCGGCCCTTTCCTGCCTATTCCGCCGCGGCGCGAAGGCTGAAGTAGACGGCGTAGAGGATTACCCAGCCGGCCGTCAGGACGTGGGCCGCCCAACGTTCCCGTCCCATTCGGCGCAGTATTTCCAGGCCCAGAGCGGTGAGACCCACCGAATAAGCGAAGCGCAGAAGACGCGCCGCGTAGGAGACGAGGGCGAACGCGGCGACGTTGACGCCGTGCTCGCCCGCCGCCACGGCGTAGAGCTTGTAGGGTGCACCCGTGATCGCTCCTACGACCAGGTTCAGAGGCCAAAAACCAGCCATTTCGCGGCTTGTCCGCATCACGAGGTCGGAGCCCACCGCGGGAACCATGAGCATGGCGTGCTCGGCCGAGGCGGGATTGAACCGGCCCCACATCCACATGCCGATGCCCGCCAGCGCCGCCGCCGTGGCAGTGAAGATGGCAAGCTTCAGCCCCGCCTGCCAGCCGTGGCGCAGCGTGGCATAGGTCAGGATCACGTCGGGCACGATGAAGAACAGCGTCGCCTCTGCGACGCCCCAGACGCATGCGGCGATGATCCAGATCACTCCCATGGTGCCACATGAATCTGCGAGGCCAGGCCCGTCATGCGCGCTTGCAGCTCGCTCATGAATGCGTCCATATCGCCCGCCCAGAAGAACGCCCCGCCCACCACCACCTCGCAGTTGAACGGCACCAGCACCCAGCTGTCCTTGGGCAGCGCCTTGCCGAGCCCGTGCAGGAACAGCGGATGGATCGGCGTCAGCGGCCGTGACTTCGCCAGATGGCCGACGCCCTTCTTGAAGATCGATAGCCTTTCGGGTTCGCCACGCGAGCCTTCGGGAAAGACGATGAGGATGTCGCCGTCGTCGAGCGCCCGACCGCAGCGCGCCAATAGATCGCGGTTGAGCCCGCCGCGGGTAACCGGGACGACGCCGAGGATGTGTGTCACGAACCAAGCCAGCACGCGCGACTGCATGAAGTAGTCCATGGCCGCCACGGGCCGCAGCATCTTCAGCCGCTTGAGCGGGTACATCGCCATGATCGTGAGCGTGTCGAGGTGCGAATTGTGGTTGGCGACGATGATAGCGGGGCCCGAGGGCGGCAACAGCTCGCGCCCGCGCACATGCGCTCCCAGAATCACGGTCAGGATCGGTCGCACGATCAATACAAACAAGGCACAACGCAGGAACGCGGTCATAGCGGGTTGGCCGGCCAGTTGCCGAAGAAGTAGTTGAGAAAGTGGAAAAACACCGGCGCCGAATAGATCAGGCTGTCGACGCGGTCGAGGACGCCGCCGTGGCCCGGGATGAGTTGGCTTGCATCCTTGACGCCAAGATCGCGCTTGCAGGCGGAGATGGTGACATCGCCCAGAAACCCCGAGATGGCGATGACGAAGCCGGCCACCGCCGACCATTCCACCGTCATGGGCGTGAGGCTGGGGCCCACTGCCGCGGCCGCCGCCGTGGTGAACGCGAGGCCGCCCAGAAAGCCCTCCCAAGTCTTTTTCGGGCTCACCTTCGGTATGATTTTGTGCCGGCCGAAGAGCTTGCCGGTGGTGAACTGCGCCACGTCGTTGAACTGGGTCAGCGCCACGAGGAACAAGAGAGCGCCCGCGCCGATGCCGTGATTGACGCCGAATTTCAGCAGCAGCGCGGTATGGCTCAGCGCGAACACCGTGATCATCAAACCCCAGCTCATCGTCCCCACCGCGCGCAGGAAGCCTTCGGTGTGGCCCGCGATGGTCATGCGCGCCGGCAGGAACAGGAACATCCAGACCGGAATGAACACCATGGCGAGCCCGAACATGCCTTCGTGCGCGAAATAGAACTGAACCGGAATCGACAGGTAGGGCCAGATCAGGATGGCGCGGTCGACGCGGCGCGTCGGGATCAGCGAGATGTATTCCTTGAGCGCCAGAAAGGCGACGAACCCGAGGAAAACCGTCGACACCACGCGCGTGGTCACGATGGCGATGGTGAATACGGTGATCATCCACCACCAACTCGTGACGCGCTTTCCCAGCTCCTTGGCGGCCTCGCTCGGCGCGGCGCGCTGGAGGGCGGCCGCGACGAGGCTGGCCAGGATCAGCAGGGCGTAGATGACGGCGATCGCCTTGTGCACCGGCGTGGTAAGGAACTCTCCGATCATGCGCGCTCCTCGAGCGCGCCACGGGCGCGGTTAAAGATGGTGACAAGGCCAAGCGCGGCGATGCCGATGAGATAGACCCAGCTCATGCGCGCAAGTCCCGGCATCCAGGCCAGCATCAGTGCCAGCACCGCGAACCACAGCGCGCGATCGGACTTGCCCATCGGCCCGTCGTAGCGCCGCGAAGCTCCGATCTGGACGGCCACCACGCCTGTCATCTCGCCCATGATCGCCACCACCGTCACCAGCGCCATGAGAAGCGGATCGATCCCCGGGATCGCCGCAAACGGCAGGTACAGTGCCGTGTCGGACACGACGTCGCCCAGCTCGTTCAGGATGGCGCCGAGCCGGCTTTTCTGATCGAACTCGCGCGCCAGCATGCCGTCGATGGCGTTCAAGCCCATCCGCACAAGCAGCACCGGCGGCAGCGCCAGCAGCGCCCAGCGCGCGCCGTGGGTGAGCAAGATGGCCGCGCCTTCGGCGATGCTCATCACGGCTGCTGCGACCGTCACCTGGTTGGCGGTGACACCGGCTCCCGCCAGTGCGCCGCACAGCGGGCGCAGCAGGTTCTGGAAACGCGGCTTCAGGTCATAGACGCTGGCCAAGGCATGCCCCCCGCGGTCAGCGCACCTTATCCGCCCGATTGCAGCTTCGCCAACTGGTCACGCCCCGCCGCACATGTGCTCTGAATCGCTGGCTTGCCAGCTCTTGTGCGTGCGCAGGTTGGTCGCCTTGTAGACCTTGCCGCGGTCGTCGCCGGGCGGGCATTCGTCCGGGATGGAGACGAGGCAGAGCCGCACCCTGTCGCCGCGCCGTGAGCCTCCCAGTCCCGGGATAGTCTCATAAGATACCTGATAGCCGCCGTTGACGTAGCTGACCGCATCGCCGGAATCCGGGATGCCGTCGAGACGCGCGCCAATATGTTTTATGGCGGTGACGGTGCACTGGCCCAGTTTAGCGGGCAGCCGGCCCGCAAGTGCCGGACCAACCAGCAGCACGCCGAGCGCGGCGACGCAGGCGCGTTTCATCTTCGACCTTCCCTGATCCGCTGCCGGAAAATAGCACGTGCCCTGCTGCGGCTGGAATCCGCCCGATGATGACGGACGGGCTTACGCTTCAGATGCTGACTCCGCAGCCTCGCCTTCCTGGCGTTCGGCGATGCGGGCCGACTTGCCGCGGCGCCCGCGCAGGTAATAGAGCTTGGCCCGGCGCACGCGGCCCTTGCGGACCACGGTGATGCTGTCGACCAGCGGCGAATAGACCGGGAAAACGCGCTCGACGCCCTCGCCGTAACTGATCTTGCGGACCGTGAAGCTCTCGTTCAGGCCCTGGCCCTGGCGGGCGATGCAGACGCCCTCGAACGCCTGCAGGCGCTCGCGGGTCTTGTTCTGCTTGGTCTTCTCGTCGAACGTCACGTCGACCACCTTGACGTTGACCTTCACCGTGTCGCCGGACCGGAATTCGGGAAGCGGGGTGGCGCGCAGCGCCTTCATCTGCTCGGCTTCGAGCTGCTGCAACAGGTTCATTAGGGTCTCCGCACAGTTGTTCTTCTGTCACTGCGATGGGCGTTATCGCAGTTTGAGCCGGGCGCTATAGCCTAGCGCTTGCCCTTTTCATAGAGGGACCAGAGATCGGGTCGCCGCAGGGCGGTAAGCGTCTCCGCCTGAGTCCGCCGCCACTTGGCGATTTCCTTGTGATTCCCATTGGTTAACACCTCCGGGATAGGCTGGCCTTCGAACGCTTGCGGCCGCGTGTATTGGGGGTATTCCAAGAGGCCTTCAGCGAAGCTCTCCTCGGCCGGCGAAGCCGCCGCACCCAGCACGCCCGGCATTAGGCGGACGGCCGCCTCCACGAGCGCCATGGCGGCGATCTCGCCTCCCGCCAGCACAAAGTCGCCAATGGAGATTTCCTCCATCGCGCGGCCCTCGATCACCCGCTCGTCGAGACCTTCGAAGCGCCCGCAGAGCAGGATGGCACCCGGACCGTCGACCAGCGCCTTGATGCGCCCCTGAGTCAGCGGCGCGCCGCGCGGGGAAAGGTAAATGAGCGGGCGCCCTCTCCGTTCCACCGCATCGATCGCCGCTGCCGCCACATCGGCGCGCATCACCATGCCGGGCCCACCCCCCGCAGGCGTATCGTCCACCGTGCGATGCTTGCCCAGCCCGTGCTCGCGGATGTCCCTGACCTCGAGCGACCAGACCCCGCCCTCCAGCGCCTTGCCGACCAGCGAAACGCCGAGCGGCCCCGGGAACATCTCGGGGAAGAGGCTCAGGACGGTGGCGGTCCAAGGCATCGGCCGCTACTCCGCGTCCCGCGCCGGCTTTGCTTCCACTTCCTCCGGCACGGCGACGATGACGCGTCCGCTTTTCACGTCGATCTCCGGCACGTTCTCGCGCGTGAACGCGATCAGGATCTCCTCGCCGCCGTCGCCCGCGATCACCAGCACGTCGCCGGCACCGTAGTTCTGCACGGCCAACACCTTGCCGATGCGCCGGCCTTCTCCATCCTCAGCGTCGAGGCCGACGAGATCGGCGTGATAGAACTCGCCCGTTCCCGCCTCCGGCAGGCGCGCGCGCGACACCAACAGCTCCACGCCCTTGAGCGCCTCGGCGGTCTCGCGGTCGCGGATTTCGACGAAGGCGGCAACCGCCTCGCCATCCTTGCCGGGCTTGAGCGATTCCAGCGTGAAGGCGCGCCCGTCTCTGGCGTGCAGCGGCCCGTAGGCGCCGAGGCTATCCGGCGTTTCGGTGAAGGTCTTGACCCGCACCTCGCCTTTCAGCCCGTGCGCGCCCAGGATCGTCGCGAGAAGTACATCCCGCACGGCGGCGCGCCTTACGAAGAGGCTTCGGCCGGCGCAACGGCGGCCTTGGCGGTGGCGGCGGCGCGTTCCTGCGCCTTCTTCTTCGGCTTGGCCTTCTCGGGATTGCTCTTCTCGAGCGGCTTCAGGAGCCCCGCATTCGCCAGGAAGCGATGTGTGCGATCGGTGGTGGTGGCGCCCTTCTTGAGCCACGCCGCGGCCTTTTCGACGTCGAGCTTGACGCGCGCCGGATCATCTTTTTTCAGCAGCGGATTGTAGTAGCCGATCTTCTCGATGAAGCGACCGTCGCGCGGGAAACGCGAATCCGCGATGACGATCGCATAATGCGGGCGCTTCTTGGTGCCGCCCCGTGCGAGCCTGATTTTCAGAGACATGTCGTGTCGTTTCCCTTCAGTGGTTCAAATTCACTTGCGTCCTCCGGGCAGCATTCCCGGAGGCATGCCCGGCGGCGCGCCGCCTCCCATGCCGAACATCTGCGCCAACGGGTTGCGCCCGCCCTTCTTGATCATCTTGAGCGCATCGGACATCTGGCGGTGCATCTTGAGCAGCTTGTTGACGTCCGACACCTCGATGCCGGCGCCCGCCGCGATGCGCTTGCGGCGCGAGCCGTTGATGATGTCGGGATCAGCGCGTTCGGCCTTGGTCATCGACGAGATAATGGCTTCCTGGCGCGTTATGACCTTGTCGTCGAGGCCCGCCTGGTCGAGCTGGTTCTTGATCTTGCCGACGCCAGGCAGCATGCCCAACAGTCCCTGCATGCCGCCCATCTTCTTCATCTGGGCGAGCTGTTCGGCCAAGTCGTTCATGTCGAAGCGGCCCTTCGACATCTTCCTGGCCATCTTCTCCGCTTTTTCGCGGTCGATGGTCTCGGAAGCCTTCTCGACCAGCGAAATGACGTCGCCCATGTCGAGGATGCGGCTCGCCACGCGCTCGGGATGGAAAGCCTCCAAAGCCTCAAGCTTCTCGCCAACCCCGAGGAACTTGATCGGCGCGCCGGTGACTTGGCGCATCGAGAGCGCCGCGCCGCCGCGCGCATCGCCGTCGGCGCGCGTGAGGATGATACCCGACAGCGGCATGCGCGAATGGAAAGCCTTGGCGATGTTTACCGCGTCCTGGCCGGTCAGGCTGTCGGCCACCAGCAAGGTTTCGTGCGGCTTGGCGGCCTCGCGCACGGCAGCGGCTTCGCTCATCAGCTGTTCGTCGACGTGCTGGCGGCCGGCGGTGTCGAGAATGAGCACGTCGTAGCCGCCGACGCGGGCCGCAGCCAGCGCGCGCTTGGCGATGGTGATCGGCGTCTGACCCGCGATGATCGGCAGGGTCGGCACGTTCGCCTGCTCGCCCAGGATCTTGAGCTGCTCCATGGCGGCGGGACGGTTGACGTCCAGCGAGGCCATTAGGACGCGCTTCTTCTCTTTGGTCTGTAGCAGCAGGCCGAGCTTGGCGGCGGTGGTGGTCTTGCCCGAACCCTGCAGGCCGACCATCAGAATCGGCGCGGGCGGCGATCCGAGCGTCAGGCCGGCGCTTTCCGTGCCCAGCGTTTCGACCAGCGTGTCGTGGACGATCTTGACCACCTGCTGGGCGGGCGTGACCGAGCGGATCACTGCCTCGCCTTCGGCCCGCGGGCGCACCTTGGCGACGAAGTCTTCCACCACGCCGAGTTCGACATCGGCTTCGATCAGCGCGGTGCGGACTTCCTTCAGCGCCTCGTCGACATCGGCCTCGGTGAGCGCGCCGCGCCCGCGAAGCCTGTCGAACACACCGCCGAGGCGGGATTGCAGTGAATCGAACATCGAACCAGTAGCCACTCCTGGCACGCCGCCCATCGAGGTCCCGCGCGTCATACTGAGGTGCGAGCGCAGCGAGCCTCCAAGCACGCGCGGGGCACCTCAGGGTGACGGCGCGCCGAATGGGCGGCCCCACACCGGAACAACCAAACACCGATCGCCCCAGGGGGCGCCACGCGCTGCCTGGGGGCGATCCCGGGCCCGACCCGGGACCGGAAAGGCCGAGGTCTTTCCGGGAGCCGCGGTTTCTAGGGTGGCGGGGGAGCGAAGTCAAACGTCCTTTGCGTCAGGGCATTTCCGCGAACCCGCCCGCACCGCACGCCGCGCTGACGGAACCGTCATGTCTTTTGGTGAGCTGGACAGGTTACAGCGTGTTAATAATGAGTTGCTGTCGCGGATCGCTGCGGGGCCGCGCCGGCTGGGGAGCGGGCATCCAAATACAATTGAGAAGAACGTGATGTCGAAGGCGTTTGCACGCACATCCACGACGTTGGCGACAGCCGCAGCCGTCGCCTGCGCGGCGTTCGCGTTGTCCGCTGCGGGACAACTCATGCAGCTCAAGCCCATGCAGCCTGCGCCGCGAGCGGGTTTGCAGCCCCCGCGCACCCCGGCGCTCGTGTGCCATCCCGATCCCGCCATAACCAGCGTCACACTCACAAAGGGCAAGTACCCGCTCGGCGTAACGGTTTCCTACCCGGTCACGCACGTCGCGCTGACCCCTTGGCACTCGGCCCCAAACCAACAGAACCTCACACTCACGGCGCACAACGCCAACACCAACCAGACCTATGCCAACATCCAGCGTGTTCCGGCGGACATGCCCGCCCGCAGCGTGATGCTGGAGTTCACGACGCCCATGATCAAAGACGCCTTCGACAATTTCGAGTTCGGCGGCTACCTCGATCTGCGCATCGGCTACGACCCCGACATTTTGCTCGACAGCAATCCCCGCAACGACGACTCGAACGCGGCGAGCAACCACTTCCGCCTGGAGAATTCGGACATCCTGGGGTTCATGAAAGGACCCAAACGCACCCAGACCTACCGTCCCTGATCAATCGGCCGCGGGGCGGGTCGTCCAGGTCTGCCTTGCGGCGCACGATCATGCGCCGGTCGAGTTCAGCGCTGCCGTGCCTCATTCAAGATTGACGACGGGCTCCTCCACCTTTGCCTGGGGAGGTCTGCGCTCCCAATCGGGCGATTCATGTGGTCGAAAACTGACGGTCGCCAGCATAGCGTCCGCCCTCGCCCGCTCGCCTCGAGTGCGGAAACGGCCGGTGATCAGAAGCGACAACGGCTGACCGCCCTGCATCAGCGCTTTCGGCACAAACAGTCCGGCAAAATAGGGCGCGGCCCCGTCCAAGGTCGCGCGCCGGAGCTGCGCATCACGGCCTTCGATGCGCACGGGCTCGTCCACCGGGTCGCGCCCGCCTGTGGCAAAGCCCGGCGCACCGAATTCGTAGTCGAGCGCGAAGCCTTGCGTGACAATCCGCCCGTCCCAGGCATTGGCGGGCCGCACGATGGTGTTGGGCGGTGCATAGAGCGTGAAGCGGCCAGCGGCGGTCTTGAACCAGCCGTTGGCGGCGAGCAGTCGTTCGCTGTCGGCGCGATGCCAAGCCGGCGGCCAACAGAAGCAGTCGACGATAGTCGTGAAGTGACCGCGATACGTCGGCAGCGTGCTGGTGAAGAAAAAGCCCCAAGCCGTGCCAACCACAATGGCCACGGCCAAGACCGCACCGGTAAGTTGCGCATGGCTTCGCCGCATCGTTCGCCCCCATTCGCGCAGCGCAGCGAACCGTGTGCCGCAAGCGCGGCCAAATTAGGGCGGATTATTTCGACGCGAACCGGACGGACTTGAAGATGGTCTCGATCTGGTCGCGTTCGTCTTCGCTGAGCGCCGTGCCTTCGATAGCAAGCGAGGCGCCGTCCGACAGCGCATGGGGAACCAGCAGCCCGATATAGATCGTACCGTTGCACTGGCTGAACCACTGGTACCGCTCGGTGTCGTTCAGAACCGCCTTGCGCAGCACACCCTGATGCCCATCCACGGTCATGGGCGTTTCGGTGTAGCGCGCGTGCGTGCGCCGGTCGGCGACGATCGCGGCCTTCGCGCCCACCCTGTAGTTCAGGCAGGTGTTGGGCCCGAGGATATCGCCGTAGGTGAGGCCGCCCTGCTCGGCTTGACGGATCGCGCTGCCCTTGGGCGCGTAGAGGCTGAAGGAGCCTTCGTCGATGCGCTGCCAGCCCGCAGGCGTCGTGATGATGCCGCGCGATTGCGACAGCGGCGGCGATTTCAGCCCGTTCCAGGCCCAGAAGCCAACCACACCGACGACGGCAAGCGTCATCAAGACAGGCAGCAAGCGCGAGAATCCCTGCGGCATGGCACCAGTATAGGCGGGATCAAGGCCGCGTGACGACCCCGTCGCGACAATTCGAGTCGGATCGGGCTCAAATTTTGCCGCGCCGCTTTACGTGGGCGCAGGGTCTTTCTGGCAAAAGCGGTCGCCTCGCCCTGCCCCTTCCCCTGCTGCGCGGGCGATGCCACACATTTCGCTCAGCTTCGATTCAAGTCGGCCCGCCGATCTTCACGCGCGGCCAAGAACTGCGGCCGAAAATGCGGACCATGAGCAGTGTAGGCCCAATGGTCGGCAACGCGATCTCATGCCTGATGATCGCCGTGCGCACGTCGCAGCAGAGCGCCAGTGTCGCCGACGCCCAGCTCGAAGCCGCGGTGCAACGCATTGCCGAACAGCTCTACGTCAAGGCGCATGTGGACGCGCCGCCGACCGCAACCGATTTTGGCCGCGGTCTCTACAACATCCTGGTCTAGGGGAACGGCATGAGCAGTCTAATGAACGTCGCCGCAGCAGCCGTGACAGCGGGAATGACCCGCTTCGAGCAGAGCACCGTCGAGGCCGTCAAGGCCGCCATGCCGGACTCAAAGGCCGATCTGCCGGCCGCCGTCGTGCGCGAGACCACCAACAGCGTCGCCGCCAAAGCCGATCTCGAGGTCCTCAAGATGGCGGACAAAACCATGGGCACGCTACTTGACGTCATCAGTTGAGAGATGGACGCATGAGCGACTTGGCAGCCGTGAGTCCGGGCGCCAGCGCAATCCGGCATGGCGAAGTGCGTTACCACGCCAGCCTTGCGAAGCTGATGCAGGCGGCGCGCACGGACGGTAAGGACGCAAGTCCAGTGACCGTCGTGACCGAGGCGGACGCCGCCACCGCCGACAACAACCTCGGCCGCATCGTCGACATGAAGACGTGAGGCAGGCGTTACCTCAGTCCTAGTTCCCTCGCCAGATAAACGAATGAGAGCGCCCACATCTCGGCCGCCTGCTTGTGATTGGCCGCCGCCGCATGCCCGCCGTCGGTGTTCTCGTAAAACAGGACGCTATGGCCCTGTGCCTCCATCTTGGCTGCCATCTTGCGGGCGTGCACCGGCGTGACGCGATCGTCGCTCGTCGCCGTCACGAAAAACACCGGCGGGTAGGTCCTCTTCGCGCTGACGTTCTGGTACGGGCTGTAGGTGCGGATGTAGGCCGCCATATTGGGGTCGGCCGGGTCGCCATATTCGGCGATCCAGGAAGCGCCGGCGCCAATGTGGGTGTAGCGCAGCATGTCGATCAGCGGCACCTGACATACGACCGCGCCGAGCAGTTCGGGATGCTGGGTCATCACCGTCGAAACCAGCAACCCGCCGTTCGATCCGCCCATGATGCCGAGCTTCTCGGGCGTGGTGATCTTGCGCTTGACGAGATCGGCGGCAACCGCCGCGAAGTCGTCGAAGGCGCGCTGGCGATGGTACTTCAGCGCCGCTTCGTGCCAGGCCGGGCCGAACTCCCCGCCGCCGCGGATGTTGGCGAGCACAAAGGTGCCGCCTCGCGTTTCCCACAGCTTGCCGAAATTCGCCGAATAGCTCGGCGTTTCGGAAATCTCGAAGCCGCCGTAGCCGTAGAGGATGGTGGGGGTGGGTCCCTTCAGATCGGCGCGGCGCACGACGAAATACGGGATCAGCGTGCCGTCCTTCGACCTCGCCTCGTATTGCGCGGTGACGAGGCCGGTTGTGTCGAAGCGCGGTGGCAGCGCCTTGATTTCCTTGAGGGCGTCGCTGCCGTCGTCGAAATAAAGCGTCGAAGGTTTAAGGAAACTCTCGAAGCGGAAATGAGCCTCCGGCCCGAAGTCATTGGTCGAGACGATCGCGGCCGCACCGCCCGGCGGCAGGTCGAGTTTCTTGTCGCTCCATTTGCCGTCCGCATAACGAAAGGCGTGGACCGAGCCGACGACATTATCGAGGATCGAAACATAGACCGCATCACGCCCCGTCGCCACGCCGTCGATCGAGGAGCGCGGGCCGGGGGTGTAGAGAACCTGCAGAGGCTGACAGGACAGCGGCGGCGCCGTCTGCCGGCATTCGCTCGACAGTTGCTGCTCGCGCGATATCAGCGAAATCAGCGAACCCTTCTTGATCGTCTGACCGCCGCCCAACGCTTTCTTCCAGTCCTCGCGCAAGGTGAACAGGAAGCGACCGTGGTGCAGGCCCTGAAGCTGAGCCGACAGCGGCACCTGCAGTTTGTCGAGGTCACCGCCCGCACCGATCGTGAAATACTCGGACTCGAAGAAACTCGGCGAGCGCACGATCACCGGCACGGACTTGTCGCCGTCGTGCAGCACCGTTGCTGCCGATTCCACATCGGAGGCCTTTCCTTCGTAAATGGTCTTGGCGTCCGCGATTTTCTCGCCGCGGTGCCATATCTTGACGAACCGCGGGTAGCCTGAGCTCGTCATCGAGCCGGAACCGAAATCGGTGCCGAACATCACCGTGTTGTCGTCCACCAGCGCGACATCGGACTTGGCTTCCTTGAGGTAGAAACCGTCGGTCGCGAAGGTCTTGGTGGTCAAGTCGAACTCGCGCACCACGACAGCATCGCCGCCCCCGCGCGACAGGTGGACGAGGCAGGTCTTGAGGCTGGGCGAGCATTGCGCCCCCTTCCACACCCAGTTCTCCTTTTCGCCGGCGGCCAGCTTATCGACGTCGAGCAGGATCTCCCACTGCGGTTCGGCATTGGCATAATCGGAGATGGTCGTGCGCCGCCACACTCCCTTGGGATGCTCGGCGTCCTGCCAGAAGTTGAAGACGTACTGGTGGTCGAGGCTGCCGTACGGGATGCGGTCCTTGGCATCGAGCACCTTCAGGATGAAGTCATAATCGGGCTGGTAGCGTGGATCGGATTTCAGAATCGCCAGCGACCGGGTGTTCTGCTGCTTCACCCAGTCGAGCGCCTTCTCGCCGTGAATGTCCTCGAGCCAGAGATAGGGGTCGACCATGGATTTACTTTCCCCGGCCGCCGCTGCGGCCAGATTCATATTGATGACCGCCAGGGCGGCGGCAGCGGCAAAAGAACCGATCAACAACACAAACGCGCGGCGCATGCTTGCACTCCCTGGTCTGGCCCGGCGGCGGCGAAGGTAACCCTGGAAACCGGCCCGTCAATCGCCCACTGGTGGCGAGGAATGGGGCGGCCTATATAGACTCACGATGACCCCGTTCCTGAAGATGCATGGCCTGGGTAACGACTTCGCCGTCTTTGACGCGCGCAGCCAAGCACTTGCGCTCGACGAGCCGCTGGCCCGTGCCATCGCCGACCGCCATCGTGGCATCGGCTGCGATCAGGTGATCGTGATCGAGAGTTCAGGCGATGCCGACGCCTTCATGCGCATCCGCAACGCCGACGGCGCCGAAGTGGAAACCTGCGGCAATGCCGCCCGCTGCGTGGCCCGCCTGCTGATCGAGGAAACCGGGCGCAAGGCCGTGCGATTGCAGACGCTTGCCGGACCGATTGCCTGCGGTGATGCGGACGGCGGGCTGGTGACCGTCGACATGGGGGTACCAGCATTCGCCTGGAGCCGGGTTCCCTTGGCCCGCGAGGTGGACACCAACCGCTTCACCCTCGAAGTGGACGGCAGGGCTTTTGCCGTCGCCGCGGTTTCGGTGGGAAATCCCCATTGCGTGCTGTTCGTGGACGATGCGGATACAACCTCCATTGCCGAGCTGGGCCCGCGGTTCGAAACCCATCCCATGTTCCCCGAGCACACCAATGTGGAGTTCGTCACTGTGCGCGACCGCTCCCGCCTGCGCATGCGGGTGTGGGAGCGCGGCACCGGGATCACGCTGGCCTGCGGCTCGGGCGCGTGCGCCGCGGTGGTCGCGGCACGCCGGCGCGGGCTGATTGATGACAAGGTGCAGGTTCGGCTCGACGGCGGCGTGCTGGCGGTCGAAATCCGCGAAGGCGACGGGCATATGCTGATGACGGGGCCGGCCGCGCTCTCCTTCAGCGGCGAGATTGACCTGAAGGCGCTGGCGCCATGAGCGAGCCCTTCGAGACGCTCGCTTCGCTCGCTCTTCATGATAAAGCGGCGTCCACTCCTGCCAATGCCGTGAAAAGCGACGTCTCGAAAAACGACGGACTTCAGGTCGTCACCTTCGGCTGCCGGCTCAACGCCTACGAATCCGAGGCGATCAAGGCCCGCGTGGCCGGGCTGGAAAACGCCGTGATCGTCAACACCTGCGCGGTGACGGCGGAAGCCGTGCGCCAATCGCGCCAGCAGATCAGGAAGCTGAAGCGCGAGCGCCCAGGCGCACGCATCATCGTCACCGGCTGCGCCGCCCAGACCGAGCCGGACACCTATGCCGGCATGGAAGAGGTCGACCTCGTGCTTGGCAACGCCGACAAGCTCGACGCCGAGCGATATTTCGGTGTGGGCGAACGCGTCGTCGTCAACGACATCATGAGCGTGAAGGAAACCGCATCGGCCTTCCTGGAGGGCTTCGAGGGCCGGGCGCGCGCCTTCCTGCAGATTCAGAACGGCTGCGATCACCGCTGCACCTTTTGCATCATCCCCTACGGGCGCGGCAATTCCCGCAGCGTCGGCATGGGCGAAGTGGTGGCCGAAGCCCGCCGCCTCACGGAAAACGGCTATGGCGAAATCGTGCTGACCGGAGTGGACCTTACCTCTTACGGCGCCGACCTACCCGGCAAGCCCACATTGGGCGCGCTGGTGAAGAAGATCCTGAAGCTGGTGCCCGAATTGAAACGGCTGCGGCTGTCCTCCATCGACTCGATCGAGGCCGACGCGGACTTGATGCGGGCGATCGCCGAGGAAGAGCGGCTGATGCCCCACTTCCACCTCTCGGCCCAGTCCGGAGACGACCTGATCCTGAAGCGCATGAGGCGCCGCCACAGCCGGGCCGATACCATCGCGTTTTGTGACAGCGTGCGCCGCGCCCGTCCCGAAGCGGCCTTCGGGGCCGACCTGATCGCTGGCTTTCCGACCGAAAGCGACGAGGGTTTCGCCGCCACCCTGCAACTGGTGGACGACGCTGGATTGTCGATGCTGCACGTGTTTCCGTTCAGCCCCCGCAGGGGCACGCCGGCCGCGCGCATGCCGCAACTGCCCCGTGCCGCGGTGCGTGAACGTGCCGCGCGCTTGCGCCAAAAAGGCGCCGAGGCGCTTGCCGCGCGCTTCGCCCGCATGATCGGCCGCGATGAGACGCTGCTGGTCGAAAAGCCCGGACTTGGCCGCTCGCCCTGTTTTGCGCCTGTCACATTCGAAGGCTTAGCACTGGACTCGTTCGTCCGGGTGCGCATCACGGGGCTGCAAGGCGACCGGCTCAGCGGAGAAAGGCTGTCATGAGGCAGTTCGGCGAAGCCCCTCCGCCGCCGACCTTTTTCGAACGCCTGAAGGCAGGGCTGGCCAAGAGCGCGGGCGTGTTGGGCCTTGATGCCATCGTCAAGAAGAAGCTCGACGACGTTTCGCTTGCCGAACTGGAAGAGGCGCTGATCCGCGCCGACCTGGGCGCTGCGCAAGCCAAGGCGATCACCGAACAGGTAGCCAAGGGCCGCTATGACGAGGACGTCGCAACATATGATCTTCGCCGCGTCTTGGCTGGACAGATTGCGGAAGTCTTGAAGCCCGTGGCGAAGCCGCTGATCATTGATGGTGCCAAAAAGCCGTTCGTGATCCTGGTCGCGGGAGTCAACGGCACGGGCAAGACCACCACCATCGGCAAGATCGCCGCTAAACTCGTGCGCGAAGGGGCCAAAGTGGTGCTCGCAGCGGGCGACACGTTCCGAGCCGCGGCCATCGAACAGCTTGAAATCTGGGGCAAACGCGCCGGCGCCGAGGTCGTGGTCCGCCCGCCGGGCTCGGATGCTGCCGGACTTTGCTTCGACGCCTACACCCGCGCCCGCCAGGCCGGCGTGGACGTGCTGCTGATCGACACCGCAGGCCGCTTGCAGAACAAGGCGGGTTTGATGGCCGAGCTTGAGAAGATCGCCCGCGTCCTTAGGAAGCAGGACCCCGACGCGCCGCACGCCACGCTGTTGGTGCTGGACGCTACGACCGGCCAAAACGCGGTCGCGCAGGTCGAAGCGTTCGCCGCGTCGGTTCCGTTGACAGGCCTCGTCATGACGAAGTTGGATGGCACGGCCAAAGGCGGCATCCTAGTCGCGCTCGCGGCCAGGTTTGGCGTGCCCATCCACTTCATCGGTGTGGGCGAGCGCGAAGAGGATCTGCAGCCCTTCGAGGCGGAAGCGTTCGCCAAGGCGCTGACGGGGGCGGCATGAATCCGCAATTGAGACGCAGCGTGGTCGACTTCGCGCCCCTGCTGCTGTTTTTCGTCGCATACAGACTATTCGACCTGTTCGCCGCCACCGCAACCGTGATGGCCGCGGCAGTTGCGGCCGTGGGCTTGGGTTACTGGTTCGACCGCAAGTTTCATCCGGTGCCGGTGGCAACGGCCGTGATCGTGCTGGTTTTCGGGGGGCTGACACTTTACCTGAACAATGAAACGTTCATAAAGATGAAACCCACCATGATCTACGCGCTGTTCGGCGCTGTGCTGTTGGGCGGGCTTTATTTCAACAAGCCGTTCGTCAAATATGTGCTCGGAACCGCCGTCATCCTGAAGGAAGGCAGCTGGCGCATCCTGTCGTGGCGCTTCGGCATTTTCTTTCTCGTCATGGCGGTTCTCAACGAGTTGATATGGCGGAATTTTTCCAACGATATCTGGGTGAGCTATCATGTCTTTGGGGCGATTGCGCTGACAATCCTATTTTCGATGAGCCAGGTGCCGTTTCTTCTCAAGCATCAGATCGACAACAACAGCTGTTAGGACTGAGTGCCGCGCAAAATCATTGCGAGACAAAAAGTCGGCCTGTTCCCAATTGCCAGGGCGCACCTAAACGATATAGAGAGAGTTGTCGGCAGCGTTGTGGTTGGTCTAGTGTCTCGTTTTCGTGCCAGCCGTCGACGCGTGGCGTCCGGCGTCTCGAGGGAAAGATCGATCGTTCGAGCAGACGCGTAACCGTCTGGCGAATGCATTTTGCAAGGCAGGGGTCCTTCATGAAGGGTCAGCGCAGGGCAAACGGGGGCTTTGAGCTAGCGGAAGCACCTTCTCATCTCATCAGGCGTTGTCAGCAGTATTTCGGCGATCTCTATGCGCGCGAAGCGGGCTCGTGCGAACTCACGAAACAGCAGTTCACGGTGCTCGCCGCGTTGGAGAACAACGAAGGCGTCAGTCAGACCGCGCTCGTCGAAATGACGGGCATCGATCGCTCCACGCTCGCCGAGATGGTGCGCCGCATGCTCGAACGTGGGCTCGTCTCGCGCGAGCGCACCGAAAAGGACGCGCGCGCCAACGCCGTGGCGATCACGGGCAACGGCCGCAAGGCGCTCAGGGTGGCGCGATCGGCGGCGGACCGGGCCGAAAGGCTGCTGCTCGATCCTCTGCCTCCGGCCAAGCGCACCGAGTTTATCAAGGCGCTTTCGGCCATTGCCTCGGCCGGCGAACAGTTCATGGCCAACGGCCATTCGACCAAGCCGCGCCCCAAGGCTCGCAAGCGCCGGAGTTGAACTCAGATCTTGATGTCGATGTGGGTGCCCGGGCGGACATAACCCGCGGGCTTGGCGGCTCCTGCTGCCTCTGTCGCAACCGGCTTTTCCGGATTCTTCAGCTCCGGCGGCTCGAACGGAACCGAAGCGGGCTTGGGCGCGCGGGAGGCCTGAGCGGCAAACACGTTCTGGGCGCTGATCTGCATGCCCGGAACCTTCTCAGGGTTTGGTTTCCGAATCCTTTATGGCGCGCTTAGCCTTGTAGTAGGCCATCAGCGTCACCACCACAGTCAGGGCCAAAGCGCACAGGCTGATCCCATAGGCGGCCCAGACATAGAAGGCGAACGGTCCGCTCATGGCGCCTGCCTCAGCATCAGGACGCGAGCCCGCCGGGCGAGGATTTCCGTCCGTATGCGAATAATCCACAGGACGAAGAACAGCAGCGTGAAGCCCGTGGCCATC
>Ga0335085_10002895_pt1 | contig 30941 bp, 27 predicted proteins | sample Lox_Sample_45_FD_206712 | JGI IMG/M metagenome (GOLD analysis project Ga0335085, IMG submission 206712) | Soil microbial communities from Loxahatchee National Wildlife Refuge, Florida, United States - Lox_Sample_4.5 | ecosystem: Environmental > Terrestrial > Soil > Wetlands | place: USA... | reverse complement strand
GAGAGTAAAGATGGCAAGCGCCGAGCCGTAGCTTTCGAGCCGGGCAGCGACTCAACGAGGGCAGACTAGCCGCCATTCCACCCGCCAGCTTCCGCGCGCGGTGTTCGGCGGTCTCACCCTTGTTGCGAGCATTTACCTGCTGCTAAACGCGGCCTTCCTTCACGCCCTGGGAATTGCGGGCCTGGCCGCTTCCAAATTTGCCGCCGCTGATGCCGCCCGGCTGATCATCGGGCGCGCCAGTGAGATCGTCGTCTCGCTCGTCGCCTTGGTCATCTTACTGACGCTGTTCAACACGGTGCTGATGAGCGCGACACGCGTCCTATTCGCCGTCAGCCGCGACGGCATGTTCTGGCCCCGCGCCGCCCTGGTCGCAGTGAACGGCACGCCCCGCCCGGCGCTGGCCTTGGCAACGCTCGTCACGGTCGCCATGGTGCTGAGCGGCACCGTCGATCATTTGATCGCGATAGCGGGATTCTTATACGTCGCCAACTACTGCTCGGCGTATATTTCGCTCATCGTCCTGCGCCGCACCCGGCCCGCCGCCACGAGGCCATTTTGTGTGCACGGCTATCCCGTGCTCACGTTGCTGATTCTCGCCGGCAGCCTCGCCTTCCTGGTGGGATCGTCAGCGACCGGCGCAACAGCGTTTATGCGCTGCTGCTGCTGGCCAGCTTCCCGTTACGGCGGCTGTTCCGCGCGAGCCGCTAAAATGGCTTCCATCCCACTCAGCGCCATCACGCGGGCCGCTACCCTCCCTGAACGATTGCCAACTGGCGTTCGTGCAACGGCGGCCCATCGATGTCGCGAAAGCCATCATCCAACACGACGAATACGAAGCCGTCCTGCGATCGCTGGGAATCGTCGTGGTTTCGCTGCCGCCCCTGCCGGACCTCCCGGACGCAGTCTTTGTGGAAGACCCCGTGATCGTGCTGGATGAGGTGGCCATTATCACGCGTATGGGCGCGGAGTCGCGGCGTGGCGAACGGCCAGCTTGGCGGAAGCGGTCGCGCGATTCCGTCCATTCCGTTGGATGACCGCACCGGGAACGCTGGAGGGAGACGACGGGGCGTGCATCGGCTCCACCCTATTTGTGGGAAGATCGGCGTGCAGCAACGACGCGGGGCATTGCACAATTGGCGCGCGAACTGGCGCCAGTGGGGTACGGGGTGCAGTCGATGGAAATACGGAGTTGCTTGCATCTCAAATCAGCTTGCACGTACCTGGGAAGGGACACGCTGCTGGCGAATCGCGGCTGGGTCGACTTGGAACCGTTCGGGAATGCGCGGGTGATCGACGTTGCGCCCGGGGAATCGGCCGCCGCGGATGTGCGGGCGATCGACGATACTGTTATCATCCCGGCATCGTTCCCGGAAACTGGGCACATTTTGGATCGGGCCGGCTGGCGCGTGCTCCCGATCGACGTCTCCGAGTTGCAGAAGGCGGAGGCCGGGGTCACGTGCATGAGCGTGATCTTTACTGCATCCGAGGGCGTATAACTTCGCCTTCGGCAATCATTCAAGGCTGCTTTTGGGCGCTCCGCCCGAGGCCTAAGGCACCTGAAAGACCGAGAAACTCCCGCATGCGATCCAGTTCTGCCTCGAGTTCGCGCTTGAAGAGGCGATCACGCGCTGGCGATTCGATATAGCCAAACTCAGACTGAAGCTCACCGCCCTTCACCGAGAGGTTGGCCCAGCCGATCACGCGGTCGCGCCAGAGCAGCGGCAAAGCATAGTAGCCAAGCTTGCGTTTGGGCGCCGGTGTGTAGGCCTCGAAGCGGTAAACCCAGCCCCAGAGCAGCTCGAAGCGATCGCGGTCCCATACGAGTGGATCAAACGGCGTCAGCATGCGCACCGTGTCGTGCGTTGCGCAGCGCGAAACATCGTCTCCAGCCGGCCAATACCAGTCGACGCCGTCGATGCGGGCGTGCGAGAGTCGCTCCCGGGCCCGCTGCAAAGCATTCTTCAATTCACCGTGCCACTGGGGCACGGCAAAACGCAGCCGGCGCACCAGGTCTGACAGGCAGGCACCCGGGAGGGGCGCGTAGAGCTGGATAGCCGCGTCGGCGAGCGCGTCGATTCGCGCCTGGCGCTCGGCTGTGTCCGACGGCTCAGGCCCGTGGTGATGCGCGGCATAAATGCGGATACCCGACTCGCGTCGCGCCACGCGGAGCATCCCACGGTAATGCATCGCGGCCAGCAGATAGGTGGTGGCGTTCGAGGAGCCACCCCAGTAGTTCCTCACCGTGCCGTGCGAGAAATGTTCCTCGACTTCGCGCGGGTGCACCTCGCCGCGCTCGAGTACAAAGTCCAGCAGGAGTTGCGCCTTTTTCTTGCGTTCAGCGGGCCAGAGTTGACCGCCTTCGGCAGGGACACCGCTATCCGAGCGCGGATGCATCAGGGCCTCGATGGATCTTGTTACGAAGCCGTAAACGACGAAGACATCCTCCTCAATGCCGAGCTTCGGATAGCGGCGTTCGAGGTCGCCGGCTCGATAGCCTTTGACGCGGTGGCGCAGCATGAGATCCTGAGCGCGTGCCGGCGCACGGATCGGATCGGCCTGCACGAAGCCCAGCTTGTGGAGGGCGCGTCTCAGGGTGGTGGGCTTGAAGAGGCTGCGAGCGACAGCAAACCGCCGCACGTCGTCGAGAGTGATCGCCACGGCCAGATTGTTGCACAAGACTCGCAGCATCAACGGTCTTCATAGTCGCTCCTTGATGCCCGCTGTCCTTCTACACCAGCGAATAATCATTTTGGTCCGGAAGTTTCGCCTCCTGGATTCAAAGCCAATGCGCGCGACTTCTCCTGGACGCGGATGAGGCCGACTACGATGAGTGCTGTACCGAGCAGGAATAGCGTTGCCGGCTCGGGCGTCGCAGTTCCTTGCACCTCGAAAGCGCCGCGCGGATCGCCGAGGTCCACCTGCCAGAGCCCCGAAATACTGCCCGCGTCGTTGTAAACGAAGTCACCGGTGGAAGTGTCTCCGATGTCGTTCCACGCCCACGCCACGACCGTGTCAGGGTCAGGCTCCTCGGCGACCAGCCAATACTCAGTGCCCGCCTGGAGCATCGGGCAAGCCGTGCACGTGTAATCGACAAGGCTGCCGGGCGGAAAGCCGGCGAGCGCGCCTTGTTGAGTCAGCGTGGCAACCACCGTCCCCGGCAAACCGCCTGCGTTCGACTCCAGGTAAAGGCTCATCGAACTCAGGCCGAGGATGGTGCCGAGGGCCAGTTGCGCATCGGCGAGGGTGACGGTCTGGCTGGGCGTGAAGGCGTTGGCGATCACCTGGTTCGCCACCGCACCACCGTCCACAACCCAGCCCTGGGCGTATTGAAGCCGCCACTCGAATCCAGATTGCTGTAAATCGTAATGGTACCGGCGCTGGCCGAGCGTACGCCCAGCACGGTTGCAAGCAACATGCCTGCCGCCGCCCAGCCGATCTTTGCAGTTTCGATGCTCTTCATGTCAGACCTCCTTTTTATGGATTAGCGATTCCGGACGTCTCCGGCCAACATACTGGTTTCGTGTAGCTCCGAGTGCGCCTCCCGCGGCGCACTCGCAGCTGGATCGTCCTACTGCTGAACCGTGGTCTGAATTGACGTGCTAGCGGGAGCAGACCGAAAGCGAGCTTACGACATCTGCGTCACCCGGCGCTATCTGATGCCACATCTCCAAGAATTCGGCGCGCTTACCCGCCCAAAAACCTGCCCCTCACCGTTAGCCGTACGTGCTTGATTTTCCGAAGCTGTCTCGCTTTGCAGCGGTTTGCCCAGAATCAGTTGTTTGTGGGCTCCTGGGCCAGAGAGCGGTTGGAGGTAGATCGGCACTGGTCGCTAAGTGGCGCCTGATCGCTGAATCGGCCTGGTGCGCTGTGGCCACATCGCCACTACGCCGTCACACGCGAGTCAGCGGCCGTAACAGGGGACTCTTCTACTACCGGGTCAGCAAGGTCAACTCGTTGGCGCGACGCACGACCTCGCTCCGGTCCATCTGCCGGTACTTCTCGGGGAGGAGGCTCCTGCTGGTACACTCCAGCACCGCCACGAGATTCTGCAGTTCGATTTCGGTGGGGTAGGAGGGCGGAACGAAGTCCTCCAGGGCCGCCTTCAGATCTTCCACGTCGACCGCAGCCTCGTTCTCGAGAGCACTCTTCATGCGCGCCCGAATCAGAACGGCTTCGATGTCGGCGCCCGAGAGTGTTCCCGCGTGCGCCAGGAAAAACTTTTCCACCTCAGACGAGCGAAGATCCGTTCCGGTCTTCTTTTGCATCGCGCGTAACAGGGCCAGGCGCTCTTCGTCGCTGTCCGGATAAAACAGTGCGATGTGCTCTTCAGCGCGACCCTGGCGTTTCAGGTCTACCGGCAACAGGTCAGGGCGGCAGGTGAGAAGGAACCAGATGACCTTGCCGCGCAATTCGGTGTTACCCATGAACTGAGCGATCTGGGCAAAGACACGATTCGAGACTCCGCTGTCCCCGGAACTCGACCGGTCGCCCAGCTGCGCGTCGGCTTCGTCTACGATCACAGCGATCGGACTCATGGCTCGCAGCAGACTCAGCACGCGCTCCAGGTTGCCTTCCGTCACACCTTGCCACATGCTGCGAAAATTCTTCAGCATCACCGCCGGTATACCCACTTCGCCGGCAAAACAGGTGGTCAGAAAGGTCTTCCCGGTGCCCACCGGGCCGCAGATGACGTAGCCCATGGGAAGCACGTCCGTTTTCCCCAGCCGGATTGCCGTGGCGGCGTTTTGCAGCTTCTTCTTGGCCTGCTCGTTGCCGGCCACCAGCGAGAGGTCGAAGCGGCTCTGAACGAAATCCAGCATCCCGCCGGACTCGGCCTCGATGAGGTCCTTCTTCCGTTGGGTCATGAACTTCAGAGTCAGCGGCTGGCGATTCTGCACCGCCGATGAGATCAGGGTCTGCAATTGCACCCGCTTCAGGCCCGCGGTCAGCTTGGCGAGCGTCGCGCTGGTCGTGTCGGAGCCAGGTGGAAGAGGCGTTGCAGCTTCCAGTGAGCTGATGAATTCCAGCCGCTCGGCCTCATCAGGCAGAGGCACAGCAACGGCTGCCACTCCTGCGCTCTGCACGATGCCGGGGTTCAGATCGGTGAGGTTCTCGGCAATCAGGCAAATGGTGACGTCGGCTTGCAGGAAAGCTGGATTCATAGCCCAGCGCTTCAGGATCACCAGCGCGTTGCGGTCTTCCGCGGACATGGCGGAGATGTCGCCGGAAGGGGCGATGGTCTCGGCGAAGTCGATGACCAGGGCGATCTTTTTTCCCTCCGCAATGCGCAGGCGCAGGTAGTTATCGAGCAGATTCAGCATGCCGTCGGGATTGCGCGGCAGAGCTTGCGCGTAAGACGTGCCGTGGTAACTGTCGTAGCCCTCCAAGGCGCGCCGGAAGTCAGCCTGCATGTCGGCGTTGCCGAAGCCTAGCCCGCCTCCCCTGTCGTAGGTGAGCACCAGGTCCCGGTGGCCAAACAGATTCTCGTTGAGGAAGCGAAGCAGCGGTGAGAACTCCGTCGAGGCGCCGCGCTTCACGGCCACCCAGTCACGCACGTTGCCGCAGAGCACAAACATGGCGATGGTGCGCGAATAGTACTTCTCGGAAAGTTCACGCGCCCACTCCGGCAGTGCGTCGAGATAAGCCACGCTGTTTCTCGCGGGTGTTCCCATATCAGTTCCGGACACGCCGTGCCGTGCTCTGAGCCGGGCTGACTTCGGACACGGCCTCAGGTAGAGGCGCGAGCGTGTCGCCTTGCTCCGGAGCAGCGGCGTCGAAAATCGACTCCACCTGCCTGACGGTTTCTTCCGTCTGTTCCACGTTCTGCATCAGGCTTTCCAGTTGGCCGCTCACCTGTTGCGGATCTCTCATGGTCACAGACTGGTCGCGGATCAATTGAAGCACGTCTTCCATGGCGGCGCATTGGGCCTCGATCACCTGCCGGTTCTCGCGTATCTTGCCGAACTTTTCCAGGCGCTTGTTCAGGATCCCGATGCGCTGCTCGTTGATCTCCTGAACCTTCGGGGATTGTCCGGCCGGCTTCTGCTGCAACTGGGCGATTTCGCGCTTGATGGCGTCCGGATTGGTGGTGCGCAGGTAATCGATATGCTGCTGGCCGGCGCAGAGCAGCCGCAGGTAGGCGTCCAGGAGCCCGCGCAACCGCTCCTCCATCTGGCTGACCAGCATCTGCGAGGTGGCCGAGAGCCACCCGTAGTTGGCGCGAACTGCTTTGCAGACCTTCTCCACCTCGACGTAGCGCAACCTCGTCTCCGGCGGCAACTGTTGGAACATCTCGCTGATCTTCAAGTTGTGTTGCTTCTTCTCTTCGGCGTATTGCCAGGAGCGGACGAGACGCTGGAAGCGTTTGTTGTGCGGGATCACACTGAGGTAGATCAGCTCCACGCCCGCGGCCAGAATCAGCGGCAGCCCACTGCCCGAAAGCACGGCAAACGCCGCCGCTCCTCCCAGCGCAATCAGGTTGTATTGCCACTTGAAGGCCGCCTTGAGGAAGGCGGACGGGCCGGGCTCGGAGCCTTGCCCGGAGCCGGACAGTGGAGATCCTCCACGCGGGTCCCCGATCGCATCAGACATCAGACACTCACTCGCACCTGGCCGCGTCCGGGAGCACGCCGCAAGCAAGCGAGGACGTAGTCTTGCAGCTTATGAAACTCCTGCTCCTGTTTTAGCTCCGGATCGCGCGGGCGGCCGAACGGAACCGGAACGTCCTCCGCTATGGTACCCGGTCGGGAGCTGAGAATAAAGATGCGGTCGGCGAGGTAAACCGCCTCTTCCACATCGTGGGTAACAAACAGGATCGTGCAGGCCGTCTCTTCCCAGATCTGCAGCAGCAAATGCTGCATGTCGCTTCGCGTTTGGGCGTCGAGGGCGCCGAACGGCTCGTCCATCAGAATCACTTCAGGCCGCACCGCCAGCGTGCGCGCGATGGCCACCCGTTGCTGCATTCCGCCCGAGAGACGATCAGGATAGGACTTCTCAAATCCGGCGAGACCCACCGCCTCTACCAGGTGGGAAACGGTCGCGCGGACATCGGCGGCGTTGGCCCGATGCAACTTCATGCCATAGGCAATGTTCTCGGCCACGGTCAGCCACGGGAACGAAGTGTATTTCTGGAAAACCATGCCGCGATCCCGGCCCGGCCCGGCCACCGGCTCGCCATCCACAAGGATCTGGCCGCGATCAGGAAAGTCCAAGCCGGCGATCAAACGCAGGATCGTCGATTTGCCGCAGCCGGAAGGCCCTAAGAGCACCCGAAATTCGCCCACGTCCTTGCCGTCGGCCGAGAAGGCATCCTCTACCTCGAGGTTCACGTCACGTAACGCCTCGACGGTCCCACCCTCAGGGGTGGGAAATGTCCGACACACGTTATGCAGGCTGACTTTGCTCTTGGGCATTCTAAGAAGCCTCGCTCACCGGCCCAGGAACTGAGCCCCAGCCGGTTTCTCGCCTTTCCTCACTGCTCGGTCCTTTGTTTTCAGTAACCTGACGGTTTCGTTTGGTAATTTAACTCATCGTGCAACTGCCTTCAGGCCAATCTCGTCATTAAAACGGTGTAGGCTACTTCCGGCCCTTCTGCGACCCACCCATTGCGTCTGCCTACTGCCCACTGCCTACTGCTCACTGGTTACCGCCGACTGTTGACTGCCGACTGCCGACGGTTTTCTGCTTTACGCCAGCTCCCACGGCCACCAAATGTTCAGTGGTTGTCCGCCCAACCTGGCGCCACGGGAACAGGCGGCGTTCCAGAAACGTGAGGAAGGCGCGGAAGATGAAGGCCGCGAAGCCGATGGCGATGATGCCGGCGTAAACCCGCTCGAAATCCAGCACCTTGCGCGCCGCCTCAACCATGTAACCCACGCCGCGGCGAGCATTCACCATCTCCGCCAAAATCACGTACGTCCAGCCGATGTCGTACAGAATACGGAACGACCCGAAGATGCCGGGAAAGGCGGAGCGGAAGATCAGCCAGAGAACCTGGCGCCGCTTGGCGCCCAGCGTGTAGGCTGTCTCAAGTAGGCTATCATCAACACGGGTCGCTTCCTCCACTACGACCGCCAGCAGGTAAAAGAACATGCCGAACCACAGGAACGCGACCTTCATGGTCTCTTCCATCCCGAACAGGGCGATGAACGCCGGAAGGAAAGCCGTGATGGGCATCGATCGCATGGGCGCAGCCACCGGGTTGACGGTGTGATGGATCCAGGGAAAGCTGGCCATGAAGATCCCGAGCGGAATGGCGATACAAGCGCACCAGAAGAAGGCCTGGGCGATGCGCCACCAGCTCTGAACCACGTTGCCCAGCAGGTTGTAATCAACCCACAAGCGCCCGAAGGCGTGGATCACGCCGATGGGACGAGGCAAGGCAAAGGGCGGGAGAATGTCCCACTGAGTTAACGCAAACCAGGCGGCGACAATCACGCCCCAGCTCACGAAGCCCAGAATCAGGCGCACGCGCGGCGAGATGTCACGGCGGATTTGAAATAGACTACTCATGCTGAGTGCTGCTTTCCTGAACCCTGCTGGGTTGATCTGCCGCTATCATCGGACTGCTTCACCGCCTGCGGCGCGAATCTCTGCGAACCCCGATGAGTCCGCGGCTCTCCCGCTCCGAATCGCTGCTCAGCCCGAGGGACCGGCGGCTCTGCCGCTCTGAACCTCTGCTCACCCTGAGGGGTCCGCGGCTCTGCCGCCCTGACTTGCGGAAAGGCTTCGCCTTTCCGGACATATCTCCGTCTCACTACTTAAGAGCAAGGCTGCGCCTTGCTCCCGCAACCGACGCCGACCTCCGCCAAACAATCTTTTCCAGATGGATGTGAAGAGGTTCGTCCTCGGCCGCGGACTGCGACCACCACCGCGCACTCGACCAGCGGTAGTCTTGCGCTCTCTCCACCAGCCCTGCCCGAACCGGGTTCAGGTGAATATAGTTCACTTTCTGCATGAAAAGGCCTTCATTGAACACCGGTAACGCGTTGGAGTGATGGTCCACAAGCGAGTACTCCTGGCTCCGGCCCTTTGGGGCGATACGCAGCTTCTCCAACGAGGGGGTGTAGCTGCCTTCCTTCAGGTAGCCGATGACACGGTGGCTCACAATGCCGTTCACATAACGAAGAGTCTCTGAGGCTTTGCGTGTCCCGTCCGCGAGGATATGAAGGTGTTCAGGCATGACGACGTAGGCCAGGAGGGCGAAGCCCGCAGAAGTGCGTGCTTCGTCCAACGCCCTGCAGACAACCGCTTTCAGCGCCTCGGTCCGAAACACCGGGAGGCGATTGCGGGCTACGGTAGTTATGAAGAGACAAGGCGTGTCCTTACTGATGGTAACCATGGTGACAGCGGCGAGGCGTAGCCTCGAATCGAAGGTAAAATCACCCTCCTCGACTCCTCGGAAAGGCGCAGCCTTTCCGCAAGTCAGAGCGGCAGAGCCGCCTTCCCGCTCACCCTCCCGAATCTGTGATCGGCTCCGCAAGTCAAAGGCTGCAGAGCAGCGCTCTTCCTCACGTTCCCGGATTGGGATAGACCTTGATGTCGGTCCGCCGGTTCTTCTCCCGCCCTTCCGGCGTCGCGTTGCTGTCCACCGGGTTGTCGGATCCATTCCCCTTCGTCTGCATGCGGCTGGCCGGGTAGCTGTACTTCTCCATCAAGTAACTCTTCACGGCCTGGGCCCGTTGCAGTGAGAGCGCCTGGTTGTGCTCGGGCGACCCGGTGGAGTCGGTATTGCCCTCGATGTCCACCACCGTGTTCTCGTAAGCGCGCATGAAACCGGCAATCTCGTCGACCACCGCGCGCGAATCCAGGCTCATCCTGGCCGAGTCGGTTTCGAAGTAGATCGATCGGTGCTGCGTCGCGATCGGCACTGCGCCTTTCGCCGGCGCCTTGTACTCGATGGGCGCCTCGCTCGGTGTGGACGAGTACTTGTCGGCTAGCGCCGTAATGTAACGGCGGTCTACGGAGTCGTCCGGATCGGCGAGGTGATTGATCAGCCTGTCTTCGCGATACATCTCCTGAGCCATTTTGAAGATGTTGGCGTAATCGGAGGTTCCACCCTGGGCTCCAAAGAAGCTGACATTGTCCGCGTAGTCGGAAAGTCTGACGCCTCCCAGCATGGTCTTGGCCAGGTCAGTGGGAATATTGAAATCCTGAATTGTGCCGATCAGCGTGTACGCGCGGTTGGGCTGAGAGCTGATGAATTGAACGCCTTTGAGCCAGCCGTCGGCGAACTTGATCACGGTCTGCGGATTCTGTGCGGCAAAGCGGTCGCTGACGACCAGAATGTCGGCGATCAGGCGGTTGGCTACGTGCGTGTCGTAGATCTTCCGGGCGCCGGGCCGCTTCGAGACGGCATCGCTCATGTCGGGGTCCCAGGCCACAGCCGCGTCCACCTTCTGCTGCGCGAAGAGCGTCGCCGGCTCAATACCGTCTTTGGTGTGGATAGCTTTCGCGAAGATTTCGTTTCGTTGATCGGTGCTGAGGCCCGACTCCTTCAGGCCGTTCCAGAGCAGGAAGTGCGATGGAGTGTAAGGAGCGAAGGCGACGGTCTTGCCCGCCAGATCTTCCAGGCTATTGATTCCCTGCTTGCCGATGAGGCCGTCGGCGCCCCGCGACCAATCGACCATGTAAAAGGCGTGCGCCCCGAATCCCTTGTCCTGGAATTGTCCGAAGTCCTTGGCCCAGACGTCGGCCGTGGTCAGCATGACGTCCACATTGCCCGTGGCCAGCGCCGCTGCTCCTTCAGTCCAATCGTCGATGATCTTAAATGAGACCTTCAGGCCTTCCTGGTCGTAGATGGAATCGGGCTGAGTATCCAGGCCGCCGTTTGCGACCAGGCCGCCGGCGCAGCCCACCCAGATGTTGACACGCACGCGGACCTGATTCGACGGAGCGCTGCCCGAAGTCGGCAATGGCTTGGACGTGTCGACGTTGACGCGGCCGTGACCTGACCGGGCGCTCGAGCCGCTCCATTTGCTCAGGTCGAGCACACCGTACTTGTTCAGGCTGTAGCCGACGAGGGCGAGTCCGACCAGAAAGATCAGCGTCCATCCACCCTTCTCGATCTTGACTGCCATGGCTCACCCCAGTCTAAAGCTCAAACCGCTCTACCTGCGCCCACCCGGCCTGCGCGCCGTCCCACGTAAAGCGTGGTTTTGGGATCCCACTTACCTCAGGCCGAAAATACTCTCACCACCGCCTCCCTGTCTGATGACCCCTGTGGGGCTGAACCAGGCAGCAAGTTGGCGGTCCAACTTCGGTTCGCTGTCATTCTGAGCGAAGCGAAGAATCCCTGCATTTCGGCAGGTAGTGTAATAGAAGATCGCTGCGTCATTGTTTGTCAAACCAGTCTCGACTCAGATCCTGCCATGTCGGATTCCGCGCGACGATCAGAGCCAGCTTCTTTATACGAAGCCAGCCTTTAATTGCTTCTCCCGTTGAATCGCGACGCGGATAGTCTCAAAATAGACCAGCCGGTTGATGTTGTACTTGCTTGTGAATCCAGGAACAAGTCTGCGCTTGTGTTCTAGCACTCGCCGTTCCAGATTATTGGTCACTCCCGTGTACAGCGCTCGGAACTTGCCGGCCATAATGTAGACGTAGAAGGTCTTCACCGCCGTCTTGCCCCCGCCGCTGCTGCTATTGGTTCCCCGGGTGGGTATGCTTCCCTTGGCTGAGCATCATCCTCGCCACTTCCCATTTCCCATTCGTCTCAGGGGCCCCGAAGGCGAATGCAGGGATTCTTCGCTTCGCTCAGAATGACGGCTTCCAGTTCTCCACCAAAACTTCAGATTCTCGAACCTAGAAATTTCAGGACCGCACCGGGCCCCGGCCCTACAAGCCGACGATCACCTTGCGATCGACGCTGCTTTCAGGATCAGAGGCGGCGCCCTTCAGCACGCCCGTCTCGCGATACATCTGCTGGGCGCCCTTGAAGATCCGGGCATAATCGGAGTCGCCGCCGGCGGATCCGAAGAAGGCCTTATTCTCGGCTGCGTCGGCCAGCACCACACCGCCAAGCATCGTCCTGGCCAAGTCGGTCGGAATATTGAAGTCCTTGATGGATCCGATCAGCTTGTAAGCGCGGTCAGGCTGCGACTTGATGAACTGCACGCCCTCCAGCCACCCCTGGGCGAACTTGGCCACGGTCTGCGGATTGCGCGCGGCAAAGCGATCGCTGACCACCAGAATATCGGCGATCAAATGGTCAGCCTGATGAGTGTCGTAGATCTTTTTTGACCCGGGCCGCTTCGCGACCGCGTCGCTCATATCCGGGTCCCAGGCTACGGCCGCATCCACCTTCTGCTGAGCAAAGAGCGTGGCCGGCTCGATCCCGTCCTTGGTGTGAATGCCGTTGTCGAAGATCGCGTTCCGCTGCTGGGCGGACAAGCCCGAATCGCGCAATCCTGTCCAGAGCAGGAAGTGCGATGGCGTATAAGGCGCAAAGGCCACCTTCTTTCCAGCAAGATCCTTGAGGCTGTTCATGCCCAGGGCCGCAATAACGCCGTCGGCGCCGCGCGACCAATCGACCATGAAGAAGGCCTTGGCGCCAAAGCCCTTGGATTTGAACTGAGCGTAGTCCTTAGCCCAAACGTCGGCGGTGGTCAGCATGACATCGACGTTGTTGGTAGCGAGCGCGGCGGCGCCCTCGGTCCAATCGTCGATGATCTTGAAGGAGACGTTCAGACCTTTCTTGCCGTAAATGGAATCCCGCGTCGTATCCAGTCCGCCATTGGCGACGAGTCCTCCGACACACCCCACCCAGATGTTGACCCGCACGCGCACCGCGTTCGTTTCGGCCGCGGAGCCGGCGGGACGCGCACCGATTACGAGACACAGCGCGAATCCAAGGCCTGCCAACGCTGTTCGTCCTGCGATTATGCGTTTCATATTCACTCCGTCACGAGACCTTTTGCGCCTCCTTGGCGCCGATCGTCTTCTCAGCCGGTGCGGCCGGTTCCGGCGAGAGTACTCCCATTTCAACCTTGAACTGTTTGACCAGTTCGCTGGCACGCAGCTTTTCGGCCTCTTCTTCGATCTTCACCTTCTGCTGATCCACGTTGCCCATGGCCATGTCCATGCGGGCTTCGTTAACCGCCGTCATCTCTTCGATCTTGCGCACCATCTCGTCGTGCGTCTGGCTGATGCCCGCCACTTCGAACTGCTCCATGGCATCGGCCACCTTTTTCTGCCACTGGGCGCGATGGTAGTCGCGGATGGCGTTGAGGGCTTCCTGAGTCTTGCGCTCCTTCTCCCGCATGAAGGCCTGCTTCACCGCCAGGGCCTTGTCGAAGGCGGCGCGGGCCGTCGTCAGTTGACCCTGATTGCGCGCCAAAGCGCCGCGCGCTTGCTCGAGTTGGGTCGCGAAGGCGCCGGCGATGTCATCGCGATTCGCTTGAATGGCGGCTTTCACTTTGGCGGTCAATTGCGCCACATCGTCCTTGTATTTCGCCTCTTCCTTCTCAAGCAGCGTGACGTTCGCCTTGACCATGGCGATGCTTTCATTCATCCGGGGCACCTGGTCATTCATGTCACGAATGTTCTGCTCCAGAATCAGCTCCGGGTCTTCGGCCACCGAGATGAAGAATCCGACGAACGATCGCAACATCCGCTGCAAGCGTCTGAACATGGTGTCTCCTTTGCCGGCGGCTACGACGGCTTTTTCGCCGTCGCCGGGCCGGGTGGCCCGCCAGCCGTCGTGATGGGCGTCTCGGACGTGAAGTACGACACGGCGTCCGCGATCTTCTGTTCCTCTTGCTGTTTCTTGAGTTGCCAGCCGTAGAATCGTTCCTTCTCCTTGGCCACGGCGTCGTTATTGGCCTGGATTTGGGACTGCATCTCGTTGATCCGCTTCTCGATCTCGGCCTTCAGCGCCTGATTTTCCTGCGATTTCTTGGCTTCAAGTTCCAGCAGGGATTTCTGCTGCACGCTCTCAAACGTGTCCAGGGCCTTATCGCGCCGCACCGCGTCTTGCACCACGTCCTGCGCCCTCACGCCGGCAGCTTCCAAGGCCAACAGCAGCGAGCTGCGCTTCACGTCGCGCGACACGTTCCGGATGTGCTCGCTCTGGAGCAACTCGATGATCTTCAGGATGGTGTAGCCATGAGAAGGAGGGGTGATTTCCGCAGCATTGTAAATCTCTTCGAATGAGGACGGGTTCGCCACCGGGCTGGTGAACTTCGGTTCCGCCGCCACACTGGACGCGATCTCAGCGACGGTCTGCGCCGCGCTACGGGGCGCCTCCGAGTCAGATCCGCCGTCGGCGGAGCCATCAGTCGTCCCGCTCGCCGTTGGCTGATCTACGGAGAGGAAGTAGTTGTACCACTTCTTGGCCATCTGGCCCCCACTTGTCGTACGATTCGGCCTAGCCAGAGTTTGCACCGCAACCGCAAGGGCGTCTGTGACTCAAGTCACCTTCTTAAGGCTCATCGACTTGCGGCGATTACAGGTATAGCACCGCCAGATATTACTACACTTTTGCGCCCGGCGCAGAAGACATCCCCTTGCGTGTTGCGGCAGACCGGTTCTGTCGCTTAGCACCGCCATTCGTGATTACGATGACGAAAAACTGGGCGCCGCGTTGTGGAGGCCGAGGCTCGCGCCGGCCTACGAAGCGCGACAGACTCAAAACCGAGTACGTCACCGTAATTGCGAAATGGGAGCACTTAGCCGGCTGACGCCGGTCGAATCGCGGCCCATTATCTGGTATCCTCTGCCTGATGGAAGGCCGTTCTGTGACCGACGTTGGTGGCACGCCGGGCGGGCTAGGCCAGTTCGTCATGGGCTTCGTGATGGTTTGTGTCGGCGGCTACCTGCTCTCCAATCAAGTGAGCGTGGTGGGTTCGTACTGGAGTTTCTGGGGCACAAGCACGTTTGGCATCACGCTCATCCCGTTGTTGTTTGGCGTCGGCCTTCTGTTCTGGAACGGCCGAAGCCTTGCCGGCCGGCTGCTCACTGCCGCTGGCACTCTCTTCATTCTGGCGGGTGTAATCGCCAACATGCACATCTATTTTCAGCCGACCAGCCTCTTCAACACCCTGGTGATGCTGATTCTGCTTGTGGGAGGGCTAGGCCTTATCGCGCGCTCTGTCCAACCTCATGTGTCACGGAACAGTAAGTGAGAGATCCAGACTCCAGAGCGCCCACCGATCCTTTTGATCCTCAAACAGACAAGCCTTGGGAGCTCACGCAGAGCCAAATGCTCGTCCAAGTGCTGAGGAGGAGGTGGGTTACTTGGGTTATTGGCTAGGTCTGGCCCCGGATTACTCACCTATTCTGTTCGTGGTACAGGGCACACAGGAAAATACCCCCTCGGCTGGGAAGCGCCATGACTTGCTTCGGACACGCTGCTGAAGCCAAATAAGGGCTTCAACTGGACAAGTTCGTAGGTCTCCGGCGGCGTCAGCGTCACGTGGTTCGCTGCGCACAGCCACCTGACTGCCCCCTCATCAGTGCCCAAACTCCGCCGAAAACCCCTGATCTTGCGAAGATAAGTCCTGCCTTGTCGGCTACTGTTTACCCAGAAAGCTGGTCGCAAATCATGGATACTGGACCGCGAACAGTCCACATTGACATTTAACGGGTACCCGTTGAAGTGGCCATCCGGCCTCGCTGACCACTTCGAGCTGGCGTCGGGCGGAGCGACGGGCACTCGAGACCTGCATCATCAGACGCTCTCGCCATAATGCGAACCCGACCACGAATCCGGCGACGGGGCCGCTCTCCCGCCCAATCGTCGCCCACAAACATCTGATTCTGGGCGAGGCAATCCGCTGGAGACTAGTAGTGGCAGATCAAGCAGTTGCAGCAGCCCGAGAGATGGAGTTTTTGGGCAAGGCGTCGTCGTCGTGCCAAGCACCCCGGAGCGCATCTCGAACGCAGTCGAGAGCCCGAAATCGGAACCATCATGAGTCCCCAGTGCGGCAGAAAATCAGCGAGCCAACTTTCCGAGTGCCCCGCGATTCCAGACACGATTGTCGGCGGATCATTTCCCAGTTTGGAAGGCGGCCAGCGAGTAATCGTGCTCGCCCCTCCGCAAACACGAACAATTGGGCCTACCCGCTTGAATCCTCGGCCATGATCTTGTCGAAAGTTGTTTTGTGGACATGCGACTCTTATCCTGAAGCTTTCTCGTCACCCGCCTGCTGATCTCCAACGTGCCGCCTCGCCCGCCGAGGCCCTTGAAGTCGCCTCTCTTCCCCCAATCCCAGTCTCTTCCAGCGGTAAAGGCAGTGCCCCGCCACCAAAAGTCGGCAGGTCGGGGCGGCCTTGCTACGTCTTCTTCGCCGCACGACGCCTGCTCCAGAGCCAGCCTCCCAACGGAACGACGATCACAGTCCCGAGCCACTGCCAGTTCGTGCCCACAAACCCGGAGAGGCGCTGCGCCCAGGTGACCTGCACCGTGATCTCGCGGTCGAAGGTCTGGATGGCGTGGGGCAAGGAGCCGTTGTTTACATTCAGGATGGCGCTCAGGGTCAGATGAAGCACGCCGGTCCCTCCGTTCTTGGGCGTCACGTCCCACTGCCAGTCGGTGTTCGCCTCCGGGCTTACCGTCTGGCGCTCGGGAGTCACGGCCGTGATCTCGAAGCCTTGTCCGGTCAGGCGGGCCTCCATTACGGGGGCTATGCTGATCTGAGCGCCTTGCAGGATTCCCTCGTGTGTGGCGGATAGCAGTTCCTGCTGAAGCTCCTCGACGGACTTGCGAGGCGACAGCAGCAGGTGGATCGGGTAGGTTTGCCCCAATCTCATGGTTGTCGGCACGTTGAAGGCGATGTTTCCGGTCGTCCACCCGCCCAGGACGCGGTCGAGCGCGGCGTCCACACCGGGGGGCATGGCGCGGACAGCGCCGCTGGGGCGGCTGGGCGCGGCTGAGCTTTGCGGCGGCGGCGCGATCTTGGCGCAACGCGAGAGCGCCAGGGCGCATACAGCCGAGAAGGTGATCGCTGCGGCTCGCAGCGCCGACGACGACGGGCCCAAGCATGCTCTCATCGCGATCTCCGACAAGTCCGAATCAAGCAGGATTTGGGGCCGAATCGAACGGTAAGATACACCCGTCCGGCCCGTGGCAATCTTACACCGGAATGGACAGACTAGACAGGACAGGGCCACCTCCAGGTTACCAGACACGGCAGACCGGCGGGAACCCGATGATTCCCAGCGGGAGAGGTCTTCCCTTTGAGCGAACGGACGCCAGCCGGTTCAAGCGACGCAGCCCTGTTTCCGTCCTTGCCGGGTTCCCGCCTCGGCAGCCAGGCCCGTTGTTTGCCGTCAGTCCTCGTGATACAGTCGTCGCCTGCCCCTGGAAATCTCTCGAACCACGTCGGAGGAGGCCCTCATCGTCTCTCCTCACCCGAGCTTCGCCTGGGGCCACGAAGGGCGCCAGGTCATCGCCCTGATCGCAGAGCGCAACGTGACGCCCGCCGCGCTCGGCCAGGCCAAGGTGATCCTGGGCGGTGCCTCCTTGGAGGACGTGGCAAGCTGGGGGGATCGACTACCCCCGTGACCATCGGAAGTCCAGGCCCCGGCGCCGTTAACACGTGTGAATTAGCTTCCTGGCGCGGCCAACGACTTGGGCCGAACCCGATTGCGGTCGGTTGCCTCTTCTCGGGCTTGCCGCCCTTTGGCCTGGCGGAAGTGGTTGGAGGTTTAGGCTTAGCTCTTGAAGCACTCAGCAGCCGACGCGTGTCGTTTCAGCCTCAAGGAACGCCAGCGCCCGGTCTATGACCGTCTCCAGGTAGCGAAATTCTCCGGCACTGATCTCGACCACAACCTGTTCCGGCCCGCCATATCGACCTCCACTGAAGAGTCCTTCGCCATACGCTATGGACCGCGTGGTCACCTGGGGAAGACATGGCGTTGATTCCGCCACGGGCAACTCCTTCGTACTCGGCTCGTACCTCGATTCGGCGCCCGTGGCCGTTAAAGACGCTGACACAACCGCTCACTCAACAACTCCGGGGAGTTCATCAGCGATCCCTTGCACGATCCGTTGCTGCCGGGCGGCCGCAACGCCAAGGTTCCGGGTAACACCTTCCCCGAGCTCCTTGGCAACCCGTGCAGGTTGCTCCGCCGACTTGATCGTGGTAAATGTGGTCGCCCAAGGCGACCATCGCCCGGGTGGCTCCTTTGGGAACGGGAAGGTTTCGGCCTGCAGGCCAGCAACACGCCAGCATGCTCAAGAAAGCGCTCCCAAGCCTCCGGCTTCAACGCATAGAGCTGCGGCCAGGCCAAGCGGGTCGGCGGCGCCTTCGCGAATCGCCCGATTGTCAACATAGTCTGCGCGGGTCAAAATTAAAATCCCTTTTCATTCAATGAGTTACGTAGACAAAGTGTCAGCAAAATCTAGTGAAAATTTCAGTAAGCACCTGCCTGGCTGGTTTTTGGCTCGCGCGAGTCAGTGATTCATCCATTCACCGGTCTTGAGGGAGGCATTCCTTCCCGTCGCCTCGGAGCGAACCTTGCTTGAGGGCGCCGACGCCGTGGCGCTGTATGCATCGATCATTTAGGCTTGGTTGAGTCTAAAGCTAGGGATGTTCCAAACGGAACAGACAGAGAGTTTCGGGAAGACGGATGTTATTAGCTCCGCGAATCAACCCGCGGCAGCCCCAGGAGGCCCGGTTTTCCAACTCCCCCCGTTGGGATCGCCGGGCCTCGATTAAGCGCACGTATAACTGCGCGTCGCACTCAATCGTATACGTCTTAACCCAAATGTTAACAAGAGATTTTGAACCTCCTTCGCGGCGAGGGTATCGGCATCGCTCGCGGGGAACGGCAAGCCCCGGAGTGTTCTCGCTCGTGAGCCACCGCGGGCGGACCTGCGTAACGCGCGTACCAAGGGTCGCAGGCTTGGCCGTCCCAAGGTTTAGGCCGACGCGCGGGAGATCGCCAGGCTGCGTGAACAAGGGATGACGGTTGCAGCCATCGCGGAGCGTCTCGGAGTAAGCATCGGAACTGTGTGCGGTCGATGCAAGGCGGCGGCGTAGATCGGCTTCCAAGGCGCTCAAGAAGATGGACGAACACGGTCGAGTTGCCGGCTGACATACTGACCTACCTGCGGCGCGTGACGACCTGGTGCCTCGGTGTACTCGCGCCCTTACTTTAAGGTACCCTATCAATCGAACACGAGATGCCGTCAGCTCAACCCCTGCTATCCCGTTCGCTGCTCGAGGATCTGCTGATCCGGCGGAGAGGCGCGACAGAACTGCCCCCGCCCTCGCTGCTGACGGCACCCGAGACCATCCTGCAATTCGGTTCCGGCAGGTTCCTGCGCGGCTTCATCGAGGATTTCGTGCAGGTCGCGAATGCCGACGGCAATTACTCCGGCCGCATCGTGGCGGTGCAGCGTGACACCGACCATCGTTCCGAAGCCGCCGAACGTCAGGACTATTTGTACACGCTGATCCTCCGCGGCGTCGGGGAAGGCGGACGGACGGAGGTCAAGCTCATCATTGCATCCATCAGCCGCCTGCTGGTTGCGAGCCGTGATTGGAACGCGATCCTCGCTGTGGGCGCCAATCCACAAATCCGAGTGATTGTGAGCAACGCGACAGAAGCGGGCCTCTCGCTCGATCCCGCAGACACGGCGGATTCCAAACCACCGCGAAGCTTTGTGGGCAAACTCACGTTGGTACTGGCTGAGCGTTGGCGATCGACGGCAGGGACTGATGCTGACGTGGCCGTAATCCCCTGTGAGCTAGTCCAGGAGAATGGCCCCTTGCTAGAGAGCCTGATTCTTGATCAGGCCCGTGCTTGGAACCTGCCGGGAGAATTTGACGCGTGGGTCCGGACCTCGGTTCATATCGCAAATACGCTGGTTGACCGGATCGTGGTGGGAACTCCGCGGCGGGAAGTGCTCGAGGCCGAATGGGAGACGCTCGGCTATCGTGACGAAGTACTTGATATTGCGGAACCCTTTTACCTGCTGGTCATGGAGGCGGACGCGTTTGTACGTCGGCACTTTCCTCTGGATCGGGTGTTGCCCAACGTCAAGTATGTCGACAGTCTCCGGCCCTATCGAATGCGAAAGCTACGCATTCTGAACGGACCGCATATGATCCTGGCGCCCGTTGGAAGGCTGCTCGGTCTAGAGACAGTTCTGGAGGCCATGGCTGACGCGCAACTCGGCCGCCTCGTTGAAGAAGCCATTTTCCAAGAGATCATTCCGGCCATGGACCCTGGCGACGAATCCGCGAATGCAAGTTACGCGCACCAGATCGTCGAGCGTTTTCGTAACCCGGCGATCGAACATAAGTTGCTCGGCATCTGCACCGAGATCACAACCAAGACGGGGATCCGACTCTTTCCAACCATCCGGGACCACATGCAACGGCGCGGCGCGCTGCCCGAAAGAATGTTGCTGGCGCTGGCGGCGATGGTCATGGTCGTGCGCGATCCTGCTGTCCAGGACGCTCACGGTGGATATATCCGCGATCGCTGGACCAGCGTTGACATGGGTTCTTCCGAAGCTCTTCTGGCCTTCACCAGCGACGTATTGACCCATCAGTCCGAATGGAGTCATGAGTCGATCGACGTAAGCGCCGTCGGCCCGGCGGTGGCGGACCTGCTGCGCCGGCTTGACGCGGACGGTCTGCGTGTCGTCATCGCACGACGATACGGGTTACGAACGGAGGGTGGTGTGTTTGGCTGAAGTCCGGGCTGGTGTCGGAACGCCGCCGCCCTTTCTTTCAGCATGCGGTGGACACGAAAAGGTACCTCGGCGTCCTTCACTAAGGGAGGATCGCTTCTATGAAGCAGATGGTGCTGGAACAGCCCGGGAAATTCACGCCAAGTGAGGCCGCTCCGCCCACCATGGCCGCAAATGAGGCGCTGGTCCGTGTCCGGCGGGTGGGCGTATGCGGCACGGACTTTCACGCCTTTCATGGGCGCCAGCCATTCTTTACTTATCCGCGCATCCTGGGGCACGAGCTTGCGGTAGAGGTTGTCGAAGCTCCGTCTAACGACCGCAGGATTTCGCCCGGTGACTTCTGCGCCGTCGAGCCCTATCTGAACTGCGGAGGCTGCCGGCCTTGTCGCGCAGGCCGCTACAACTGCTGTGAAAGCGTCAGGGTGCTCGGAGTCCACACGGATGGGGGGATGCGCGAGTTCATCGCCGTGCCCCTTGACCACCTCCACAAGTCGGACAGACTGTCTTTCGATCAACTGGTGCTGGTAGAGCCGATGAGCATCGCCGCGCATGCCGTTAAGAGATCGGGTTTGACGGCCTCGGAGGCGGTGCTGGTGATCGGAGCCGGGCCCATTGGCTTCGCGGTCACGCAGGTTGCCCTGGCCACCGGAGCGCGTCCGCGCGTCATCGAAATCGCTCCGGCGCGGCGAGATCGGATTGCGCGTCTGGGGGTGGAGGTGCTGCCCGAACCCGACGAACAGCTGGCCGACGTGGTCTTCGATGCGACTGGCAATCTCAATGCAATGGCCAACACCTTCTCGCGTGTGGCCTTTGGCGGGCGCGTTGTCTGGGTGGGCCTCGCGCAAGGAAGCGTTTCCGTTGATGATCCGCTGTTTCACCGGCGCGAGACCACTCTTCTGGCTTCCCGCAACAGTGCCGGCCAGTTTCCCAACGTCATCCGCATGATTGAAGAAGGCCGCATCGACACATCCCCCTGGATCACCCGTCGGCTGGAGCTGGAGGGCGTCCCTGCTCTTTTTGATGACCCTACCTGGCATCACGAGGGTCTGAAGACGATGGTAGAAGTGGCGTAAGGCGTCGCACGTCAACTCCCCTCCCGAATCGACAGCACAACGCCAGCTGTGCATTCCCAGCCCCGGCCCGGATGAAGGCAGCAAGGTTATTCAAACAGGAGCATGGGAACTATTCACTCCTTGGGCGCTGGGCCGCGGCTTTCCTGGTCAGGGCAGTTCACCAGGATGGAGAGCGAGATGACGCCGGGCCACGCGCACCGCGTCCGGACGGCGAGCGCGACCAGCCCGGCCACACAGTACCGTCGCTCGAAACTCTGGAGCGGTTTGCCGCCGCGCTGGACGTGCCGCTCGACAGGCTCTTCCACGCGGGCGAAGACCTGCCCGCGACGCACCACGTTGCGCCACGGCGTACTCGACGAACTGGCGGACGATGCGGGGACGGCCCGCTTCTCCCTGAAGCAAACGGAGTTGCAGAAAGCATCAGTCCAGCAGGAGGCTCTAGCACCAGATTGCCCAGCCCGTCGGGCTCGTATCGTGTGGGTGGCGGGCGCTGGCGGGCCCGCCTTGGACGCTGGGCTGGAGTTCGTCCAGGCCCAGCCAGCGCGACCGGGGATATCCTCGCTGCACGTGCACTCGACGCCAGAATGCCAGATATGAACGTGTCGGAAGACGTGCTCGCCGCGATGCGGAAGACGAATGAACTGTTCAATTCGCGGGTGGTCGAAGGGCAGGACGCCGGGCTGGACTTCGTCTACACGAGAGACGCACGGGTCCTGCCGCCAGGCGCTCCGATGCTGGAGGGCCGCGAGCAGGCCAAGGGCTTCTGGCAGGGGGCCATCAAGGCCTTGAGATCAGGAGCGCGAAGCTGACGACGGTCGACGCCGAGGCGGTCGGCGACAGCGTCGTCGAAATCGGCCGCGCCGAGTTGCTGGGTGGGCTCGGGCCCGGCGGTCACGGTCAAGTACGTCGTGCATTGGAAGCAGGAGGACGGCGACTGGAAATGGCACGTTGACATCTGGAACGCGAACGAGTGAGTGAGGGCTATGAGCAAAACTCCGGGACCACTGAACAGGAAGTTCAAGGCGAAGCTACAGAAGTCGACTGCCAAAGGCGGTTGGACCTACGTCGTGATGCCAGGCGCGGCCGAGTTTTTCGGGACGAAGGGCTTGGTGAAGGTCCGGGGCACCATCGACGGCCACGCGTTCCGCGCCTCGTTCATGGCCATGGGCGGCGGCATCCACATGCTGCCCGTGAACGCCGATGTGCGCGAGGCAATCGGCAAAGGCGAGGGCGACACCGTTACTGTTCATTTGCAGGAACGCTTGCCACGTTGAGGTCGGCAGGCAGCGCTCACGTACGCCGCCCCGGCCAAAGACAGGCCCGGCTCTATTCCCTAGCGGCTTGCTGATCCAACCGGGCCCCCATGCCAGGACTGACCGCGCTTCATGGACACCTCGGCCAAATCGACCGCTGTCCTCAATCCCGAACTTGAACAGGAGGAGAGCGTCGGCCCGTCCGGGCCGCGCATCCGGTGCCCCAAGTGTGGCTGGTCGCCCCGGAAGGGAGACCTCTGGGCCTGCTCCTGCGGCCATTTATGGAACACCTTCGACACGGGAGGCGTGTGCCCGGCCTGCCTTCGGCAGTGGACTGAAACCCAGTGCCTCTCCTGCGCCCGCTGGTCGGCGCACTCGGATTACGCCGAGGTTAACCGATGGCTCAGACGCTTGTTCAGGCACGCAGCTTAACGGTTCTGATTCCCCTAGCACTTGTCGGCAGCTTCGACCCGTCCCGTGCCGATTACCGAGACAACACTCTTAACCGTAGATGAGAGTCAATTGGGCAGGACGGCGTAGCGGTTCCTTCACGGCTTCCAGCGCCTCGCCAAGCCTCCCTCCCCGGATCAGGATCGCGACCATCACGCCAAAAGCGCCCGACGCCAGAGCCATCCTGGCGGTGATTGTCCTGGGCTGCGTGCCAGCGTATGCGCAGACGGGCCTGATTCTCAGGTGGGCGCAACATCCCAGGCTGACCTGGGCATGACTTCACAGGGCCCGCCGCCGACTGCGTACCCGAGCGCTTCGTCGAGCACAGGCTTCGCAGGCTTCAAGTATCAGCAAGCATGATATCTCGTGCGCAGCAGGCTAACTGCGCAACGCGTTCGGCGTGCGCCGAACCGGCTTGGGGAAGAATCGCGCAACCTCACTCGAATCCTTGAAACTGAAAACGAACGCCTCGACGCCATTCTCAATGGCAATCTGCTGTGCCCTTTCCTTTGCTCCGTCGAGATCGGCAAAGAACGCTTTCCAGACCGGCCCCCGCTCGTCATCGACAAAGATGCCGTAATCCTCAGCCTTGCCTCGCATGAGAGACCCCGTGCTCGCTTCTCTTTGATCTCAAGTTCGTTCCTCGAGCCGTCGGAGGCAGTGATTGGGGTCACGGGTCGTGGTGACTGTCCCCGTCGGTGATGCCTTTTTCGGGCGATGGGAACACCTAATCCGCAGGGGACTCTGGTGTGGTGTGGATGCTGCCATCATAGAATGCCTTTGGGCGGCACTGATCGCAGCGTCGTACACGGTGGTCCTCTGGCTCACGGCGGAAGGTGCCTAGCTACAGAACCAGGCGGGGGGGATGAATAGCAGCCCCGGCTTCGTCCTGTTGGACAGCCGGATGATCTCCCGTTCAATCCCGACGGTGCCCGTCGTCCGTATCTCGCCGCCGCCGACAGCCACAGTCGCCCTGTGCATCTTTATTCGATGAGCGTGGGAGAAACAGGTCTCTGTCCAAGCCTAGCGCGCCTGACGCTGCTTGTGGCCCGTTGCGCAGGCCGCCGAGCGCACTGTGCGCAGCCTGATCGTGCTCGCCATTGGGGCGCAAGGACACGGCCATGTGACCCGAGTCACCGATGGGTAGTCGCTCCGCAGTAGATAATGAAGACAGCGTGGCTGAAAGGAGGTGGGCTGATTCTCGTTCCTTACGACGCCAGCCTCCAGCCACACCCGGAGGCAAACATGAGCTACCGAATCCTCTCGCTCGATGGGGGCGGTGTCTGGGCCCTAATCGAGGTGAAAGCCCTTATCGCGCTTTACGGTCCCAAGACTCAGGGGCACGACGTGTTGAAGGAATTCGACCTGGCCGCTGGCAACTCGGGCGGGAGCATCGTGCTGGGAGCATTGGCCGCAAACCTCACCCTTGAGCAGATCCTTTTCCTGTTTGAGGACGAGCGCACCCGGAACGACATCTTCTCGCTGGCGGGCTTGAGGGACGTGCTTCTCCACGATTCGGCGGAGGTGGTTGCTGCCCTCGTGCCCGAGGACAGCAGCTTGAACCTGGCCGGTGTTGTGCCAAAGTACAGCACAAAGCACAAACTGGCTGCGCTACGGCGCGTGCTGCATTCTCCAGATGGTGAGGCCATTGGTGACGTGCCTCTTCCGCAGGTCGCCGCCCGCATACCTCATCATGGCCCAGAGCCCGTGCATTTGCTGATCACCGCCTTCGACTACGACCTCAACCGGGCTCTTTTCTTCCGGTCCTCGGAGATCAAAGCGCCGCAGTGGGGCAGGGGTCAGGCGTCGCCGGACGTCACGCTCGCCGAAGCGATCCATGCCTCTTCGACTGCGCCGGTGAGCTACTTCGACGAGCCTGCTCAGTTTCCGCATCGTCAGGGCCGGTACTGGGATGGCGCGATTACGGGGTGCAACAATCCCGTCCTGGCAGCGGTCACAGAAGCTGTCGGCAAGAACCAGGACCCCACGAAAGTCGCAGTCTTGAGCATCGGCACGGCAACTGTCGCGCTTCCACGGCAGGAATCCGGAAAGCCGTCTTCGCCCTTCGTGCAGCCGGTCCTCAGTTCGGGCATCGTGCCCGACTTGCGTAAGGTTGCCACGGCGATCATCGACGATCCCCCGGACATCGCGACGTTTCTTGCCCACGTAATGACCGGCTGCGGCCGAGGGGTCAGGTTGCCTGCGGATAGCCGCGTGGTGCGGATGAATCCCATGATCGCGCCCGTGAGGAAGGCGGGACGTTTGTCTGCGCCTGGTTCCATGACCCGAAAGGAATTCGACTTCCTGAAGAACCTCGGCCTCGACGCAATCAAAAAGCCGGAGGTCGACGCAATCGCCAGCTACGCCGACCTGTGGCTGAAAGGCCTGGCTCCGAACCAACCAATACGGATGAACGGGAAGACGTTCAAAGCGGAAGTGGGGCAGGGAAAGTTCTCGGAAGCCAAAGGAGCGTGGGAAGCGATCAGGTAGGTTTGCGGCTCAACGCTCCATTCCCGAACAGTCGCCCGTCGGGCGCTGTGATGATAGTAGTCCCTCCCTGGCCTCCGGCCGTTCGCCCATACGGTTACCGTAACCTTGGCAGAGCGAGACACAAACTGGGGAGGCGGTTCGCCTACGACCTCTCTCCATGCGCAATCGTTGTCTTCCCGAACCGGTTCTCCGACTGGCCGCGAGCCCCTCCTGCGCGCGGAAAGCCCTTGCGGACGGACTCGAATAACGCCCAAGACTGCCATGATCAAGCCCGACAAGATTCCTCATTTTCGGGATACTAATCCGCGTTCACCATAATGAGCACAGGACGACGCTGGAGCGCCTTGCCGAGCCCGCTCCCCTCTGATAACACCCTTCGCAACCCCTCCTGAACAAACCAATCCTTCCGCCAAGGTATCGCAAGGAGAAGTAAATACGACTCGAACCACCACCTTTCACTCGCATGAGCTTGCAGCTTAAGGAGTTAGTTGGGGCAGCCACAGCAAGAAACAAGAGCTCCGCCGCGCGAACCTTGGTGTAATGTCCGGGATTCAAGTGGCCAGTCAAATGACCACATCCAGTGCACAGGGGCGGCCCCTCTGAGCGCGCGAGAGCAACAGACACAAGCGCTGCCGCCGGGCAGCACGTGGCGCCGGGCGTGTCGTCCATGTCGCACCCGATCGGCACGAAGGCGCGGTGGTGCTCGGTGGAAACGTGCGACGGGGCAAGACTTATCGTTTTCCGGGTGCGCGCGTTCAGCGTGGCTGAGGCTCACGGCAGCTTGCCGTCTCGGGCTGGGCGGGAGGGCCGGCGGGCCGACTACTCCCGACGAAGCGGGTGCTGAGAACGAATCAGCAAATGCGGTGCTGGCCGGCGGGCCTCTTCGCGAGACGCACGTGGCGAACAAGGGCCACCTCCAAAACGCTGATCTTCCCGTCGTTGCGCCGGCCTGCTACCGCCGTATTCCTAATGATCCGGTGCTCATAGAACGCCGCTGCAGCCGTTCTTTTCACTATCTTGTGTAACTCTGATTAAGTCGCCGCCTGCCGGCTGATGCTTACAAAAGGGTCGACTTTCGCGATGGTGCCGTAGCACTGCTCAGCCGAAGCTTTGCAGCCTCCGCAGCAGAGGGCTTTCAGTTCCGGCTCGCAGCGCTGGCATTCGGCAGGCCAGGTATCTCGAAAGCTTCTTACGTAAGGATGGCGATAGTAAATGTCCGCGAAGCTATCTCGCTTGAGGTTTCCCACGATCATGACGGAGTGATTACAGATGCGGACGTTCCCTACCGGATCGACGGTGAAATAGGAGCCCTCTCCCGCGAGCGGGCACCAGCCGAAATGCAGGTGTTTGTATTTCCGCACGTCAACCACGCAGGGCTCGATGACCACCGAGACGGCGACAGGCAGATTGTACTTTGCACCCAGCTCTTCCAATGTGTCCAGGTTCTGCCGAATCATGTCCGGGGCTGGCAACAGTCGATCGGCACGTCGAATGTTGTGTGCGCCCAGATTGATCCTGTTATACATCAGACCGTTCGCTCCGAGGGCGATGGCCAGTTCCGCCGCGGTACCCGCGTCCATGTAATTAAGCTTGGTGGCCACGAAGACCGCCACGAAATTTCCTCTCGCTTGCCGGACGTTGGCCATCCCCTCTACCGAGGCATTCCAGGCCCCGCGACGCCCTGCCAGACGGTCATGTACCTCCGGGCGGTGGCTGAGCAGCGTGATTTCAAATGTAACGTCGCCGGCCGTGGCAGCCACCCTTTCCCTGGTCAAAAGCGTGCCGTTGGTGATGACAACCGGTGAGATGTTCTTGCTTCGAATGAACGCGAGTATTTCGGGGAGATCCTCGCGTAGCAGCGGCTCGCCCCCGGAAAGCGCGATGGATTCCACCGGAGCCTCGTCACACAATCTGGTGATAATCTCTGTGATCTCCGTGGTGTTCATCTCGCCCGCGCGTTGGGGGTCAGACTCGCGCTGAAGGGGTCCTTCTGACATGTAGCAGTAAAGGCAGTGGTTGTTGCATCTTTTCGTCAGCTCGACAACAAAGCTTTTCGGGAGAGGCCTCGATTCAAAGCTATCCACCCGGCTGCTCATAAACACCACCATTCCCGGCAAATGTTGCGGCCCAGCCGGCGGAGGATGGTGGCGGCGCTCGTGGGCGCCGCCACGGCAAACCTGCGTCACAGTGTCAGGTAACTCTGAGTGGGTTGAAAATTGACAAGCGCTAAGGGATTCTCGCGTTACTCCCTTTCGCCGCCAAGCTTATCAAAGGTCTCTTTGCTCAGCACGCCCTCGTTCAGGAATTGCTGTGCCAATGCAGCGCGTGCGCCTTCCTCGACCACGCCGACCGCCCACGGATCGGCGGGAAAATAGCAAATGATGCGGGGAGGTCTTACGCTGGTTGCTGCACCCGATTGCACCAAGCCGACCACGAAGCTCTTGGGCTCCGAATAAAGGATATCGACCTTTTTCCCGACGAGCTCCTTGAGCTGCGGCTTTTGAACGTTGGCTCCCACAGGTAGGGCGTGGTGTTTGCCTCCTGCCTCAAGGAAGTACGTTCCCTCCTTGAATATGACTGTTCCTGTCTTGGGTTGTTCGGCCATCGTGTCCTCCTTATTGTCAGGCTTTGTACATTGTTCACAGTTTGCTATGGGCTCTATTCGGAATATGTGACGGGACGCACAGGTGTGGGTGACGCGATGGATCGGGTGTACGAGGAGAACCGTGATCCGGCCAAGGGCCGGAATCCAAAAGACCCAAAGCAACCCGTTTTCGACCGATGCCGACGACACCTTGCCGCCCCATGCCTCTCTCCTAGCTGAAATCCGATCCGGTCGTCGCCTAGTCTATCCTGCTGGCACCGACGGCGCTGCGATCCTGCCCAGCATGGCCGCGAAACGGGTTATCCCCGGAAGCGCCCAATGACGTGGGCGAATCGCCCTTGAGGAATCTGTCACCGGCGACTGACCCACGGCCAACGGCGTACTGTAGACCCAACAGCTCTAAGCTTCTACGAGAGGCAGTGGGAACGTACCGTTTGCTAATCAGGGGGCCGTGTCGCTTTCTCGGAACTCGCCGCCGTAGTATGCACGTTACTCCCTCAGTGACTGGCAAGGGATGAGGCCTGTCTGGTCACCTGATGTTCATGTGCGCGCGGCCTGCAATTCAGTTCGAAGTGACCACCGCCCCAAAATCTGTAGAGTCTGATATAGAGTTCTTACCGCCTCTCCGCCGATGAGGCCCTCAAAGCCCGGCTCGCCTCAGGCTGATGAGTTTTGGTTCCCTTTTATCCCGGTGCTGACACTTTACTGTCGACTCGGGCTGGCCGCCGCTGTTCCAGAAAACGTACCGCGGGGGCGCCATTCGCGGCCGCGGCCATCGATCCCACTCTCCTCAAGACCGATTCGAAGGAGTTTCGGTCAGACAGGTGTATACTCCTCCGCTGTGGAATGCCCCGAAACGGACGCGGGCGAGCGCTGTGTGCGCGAGTCCGGACGGGCAACGAGAGGAGCAACCTGTGACACGCGCAACCATTCTGGCTGAACTGAAAAGTGAACGAGACCGGCTTCACCGGGCCATTAGCGCTCTCGAGGTCAGCGCCCCTAGACGCGGCAGGCCAAAGAGGACCCAGGTCGCCACAGTGCGCCGGGGACGGCGCATGAGTGCCGAGGCCCGCCGGAAGATCTCAGAGTTCAAGCGGAAGTGGTGGGCCCAGCGCAAGAGAAAATCGGCCTGACCGATGAGCGGATGCCAGGAGCGGACCAGTAACACGCCAGTATGCTTGAAAAGTCGCTTCGGAGTCGTCGGCCTCAACGGATAGAGCTGCGGCCAGGCCAAGCGGGTCCGCGGCGCCCTCGCCAATCGCCCGATTGTCGGCATGGTCCGCGCGGGTCAAAATAAAAATCCCAATGCATTCAATGAGTTGCGTAGCCAAAGTGTCACCAAAATCCAGTGAAAATTTCAGTAATCACCTGCCTGCCGGTTTTGATGAGAGGCGTTGATCCCAGTCGCCATCGTCGGGTGACCTCGGTTCGGCATGGGCCGTTCAGACGCGGGGGCGAGGTCGATCGCCCCTTTTGGCATCCGTGGTTAGAACTCCCTCCTGCGGGAGAACTCCGGCCGCATGGGTCGAAGCAACCGTCGATCCCCCGCGTCCGATTTCCTGGAGTGGGGCTATCTCACTCAAGCCAGTGCCTTGCAGGCCCGCTGCGCGGTTCCCTTGCTCAGGCCCGTCTCGGCGCAGATTGTGCGCCACGAGCGCCCCTGAGCGCGCAGAGCCGCGATCCCGGCAGCGTCCACCGAGACTCGGGGCCGACCCAGCCGTTTGCCTTTCGCCCGCGCCGCCGCAATCCCCGAGCGCACGCGGTCCCTAATCAACTCTCGTTCGAATTCGGCGATCGAGGCGAAGATTCCGAAGATAAGACGACCGTTCGGGGTCGAGGTATCCACGCCTTCGTGCAAGCTTACGAAATCGATTCCGAGCGATCGAAACTCGTCGAGCGCGTTCACCAGTTGCCTGAGGCTGCGGGCAAAACGGTCGTAACGATAAACGCAGACGGCATCGAAGCGGCGCCGCTTGGCGTCTGCCCAGAGTCGGTCAAGCTCAGGCCGCGACTCTTTCGAGCCGGAGATCCCGGTGTCGATATACGTGCCGGCGATGGTCCAGCCGCGGCGCTCGCAGTACTCCGCCAGTTCGCGGGTTTGCATCGAGGGGTCTTGCCCGTTGTGGGTTGAAACCCGAGCGTAAAGGGCCACGTGCGTGTGGCCTGATTGTGGGGGAAATACGGACAAGTGTATGTTGGATGTAGCCATTTCAGCCTCCCGGTTGAATTTGGTTAGGCAGCCGTTGAAGCGGGTGCGCGACATAGAAGTTGGAATTAAGCAGCCTTAGCCTGTCGGCGGTCCTCCCAATACTGCTCAAAGCGGCCATTGAGGTGGGAGCAGCGCAACGCCAGGATGGCGTTGGCTCCTCGGACCGTCCAGAACATTCCCGAGCGTTTGAAGCGGGAAGCGACCACGGTTTTGCATC
>Ga0335085_10002894_pt1 | contig 30949 bp, 28 predicted proteins | sample Lox_Sample_45_FD_206712 | JGI IMG/M metagenome (GOLD analysis project Ga0335085, IMG submission 206712) | Soil microbial communities from Loxahatchee National Wildlife Refuge, Florida, United States - Lox_Sample_4.5 | ecosystem: Environmental > Terrestrial > Soil > Wetlands | place: USA... | reverse complement strand
ACCTTCCCGCTCATGGTGTCGATCTTCGACGTGGTCGGCATCTTCGGCGGCTACTTGGTGGGCGTGGAGCTGCTTGGCCTCTCCCCCGGAACGTATTTCGGCGAGATGAAGACCTTCGTCGACTGGTCGGACCTGATGACGGGGTACTGGAAGGCGCTCTCGTTCGGGCTCATCGTCCCCTGGGTGTGCACCTACAAGGGCTTCAACTGCGGGCACGGCGCCGCGGGGGTCGCGCGCGCGACCACCCAGGCGGTGGTGCTGTCCTCGGTGCTCATCCTGGTGTGGGACTACTTCCTGGGGTCGGTGCTGCCGTGATCCGGGTGCAGGGGCTCCAGAAGCGCTTCGCCGCGCAGCCGGTCCTGCGCGGCGTCGATCTCGACATCGCCACCGGCGAGATCATGGTGGTCATCGGACGCAGCGGCGGCGGCAAGTCGGTGCTGCTGAAGCACCTGATCGGGCTGCTGCGGCCCGACGCGGGGACGGTGGCGGTCGACGGTACCGAGATCACCCGGCTGCGCGGACGGGACCTCGACCGGGTGCGCGAGCGGTACGGGGTGGTCTTCCAGGGTGGCGCCCTCTTCGACTCGATGTCGGTCTTCGACAACGTGGCCTTCCCGCTGCGGGAGAAGAGCCGGTTCGGCGCGGCCGAGATCCGGGAGCGGGTCGAGGAGAAGCTCGAGCAGGTCGGCCTCGCGGGCATGGGGCACAAGAACCCGGCCGAGATCTCGGGCGGCATGCGCAAGCGCGTGGCGATCGCGCGGGCCCTGGTCACCGAGCCCGAGATCGTCTTCTTCGACGAGCCGACCACCGGCCTGGACCCGATCCTGGTCAACACCATCCATCATCTGATCATGGAGCTCCACCGCAAGTTCCGGTTCACCGCGGTCATGGTCAGCCACGAGATCCCCGAGATCTTCGAGATCGCGGACCGCGTGGCGATGCTCCACGAGGGCGTGATCGTGGAGGTCGGCCCGCCGGACGCGGTGCGCGCGTCTGAGAATCCGATCGTCCAGCACTTCATTCGCGGGGAGGTCGAAGACGTGCCCGCGGATCATCAACGGTAGCCGGGGAGACCAAGCATGAAGCGATCGGCACTGGATCTGGGGGTGGGCCTGTTCGTGCTCATCGGCCTGCTCGCGCTGGGCTGGATGTCGGTGAAGCTCGGGCGCGTCGATCTCCTGGGCAACAAGGGCTACGTGGTGAGCGCCGACTTCCCCACGGTGGGTGGGCTCAAGGCCGGCTCCACCATCGAGATCGCGGGGGTGGAGGTCGGGCGAGTGGACCGCATCACGCTCCACGACTACCAGGCCCGTGTGGTGATGGTGATCCAGCCCCAGGTGAAGCTCCAGGAGGACTCGATCGCGTCGATCAAGACCAAGGGGCTGATCGGCGAGCGCTACGTCCGGATCAGCCCGGGAGGCTCCGAGAAGCTGATCCCGCCGAACGGGCGAATCCGCGAGGTGGAGCCGCCCGTCGACATCGAGGAGCTGCTCTCCAAGTACATCTTCGGGAAGGTGTAGACTCATCGAACCGGGAGGAGCTATGAACTGGCTTCGCGCGAACGCAATGGTGCTGGCGATGGCGGGACTCGTGGCGATGACGGCGGCGCCCGCCACGGCGGGCGTGGCGACCGATCAGCTGCGCGGCGCCGTCGATCGCGTGCTCAAGACGCTCGAGGACCCGTTGCTGAAGGGCGAGGCCAAGGTTCCCGACCGCCGGGCGGCCGTCCGCAAGATCGCCAACGAGATCTTCGACTTCGGGGAGATCGCCAAGCGGTCGCTGGCACGGCACTGGCAGCCGCTGTCCGAGACCCAGCGCAACGAGTTCGTCGGCCTGTTCGCCGATCTCCTCGAGCGCTCCTACATCTCCAAGATCGAGACCTACGGCGGCGAGAAGATCCAGTACACCGCCGAGCGGACGGACGGCGACTACGCGACGGTGTCCACCAAGATCATCACCAAGAACGGCACCGAGGTGCCGGTGGACTACCGGATGGTCAAGCGCGGCGAACGCTGGCTCGTCTACGACGTGAGCATCGAAGGGGTCAGCCTGGTGTCGAACTACCGCACCCAGTTCAACAAGATCATCCAGACGTCCTCCTACAGCGAGCTGGTCTCGAAACTGCGCAGCAAGCAGGACGAGCTCCTCGCCGAGGACAAGGGACAGAAGAAGAAGCTGTGAGCCTGACCGGCGTCGTGCTCGCCGGGCTGCTCGAGGCGCAGGGCTATGACTTCTTCAGTGGCGTGCCCTGCTCGATGATCGAGAGCCTCATCGCCACGCTGGAGACCCATCCCCGGCTGCCCTACGTTCCGGCGGTGCGCGAGGACGTGGCGGTGGGCCTGGCCGCGGGCGCGTGGCTCGCGGGGCGCCGTCCGATGGTCCTCATGCAGAACTCGGGGCTCGGCACGAGCATGAACGCGCTGGTCTCGCTCTCGCTCATGTACCGGCTGCCTGCGCTGCTACTCGTGACCTGGCGCGGCCACGCGGGCAAGGACGCGCCCGAGCACCTGCTGATGGGGGAGATCTCGCCGAGCCTGCTCCAGATGATCCGCATCCCGCATCGGATCCTCTCCGCGAAGACCATCGCCGACGACGTCGCGTGGGGCCGCGCGGAGTCCGAGCGCCTGAGCCAGCCGGTGGCGCTGCTGCTCCCTCCCGGCGTGCTCGACCCCGGGTCCCACGCGCCCGGGGCGCGTGCCCTCGAAGCGGCGCCGATCGTTCCACGGGCAAGCCTGGACCAGCCGATTCCCAGCCCGCGCATCTCCCGCTTCGAGGCGCTGAGCGCCGCGGTGGCGCCCCTGCGGGCGGAGCCGGTGGTCCACGCCAACGGCTACATCTGTCGCGAGTCGTTCGCGGTGAAGGACCGGCTCGAGAACTTCTACATGATCGGCTCCATGGGGATGGCCTCCGCGATCGGCCTGGGGGTGGCGCTCAGCGTCCCGGACCGGCCCGCGGTGGTCTTCGACGGCGACGGTAACCTGCTCATGAGCCTCGGCATCCTGCCCATGATCGGCGGCGGGCCCGTGATGGGCCGCGGGCGGCCCGCCAACCTGGTGCACGTGGTCTTCGACAACGCGCTCTACGGCTCGACCGGCAACCAGGCCTCGCCGTCGCGCGCGGTCGGCCTCCACCACATCGCCCGCGCCGCCGGCTACGAGCGCGCGACCGCGGTGGCGGGGGCTGACGAGATCCGTGCGGCCGTCGCCACCGCGCTCGCGGGCGGCGGGCCGAGCTTCATCCTGGCCCGCGTCACCGGCGAGGAGCAGCCGGCGCCCCGCATCCCCTATCCGCCGGAGGAGATCCGCGACCGCTTCCGGTCCTGCTTCCGTCCGGGGCGCCCCGCGTGAAGGCGATCATCCTGGCCGCCGGCATGGCGCGTCGGCTCGCGCCGCTGACCGATCACACCCACAAGTGTCTGCTGCCGGTGGGCGACCGCTCGCTGCTCGACCGGATGCTCGACCGCCTCGCGGCCCACGGGGTGGAGGAGTCCGTGCTCGTGGTCGGCCACTGCCAGGATCAGGTCCGACGCGCCGCAGGCCGCTCGCGCGGCGGCATGCAGATCAGCTACGTCGAGAACCCGGACTACCAGAAGGGCTCGATCCTCTCGCTGTGGACGGCGCGCGACACCATGCGCCGCGACAGCACGCTCGTGATGGACGCCGACGTGCTGTTCCCCGACCGCTTCCTGAGCGGTCTCATCGAGTCCCCCGCGCCGAGCGCGCTTCTGCTGGACCGCGGCTTCAACGACACCGGTGAGGAAGTGAAGCTCTACGCGGTCGGCGATCGTGTGATCGCGCTCGGCAAGAAGTTCGTGCCCGAAGCCTGGGATGTCGTGGGCGAGGGCGTCGGCTTCTTCAAGTGCAGCGCCGCCCACGCCCCCGAGTACATCCGGCTGCTCGAGGAATCGATCCAGGAGACCGGTGGCGCCAACGAGTACGAGGACGCCCTGCACCGCCTGCTCGCCCGGGTGCCGGTGGGCTGGGTGGACGTGACCGGCCTGCCGTGGACCGAGGTGGACTTCGCGGAGGACCTGCGGCGGGCCGAGGCGCACGTGCTCCCCAAGATCGAGCGCCTCGGACGCTGATGTGCTCCACGCCGCTCCCCGGCTAGCCGCCGCTCGGTTCGGCGAGCGAGCGGGCCGGCGGGGCTCGACCTAGTGTCGCGCTGGCTTCGTCCGCTGCTGGTGCTGGGCGGCCTGGCGGTCGTTGGCTACCTGGTCGCGCAGATCGGCCCCGCCGCGATCTGGTCGTCGTTCGTGACCCTGGGCTGGCGTCTGCCGCTCGTGCTCGCCTTCCCCTACGTGCTCGCGGCCGTGGTGGATTCGGTGGCCTGGCGGCTCCTGGTGCCCGGGCCGGTTCCCTTCGGCCTCATCTTCCGCGCGCGGCTCGCGGGTGAGGCGGTCAACCTGGCCACGCCGACCATGGCGGTGGGCGGCGAGCCGCTCAAGGCCTATCTCCTGAGACCGCACGTGCCGCTCCTGGACGGCTTCGTCTCCGTGATCGCGGACAAGACGACCATCGTGGTCGGTCAGATCGCCTTCCTGGCCGTGGGCCTGCTCGCCGCCCACGCCCTCGTGCCGCCGTCCGGCCGGCTCGTGCCGATCATGACGGGCCTGCTCGCGGTCGAGGTGCTGGCCATCGGGGGGTTCGTGCTCGTCCAGGCCATTGGCGGTCTCGGCGGGGGCGGCCGGCTGCTCGGCCGGCTCGGGGCGCGCATGGGATGGGGAGGCGGGGCACGATATGTCCACGGACTCGGTAATCTTGACCGAGCGCTCGCCGCTCTCTATCGCGACGGCCGACGCCGCCTGCTCGCCTCCGCAGCGGTCCACGCGGTGGCCTGGGCCACCGGAGGCCTCGAGATCTACATCGTCATGCGCCTGCTGGGAACGGACGTCCCGCTCCTCACCTCGCTGATCATCGAGGCCTTCGCGGGCGGCGTGAAGTTCGCCAGCTTCATGGTGCCCGCCTCGCTCGGGGCTCTCGAGGGCGGCTACGTGGCCTTCTTCGAGGCCTTCGGCTTCAGCGCGTCGGCGGGTCTCTCGTGCGTGCTGGTGCGCCGGCTGCGCGAGATGGTCTGGGCCGGTATCGGCTTCCTCGCCCTGGGGGTCTCCCGTCCTGCGGTCGAGGTGCCCGGGACCGATGAGGCGTGAGGGCAGGGTGCGGCAGCCGCGAGAGGGCTGTGCTAGACTCAGTCATTCTGTTGGGAACTCTTTTTGCGCCGCCTGGAACGGGCGGTGATGATGAGGAGGCACTCGTGGGATCTGTACGCGTTGCAATCGTCGGAGTCGGCAACTGCGCCTCTGCCCTCGTCCAGGGGGTCCACTACTACAAGGGCGTCGCCGACGACGGCTTCATCCCGGGCCTCATGCGCCCGCGCCTCGGCGGCTACCACGTCTCGGACATCGAGTTCTCCGCCGCCTTCGACATCGATGCCCGCAAGGTGGGCAAGGATCTCGGCGAAGCGATCTGGTCTGCGCCGAACAACACGGTGCGGTTCGCGGAGGTTCCGGCCCTCGGGGTGCCCGTGCAGCGGGGCATGACCCACGACGGGCTCGGCCACTACCTCTCCCAGATCATCACCAAGGCCCCCGGCACCACCGCGGACATCAAGGGCATCCTGCGCGAGACCCGGACCGACGTGGTGGTGAACTTCCTGCCGGTGGGCAGCGAGATGGCGACCAAGTGGTACGTCGAGCAGGTGCTGGATGCGGGCTGCGGCTTCGTGAACTGCATCCCGGTCTTCATCGCGCGCGAGGACTACTGGCGGCGCCGCTTCGAGGACCGCGGACTCCCGGTGGTCGGCGACGACGTGAAGTCGCAGGTGGGCGCCACCATCGTGCACCGCATACTGACCAAGCTGTTCATGGACCGCGGGGTGCGCCTCGAGCGGACGAGCCAGCTCAACGTGGGCGGCAACACCGACTTCTACAACATGCTCGAGCGGCAGCGCCTGGCCTCCAAGAAGATCTCGAAGACGGACGCGGTCCGCTCCCAGCTCGCCCACGATATGGCCGACGACGACATCCACATCGGACCGAGCGACTACGTGCCGTGGCTACAGGATCGCAAGTGGGCCCACATCCGCCTGGAGGGTCGCAGCTTCGGCGACCAGCCCATCAACGTGGAGCTGAAGCTCGAGGTGTGGGATTCGCCGAACTCGGCGGGGGTGGTGATCGACGCGATCCGCTCGTGCAAGATCGCGATGGACCGCGGCATCAAGGGCGCCCTCCTGGCGCCGTCCGCGTACCTGATGAAGTCTCCGCCCGAGCAGTGGTCCGACGAGGTGGCGCGGACGCGTCTGGAAAAGTTCATCGGCGGCGCGGACTAGCCGCGCGGACTCGCAACACCGTCCGCCTCAGCGCGCTTCATGATCGCCATTTCCCGCACGGGCCGCCTCCTCCGGCGGCTCGTGCGTCTCTCCACACTCCGACCGTCGCTGACCGTCGCGATCTCCCTCCTGCTCGCGATCGTGGCGGTGGCGTACACGATGCACTCGCTCACCTTCAAGACGTCGACCCGCGCTCTCCTGCCCCAGAACGCGGGCTTCGTGGTGCGCTACGCCGAGTACGCCGCGGAGTTCGGCGAGCTCGAGGACATCGTGGTGGTGGTGGAGGCCGGCTCCTTCGAGGGCGCTCGCGCCTACGCGGCGCGGCTCACCGAGGAGCTGAAGCAGAGCCCGGTCAAGTTCCACCGGATCGCCTACCGGATCGACCCGAAGCGCTTCGAGGGCCGCCAGCTCCTCTACCTGCCCACCGACGAGCTGCGCGAGATCCGCGACAAGATCTTCGATCATCAGGAGTTCATGGAGAGCTTCGCCGGCGACCCGAGCCTGGCCCGCCTGCTCGAGGGCGTGAACACCCAGATGGCGGCCGCCTTCGTGTCGAACCTCTTCGACATCGGACTTCAGGACAAGGATCTGCCGGTGGACACGCGCTTCCTGCGCGTGCTCCTCGACCAGATGGCGAGCCGGCTCGAGCGCCCCGCGCCCTACCGTTCCCCGTGGGGCACCCTGTTCTCCTTCGGCGAGGATCCGCCCGACGACGCCGGGTACTTCCTCTCCGAGGACAAGAGCCTGCTCTTCATCCTGGTGGAGACGCCGCCCAGCGAGAAGGGCAGCTTCACCGGGGATCAGGCCGCCATCGAGACGATCCGGGGGGCCATCGTCAGGCTCCGGGCCGCCTTCCCGAACGTGCAGGCCGGCGTGACCGGCGCCCCCGCGCTCTCCAACGACGAGATGGCCGCGGCGTTCCACGACAGCGGCATCTCCGACGTGCTCGCCTTCGCGCTCACCCTGGTGGTCATGACCCTGGCCTTCATGCGGGTGGGCAAGCCGGTGCTGATGCTGGGCGTGCTGGCGGTGACGCTGGCCTGGTCCATGGGGGTGGTGACCCTCTTGGTCGGCCATCTCACCCTGTTCTCGGTCATGTTCATCTCCATCGTGGTGGGCATCGGCATCGACTACGGGATCTACTACCTCTTCCGCTACGAGGAGGAGATCTTCCTGGGCCGCAACCTGCGCGAGGCCCTTGAGCTGACCGCCGCCCGCACCGGACCCGGCATGCTGATCGGCGCGCTGACCGCGGCGGGGACGTTCTTCGTGCTCGTTTTCACCGATTTCCGGGGCATCCAGGAGCTCGGCCTCATCGCGGGGCTCGCGATCCTGATCGCCTGGCTCGGGATGATGACCCTGTTCCCGGCGGTCCTCATGCTGGTGGACGCCCACTACGCGGACCGACCCCGGCAGCGCCGCCCGCGCGCCCATCAGCTCGAGCGCATCCGGGTGCCGCTCCTCGACCGCCTCGTCACCTTCCCCCGCACCGTGCTGATCGGGGCGGGGCTGGCCACCGCGGTCGCGATCTGGGCGGTCCCTCGCGCGGGCTTCGACTACAACGTGCTGAACCTCCAGGCCAAGGGAACCGAGTCGGTGGCGTGGGAGCGACGCATCCTGGCCGGGACCGGCCGCTCCGGCTTCAACGGCCTGTCCTCCGCACCGACGCTGGACGAGCTGCGCCGCAAGCAGGCCGCCTTCGAGAAGCTGCCGTCGGTCTCCGACGTGGACTCGGTGCTCCGGGTGATCCCGGACGACCAGCCCGAGAAGATCGCCGTCATCAAGACCTTCGCCCCGCTGGTGGCCCCGATCCGGGTCGGCCGCTCGAGCCCCATCGAGCTCGAGCGCCTGAAGAAGGCCCTCGCCGACATCAAGCGTCGGTTCGACGTGGTCGCCGCCGAGGCGGGTCCGAAGCTGCCCGCGGAGATCCGGGCGGTGCGGGATAAGACCATCGCGGTGATTCGCCTCCTCGAGAAGAGCAACCGCGACTCGGCGGAGGCCGCCCTCAACTACCTGCAGGCCCAGCTCTACCGCGACTTCGTCAGCAAGTTCTATGGGCTCCAGCGGAACCTGAACCCGACCACGATCACCATCAAGGACGTGCCCGAGGAGCTGCGGCGGAAGTTCGTCGGTGAGAGCGGGCGGTTCCTGATCGCGATCCAGCCGAAGGTCGACATCTGGGAGAAGGCGGGGGCGACCCAGTTCGTGCATGACCTGCGCACGGTGGACCCGGACGTCACCGGGCCCCCGATCATCACGTACGAGGCCACCGTGCTGATGGAGCGCGCCTACCTCACCGGCACCCTGTACGCGTTCGTGCTCGTGGGGGGGCTGAGCATCTTCATGATCCGGCGCCTGCGGGAGAGCGCGCTCGCGCTGGTCCCCATGGCCCTAGGCCTCCTGTGGACCATCGGCCTCATGCAGGTCTTCGGGATCAAGTTCAACCTCGCCAACATCTGGGGACTGCCGCTGATCATCGGCACCGCGGCCGAGTTCGGCCTGAACGTGATCGTGAGCCACCTCGAGGTCCGCTCCCACAACGGACCCCTGATCGCCCGCAGCGCCGTGATGGGCGTGCTGCTGAATGGCGTCACCACGATGGTGGGCTTCGGCAGCCTCATGATCGCCTCGCACCAGGGTATCTTCAGCCTCGGCCTGCTGCTCACCCTCGGCTCGTTCTGCGGGCTGGTCGCGTCGCTGGTGGTGCTGCCCGTGATCCTGCGGCTGATGGTCAAGCCCGTGGAGAACGTGGTCCCGCTGGAGAAGCCGTCCGCGGCGTAGGGGCCGTCACCTCACCACACTTCAGAGGGGGTCGGGGGCGGCGGCGATCTTCTCGAGATCGGCGCGCGTGTACGACCCGAGGCTCCGGTAGTCGAGCTCGGTGTAGTTCCTGATCCACTGCAGCGCGATCTTCACCGCCTTCCGGTAACGGGCCTCCGTCTCCGCGTCGCGCGACCGCAGAAGCCGCAAGATGTCGTCGCACTCCTCCTGCAGGAGCCGCTTCACCAGCGTCACGTCGTGCGTGGCCTCCGGCCCCTGCGTGGTCTTCACCTTGTGTCGGATGCGCTGGGCGATCTGCGCCACCGACATGCGCCCGGTGGCCAAATCCTCCATGAGTGCGGGATGCACTCCCGGCTTGCCTGCGAGGCTGTCGATGCCCTTGGCCCCGCGGCCCTGCAACCAGCCTTCGACGTACTCGATCAGCATCCGCGCGTTACGCCGGGTGCCCTCCACCGTGATGGGTCCGGCCGGCACCTCGATTCGCACCGGATAGCTCTCGGGCTTGAGCATCTCGGGCTTGGGCTTCCAGGCCCCCGAGCCATGGACCCGCTTGAACGGCTCCGCCGCCGCCTTCATGTGGAAGATGTGCGCCACCCAGGCCCGGATGAAGCCCTGCTCGGCTTCCCAGATCTTGTCGTTGCGGATCGACTCCGCGGCCACCCGGTTCACCTCCGGGTCGGGGTTGGGCAGCGCGGTGGCCATGCCCCCGATGGGGACGGCCCCACGCTTGAGGCACACCGCGACCAGTCTCCGGAAGATGTTGGCCAGGAACGGCGTGGTCTTGATGTCGACCCCGAAGCGATCCGGCCATACCGCCTTGGGATCGGCCATGACGAATTCGAAGATGCTCGCCTTGAGGTCCCAGCGCGCCGCGTTCAGACCCGCCGCGTACGGGCCGAGGGCGTGAAGCATCTCCTCCATCTCGAACACCGCAGGCAGCGCCTCCACGAGCGGGATGGCGCGGATCGTCGCGTCCTTGAGAAACGGCAGGTGCGCTCGGCTCCGATCGAAGAGGTCACGATACCACGCGCACTCCTCGGCTCCGTCGACCTTGGGCAGGTAGAAGTAGACGCCTTGGCCCCGGGTGGCCTGGGCACGCCCGGGATAGAAGAGGGTCAGCGCGGTGCCGAGGATGGCCGCGGAGACCGGGCGGCCATCCACCGTGACGTCCGGCTCGTCGAGGTGCAGCCCGCGCTCGCGGTGCATGAAGAACGGCAGCTCGCCCGGCGCGATACGGTACTCCTTCTTGCGCTCGGGGTCCACGTACTGCAGCTCGTGGTTCACCGCGGCGAGGCGGTTGTGACAGGCGCGCACCGTGTCGATCAGTCGGTGTCCGGCCGAGTCCTCGTCGTCGTCCAGATCTCCCTCGGCGCGCTCGCCCTCCGGACCGGGGTTGAGCGCGTTGATGAACATGCTCGTGATCGAGCATGGCCCCGAGATCTCGATGCCGGGGGTGGCCAGATCCTTCGGAACCGGCGGCACCTTCCAGTCGCCCGCCGTCGCGGCGCTCGCCGCGGGGGCCGCGGGCAGCCGGCCCTGCTTGAGGGCCTGGACCAAGCGCTCGTCGCGCTTGGCGCGCAGCGCGGACACGCGCGACCCGAGCTCGTCGTGCAGCCGCACGAGATAGTCCTGGAACTCAGGGGTGAAGAGGGCGGCCGCGCCCTCCACGGGCGCGAACTGCACCCGCCTGGATGTAGGGGCTCCGGGATTCGCCGGCATTGGCATGACTCCGTTCTGTTCGGGTGTGGCAGGCTCAGTCGAGGCGCTCGATCTCGACCAGGTTGGAATGCAGCGCGGGCCCGCCGCCCATGTCCGCGGTGCGGTCGTCGGTGAGGGCGTTGACCCCTCGGCCACCGGGCTGGTGCTTGCTCCACCAGATACCCTCGACCACTGCGACGCCGGCCCGCGTATCCTCGGTGAGCTCGGCGCTGAACCGGGCCTGGCCGCGTGCGCTCCGCACCAGCACCGCGTCGCCGGTCCGGATCGAGCGAGCGGCCGCGTCGTCGGGATGCAGCAGCACCGCCGGCCCGCGCTGGCGTCGTCTCATGCGCTCGGACTGGCTGAACGACGAATTCAGGAAGAACCGGTTGGGCGGGACGATGCACTGGAGGGGATGGCGCCGGACCAGCTCCGCATGCGCCGGCCCTTCCACCAGCGGGACGTAGGTGGGCAGCGCGGGCTGGCCCTCCCGCGCCAGCGTCTCCGACACGAACTCGACCCTCCCAGACGGGGTCGGCGCCCCGTCCGCGAAGGGCAGGTACGGGCGTCCCACCACGAGCCGCACCGAGCGCTCGCGCTCAAGCCGCTCCAGGGTGATGCCGGCCACCGAGGCGTCGCCTCCGGCCAGGACCTCGCGGATCAGGTCGTCCTCGCTCTTCGCGAAGTGTGGATCGCGGAGCCCCATGGCGCGGGCGAGCTGGCGGATCACCTCCCAGTTCGATCGCGCCTCCCCCACCGGGGCGATCACCGGGCGGGCGAGCTGCAGGTAGAAGTGCCCGTACGACTTGTAGAGATCGGTGTGCTCCATCGACGTGGTCGCGGGCAGCACCAGATCGGCGTAGTCGGTGGTGTCGGTGAGGTGCTGCTCGTGGACCACCGTGAACAGATCCTCCCGGCCGAGGCCCTGCAGCACCAGCTCCTGGTTCGGGACGACCGCGGCCGGATTGGCATTGTAGACGTAGAGCGCCTTCACGGGCGGCCGCAGGTCCGGATCGGTGAGCGCGCGACCGAGCTGGATCATGTTGATGAGGCGCGGGGTGGGCGGCCGGATCAGGTCCGCGCGCTCGAGGGCCTCGTAGCGCAGGCCGAACGCGCTCGTCGACGAGAGCAGGGCCCCGCCCGCCGGGTGCGCGTAGGCGCCGGTGAGCGCGGGCAGGCACGCGATGGTGCGGCACGTCATGCCGCCGTTGTCATGGCGGGAGAGCCCGATCCCGACCCGGATGAAGGCGGCGCGGGTCGCGCCGTAGCGCCGGGCGAACGCCACGATGTCCTTGGACGCCAGGCCGGTGATGGCCGCGACGCGCTCCGGATCGTACGCCTTGACGTGGTGGGCCAGCGCGGTGAAGCCGAGGGTGGCGCGCTGGATGTAGTCGTGGTCTACCCGCCCCTCGCCGATCAGCACGTGCATGACGCCGAGGGCGAGGGCACCGTCGGTGCCTGGCCGCGGCATCAGGTGCCAGTCGGCCTGGCGGGCGGTGCGCGTGCGGTAGGGATCGATGCACACGATGAAGGCCCCGCGATGCCGCGCCTGCTTCACGAGGGTCATCGCGTTGATGTGGGTGTGCGAGGCGTTGATGCCCCACAGCACAACCAGATCCGCGTCGGCCATCTGCTCGGAGTCGCTGCCGGTCACCGTGCCGAGGGTGGCGCGCCAGCCCGCGTAGGCGGTGCTGATGCAGATGGTGCGGTCGAGGCGGGAGGCCCCGAGGGCGTGGAACAGCGGGTGTCCCGCCCAGTACTGCACGAGGCCGAGGGTGCCTCCGTACGAGAAGGGGAGGATCGCCTCGGCCCCCCACTGGGCGATGATCCGCTGCCAGCGGTGCGCGATCTCGTCGACCGCCTCGTCCCAGCCGATCGGCTCGAAGCGTCCCTCGCCCTTGGCCCCGACGCGCCGGAGGGGAGTTCCCACCCGGGTCGGCCCGTAGACGCGCTCCGCGTAGTCGTGCACCTTGCCGCAGATCACGCCCTGGGTGAAGGGATGGCGCGGGTCGCCGATGACGTCGGTGATGCGCCCCGACTCGACGGTGACCTCGAGCGCGCACTGCGACGGGCAGTCGTGTGGACAGACCGACGGGACGGTCGCTCGCATGAGTGCCTAGATTAGCACACCCTTTCGCGGCCTTTGCCGCCCCCGGGCGCGGAGGCGCAGGCTATCATGGCCGCATGCACGAGGGGGCCGAGCGCGCCGGCGAGGCACGGTGGCATCCGTTCCAGACCCGCGAAGCCCGGCGGCTCGGCGTCCTCTTCGCCGTCGTCTACTTCGCCCAGGGCATGATCTACCTGCCCGATCAGGTCGTCGCCATCGTGTTCAAGGAGCGCGGCCTCAGCGCCGGGCAGCTCGCCGCCTTCGCGTGGATCACCACGATTCCCTGGTTCATCAAGCCGCTCTACGGCATGCTCTCGGATTTCGTTCCGCTGTTCGGCACGCGCCGGCGCAGCTACTTCCTGATCATGTCGTCGATGGCCGCGCTCTCCGCGCTGGCGGTGAGCCTGATGCCGCGGGCCCCCTACCCGGCTCTCGCAGCCGTGATCATCCTGCTCTGGCTCGGCGTCGGCTTCACCGACGTCCTGACCGACGCCCTGATGGTGGAGCACGGCAAGCCGCTCGGGCTCACCGGCGCGTTCCAGTCCGTGCAGTGGGGCGCGCTCAGCGCGGCGTCGATCCTGGTCGGGGTCGGCGGGGGCTATCTGGCCGAGCACCGGGCCTTCGCGGGCGCGTTCGGGCTGGTCGCCTGCTTCCCGATCGTCTCGCTCCTGATGGCCACCTTCGTGGTGCGGGAGCCGCCCGCGCGCCCGAACCTCGAAGGATTCGGCGAGACCTGGAGCGCGGTCCGTGACGCCTTCGGGCGGCGCGATCTGTGGGCGGTCGCCGCCTTCATCTTCTTCTGGGCCTTCAGCCCGTCCTTCGGGCCCGCATTCTTCTACTACGAGACCGACACGCTGGGCTTCTCGCAGACGTTCATCGGCATGCTCTCCTCGCTCGGCGCCGCCTCCAGCATCCTCGGAGCCTGGGCCTATGCACGCCTGGCGCGCGCGTTCTCGCTGAAACGGCTGATCGTGTGGTCGATCGGCGCCGGCGCGGTGAGCACGCTCGCCTACTTGCTCTATCGGGGCCGCGTCTCCGCCGTCGTCATCACGGTCGTCTTCGGTGCGGTCGGGATGACCACCCAGCTGGCGCTCCTGGACCTGGCCGCCAAGGCCTGCCCGGCCCACGCGGAGGCCACGTTCTTCGCCCTCCTGATGTCGGTCTACAACCTGGGCATGCGCAGCGCGGAATGGACCGGGGCCAATCTGTACGACTGGGTGGGCTACACGCCGCTCGTGCTGATCTCCACCGCGTTCACGGCGGCCGCGTGGCTCCTGGTGCCTCTGGTGCCCATCGACACCATCCAGGCTGCGGCGAGGGCCACGGAGACCGAGGCCGCTCCGCCCGCGTGAGGAACGCGTTCCGGCCTCAGGACTCCTCGCGCTCCTCGCGCTCGACGGTCTGCTTCGCGCTCTCGTAGGCGCGGCGCAGCCATCGGATCGCGCGGCCCACGTCGCGGGGCGCCTCGACCCGGCATTCCACCCACCCGCTGGCGCTCATGCGCCGGTGCGGCGAGCAGCCGGCCGCGAGGGCGCGGCGCTGGTCCTCGGGCCCGAGTCGGATCCAGAGGTCTCCGTCCTTGGCGCGCAGGGGAAAACAGGCGAAGAGGCGGGCGCCCACGAAGTAGCCCCAGCGGCCGAACATCGGCGTGATCTTGACGCGGGGCCAGTTGCCCAGCGTCTGGTTGAGCTCGGCGGCCGGCCCGGTGCCGCCGCGCTCGAGGGTGCGCCGCGTCTTCCGCGCCGAGCCGATACCGCGAAACGGCCGGCGGGGGCTCACGAGGACTAGCGCCGCGGATCCATCGGGCCCAGCGCGGAGAGCCCACCGTCCACGATCGAGGTGTGCCCGGTCATGGCGGGATTGGCGAGCAGGAATACCACGGTGTCCGCCGTCTCCTCCGCGGTCACGGTGCGACCGATCGGGGTGACCCGGCCCGTCTGCTCGAGGAACTCGTCGGTGATGAAGCCACCGCCGAAGTTCGTGCGGAGCAGTCCGGGCGCTACCGCGTTGACCCGGATCCTCGACGGCGCGAGCGCGCGGGCCAGCGATTTGGTGAGCGTGTTGAGGCCCGCCTTGGAGGCCGCGTAGGCCATCGAGGAGCCGGTCCCGGTGAAGCCGGCCACCGAGGTGACGTTGACGACGGCGCCGCCGCCCCGCCGCTCCATGTGCGGCACCGCCGCCCGCACGCAGTAGAACGGCGCCCGGAGGTTGGTGGCGAACACCCGGTCCCAGATCTCGTCGGTGAGATCGTCGAGCTGGCGATGGGGCACCCGGGCGGTCCAGCCCGCGTTGTTGACCAGGCAGTCGAGCCCGCCCAGCTCTCGCGCGACCCGGTCGATCATCGCGCGCACCTGCGGCTCTCGCGTGACGTCGGCCTGCACGGTGAGCGCGCGCGCGCCCGCCCGCTCGGCGAGCCGCGCGGTCTCCTCGGCCTCCGCGGCCGACTTCGAGTAGTTGATCGCGACGACGGCCCCCTCGCGGGCCAGCGCCAGCACGGTGGCGCGGCCGACGCCGGTGGCGCCGCCGGTGACCAGCGCGATCTTGTCCTTGAGCGTCATGGCGCCCCGCGCGCTGCCGCCGCCGGGGATCAGGGAAAGTGGTACCGCGAGATGTGCAGGTGGACTCCGTGAGAGGAAGTGGGATCCACCGTCAGCTCCGCCGCGCCGAGCAGCACCGACGCCTTCGCCTTCTCGAGCCGCGCCATCAGCGGGGGCAGGTCCGGCGCCACCATGGACAGGGCCACCAGCCCCTCCATGCCGCGCGCCTCGCCCCCGGGAACCATCAGGAGCGTCGCCCCGCCGGCCCAGCCGAGCATCGTTCGCGGCCCGCCGTTGATCTCGACCTCGGGCAGGCCGAACAGATCCTGGTAGGTCTTGGCGGTGTCGTCCGGGATCGGCGAGCCGATCACGAGCCGCTTGAAGCGCACCGGAGAGTCGGCGTGCGCCTCGCCCGGCGGCGGGGTGGCCAGCTCCACCAGCACGCCGTGGCAGGCCTTGGGATGGAGGAAGCCGATGCGGCCGGCGAGCCCCTCGCGCGGCGTGGAATCTATCAGCGGCACACCCTTGGCCCGCAGCGCGGCGAGATCGGAGGCGACGTCGGCGGTCTTGAAGCAGACGTGGTGTAGTCCTTCCCCGCGCCTGGCCAGGAAGCGACCCACCGGACTCTCGGGCGACAGCGGCTCGAGCAGCTCGATCTCGCTCTCGCCGGCGGCGAGAAGCGCCGCGCGCACACCCTGCTCTGCGATGTCCGCCTCGCGAGAGAGCGGCAGGCCGAGCGTGTCACGCCAGAACCGATACGACTGCTTGAGGCTCTTGACCGCGATCCCGACGTGATGGACGTTCGTCACCATGGCTTCATGAGTCCGACGTTCACGCTAGCCGACCAACCCGGGATTTTCAACATCTTTCGCCCGCCGCTCGTCACGCCCGCGTGAACAGCGTCTCGGCCGGCGGGACTCGCACCAGCGCCGCGTTCTCCTCCACGTGGGCCACGCGCTGCATCCCGCAGAGCGCGGTGCCGACGCCGGGCGTCGAGCGGACGAACTGGAGTGCGCGTTGCGCGTCCGTGCTGAGCCCCTCCAGCAGCTGGGCGAATGCGGCCGGCAGGTTGCGGGCCAGCGCGCCTTGGGCGATCGAGGCCGAGGTCATGACGTAGATCCCGAGCTGCTCGGCCGCCTGCACGATCGGCACCACCGCCTTGCCGATCGGCTGGTTGGCCACCGTGAGGGCCTCGGTCATGCGCAGGTTGTACGGGAGCTGGATCACCGCGAAGTGATGCTGCTCGCCGGCCACCTCCCGGGCCAGGCCGACCAGGTCGGGCAGCGACAGGTAGTCGCGTGCGGTCGCGGGCTGGCGGTAGCCGTTCCAGGTCGCGGTGCCGTAGCCGCGGATCTTGCCCGCGCCCACCGCGCTCTCCAGGAACTCGAAGGCCGCGCGCAGACGGGCCATGAAGACCGGCCGATCCAGCACCTCCAGCTCCATCTCCGGATTGTGGAGGTAGTAGATGTCGATGGTGTCCACACCCAGGTTCGCCCGGCTGCGGTCGAGCTGGTCCGCGAGATAGCGTGGGGTCATGCAGTGGTGGCCGCCCACCAGGTCCGCCGGAGTCAGCACACCGGTGCGCACGTAGGTCTCGGTGAAGTAGGCGATCGGATTGGCGGGCTTGCCGCCGTCGAAGGGGATGAAGCCGCCCTTGGTGGCGAGCACCACCTCGTCCCGGGCGATCGCGCCGTCGCTCATGAGCGAGCGCAGGGCGGCCCCGATGCTCCGCTCGCTGCGCTGGTGGCGATAGTTGATCGCGGTATCCACCACGTTGAGGCCGAGCTCGATTGCCCGCCGCACCGACTCCTCGTAGGCGTGATCGACCGCCTCGGTGTCGTCGCCCAGGTAGGTGCCGATCCCCAGCGAGGAGAGCGTCAGGCCCCGCCACGTCCGGAAATGCCCCTTCCCGGCCCGGGCCCCGAGCCGCTTCCGGTAGCCGGCCGTCCCCTCCGCCGTCGCGAACCCACGCATGCCCATGCCCTCCCGTCCTACCGCTGAGCGTCGACCGTGAAGCGCAGCGCGCCCTCGGTGATGTGGCCGTCGACGGCGAGCACGCGATAGCGGAGCACGTAGACTCCCGGCGCGAGCGGGCGGAGCGGGATCACGAGCCGCTCCGGCGCGGCGGAGTCGTCGCTCTCGGGCAGCGCCACCGCCGCGGGCGGCTGGTCCCCGGCCGCGAGCGTCACCCGCGAGAAGCGCCGCTCGATCTTGCTGTTGAAGCGGAAAGTCACCTGAGCGGGGGACCGGACGAGCACCGCGTCGGGTCCCGGCGAGGACTCGAGCACGATGGCGTGGGGCCACGTGGGAGACGGGACCAGGAGCAGGAGCGAGACCCACAGGAGCAAGGCCGGCGCCCTGACCGGCCGCGGAACGCGCATCACGGGAGGATCAGCGCCAGTCGTCCAGCACCAGATCGCTGGGGTCTTCGTAGTCCTCCTGCTTGCCCCGCTTCATCCGCACCATCGTGAAGTCGACGTGGTAGCCGCGCTGGAGAAGCGCCTGGTACGCGGTCCAGTAGTACGTGTAGGCCGGCACCACGACCCGCTGGAGCTGCCCCGCGGCGGCGAGCTCCTCCACCCCCGCGAGCAGGGCGTCGAGGTGCTCGGGCTTCCGGTGGCGGCTGTCGATGGCGAGCAGCTTGACGTAGGCGCTGCCGTGCGGCGCCTCGCTGTTGGGCGGCAGATGGCAGACTGCGAAGCCGATGACCTCGCGCCCCTTCTCGAGCAGCAGCGTGTCGCCGAGTGTGAGGCCCTCGACGATCTCGATCTCCTTGGCCACGTCGAGTCCACGCCAGAGCGCGTTGGTGATGCGGCGGACCTTCTGCATCACCTGCTTCTTGCGCGCCTCCTCGAGCGTCGAGTAGCGGCGCACCGCCAGCCCCGGCTTCGGAGCCGACTTGGCCGAGTCGCCGCGGTCGAGGGTCTTGCTCGTCACCACCACCAGACCCTTCGGCTTGTAGCCGAACTTCTGATAGAGGATCAGGTGCTTGGGGCTGTAGGGGTAGGTGGCGAGCCCCTGCAGCGTCGCCTTGTTCTCGTCGAAGAATTCCTGGCAGGCGGTGAGGAGCTGCTGGCCGATGTCCTGGTTCTGGTAGTTGGTCAGCACCGCCACCGGACCGATGACGCCCACCGTGCCCCACATCACCGCGATGGCCGCGCCCACGATCTTGCCGTCGCCCTCCTCGGCCACGAAGCAGCCCCACGGCTCCATGAGCCAGCGGTGGTGCACGTACTGGGCGCCTCCGAAGACCTGGCGCGGCCGCGTGCCCACCTGGCGCTCGAAGAAGTCGCCGAAGGCCTGCTCGATCACGTCGCGGACCTTGGAAAGGTCCCCCTTGCGGACCCGACGGATCTTGATCAGCGGCGAGCGGCCTTGGGAGTCGAGGCCGGGCCGATCGACGGTCGCCCTCATGCCTTCTCCGGTACGCCCGCCAGCTCCTCGAGCAGCGTGATGACGCCGGAGTGATCGAGCCCCCCCTTGCCCTTCACCCGCATCGCGTTGAACAGCTCCTGCACCACCGCGGTGCACGGCAGCGGCACGCCCAGAGCGCGGGATGACTCCATGATGAGGCCCAGGTCCTTGAAGTGGAGATCGATCTTGAACCCGGGGTTGTACGTCCCCGCCGTGTAGTTCGGCGTCTTCTGCTCGAGGCACTTCGAGCCCGCGAGGCCGCCCCCCAGCGCCTTCAGCGTGAGCGCGCGGTCGAGGCCGGCCTTGCGCGCGAGCGTGAGCGCCTCGCCGAGCGCGGTCAGGTTGACCGCCACGATGATCTGGTTGGCCAGCTTGGTGAACCCGCCTGCGCCGAGTGGACCGAGATGCGTGATGGTCTTGCCCATCGCCTGGAACACCGGCAGCGCCGCGTCGAAGTCCGCCGGCTCGCCGCCCACCATGATGGACAGGGCCGCGTCGATCGCGCCCTTCTCGCCTCCGGAGACCGGCGCGTCGAGCATCCGCACGCCCTTGGCGGCGAGCGCCTTGCCCACCTTCTGCGAGACCAGCGGCGAGATCGTCGACATGTCGATGAACAGCTGGCCGCGCCGCGCCCCCTCGATGATGCCGTCCTTGCCGAGAGCGACCAGCTCGACGTCGGGCGAGTTCGGCAGCATCGTGATCAGGACTTCGGCCTGGGCTGCCACGTCCCTGGCCGTGGAGGCCGCCTTGGCCCCCGCCCCCACCAGCTCCTGGACCGACCCCTGGCTCCGGCTGTGGACAATCAGTGGATAGCCGGCCTTGAGCAAATTCTTGGCCATGGGACGACCCATGATTCCAAGCCCAATGAATCCAACGACTTGCGCCATGGTGGCCTCGTGGGGACCGGAGTGGAAGGAGCGAAACGGCCCGGACAGTGGAGTAACACATGCCTGCGCGGTGAGTCAAGCCATTCCCCAGCCCCTTGACAGCCGCCTCCGCTCCTGCGAGGCTCTCCGCCGTGAGCCAGACACGCTCGGCTGCAGCCTGGATGTGGTGGTGGCCGCTCCCCTGAGGGGCGGTCCCGCCAGCCAGCGCACGCACGAGTGACCTGAGAGCGAGATCGGAGCCGCCCCCCGCGGGCGGCTCTTCTTCCGAGATCGCCCCGCGCGGACCGGCTCCTCGACGAGAGGAGATTCGTACCATGACCAGCGACCGCTACGTGACGCTTCGGGGCATCGCCGTCCACCGGACGATCGAGGCCATCCCGGTCAAGAACGCGATCGAGCCCGTCATCGAGGCGCTCGACTCGCACCGGGGCATTCTGCTCGCCTCCAGCTATGAATATCCGGGCCGCTACACCCGCTGGGACATGGGCTTCGTCGATCCGCCGCTCGTGCTGGTGGCACGCGCCCGCGGCCTCCGCGTCGAGGCGCTGAACGTCCGCGGCGCGGTGCTGCTTCCCCCCATCGCCGACGCGCTCGGGAGCGTCGACGCGGTGGAGGCGCTCGAGCGGCGCGACGGCATCCTCGCGGTGACGGTGCGGGCGCCCGCGGCCGGCTTCACCGAGGAGGAGCGGAGCCGCCAGCCGTCGGTGTTCTCGGTGCTCCGGGCCCTGGTCGATCTCTTCCGTCACGCGGACGAGCCGCATCTCGGTCTCTACGGCGCCTTCGGCTACGACCTGGCCTTCCAGTTCGAGCCGATCCGGCCCCGCCTCCCGCGCCCGACCGATCAGCGGGATCTGGTCCTCTACCTCCCCGACGAGCTGATCATCGTCGATCATCGCCGCGAAGTCGCCCAGCGCCGCCGCTACGAGTTCGAGGCAGGCGGACGCTCGACCGTCGGCCTGCCACGCGTCGGGGATGCGCGCCCGTACGTGGGCGCCGCCGATGTCCCGCGCCGCGCAGACCACGAACCGGGCGCGTACGCGGCGGTCGTCCGCGTCGCGCGCGAGGCGTTCAAGCGCGGCGATCTGTTCGAGGTGGTTCCCGGTCAGACCTTCTTCGAGCCCTGCCCGTCGCCGCCGTCGGAGCTGTTCCTGCGCCTCCGGGAGCGCAATCCCGCCCCCTACGGCTTCCTGATGAACCTGGGCGAGAGCGAGTACCTGGTGGGCGCCTCCCCGGAGATGTACGTGCGCGTCGATGACGATCGCGTGGAGACGTGTCCGATCTCGGGCACGATCGCCCGCGGCCGGGACCCCATGGGCGACGCCGCCCAGATCCTCGCGCTGCTCACGTCGGCCAAGGACGAGTCGGAGCTGACCATGTGCACGGACGTGGACCGCAACGACAAGTCCCGGATCTGCGTGCCCGGTAGCGTCCGGGTGATCGGCCGCCGCCAGATCGAGATGTACGCTCGCCTGATCCACACCGTCGATCACGTCGAGGGCCGGCTGCGACCGGAGTTCGACGCCCTCGACGCCTTCCTCGCCCACGCATGGGCAGTGACCGTGACCGGGGCCCCGAAGGCGTGGGCCATGCAGTTCATCGAGGACCACGAGCGGTCGCCCCGCGCCTGGTACGGCGGCGCGGTGGGCCTGATCGGCTTCGACGGCAGCCTCAACACCGGCCTCACGCTGCGGACCATCCGGATCAAGAACGGGACCGCGGAGGTGCGCGCGGGGGCCACGCTGCTCTACGACTCGGACCCCGACGCGGAGGAGGAAGAGACCCGGCTCAAGGCCTCCGCCTTCCTCGACGCCCTCCGCCGCCCGCGCGGCGTCGAGGCGACGCCGCGAGTAGATCCGCCGCGACCGGGCGCGGGGCGCCGCGTGCTGCTGATCGACCACCAGGACTCGTTCGTCCACACGCTCGCGAACTATCTCCGCCAGACCGGCGCCGACGTGGTCACCCTGCGGGCCGGCTTCCCGACGGGGGCGCTCGACGAGCTCTCCCCCGACCTCGTGGTGCTCTCACCGGGCCCGGGGACGCCGCGCGACTTCGACGTGTCGGGCACGCTGCGGGCGCTGCTCGCGCGCGGGCTGCCGACCTTCGGGGTCTGCCTCGGCCTGCAGGGCATGGTGGAGTACTGGGGCGGCGCGCTCGGCGTGCTCGACTACCCCGTGCACGGCAAGGCGTCGCGCATCCACGTCCGCGGCGGCCGCCTATTCGAGGGCCTGCCGAAGGAGTTCACGGCGGGCCGCTACCACTCACTGTTCGCGCTCCGCGAGACGCTTCCTCCCGCGCTCGAGGTGACCGCAGAGAGCGAGGACGGAGTGGTGATGGCGATCGAGCACGCGACCCTGCCGGCGGCCGCCGTGCAGTTCCATCCGGAGTCGATCATGTCGGTCGAGGACGACGTGGGGCTGCGCCTGCTGCGCAACGTGGTCGACCAGCTGATCGCGCGGCGCTGACCCGCGCCGCGCGGGACGGCTAGCGGATGCGGGGGTGATCTTCCCGCACCCTCCGCCGCACCCAGTCCGGATCGAACTCGCTGATGCGCCACGGCTGGTCCGACTGGCGGCTCATCCGGAAGCGCACCGGCCCCTCGGCGGGATCCTGGTAGGTCACCCAGGCATCGCCGCCCTGCCGCGAGATCTGAAAGGCGCGGAAGACCGCCACCACGCCGACCGGCAGCGCGACCGTCGCCGCCTGGATGCCCGCCCGCTCCACGCTCCGCCGGATCTCCGCGCGCACCCGTGTGATCATCTGGGGCCGCACGCGCCGCTTGACCAGGCTCGCGACGAGCTGCCGGCCGTTGGCCTCCGCCTCCGTGGTGGGCGTGGGCTGCCGGCTCAGGTAGTCGGCCACGATCACGTCGGCCGCGGTGTCGGCGATGCGCTCGACGTCGAAGTAGCGCTCGGCCGCGGCCACGTCGTGTCGCTGCATGGCGGCGCCCAGCCGATAGAGGGCGTAGCGGGGGGTGGTCGTCGCGTAGAAGCCGACCAGCGCGGTGAGCACGAGCAAACCCGTCGGCACCGCCCACACCCACGCGCGTCTCGCCATCTCCGTCACGCTACCGCACCCGGCGCCGCGCGCGCAACTTTCGGAGGGGTTGACAGCCTGGTCGATCCTGATGTATTAATATTCTCTAGTATGAATATATATTCTTACGGAGGCGAAGGGGGGCGGCGGCGCCAGGCCATCCTGGCCCTGGTGGACGAGGGTGGGGTCCGCTCCCAGGAGGACCTGCAGCGGCGGCTCCGGCGCCGGGGTATCGAGGTCGCCCAGCCGACCCTGTCCCGCGATCTGAAGGCCCTCGGGCTCGCCAAGACCCCGACCGGCTACGTGAGCGCCCCCGCCGCCGCCCTCCCCGCGGAGGCCCGCGAGGGCGCGCTCGCCCGCGCGGTGGGCGAGTTCGTGCTCTCGGTGCACGCGGCCGCCTCGCTGGTGGTGATCCGCACGCCGCCCGCGGGCGCCCATCCCCTGGCCCGCGCGCTCGACGAGGCCGGCCTGCCCGACGTGGTCGGCACCATCGCGGGCGACGACACCGTGTTCGTGGCCACCCCCGGACCCGCGGCCGCCCTGCGCCTCGAGCGGCGGCTGCGCGTCCCCCTGGCCCCTGCCCGCGCCGGAAGCGGGCGCGGGCGCGCCTGATCCGGTCCGCGCCCGATCCCGGCCCATTCGCCCCATCCGGAGGAGAGAGAGCCCATGTTCCACGAGCAGCGACACGGCGACGTCCTGGTCACCACCGACCCGGCCCGTCTCGACCTCGAGACGGTGCATGGCTTCCTGACCCGGTCCTACTGGGCCGAAGGCATCCCGCGCGAGACCGTGGAGCGGTCCATTCGCTACTCGATCTGCTTCGGGGCCTTCGACGGAGACCGCCAGGTGGGCTTCGCCCGCGTCATCACCGACCGGGCCACCTTCGCCTACGTCGCCGACGTCTTTGTGCTGCCGAGCCATCGCGGCCGCAGCATCGGCAAGCGGCTCATGGCCTGCGTCACGAGTCATCCCGAGCTCCAGAACCTGCGCCTCTGGACCTTGTTCACGCGGGACGCCCACGGGCTCTACCGCCAGCACGGATTCCGCGAGGCGCGCTATCCCGATCGCCTCATGGAGCGGAGGCAGCCGCAGCCCTACGGCGTGAGCGCGGGCGCCTCCGGCGCCGCAGAAAGGACCACGACATGAGCACCGACGTCTCCGCAGTGATGAAGATCACGGACCGGCCCCCGGTCGTCATGGTGGGGGGCCACGGCTCCTGGCTCCAGGACGAAGAGGGCAAGACTTACCTCGACTTCGTGCAGGGCTGGGCGGTCAACTGCCTCGGCCACTCCCCCTCCGTCATCACCGAGGCGATCGCCTTCCAGGCCGGACGGCTGATCAACTGCAGTCCCGCGTACTACAACGCGGAGATGGCGCGGCTGGCCCGCCTGCTCGCCGATCGCGCCGGGCTCGCGCAGGTGTTCTTCTGCAACAGCGGCGCGGAGGCCAACGAGGGCGCGATCAAGCTGGCGCGGAAATGGGGCGCACGCTACCGCGACGGCGCCCACGAGATCATCTCGATGGACCACGGCTTCCACGGCCGCACCCTCGCCACCATGGCGGCCTCCGGCAAGGCGGCGTGGGAGACACTCTTCGAGCCCAAGGTCAAGGGTTTCACCAAGGTGCCGCTCGGCGACCTGGAGGCTGTGAAGCGGGCGATCACGCCGCGCACGGTCGCGGTCATGCTCGAGCCCATCCAGGGCGAGGCCGGCGTCTACCCGGCCGGCGACGACTTCCTGCGCGGGCTCCGCACGGTCACGCAGGACGCCGGCCTGCTGCTCATACTCGACGAGATCCAGACCGGCATCGGCCGGACGGGACGGCTCTTTGCCTTCGAGCACGCGGGCGTCGAGCCCGACATCCTGACCCTCGGCAAGGGGCTGGGCGGCGGCGTGCCGCTGGCGGCCCTGCTCGCCGCCGAGCACGCGTGCTGCTTCGAGTACGGCGACCAGGGCGGCACGTTCAACGGCTCGCCCCTCATGACCGCCATCGGCAACGCGGTAGCGGAGACCGTTGGCCGCCCCGCGTTCCTGGCCGACGTGACGGCGAAGGGCGAGTATCTGATGGACCGGCTGCGGCGGCTCTCCGCCAGCCTCGGCCACGGTGAGGTGCGCGGGCGCGGGCTGCTGGTCGCGCTCGAGCTCCGGGGCCAGGACTCGGCCAAGGTCGCGCGCAGCGCCATGGACCACGGCCTCCTGATCAACGCCCCGCGCCCGGACACGCTCCGCTTCATGCCCGCGCTCACCGTGACGCGCGAGGAGATCGACCAGATGATGGTCGTGCTCGAGGTGAGCCTGGAGCGCGCGGGCTAGGCGGCGGCGCGAGCGCCCGCGGCGACGAAGAACCCCGCGTCGTCGTAGGTGTTCTGCGTCACCCGCCCATGAACTGCCCGAGGAGCGTGATGCGCTCACCGCCGATCAGAGGCGTGTCGAGATCGTAGGTGACGCCGAGGACGGCGTCGTTCACCAGGACCTCGATGTGGGAGCCCAGCTCGGAGTGGTCGGGGCTCCAGAGGGCGGAATCGAGCTCGGGGAAGCGCGCGGTGAAGCGGCGAAGGATCGTGCGAGGCGTGTCGCCGCGACGGATCTCTTCGTCGAAGAGCCGGCTACCGGTCCCGTCGCCCCCGACGTGCTTCGTGACCCACGTGGTGATCTCTATATCCGCTCGGCTCGCCTTCGGCTGCACCTCGCCAGATTTCATATCCGCTCGGCTCGCCTTCGGCTGCACCTCGCCAGATTTCATATCCGCTCGGCTCGCCTTCGGCTGCACCTCGCCAGGCAACCGCCCGTCCTCCACCCTCTACTTCTTCCCGTACAGGTCCTTGGCGAGCCAGTCGAGGTCGAGGGCGCGCAGGAGCTCCTTCTTGGGCTTGCCGGTCTTGCGGTCATAGCTGACCGTCTCGTACCAGACCTCGAGCATGCGGTCCCACTGCTTCCGGACGTCGTGCTCCTTGGCGGGGCCGTCGACGGGCTGCGAGCCGTAGCGGGCCGACGGGTACTCAACCTCGGTGCCGATGCCGCAGCGCAGGTTGAAGGCGCGCAGGATCGCGGCGGTACGGTTGCCGAAGCGCACCGCGTCCTTCAGACGATAGTCCCAGCCCGTCGCGGCCGATAGCGCGCTGGCCAAGTTCGCCATGCGGGTGCGGAAGGTGAACGAGCAGCCCCCCAGGGAGTCCTCGAAGTGGCGCCGGCCGCGGATCATGCCGACCAGCTTGGCCACCTGCTCGCCGTCGAAGGGATTGATGCGGCCGGGGGCGCCCACCTCGGTCTGGAATGTGGGATTGGCGCTCTCCATCGTCCCGTTGGACGACGTGCACGTGTCGAGCATCTCCTCCCACCGCCCCCGGTGATCGTGGCCGCGCGGCGAGGCGCCCTTCATGGTGTAGACCGCGCACTCGGCCGCCTTGCCGCCGATCTTCTCGGAGGCGCGCTTGACGCCCTCGGCCAGGATGTCGCCGAAGCCCTGCCGGTGGCTGATCATCTGAAGCAGCCGGTTGGCGCCCTCCACGTCGCCCCACGTGAGGCGGAAGCCCACCTGCTTCTCGGTGAGGTAGCCCTTCTCCATGCACTCCATCACCCAGCCGCAGACCCAGCCGAACTCGTTCACGTCAACGCAGGCGCGATCGATGCGCGTGTTCAGCCAGGAGACCGGGACCTTGTCGGTGAGGCCGATCGTCCAGCCCGCGCCCGACCAGCCCTCGTACTCCGGCTCGTCGACGCGCTCCCCCGCGTGCGGACCGGTCGGGATCACCTGGATGTGGCAGTGGCGCATGCCGCAGGCGTTGCACTGATGCCCGCGGTGATCGAAGCCCTGGCGGAGCTTCGTGCCTTCCCACTCCTTCATGTCCACGTCGCCGGTGAGATTGGTCGTGTAGTTCTTGATCGGTAGCGCCCCGAGCCTCGACAGGTTCACCACGCCCGGGAGCGTGCCCAGGTTGTACAGCGTGGACGTCGAGGGGTCGGTCTTCAGATCGTGCGCGATGTCGTCGGCAACCTGGATGAGCCCGCGGGTGTCGTGGGCGGCCAGCGCCTTGGTCCCGCGCACGATGCACACCGCCTTGAGCTTCTTCTTGCCCATCACCGCGCCGCAGCCGTTCTTCGAGGCCACGTGGCCGTAGTCGCCGTGGATGGCGGCGAAGCGCACCAGGTTCTCGCCCGCGGGCCCGATGGAGTACACCGAGAGCCGGTGGCCGGAGAGACCATGCTCGGCCTCGAGTGCCTGCTGCGTCTCCCAGGTGTCCTTCCCGGCCAGGTGAGACGCGTCGCGAACCTCGACCACGTCGTCGTTGATGTAGAGATAGGAGAGCTTCTTGGCCTGCCCCTGCATCACGATGGCGTCGTAGCCCGAGTACTTCAGCGCCGCACCGAAGAAGCCGTTGGCCTGCGTCGACGTCGCGCCGCCGGTGAGGGCGCCGCGCGTGATCACGGTGAGGCCGCCCGTCCCCCAGACCGGCAGACCGGCCAGCGGGCCGGTGGCCATGATCAGGCGGTTGTCGGGATGGTCCCACTGCACCTTCGGGCCGACCTCGTCGTAGAGGATCTTGGCGCCGAGGCCGACGCCTCCGACGTACTCACGCCGATCCTTCTCGCTCCAGGCCTCGGTCCAGGTCTTGCCGGTGGAGAGGTTCACGCGGAGGAGCTTGCCGGCATAAGCGTAGATCGGCGGCGCCGCGGGCTTGGCGGCGGCGCGGGTCGTGGTCGCGGTCGGGCTCATAGGGCCACCGTTTGGGGGAGCTGGGGTGATTGAGACGGCCGGCCCAGGATGGTCTCGGGCAGCAGCCGCGAGGTCGTGCGGAGCGCGATGAACGCGGGCTTGATGTCGAACGGGTTCGCCTTCAGGTGCGCCTTCCAGGCCGAGAGATCCACGCCGGACGAGACGAGACCCTTCAGCATGCCCACGTCGTTGGTGGTCCACACCGCCTCGGCGGGCCCGCAGATGACGGCACCGGTGAGGCGCCCGCCGTGGAAGAGCAGCTTGCGATACTCCGAGCGGCCGACGCGCAGCGCGGTGTAGACCTCGGCCTTGGGATCCTCCCACTGGCCGAACGAGGCCACGTCGAGATGCGCGACCTCGACGATGTTCATGAGCAGGCTTCCGCGATAGGTCACCTCGCGGCCCGCCATGTTGGCCCCGACCACGCGCCCATGTTCCTGGGCCGTCGGCTCGATGGCGTGCAGCTCGGCGACGCCGGTGATCAGGTTGCGCCCGCGGGCCACGTCGCCCGCCGCGTAGACCGTCTTCACGCTCGAGCGCAGGTGGTCGTCCACGATGATGCCACCGGGAGCCTCGGGGGCCATCTCGATGCCCGAGCCCTGCAGCCACTCGAGGTTGGTGCGGATGCCGGTGGCCATGATCACCAGGTCGGCGGTGAGCGGGTCGCCCTTCTTGAACGAGAGCTTCCGCTTGCCGCCTACCTGCTCGATCTTGGTCACGGTGGCCCCGGTGCGCACCGCGACGCCGTGATCCTCGAGCCACGCCTGCACGATGCCGGCGCACTTGTCGTCGACCATCCGCGGCAGGATGCGGGGTGCCACTTCCACGATCGTCAGCTTGGCCCCCCGGGCCAGGATCGCGTTGAGGATCGTGAACGCGATGAAGCCGGCGCCGACCATCACCACCCGGCAGCCCGGCGCCATGCCGGCGATCACGTCCTTGGCCTCGTCGAGGGTCCAGAAGCAGTGCACCCCAGGCCCGTCCGCGCCCGGGATCGGCGCCTTGGCCGCCCGCGAGCCAGTGGCGATCAGGCAGTCGTCGAACTCGACCTTCGCGTCGTCGTCCAGGGTGAGGGTCCGGGCGGCCGAATCGAGGGCCTTGGCCTTCCGCCCGACCAGGGCCTTGACCTTCCACGCGGTCAGGGCGGCCGGCGGCGCCGTGTACACGTGACTCTCGGAGATGGTGCCCCAGAGGTAGTAGGGCAGGACCATCCGGGAGTACGGTCGCTCGGCCGAGACCAGGGTGATCTCGGACGGCCCGGCTCCGACCAGCCGCTCTTCTTCTCTGATGGTCCGGATCGCGTTCATGCCCGCGGTGCCGCCGCCGATGATCAGATGACGGGCCGGCATCAGCGGGCCTCCACCGCGAGCACCCGCGCGGTGCGCTCGGCCGCGAAGTCGCCGATCCAGTCGGCGTTCTCCGTGTCCTCGAACGTGATGGCCTCGGTCGGGCACGCGGATGCGCAGGCCGGCGCCCCGGCGCACAGGTTGCACTTGTAGGCCTTCTGGGTGTCGCCGTCGTAGAACATCGTCCCGTACGGGCACGCGATCGTACAGAGCTTGCAGCCCACGCACGTGTCGTCGACGACGTCCTTGGCTCCCGCCGCGTTGATCTGGATCGCTCCCACCGGGCACGACGTCATGCACCAGCCCTCCGCGCACTGGGTGCAGGTGTACGGCGCGTAGGAGGTGTAGCCCTCGAAGGGGGAGACCCGTATCACCGACTTGGAAGGCTGGAAGAGACCGGTCTGCATGTAGGAGCACGCCAGCTCGCACCGGAGGCAGCCGGTGCACTTCTCGGGGTGGAGCGCGAGGACTTTCATCGGATCGTCAGCGACGCTTCCCTTTCCGCCCCGCCGTCGACCGGCTACGCTCGAGGCGACTGATGAAGTTGTCGAGCGGGATCGCGGGCATCGTCATCATCTGCACCGATCCCCGCGCACCCATCTCGATCGAGATCGACGAGACCGTCTCGTTGTCGGGCGCTTCCAGGATGGTCACGAAGTCGTAGGGGCCGAGCACCGCGTACTGAGCGAGCACCTTGGCGCCGCGCCGCGACAGCTCCCGGTTGACCTTGCGGATCCAGCCCGGTCGGGCGTGCAGCACCTTCCGGCCGGATTCGCTCAGCGAGCTCAGCATCACGTAGTGGGCCACGGCACGCCTCCTCGGACCTGCGAACGTCGCGCGTAGTATAGCAAAAGGCTCAGTCGCCCTCTCCGACGATGCCGAACTCGACGCGGCCCCCACCAGCCGTACCTGAAGCGGCGGCCGATGCGTCCGCCGGCGGGCCCGGAGCGACCGGCGCGCTCGGTGGCGCGGCGCCGGGTGTCGGAGCCGCGCTCACGTTGGGAGCCGCCTCCGACGGAGCCGAGGCGACCGCGGGCGTCGACGCGCCGGCCGGAACGCTCCGCAGGCGAGCCTCGGGGATTCCCTCCACCTTGGCCAGCCGCTCGCGGGTCACGTCCAGGCGGCGACGGCGCAGATCGTCGAGCGGCCCGATCGGCTCGGGTTCGCGCTTGCGCAACAGGGCGATCTGCTGATCCACGGTGGCCGGCACCGGCACGTCCTTGAGGTTCACCTGGTAGTAGCGCCGCAGGGCGCGAGCGCGGTCCGAGATCCCCTGCTGCTTCTGGAAGTACTCGAGCTTGGCCACGACCTCACGTGCCTTGAGCTCCTCCACGTCCTCGGGCGAGGTCACCGAGCTCAGGGTGAGGCTCACATACGGCGCGCGTCGCAGGAAGTCGCCCACCCGCACCGTCTGGCGCTCCATGTCGGGAGTGAGGGTGGCGACACCGGGAGGGAAGACGATCGGATCGACCTTCAGCTCCTCGATCTTGTCGTCCTTGCTCGTGAAGAGCCCTCCGATGGCCCGGAAAGGCGCTTTCAACACGTTCACGAGCACGTTCTTCACCGCGGTCCAGATCGCATCGCTGAAGTCGAACTTCTGGTCGGTCAGGGTGCCCGTGATCGGCACGTTGACGTGGATGTTGCCGTCCCCGTCCTTGATGAGAGCCACGATGAGGCCCAGCGGCAGACCCAGGCGATTCTTGACCTCGTCGTTGGGACGGGACTTCGCCACCCGCAGATCGCCGATCAGGATGTCGTTCTTCGCGTCGAGCTTGTCCCCGTCGATCTTGGTGTCGAGCTTGGCGGTCAGCTCTCCCCGCCGGATGATCCAGGCGATCGCGCCGTCCACGTACGGGTTGGCGCTCGGCAGCGCGAACTTGTTGAGCTCGGTCGCCATGTTCACGTAGGTCGGCGCCCCGATGCCCGACAGCTCGCCCCGGACGTCCAGCGTGGAGTCGCCGCCGATCACCGCCGTCATCAGCACGCTCGCCCGCTGGCTTGGCTTGTTGGAAAGGTTCTTCACGGAGAGGTTGAGCTTCGAGATGTCGTTGGAGAACGCAGGCTGCGTCGTGTGGTCCAGGAAGCGGATGTAACCGTCCTCGATGA
>Ga0335085_10002892_pt1 | contig 30962 bp, 31 predicted proteins | sample Lox_Sample_45_FD_206712 | JGI IMG/M metagenome (GOLD analysis project Ga0335085, IMG submission 206712) | Soil microbial communities from Loxahatchee National Wildlife Refuge, Florida, United States - Lox_Sample_4.5 | ecosystem: Environmental > Terrestrial > Soil > Wetlands | place: USA... | reverse complement strand
ACTCATCGACGAGGAACGATCCGAAGTATTTTCCTTGGCGCGAATTACCAAGGGAATCAAGGGAACTTCAGCACACTTGATAGACCGGCGGCTTGGACGACCTGGCCGGGTCTGGCAGGAGGAATCGTTTGATCGTGTGCTGCGCGTTTCCGAGAAGCTCGATAAGAAAATCGCCTACATTTTGGATGACCCTGTCAGGAAGGGATTGGTGTCATCGCCGGAGGAATCTCACTGGTTGTGGGTAGCAGCGACATCGGAGCTGAGCGTAGCTCGGCTGGGCAGGTGAGGACACCTGCCCCTACGCGGGCGCAGGTGACTATCGGCGTTATTTCCGATACCCATGGACTGCTTCGTCCTGAAGCTCTTGCCGCCCTGCATGGTTCCGACTACATCGTTCATGCCGGCGATATCGGCGATCCTCTCATCTTGAAAAAGCTGGCCGAGATTGCTCCTGTAACCGCCATTCGGGGCAATGTGGATCGCGAAGCCTGGGCGCGGAAGATCCCTACAACCAATGTGCTTGAGGTTGCCGGTGTTTCCATCTACGTGCTGCACAACCTGAACGAATTGGATTTGAAACCCGAGGCTGGCGGATTCCGGGTTGTGGTGTTCGGACACAGCCATGTGGCCAAGCAGGAAGAGAAGAACGGTGTGCTCTACTTCAATCCGGGCTGCGCTGGGCCCAGGCGATTTCGGCTGCCGGTGACCGTGGGGCGGCTGCATGTGAAGCACGGCAAGGCTTCCGTGGAGATTGTCGAGATTGTGGCGGGGGCTGAGTAGCCGAGCTCTGCTCGGCCGGGCGGACGAGGCGTCCCCCCTTCGTGTGATTGACGATGCGGCCCCTACGCGGGAGCTGGCGTTGGCGGACCTGGCGGAGCCGGGGGTGCGGCTGCGTGGCCGCCTCCGGTGTTCACGAGGTCTTTCAACTCTTTGCTGGGCTTGAAGAACGGAATCTTCTTGGCGGGAACTTCCACCCGTTCGCCGGTCTTTGGGTTGCGGCCGACGCGGGGTTTGCGCTGGCGGGTGCGGAAACTGCCAAAGCCGCGGATCTCGATCTTATCGCCCACGCGGAGCGAGCGCACGATACTGTCAAAGATGGTCTCCACAATCACTTCGCTGTCCTTGCGCGTCAATTCCGCCAGTTTGGAGACTTCGTCGATCAGATCAGCTTTTGTCATACGCTCCTCAATCCGTCTGGATTATACGGGATGGCGACATTGTTAGGGGTCGCAATCCTGTATAAACTTCTCAAATTTCAGGGGTTTTATGCAAGAGGCTTTTCCGGTGGCAGTTGGCGTCGAAGGGTGGAGCCAGGACTTCAGTCCAGCAAACAGCTGGTGCCGTGCCCCCTGGTTCCCCGCTTCTCCACCCAAAAATCCTTAGGCCTTCCCGTCCCACGGCGGTTAGGCTCTATTTCCACAAATAGTAGAACCCGGTGTGCTGGTCTAACAGCTGTTCCCGGGTGGGCAGCCACTGGGAGACGTCCCCGAACAGCAGATCGAGCACGGTCTTGCGGTCCTTCTCTGGGTGCACCAGGACGGGCTTGCCGGTAATGCCGACCGCCTTAGCGGTATCGTCCACCGCAGCTTCGAAGTCGGCGATCTGGTCGATCATGTGCATGGATAGAGCCTGCTCCCCGGTCCATACCCGCCCGTCGGCCACGGCCTTGACGTCGTCCACCTTGGCGTGGCGGCCGTCGGCTACGGCTTTGACGAACTGGCCGTACATGTTGTCGATCAACGATTGCAGGTAGGCGCGTTCCTTGGGGGTCATATCGCGTGTGGGATCGCCCGTGCTCTTGTATTCACCGACGGTCAGCACTTCCGGCTTCAGCTTGGCCCAGCGCAGCAGGTCGCCATAGTTGACCCACTCGGAGATCACGCCGATCGATCCCACTACGCTGCCGTTGTCGGCGTAGATCTTGTTGGTGGCGGAAGAAACGTAATAAGCGCCGCTGGCGCCCACGGTTTCAATGGAAGCCACGATGTGCTTCTTCTTCACGTCACGAACGCGTTTGACTTCGCGATAAATCTCTTCCGAGGCCGCCACTCCGCCCCCCGGCGAATTGACGTGGATGATGATGGCCTTGATGGAATCGTCATCACCGAACTTCTTGATCTGCTGCACCACGGTACCGGGATCGAGAATGACGCCTTCCAGTTCCACCACGCCGATCTTGTCCCCAAAACTGGCGCGGAAGGATGCGTTCTCCCCTCCGGCATGCAGGGCAAGATAGACCAGGGTAAACACGGCCAGCACGAAGAGGAAGAAGGCTCCTCCCCCGATCACGATCCACAGAAATGTGCGCGAACGTCCGTTTTCAGCCATACAGATGGCATAGTTTAGCACTTGGCGCAGTTTCCGGTTTCTGGTTTCTAGTTTCTGGAGACCGAAAAACTCGTCCTTAACTGGTCCTTGACTCGGGCTCGACCGGTTGGAGGGATCTGACCAGTCCATGCAGAAGGCGGCTCACTTCTGCTGATCGGTCAATCAACTCTGCGACCGTGTTGGGGTTCAGAAAGCCCAGGTTCCCCGCTATCACAATTTGGGTCTCCATCTCGACTAGCGAGCCTCGCGCTTGCCCGAGAAACTGCCGGAACTCTCCTTTCGACGGTCTGCCCTGCCCCTCGGCGGTGTTACTGGCAACCGAGACAGCGGAGCGTCTCAGCTGACTAGTCAGGCCGAACATCTCTTCTCGAGGAAATCCTTGGGTAGAACGATAAACCTCGGTCACCGTGACGTCCGACCATTCCGAGGGGGGTAGACGAGAAACCGGAAACCAGAAACAGGAAACTGGCTTCCAAATCCCCCTGTAGATCCGTAGAACAAGAGACTTGTCTGAGACGTTCGAACATTACCAGTCCGCAATCCCGGAAACTAGAAACCATAGACTGCAAACCGTTTTCCCCCCTTGACGGGGGCGCGGGAGCTTCGTAACATTGCGCCCCTACTGGCTTTGCCCCAGGCGCCCCAAGGGAAGGCTCATGAATCGTGGCTGGAAGTCGGCTCGGTTGCTGGTGGTGCTGGGTGCGGTTTTTCTGTTCGCGACCTGCTCACGCCAGAAAGCAGGGCCGGAGCCATCCCAGCAAAGTTCGTCTCGCCCGAACTCCCCCAGCGCGCTCAACCTGACACCTGACCTGAGCACAAGACCAGGGAACACGTTTCAGGCCACCTTCACCGACAAGGTGGTGAAAATGGAGCAGGCTACGTTTATCAAGTCCATCCGCAGCATCAGCAGCGACAACACAACTTTTGTTTTCGATCCCTCGGACGACGCGGCTGCGAAGCTGCATGAGGGCAGCATTCTGTTTGTGCCCGGGGTTGCGATGCGGAAGGTCGATGTCGCCACCCGGCAGGAAAATAATTGGGTGGTGGTCACCGAAGACGCGCCGCTGCTGGAGGCCCTGAAGGACGCCAACATCAAGTGGAGCGCGCCAGTGAACTTCGCTGCCGCCGCGCGCGCCGAACTGGCTCCAGAAACGCCACCAACCGGCCTCGACCGGGTGCTGGGAGGGCTTCATGGCACGGTGTACGCCGACGGCGGCGGGCTCAGTCTCTCCGGCGAGGACGACGGCTGGGCTTACACAGTCAAAGCCTCGCCGCTGCCGGACAAGCTCAACCTGGATCTAGACGTCTCGCGTAAATACAACGGCCTGGTGGTCAAAGTGACTGGCTCGGGTTATGTGCAGAATTTCGAGACGGCTGCCACCATCATGATCCAGGACAGCCAGCTCAAATATTTCGACTATCAGAACAAGAACCTGAACGGCCAGGTGAACTTTGGCTGGGAAGCGGCCAAGGACGAAGCCGGGGTGGAAGCAAACGAGCAGAGAATCAAGCTGCCTTCTTCCTTCAGCATTCCTCTGCCCATCGGAGGGCTTCCGTTTTCGCTGGAGGTGAGCGAGGCGCTGCTGCTTCATCCCGCCTTCACTGGGGGCAAAGAAGTCGCCCGCGGACGGTTCAATGTGGCGTACAACGGGGTGCAGGGGTTCAGCATAAATCAGGGAAATGTGAATCAGGAGGGCCAGGGCAACGCGGAAGGTTCTATCGTGGACAATTTCTCGCTTTCGCCCATCGCGCCGGTCGGGTTCGTGGCCGCCGTCGCCATGCCGCGGATCGAATTGAAGCTGGGCACGGATACGGTCTTTCAGGTGGTGAAGAAATTCGCGCCGCCCGGTCTGGCCGACGCCGCCTTGAATCTATTGAAGAAGACTCCCTTTGGCAGCAAGATCCAGCAGGCCGTCTCAGACAAGCTGAAGACCACCGGCGCGGCCTATGCCCAGGTCATCATTACGACTTCGACGATTGCCGCGGGAGCGGGCTCGCTCATACCCTGCCAGAAGGCGCGGCTGATCACTACCATCCAGGTGGGCGCCAATGCCACCATCCTGGGTAAGGACAAAGGCAAAGTTTCGAAGGACATTTTTCATCAGGAAAAAACCATCGTGATACCGCCCACGAAATCCTGCGATGTGTAGTGCGCGGCGAGACCTTAAGGGAGGCAAATCGAAATGGCTGCATTCTGCGTAAGTTGTGGAAACCCGCTGGCCGTTGGGGCGAAATTCTGTACCAAGTGCGGCGCTACTCAGCCCGCCACGCCGGCTGCGCCGGTGGGAACGGGGATGCCTCCAGCGCCGGCTGCACCCCCTTCCAAGGGCAGCAGCACGGCGATGAAAATCCTTATCGGCGTTCTGGCCTTTTTCGTGTTTCTAATCCTGGCGGTGGCGGGTAGCTGTGCCTATATTGCCTACCGGGTCAAGCAGAAGACCCACGAGTTCTCACAATCGATGCACACCAACGCCAAGCCCTACACGGGCAAGCGGCAGCCCTGTGCCATGTTGACCACTAGCGAGGCGGCCGACGCCCTGGGCCAGCCCGTCGAGTCGGTGGAGCAGCGCGGCACCGCAGCTTGCGAGTATTCCTATGGCAATGGCCAGCATTTCGATGTCGAATACACCTGGGAGAACGGCGGCATCACTATGGGGTTAGCGCACGGCGCCATGAAGCATATTTCCGGTATGGAAACCTTTACTACCGTGGAAGGCATCGGCGATGAAACCTATCTCGCACCCGGAAACTCGGCTCTCATGATGCGCAAGGGCGACGTGATGGTGAATATCGACCTGCGGGAGTCGGGAGTGAGCGCGGACGCGGCCAAGAAGATGGCCAGCAAGATCGCCAGCCGTCTCTAGTGGTGGTGGTTCGCTGTCAAGCAACTCGCGATGATTCCTCGCCGTGGAATTGCACGACTCTAGTCGTGCCGCACCGGGAGAACGTGGTCGCACTCTAGCGCCTGAGGTTAGCTAGTTGGGCTGATTTCTCACGCCCTTGATGGGAATCCATATGCCGTTTTGCGGACAGTGCGGATCGTCGGTTGGCGCAGGCAATTTCTGCGACAAGTGCGGCGCCCGGCTGGCCCAGCCTTCCGTTCCCCCGCCTCCGGTGCCGCCCTCCGCCCAGCCTCCACTTCCTCCCGCACCCACTCCGCAGCCGGTGGCCCAACCCGCCGCGCAGGGCAGCAGCGCGCTGACGAAGTACCTTGTAGGTTGCCTGGTTTTCATCCTGCTCATCGTCCTGGCCGTCATGGGCAGTTGTGCTTACATCGGCTACCGCGCCAAGAAGAAAGCCGATGAAATTAGTTCTGCTTACAAATCGAACGACCTGAACAAGCTGGCCGGAGCCCTGGGCGTGGGATCAAAAGGCGCCTCGGGAGGGTCTCACGGTTCTTCTGAGGGCAGTGCATTCTCCAGTTCAGCACCGCTTTCTTTCCCGGCCTGGGCGCCTTCCTCCGAAGGTGAATCCGGAAGCCAGGTTCCAGTGCGGCCCGGACTCACGGTGGTGACGGCCATCGCTCAGTATGGCGGCGACTACGAATCCATCAAGCGCATTCAACAGGTATCGGCGAGCAGCGTGAGCCTTTCCTACCGCGCCGACAACGTGGCCAACCCTCTGGAAGGGCTGCAGAAGGCGACCGGTGAGCAGAAGCCGAAATCTGGCGGGTCGGTCACCGCCTCCCGCACCGTCCGTACCCAGGACTTGCAGACCGCGCACGATTACATGGAATGGTTTGGCTCCAACCAGCCCGAAGTCATGCCGGGTACAACTGCCATCAGCGTTTCGCGGGAGGTGCTGGCCGAGCTCAAGGGCAAAGGAGAAACAGAGTTCAGCTTTCGGATTGGCGGCCTGAAAGGAATGGCGGGTTCATTACTGGGTGCGCTGGGGCAACTGGCGGGCGGCGGCGCTGCAGGCGCTCCGCAGGGGGCCAAGGATCTGGCCAACATGGGCAAAGCGGAGTGCACCCTGAAGCGGGCAGGAAGCGGGTTGACGTCGTTTCCGGTACTGCTGAACGACCGCCGGACCGCGCTTCCGGCGGTGCATGCGCAGTGCAACACCGACGAAGGCCTGAACGATTTTTACTTTCTCGATGATCTCGCCAACCCGCTGGTGCTGGCCTGGAAGCTGGCCGGCAGCGACACGCTGCAGGTGGTAAAGATTTCTTATCCTCCAGCACCAGCGGCTGCTTCGGGGGCCCCTTCATCCGGCGGGCCCGCCGGTGCGGGAGTGGGTGCGGGTGCCGGAGCAGGCGGCGGGGCTGGCGGAGGTGGCGGCCAGCACATCGAGCAGGAGTTGAAGCAGACCGGGCAGGCCGAGGTTTATGGCATCTACTTTGACTTTGCCAGCGACAAGATCAAACCTGAATCCGAGCCGGTGCTGCGCGAGATCGCCGACGCGCTGAGTCACAACCCCACATGGAAGCTGCGGGTTGAAGGCCACACCGACAATATCGGCGGCGATGAATACAACATGGACCTGTCGCAGCGTCGTGCCGAGGCGGTGAAGTCGGCGCTGGTCGCTCGCTATCACATCACTGCGGACCGCCTCACCCCGAAAGGTTTTGGCGCCACCCGTCCCAAAGAACCCAACGATACACTGGCGGGACGCGCTCGCAACCGGCGGGTGGAGCTGGTGCGGGAGTGATTGGTTTCTAGTTTCCAGTCTCGAGATGGGGCGGTTGCGCACAGTCCGCCTCTTTTCCCACGTATCGTGCTTGAGCCCCATCAGAACCCATCTCATGAATGAGCATTCTGGTTCGGCCTGAGCCGCATCATTTCAGTGATGGTTTGCGAACCGATTGCATGGGAATGGCATCCATAATACGGGCGACGACGACATAGGCGGAGAGAGATGTCGATACTGCCACGAGGAACGCATGAGTGCACCAGCAAAGACCTTCAAGATTGGCGGCGATTTGGAAGTCAACCGCCTTGGATATGGAGCCATGAGGCTCACGGGCAAGGGCGTTTGGGGCGAGCCGAAGGATCGAAGTGAAGCCAGGCGGGTTCTCAAGCGGGCGGTAGAGTTAGGGGTGAACTTTATCGACACCGCGGACAGCTACGGGCCGGCGGTCAGCGAACCGATCATTGGCGAAGCGCTTGCGCCTTTTCCCAAAGGGCTGGTGGTTGCGACCAAAGCCGGCTTCACGCGTCAGGGGCCAGACAAATGGATCCAGCTGGGCCGGCCGGAATACCTGGTGCAACAGGTTGAGATGAGTTTGCGTTATCTCAAGACCGATGTGATCGATCTCTGGCAGCTACACCGGATTGACCCGAAAGTTCCCGTGGAGGAGTCGCTGGGAGCGATTGGGAAGCTGCAGAGTGAAGGCAAGATCCGGCACGTCGGGCTGAGCGAGGTGGAGCCGAAGGAGATTGACCGGGCGCGCAAAGTGATCAAAATCGTGAGCGTGCAGAATCTATACAACGTCGGCGACAGGCAGCATGAAGATGTGCTGCAGTATTGCGAGAAGCACGCACTGGCCTTCATTCCCTGGTTCCCCTTGGCTGCCGGCAAGCTGGCAAGACCGGGCGGCGAACTGGATCGAGTGGCGAAACGGCATGGATCGACAGTCGCGCAGCTTTCACTGGCGTGGCTGCTGCACCGCAGTCCGGTGATGTTGCCCATTCCGGGGACGTCGTCAGTGGCGCATCTGGAGGAGAACATGAAGGCGGCTGAGATCTCGCTGTCGGCTGACGACATGAAGGCCATCGAAGACGCGACCCGGTAGGAGCGGGCGCTCGTTCATGAGCCTGGCACCCTGTACGTTCTCAGGCCATCGCTCGCACCGGCGCCACCGAGCTCGCAATGGGCAAAGCAGCTGTGACCCTCGTTCCATTCGCGTCCGAGTGGTAGTTCCAGGCTGCCCCCGAGTTGCCGCAGCCGCTTTTTCAAGGCACGATCACCCGCAGCGCGCCACCCTCGACCCTTACCTCCACCGGGGTAGAGCAGACGTATTCGCCATCGGCATACACCTCGGATGGTTTTTCGGTCTCGATGCGCAGCCGGTCTGCCTGGAAATACCTGACCTCCGGGAAGGTCAAATGACGGCCGGCAAAGGCCGACGGAAATAGTCGCAGCAGGCGCACTTTTGCCATGGCTTCGACCAGGCAGACTTCCAGCTTCCCATCGTCGAGCCGGGCGTCCGGCGCGATTCTGATGCCGCCTCCATAGGTAGGAGTGTTGGCCATGGCCACTACCATGGCGGGTCCGGCGTACCTGGCATTCAGAGGGGCTTCTTCGAGCGAGGCCTCCACCCGTACCCCTAACGGCCGGAAGCTGGACAAGGCAGGCAGAAGGTTGAGCAGGTAGCCGCCGCGGCGGCGCAAGGCGCGGGGAAGGCGGTTGGCGCGGCGCGCAATCTCGACATCGAGCCCCACCCCGCCGATGCAACAGAAGTAGCGCCCGGCTCCAGGCTGGTGTGGCGCGGGCGCCCCGCCCGCGTCCGGAGAGACGACAGGCGCGATGACCCCTAAATCGACCAGGCGCACGTTGCCCCGGCCGGAGACGAATTGGCGCCACGCTGACAGCGCATCGTCCACGCTGCGCAGATGCAGCGCTCGGGCAAAATCATTGCCGCTGCCGTGGGGGACGACCAGTACTGGTAGCCCCAGCTTGACCAGTTGCAGGAGATGACGGTGCACCGTGCCGTCACCACCGAAGATCAGAACCGCCTCCACATCATTCGGATTTGCAGGCATCCCCAACTGCCAGACCGCATCACAGCAGCGCGCGAACGGCTGGAGATGCCTGGCTGACGAACCCAACCCAAGGATGGCGGCAGCTCGCATTTTCGCCGCCCGAGATTAACAAACATTACGCGGCGAAGTCGAAGGGACTCAGTTTGGAACCATCCCTCTCAACCCGGGTCATCGCTGAGGGACGTCAGTCCCGAAGGATCTGGCGTGCGCAGCGCCCGCGCATGCCGCGCTCCGCAAGTGCTTCACGCCAGATGCTTCGCAAACTCAGCATGACGCCTTGGATTGTGGGCCAACTTGAAAGTGAGACACCACCCTCCGTTACCAACCTCCGTTACCTTGAGTTTGAGCGACAGAGATGGCATACTTACGAAACTGGCCTACAAACTAAGCGACCCTGTTCTACGCCGCTTCCCGAGGGGAGTCTTCCATAAATGCGTTTGTCCGCTTATACAGTAGTGTGCCTATGCCTGAGTTGGGTTGTGACGTTGGCGGGTTGCGGTGGGGGCATTACATCTACCACTCCTCCTTCCAACGACACGCCTCCCACCATTACGGCGCATCCGGCCGACAAGACGGTAGCACCCGGCCAGATCGCGACCTTCTCCGCGACCGCAACCGGCACCGCCCCTTTGACCTACCAGTGGCAGAGGGACCAGGCAGCGATTTCAGGCGCGACCTCGGCCAGCTACAACACGCCTCCTGTATCGATGACCGACGACGGCGCCAAGTTCCGGGTGGTGGTCAGTAATTCCGCGGGCAGCGTCACCAGCAATCCGGCAACCTTGACCGTGAGCAGTACGCAACCCCCGCCCCCGAGCGTGGCTGACGTGGTGACCTATCACAACGATGTCGCGCGCACCGGCCAGAACCTGCGAGAGACGACCCTGACCCTTGCCAACGTAAACTCCAGCGCTTTCGGCAAACTCCGCTCGCTTTCGGTGGATGGAAAGGTTGATGCCCAGCCGCTCTATCTGTCTAACCTCGCGAATATCGCGGGGGGCACGCACAATGTCCTCTACGTCGCAACCGAACATGGCAGCGTCTATGCTTTTGACCCCGATTCCGGCACCCAATTGTGGAAGATTTCGACTCTGGGCTCAGGGGAAAGCACCAGCGACACTCGAGGATGCGACCAGATCAACCCGGAGATCGGAATCACGGCCACGCCCGTGATAGACCGCCAGGCGGGCCCACACGGTGTGATCTATGTCGTGGCCATGTCAAAATCCGGGTCCACTTACTTCCAGCGCCTGCACGCGCTCGACATCACGACCGGCGCGGAGATGTTCGGCGGACCGAAATTGATCGAGGCTTCTTTCCCGGGGACAGGAGACAACAGCAGCAATGGCCGGGTGGTCTTCGATCCGGCGCAATATAAAGACCGCGCGGCGCTGCTGCTGCTGAACGGCGTGGTGTACACCACCTGGGCGTCGCACTGTGATATCCGTCCCTACACCGGCTGGATCATGGGCTATGACCAGACCACGCTGACCCAGACCACGGTCCTGAACGTCGTTCCGAACGGCAGCGAAGGCGCCATCTGGATGGCGGACACCGGACCGGCAGCTGACAGCGCGGGAAACATCTATCTCCTCGATGCCAATGGAGACTTTGGCACCACACTCGATACCAGCGGATTTCCCAGCAACGGCAATTACGGCAATGCCTTCCTGAAGATTTCGACCTCGGGCGGATTGTCGGTGGCAGACTACTTCGAGATGCACAATCAACAGGATGAAAATGGCTCCGACGTCGACCTGGGTTCCGGCGGAGCGCTGGTGTTGCCCGATCTCACCGATGGTGGCGGCAATGTGCGGCATCTGGCTGTGGGTGCGGGTAAAGACGGTCACATCTACGTGGTCAACCGCGACGCGATGGGCAAGTTCAACGCCAGCAGCAACAATATTTACCAGGACCTCTCCGGGGTGTTGGGCGGCGGCGTATTCAGCATGCCCGCCTACTTCAACGGAACGCTCTACTACGGGGCGGTGGGAGACGCGATCAAGGCCTTCAAGATCACCAATGCGCAGTTCGGGAGTGGTCCAGCCTTCCAGTCCAGCAACACGTTCCGCTATCCCGGAACGACGCCCAGTATTTCCGCGAACGGCACCAGCAATGCCATCGTGTGGGCGGCTGAAAACAACAGTACTGCCGTACTGCACGCCTACGATGCCAGCAACTTGCACGAGCTATACAACAGCACCCAGGCGAGCGGTAGCCGAGATCAGTTCGGAACCGGCAACAAGTTCATCACTCCCACCGTCGTGAATGGCAAAGTATACGTGGGGACGACGAATAGCGTGGGCGTGTTTGGGCTGCTGCCGTAAAGCTGCCGTCCAATGTAGGCGCAAGCGTCGCGACGGAGAAGAAGCACTCGGCCACCTTTGTCATCGTGAGCGAAGTGGCGGCTTTGCTTCGCGAAGCCGCCACGTAGTCGAAGGACCCCTGCCTAAGCAAAATGCCTGCGGTTCGTCCGGCTAGCATCCCATTTCTGAAAGTGTTCAGAGAACGTAGGGGTCCTTCGACTCCACAAACCGATTCGCAAACGAATCGGTTTGCTCCGCTCAGGATGATTGGCTCGTGTCGATTGGTCTTATTCCGGCCGTACCCTGACGCGAACTTTCTTGATTTTTCTTCCCACCTGCAACACGATTGGTTGCTTGAGATCCAACTGAACGACGGAATCCGTTTTCACTTCGCCGTTCACCTTCACAGCTTTCTGCTTAAGCTTCCGCACGGCGTCACTCACCGAGTCCGCAAGGCCTACGCGCGCGAGGAGCTTATCTATCCTTACCAGCCCTTCCGCGGTTACTTCCACCGTTGCCTCGACCTCTTCGACATCCTGGGGAATTTCATCTTTCTGGAACTGCTTCGCCCAGTCCCCTGCCGCTTTTGCCGCCGAATCTGCGGAATGAAAGTCAGTCACGATCCGCCGGGCCAAATCTTTCTTCGCCTCCATCGGATGGGTTCCGCGCTTCATCTTTTCAATTTCCGGAAGCTGCACATCGGTGAGCAGTTCGAAGTATCGCCACATCATCGGGTCCGAGATCGACATCACTTTGCCGTACATTTCAAGCGGCGGCTCCTGGATGCCGATGGCGTTGCCCAGTGACTTTGACATCTTCTGCACGCCATCGAGGCCTTCGATGATGGGTGTGGTCAATACCACCTGCGATTCCTGGCCGTAGGCGCGCTGCATTTCACGTCCCACCAGCAGATTGAATTTCTGGTCGGTGCCGCCCAGTTCGACGTCGGCCTGGAGCGCGACCGAATCGTATCCCTGCGCCAGGGGATAGAGCAGTTCGTGCAGGGCGATGGGTTTTTCTTCCTGGAAGCGCTTGTGGAAGTCTTCGCGCTCGAGCATTTGCGAGACGGTGAACTTGGCGGTAAGGCGGATCCAGTCGGCGGACTTGAGCTTGTCGAACCACTCGCTGTTGAACCGGGTCTCGGTCTTGGCCTGCGAGAGAATCTTGAAGACCTGCGCCATGTAGGTCTTGGCATTGCGCATAATCTCTTCCGGACTCAGCGGCGGACGCGTGGCGGAGCGTCCAGTGGGATCGCCAATCATGCCGGTGAAGTCGCCAATCAGAAAGATGACCGTGTGGCCGAGGTCCTGAAAATGTTTGAGCTTGCGCAAGAGCACGGTGTGGCCCAGATGAAGATCGGGAGCGGTTGGGTCGAAGCCAGCTTTTACGCGCAAGGGCTTGCCGGAAGCAAGGGACTTTTCCAGCTTGGCGCGAAGCTCGGACTCCTTCACAATTTCGGCGGAGCCTTTTTTGAGGTAGGCGATTTGCTCGTCAACCGGTGGGAAGGTGGGCATAGGGTAAAGATTATAGCGGCAGCACGGCCCACGTAGGCCCGGACGCCCTCGTCCGGGGGGACGAGCGCAGCTCGTCTTGGTTCGGGTTGGGTTTGGCGGGCGCAAGGCGTCGTGTGCTGGGTGTGGACTTACGAACCCTGCCGAGCTTGCGCTCGGCTGGGCGGACGAGGGCGTCCGCCCCTACGTGTTTCGTCGTAGCAGCCTGCGCCCTGCGATCTCGAACTTTCCTTGCAGCACAACATTGATCGCTTCCGAGTACGCCACGTGCTCCTGCTCAAGAATCCGCGCCGCCAGCGTCTGCTCGTCGTCGGTGTCGAGCACCGGAACAGCCTTCTGCACGATGATGGCTCCGTGATCCAGTTCTTCATCCACGAAGTGCACGGTGCAGCCGGTCACCTTCACACCGTAGGCGAAGGCTTGTTCCTGCGCCTCCAGGCCGGGAAATGCCGGCAGCAGCGACGGATGAATATTCAGGATGCGTCGCGGAAACTGTTGCACGAACCAGGGCGAGAGCAGGCGCATGTATCCCGCGAGACAGATGAGATCGACTTTGTATTCCTGCAGCATGGCCACCATTTCGCGATCATGTTCTTCGCGCGGCTTGCCTTTGGACGGAATGACTACGGCCTCCAGCCCCATACGCTTTGCGGCCTGCAGGCCGCCGGCATCGGGTTTGTTGGAGATGACCACAGCAATGCGCGCGTCTGGAATTTTGCCCGCTGCGACGCTGCTCGCGATGGCTTCGAGGTTGGAACCGCGTCCGGAGAGAAGGATGCCTAGGTTTTTCATGGGAATCGATTAATGATTATTCATCATAGGGCATGTTTGCGCTACGCAGAGCCAGGTAGCGCCGGCAAGATGCCTGCGCTACAACCCGATTTGCCCGCGCTAATCAGGTCATATATAGTTTTGGCAGTTATGTATCAGGACTTCCAGGCTGTCGATCGCTGGACCAAAAACAAGGTGCACTGCATCTATCAGGCGCTTATTGTCGCCATAGCCACGCGCCACGCCGACGCCGTCGACATCAAGTTTCTGGTGGATGGGCGGCCGGTCTGGGTCGCCCTGCCCCATCCGGCCTGGGTCGAGTACAAGAAACGCACAGGCAAGTTGATCACGGACCAGCTGGCGGTGGAAATCGCCGGGTACTATCTGAAAACTGCGCTTGAATCCGGTGAGGGCGTAGGACGGGAAATGTATTCCTTGACCGTGGACGAGACCCTGAAGCACCTCGAAGCCCTGGTGAGCCAGCCGGAAGTCCAATCGGTCAGGTAGACCCCACCACAAGCCACGTAGGGGGCAGATGTCCTCATCTGCCCGGCGGAGCAAAACTCCGCTAGTCTCGTCGCAATGGAGCACCTGTCGAGCTGCGCTCGACTGGGCAGATGAGGACATCTGCCCCTACGTGGCTTGCGCTTACAGGCGGCAAATCAGCAACTCCCTCTCGTAAATCATTTCCGGCGGCAGGTGCGCGTGCAGCAGAATAAAAAGTTCTTCGTGCCCGATCACCTCGGATTTCCACGCGGTCCGGTCCACGAACTGTAATTTGTCAAACTTTTCTTTGGGGAAGTCTAGCCCCTTCCACTCAATGTCTTCGTAGTGCGGGGTCCAGCCGATGGGCGTTTCCTTGCCTTGAGATCGGCCATGGACGCGGTCCACTATCCATTTCAGCACCCGCATGTTGTCGCGGAAGCCGGGCCAGATGAATTTTCCGTCGGCATCTTTTCTGAACCAGTTCACGTGGAAGATGCGCGGCGTGCGGCTCAGCGAGCGCTGCATCTTGATCCAGTGGCGAAAGTAATCGCCCATGTGATAACCGCAGAAAGGAAGCATGGCCATGGGGTCGCGGCGGACTTTGCCGACTTCTCCCGCGGCGGCGGCGGTCATCTCCGATCCCATGGTGGCGCCGACATAAACCCCGGCGCTCCAGTTGAACGCCTGGTAGATCAGGGGGATGGTGGCGCCGCGGCGGCCGCCGAAAATAATCGCGCTAATAGGAACCCCGGTGGGATCTTCCCAGGCGGCGTCGATGGTGGGACACTGCGAGGCCGGAGCGGTAAAACGCGCATTGGGATGCGCCGCTTTGGCCCCGGTTTTCTTGGCGATCTCCGGCGTCCACTGATGCCCTTGCCAATCCAGCAACTCTGCGGGAGGCTCATCCGTCATGCCCTCCCACCAGACGCCGCCTTCCGGAGTGAGGGCCACATTGGTGAAGATGGTGTTGCGCGAGAGCGTGGCCATCGCGTTGGGATTGGTTTTCTGCGAGGTTCCCGGCGCCACGCCAAAGAATCCGGCCTCCGGATTGATAGCGCGCAGGCAGCCCTGGGCGTCAGGCTTGATCCAGGCTATATCGTCTCCGACCGTCCAGACTTTCCAGTCCTTAAGCCCGGTGGGCGGTACCATCATGGCGAAGTTCGTCTTGCCGCAGGAACTGGGAAACGCAGCCGCCACATAGGTCTTCTTGCCGTGAGGGTCTTCCACTCCCAGGATGAGCATGTGCTCGGCCATCCAGCCTTCGTCGCGCGCGATGTTGGAGGCGATCCGCAGCGCAAAGCATTTTTTCCCCAGCAGCGCGTTGCCGCCGTAGCCCGACCCGTACGACCAAATCTCGCGGGTTTCCGGGAAGTGGACAATATATTTTTCCAGATTGCAGGGCCAGGGGACATCTTTCTGATCGGGAGCGAGGGGCGCGCCCACGCTGTGGATGCAGGGCACAACCCGCTGCTCGTCTTTATCGATTTCCCTGAATACGTCGATCCCGATGCGAGCCATGATGCGCATGCTCACGACCACATAGGGAGAATCAGTGAGCTCTACCCCGATCTGCGACATCGGCCCACCCACCGGGCCCATGCTGAACGGGAGGACGTACATGGTGCGTCCCTGCATGGCGCCGTTGAATTTTTCCTTCAACTTGCGGCGCATGGTGTAGGGATTTTCCCAGTTGTTGGTGGGACCGGAGTTGTCCTTCGACAGGGAACAGATGAAGGTGCGGTCTTCGACCCGGGCCACATCGCTGGGATCGGAGCGGGCCAGGAAACAGCCCGGCCACAAGTCCTCATTCAGCTTAGTGAAGGCTCCGCTGGCCACCATCTCGCGGCAGAGTTTGTCATATTCCGCCTGCGAGCCATCCACCCAGTGGATGTCCCTTGGCTTGGTCAGCTCGGCAGTTTTCTCAACCCATTTAACGAGATGTATGTTGCGCGTGAGTGGACCGCGCGATCGTGCAGTTTTCATAGCCATCCTGAATAGGGAAACGGAAGCAGGCGCAAGGTTCTACGATGTGCGTTATCGTACCCTCCATTTTGCCAGAGATGTGGCCTAAATGCTTGGGGCGGGGCAATCGGCAGGCCGGCAAATATCAGCCATGACATACTGCAACATCTCTAAAAAACTGCAATCATTAGGCTTACATCCGGCCAAAATCGGGTGGCGGCCCTGGTTCCATTCCGCGAACCAAATCGAAGTATGCACTTTCGGGTCAGCTCTGCTCTTTTCCTCAGCGGCGGCGCCCTCTGCCGCATCTAATCTAAAAACCATATGTCCCAATCACGTCCTGCCATGACCGTGGGAGAACTGTTTGCCGCCTGGGGCAGCATCCTGAGCGGCCATGCTCCCATGTTAAGCATAGAAATCACCCGCGAGTGTCCGTTGAGCTGTCCGGGATGTTATGCCTACGGTGACTCCCATCTGGGTGGCGAGAAGAAGTTGACCGAGCTTTCAGACTTGCGCGGCGATGCGTTGGTGGATGGAGTGTTGGGGCTGGTGAAGAAGCACCGGCCGCTGCATGTTTCGCTCGTAGGCGGCGAGCCCATGATCCGACACCGCGAACTCAGCCGCATTCTGCCCGAACTGAGCCGGCAGAATATTTTCAGCATGGTGGTGACCAGCGGGATCATTCCCATCCCGATGGAGTGGATGGGACTGCGGCGGCGGAACCGGGTTGCGGTTTCGATCGATGGCCTGCCCGAGCACCACGATCCGCGGCGCAAGCCAGCCACCTATGAACGCATCCTGGAAAATATCCAGGGTCGCGAGGTGAACATTCATTGGACCATCACGGGACCGATGATGAAGCGCGCCGGATATCTCGAAGAATATCTGGCGTTCTGGCAGGCCCGGCCGGAGGTGAAGCGGATCTGGGTGAGCCTGTACAGTCCGCAGCAAGGCGAAGACACGCCGGAAATGCTTACCCTGGAAGAGCGGCAACGGGTGGCGGAGGAATTGCCCGGCCTGAGAGAGACTTACCCGAAACTCCTGATGAACCCGGGGATCGCGCAAGCCCTTCTGGAGCCACCCAAGAATCCGCAGGAATGTCTGTTCTCCAAAATGTCGACGAATTTCTCGGCTGACCTGACCACGCGCGTCGAGCCTTGCATTTTCGGGGGGACGCCGGATTGCAGCCAGTGCGGCTGCGTGGTGTCCAGCGGATTGCATCATGTACAGCAGCGCAAGCTGGTGGGCCCGCTGAGCATCGGACACCTGGTCCGGAGCTCGACTGCGATCGGCCGGGTGACGAATCGCCTGCGTTCCGGCTCGGTGATGCCGGCACGCTGGCACGCATTGCCTTCGCGGCAAGATGCAACGACCGATCTGGTGCAAATTGGTTCCGGCAGATCGGAGTGAGCGTGTTGGTCCGACAGTGCTGTCCGACGCCTTTGACCTTCTGATTGATGGATGCCCTCGTCCCCGGTCGAGCGCAGCTCGACAGTTCTCGCTAAGCCCGCTTCAATGCACGCACGATGACCACCAGCAGGACGGCGCCCAGAATCGCCACCAGAATGCTGGGAATTAACCCGCCGGTGGTGTAGAAGCCCAGCAGGCGCAGGGCCCAGTTGCCGAAGATGGCGCCGGCGATGCCGAGCAGGATGTCGGTGATCACGCCGTAGCCCGCGCCTTTCATGATCTTGCCCGCCGCCCAGCCCGCCACCAGTCCCACGAGAATGATGTAAATCAAACCGCCGCCAGCGAACATAGGTGCCTCCAGATGCAGCCGCGGAAGCGTATGCCGGAGAAGACAGCCTGTCAAGCCGATGGTCCGCGTTTGTCCGCGTCGGGGCGGAACCTGCCCTGAGCTGTAACGCAGGCGTCGCCGTCCCGGCGGCTGTTCGGCGGGCGTCTCGCCCGCCGCCGAGGGCAGGATGCCCTCGGGACAGCCGGCAAGATACCGGCGCTACGGTTACCGCGTTGATCCCAGCGTGGGGCCGTAGTGGTGGTGAATTCTGTGGTTAAATGCTCATAAATGTTTGCCCGGAGAATTCGCGTCGAGTATGAACAGGACGGACGGAAGGTGCCCTGTCCGCTGAAGTGGCTGGACAGTTTCTCCATGCGCAATTTCACCAACGCCAGCGTCTTCGACAACACCCTTCCCGTTGCCGATGGAGCGATGGAGATTGGGACCCACGTTCCCATCAACGAGCTGAAAGAGGCAATGGAGGATTGGTTCCGGAAGAAAAGCTATTTGCCCAAGGAATGGCAACTGATCGTGAGCGAGTCGAACCCTCACCCAGCGTGAAACGGGAACGCTAACTGCTAAGTACCGACTGCCGATTGCTGCTTTCTACTCCCCATAGTGCAGTAGCGAAAACACATCGTATTCTTTCAATTTGTCTCGCCCTTTCAGGAAGTCGAGTTCGACTACGAACCCCAATCCTGCGATTTCAGCGCCCAGGGAATGGGCCAGCCTGGCAGTGGCCTCGGCGGTGCCGCCGGTGGCCAGCAGGTCGTCCACAATCAGCACGCGCTGGCCTTTCTTGATGGCGTCGCGGTGGATCTCGAGAGTGTTGGTGCCATATTCCAGGGCGTAGTCAAACTTGGCGGTGGCTGCCGGCAGCTTGCCGGGCTTGCGCAGCGGAACGAAGCCGGCATTCAGACGATAGGCGACCGCTGGGCCGAAGATAAAGCCGCGCGCCTCCATGCCCAGCACCAGGTCGATGCCGGCCTTGAGGTAGTGTTCGGACAGGGCATCGATCAGCATGGCGAGGCCAAGCTTGTCCTTGAGCAGGGTGGTGATGTCGTAAAAGAGAATGCCCTTCTTGGGGAAGTCCGGAACTTCGCGGATCAGCTTTTTCAGGGGCTCGCAGTCAAGCCGCGACTGCTGGGGCGCGGGATTCGACATTTACCAGGCTCCTTCGATGCGAAAAGTTGTGAGGCCGGCGACCGGCCTGGCTTCGACTTCCTCGACATCATCCACCCGGGCCGCCCGCGGCCCGGCGCGCAGACGCGATCTCAGCCCAAGCAGTTGTTCGCGCGATCCCATGGCCAGGACTTCCACGCTGCCATCGGCGTTGTTGCGGACCCAGCCGGCGATCCCGAGCATGTGTGCTTCGCGCTCGACAAACCAGCGAAAGCCCACGCCCTGTACCCGTCCGCGAACCAGGAAACGGCGAGCCTGCGTTGCTTTTTCAGTCGAAGTCATTCCTAAACTTAACCACCTGTCATCTTGAGCGGACTAGCTGCTTCGCTCAGGATGACAAGCTTTACGCCCGCGACAAATACGCGCCCTCTGCCGTGTCGACGCGAATTTTTTCACCTTCGTTGATGAAGGGTGGGACCTGCACCACCAGCCCGGTCTCGGTCTTGGCCGGCTTGGTCACGCTCGAGGCTGTGGCGCTTTTCAATCCGGGTTCGGTTTCGACCACGGTGAGCTCAACTGTCTGCGGCAACTCAATTCCCACCGCCTTGCCGTCGAAGAATTCAACTTTGATCTGCAGATTCGAGATCAGGTAGTTGACCGCATCGCCCAGAATTTCGCGGCTCAGATGGGTTTGCTCGAAGTTGGTGGTGTCCATGAAGTAGTAGCTGTCGCCGTCGGCGTACAGAAACTCCATCTCGACCTCATCCACGACGATCTTTTCGATAGGATCGGGCGAACGGAAGCGGTGCTCGAACATGGCACCGGTCCGCAGATTACGCAGTTTGGCCTGAATGAAGGCGCGCAGGTTTCCGGGGGTACGATGTTCGACACTGAACACGGAATGCAGATCATTGTTGTGCTTGATGATCATGCCGGGGCGAAGCTGGGTGGCGGGGATAGCCATTGCTAGGTAAGTCTCCTTAAACTATTGCGATTGCATCGGCGGAAGGCGGCAAGACCACATTTTCCGCAGCATACGAGGATCCAACTCTTTATTTTACACGGGCTTGAACTGATTTGGGAACCGGACCCCCAGAAGTCACCTGGAAAAAAGAAGAAAGAAAGCCGGGAACGCGGACCCGGCAGCTAGAATCAAACCTACGGACAAATTGAATCTGAAAGGACTCTTATGCGCATTGGAAAGTATGAAGCTTCAGAGGCCGGCAGTGCCGCGGGTACCGCGGTGACCTTCCTGCTGATCGGGTTGGGCGCCGGTGCCCTGCTCGGCATGTTGCTGGCCCCCAAAGCAGGCAAGCAGATGAGAAGAGACCTGCGGCGGAAATTTGATAGCGCCCGCGAAGCCGTGGATGAGTGGACAGACGACGCCAGGGAGTTCGCCGAAGAAGCCATGGAACGCGGCGCCGAAATCGCCGACGAAGTCAGGGACCGGGTAGCCCCGCTGGCCAAAGCCATCCGCCGGTAACGCCGGGCGTCGGATCTCAGACCTCGAAATCGGCTTGGTTCCCGTAGCGCCGGCGTCTCGCCCTCGCCGCTGCGATGGTTCTTGGCGAAAGCCCGAGGTTCGACGCCCGACGTTTCTACTTGAAGATGGATGCGAAGAACCCCTTCACCTTCCCGATAACGCCCTTGCGCGGTGGTTCCGGCGGCGGGTCAGCCATGGTGAGCAAAGGAGCGGGCGTCGTGGGCCGTGACATGGGCAGAGTTCCAGCACCGAGGTCGGGCGCCGATGCCGGCGGCAGATCGCTGGCCCGGAATACAAATGGCGCGTCCACCTGAGCGTGAGGTGCGTTGGGCGAAGGGGCTGGCAGGTTTTCCGTGCCGGGAGGAGCGATGGTCAGCGTTACCTGGGAGGGAGACTCTGGCTGCGCCGTCATGCCGGAAGTTGAGGGAGGCGCTGGCTGGACTTCTTCTCCGGGCTGAGCCAGATGCACCGCCGGTGGCAGGTCTTTTTCGGAAACCGTGGGCGCACGCACGGCCGCCCGCATCGCTGGGATTTGCGGCGGCGGACAACCGCAATCGTCGGGAACCGTGGCTTCCATCTGGTTCAGCTTTCCGGAACGAAAGAAAACCTGCTCGTTGGGTTTTACCTGGTAGGTTCCATCGCCGATCAGTTCAGAAACGATTACCGAGGCTGTGTTCCCCGGCAAGGCCCGGACGCACGTGTCTCCCCGGGCATCGGCGCTGATGGCGTAATGCAATTCACCCGGGCCTGCGAGCAGCATGCGGAAGTCCGGCGTCACGATTGAATCGGCGGAGGCATTCAGGGTGTAATGGGCTTCGAGGGCCCCGGTGCTGATGCCCAGCATCAGGTCACGGCCATTTTGCGAGGGCGTCACGGAAAGAGTTGTCTTGGGACATACCCGCACTTCGCCACCCCGCGCCAGGCGCAGAATCGTGGTCTCCTGGCCAGCGGTTACGGCGGAGTCGCCGGAAAGGCGGCTTCCCGCTTCGATCACCGCTCCGGTAGCTCCGGGGACGACTGGCACGAAGGCTGGCTGCGTTCCCTTGGTGAGAGCGGGGACGGAGGGAGTCTCGACGTTCCGCCTGGCTTCGGCCATGGGGTGCATGCGCACCAGCAGGCGTTGCCCCTGAGCGTCGCTGCTGTAGCCCACGGGATGGACCAGGTCCACGACGACGCGAGCTACTGGCGGCGTCTGCTGAAACTGATTGATGCGCACCGCGCTTACCTGCTCGCTGCCTACTTCAATCCGTTTGCCCGGCAACCGATCCAGGGTATGGGGAAGGTCGATGACCAGCCGGGGTGGGTTGTCGAGGAATTCAATCGCGGGCTGGGGAGCCTCGCTCGAAACGATCTCCAGGGCAGGTCCTTCGGCGTCGGAAATCATCTTCACCGAACGCAGGCTGGCCGGCGGGCCCTTGGGGATCGGAAGATCATCGGGCGTCTGTGCCAGACCAAAGCCGGCGCCCAGCGTCGCCGCCAGCAGCGAGAACCACACAAATTGGCAGCCGATGCGGGGCAAAGACTTCATCTCTCGAAAACCGGGGTTATAGCTGCAACAATATCACTGCCAGCGAGTGCGGAGAAGTAACAAAGGTCGGTCGGCTGCCGGACCTCGGGCGTCAGGCCTCAGCCTTCGGCCCTCAGCCTCCGCCCTTCAAAGTGGCACCTGCGGGAGAACTTTGGCTTGGGTGGAGCAGGGCCTTGGCCCTGCAATAGGCGCGGTCAAACGAGTCAGGGCTTCAGCCCCGGAGGTACTTTGCAACCGAAGGTTCCGCTGAAGGTGTAAGTTACGTTTCTTGCCGAGGCCCGAGGTCTGACGCCCGACGCCTGCCCTACGGTTCGGCCAGGAATTCGTATTCGTCGATTACCGCGGCCACGGCCACTCTGCCGTTGCCGTCATCGACCCGCACAACCTTACCTTTGCAGCGGACGCGAATGCTTTCGGTCAGAGTGATTTCAGGCGGAAGGGTAAGAGTGAATTCAATGACCGATCCCGGGGCGATGGCCGAATCCAGATAAAAGCAGATGCCACGCGCACTTACATCGCGAGTCTGAGCGCTTCTTTCTTGCGATCCATTGTCCGAGTAGGTGACAGCCACGGGTAACCGCAAAGCAAAACGGCGCGTAGCTCGCTTCTCAGGTTCAGCCTCGGCCATGAGCTCTCCGTAAAAGCTGCATAAGCATGGCGTTTCGGGTGCAGTGTGTCAAGTGGTTTAGGCACGCTTTGTCATACCCGGAGGGCCGATTTCAGATTGCGGATTTTGGCCCGTCCCGGATGCAGCGGGTGCCCTTTGCGTCCTCTGCGACTCCTTTGCGTCCTTGGCGGTAAAGGGAGAGTTCGTCCAGCCTTTAAGATCCTAACCGCAAAGTTCGCCAAGAAAAGTCGCCAAGAAAGCAAAGCAGTGCTGGAAGCTGCCGAGATGCCGCCGCCAAATCTGATATCTGCAATCGCCAATCTGAAATCCCCTTAACTATGCTTAACGTATAATGCTGTCTGATGATCACAGTCTCCAAGGAAGACTATCTCAAGGCCATTCTCGAGGCGGAAAGCGAGGGCGAGACGGTCATCTCGGCCACGCTGGCGCACTGGCTTTCGGTTTCACCGCCAGCGGTCACCATGGCGCTGCGGCGCCTGAAAAAAGATGGCCTGGTGCGGGTGCAGAACGGCGGAGAGGTCAGCCTGACCCCTGCGGGACGCAAGATCGCGCGCAAGCTCACATTGCGCCATCACCTGATTGAACGCATGCTGACGGAAGTGTTCGGCATGGAGTGGTACAAGGTGCACGATGAAGCCGAGCGCCTGGAGCATGCCGTCTCCCCGGACTTTGAGGCTAAACTGCTTGCCAAGCTGGGGCGCGGCGGGGCCTGTCCGCACGGCAATCTCAGTGAAATGGAGAGTCCCACCAGCCGGCGGCGGCGAGGGTTGCTACTGCTGTCACAGGCAGACCAGGGCAAGCGTTACCGGGTCAGTGGCATCTACGAGCGCGACCGCCATCTCCTGGAATTCCTCGAAGCCCGCGGTATTCGGCCTGGAGCTGAAGTTGGCTTAGTCGAGCGTAATTACGACAAGACACTTTCTATCCGAACCCCGGCCGGCAACATGATTTTGGGCCGCCCCGCAGCCGACAAAATCTGGGTTTCCCGCTTGCCTGGCCGTTAAACATAAATTAACCACAGTTAACATATTTTTGTGTATACTGGTTGACTTATTGTCGTCGTCAGTGGAACCACGCATGAAAAGCTCAGACGGGCAAACCGACCTCACCACGCCCTCCAGTTCCAGCGTGGCAGGGACCGAGCCTGAACCCTCTGGCCACCGGTCTCTCGAGGGAATACACGGTACGGTCGCGGTGCCGCACCATGAAGCGGGTTTCTGGGAGCAGTGGCGGGCCTTTGTGGGCCCGGCGATTCTGGTCAGCGTCGGCTACATGGACCCCGGCAACTGGGGAACCGACCTGCAAGGCGGCGCCCAGTACAAGTACGGACTTTTGTGGGTAGTCGGCCTGGCTAGCCTCATGGCCATTTTCATGCAAGTCCTCTCCGCCCGCCTCGGCGTGGTGACGGGAAAGGATCTCGCCCAATGTTGTCGCGACTGGTATCCGAAGTGGAGCCGCTGGCCCAACTGGATGCTCAGTGAGGTGGCCATCGGCGCCTGCGACCTGGCGGAGGTGCTGGGCAGCGCAGTTGCCCTCAATTTGCTGTTCCACATTCCCTTGCTCTGGGCGGTCATCATTACCGGACTGGACGTGCTTGTGCTCCTGGCTCTACAGAGCTTCGGGATGCGCACCATCGAGGCTGTCGTCCTGCTGCTGATTGCCACCATCTTCGTGTGTTACTTCATCGAGATTTTCATTCTCCCGGAGACCCAGCCCAGTTTCCTGGAGATGGGACGGGCTCTGGTTACGCCGAGCTTTCGTCAATCGGGGATGTTGTACGTCGCCATCGGCATCATCGGCGCCACCGTGATGCCCCACAACCTGTACTTGCATTCCGCCCTGGTGCAGAGCCGCAAGCTGCAAAAGGACGAACCCTCGATTCGCCGCGCCCTGCGCTTCAACACCATTGACTCCATCGTCGCGCTTACCGTGGCCTTCTTTGTGAACGCGGCAATTCTGGTGCTGGCCGCGACGGTATTCTTTGGCAAGGAAAGCGTGACTGTGCCGGGAGGGCAGGTGGTCACCTTCGGCGCATCGAGTGACTGGATTCGGGTCGCATTCTTGACCCTGGCGCCGTTACTGGGGACGGCCGCTGCCAGCACGCTGTTTGCGGTCGCGCTGCTGGCCAGCGGCCAGAGCAGCACCATCACCGGTACGCTGGCCGGGCAAGTGGTGATGGAAGGCTTCATGCGTTGGCGGATCAAACCTTGGGTACGGCGGCTCATTACCCGCTCCCTGGCGATCCTGCCCGCGGTCTTCATCATCGGCCTGCGAGGCGACAGCAGCGTCACCGATCTGCTGACCTTGAGCCAGGTGGTGTTGGCGCTTCAACTGCCCTTCGCCATGTTCCCCTTGCTGCACTTCACCAGTTCCCGCAAGCGAATGGGAACCTGGAAGAATGGTTGGTTTCTGCTGGTTGCAGGTTGGGCCAGTGCTATTCTGATCACCTCCATGGACATCTATGGCCTGCCCGACTCGCTCAAAGCGGCCTGGCAAGTCATCGTCGGCGGATGATGGGCGGTTGCAGCGAGGCCAGCATGTACGAAACCATTCTCGTGACCTTGGATGGCACGCCCAGCGACCGCGCCATCATTGAACATGTCAAACAACTGGCAAAGCTCGCGCACAGCCGCCTGGTGTTGCTGCACGTAGCCGACGGATGGGCAGCCAGGACTTATGGCCGGGATGCAGTCAGCCCGGAAATTACCGAAGACACCGCCTATCTGGAGACAGTCCGGGCCGAGTTCGAGGCGGTTGGCATTCCCACCCAAGCAGAACTCGCCTACGGCGAGCCAGCGGACGAGATCATCAAATGGGTGAAGGAGAAAGGTTGTGACCTCGTGGCCATGAGTACTCACGGCCACCGCTTTCTTGCCGACGTATTTCTCGGCACCACCGCCAGCCGCGTACAACACAACATCAGTGCCCCGGTCCTCTTGCTCCGGGCGAAGTAAAGACGCTTTCCTTGCGCCCTCTTTGCGTTTGGGTGCTTGCGGTTCGAATTTTTTTCAATCTGCCAGGTTTCACTTTCCCCGCTGGTCGCGCTGCACACCACACCTTTACTCTCAGCCCCACCCCGCCGGACACGTCGGTGTGACGAGGGTGACGACATGCGGACAGAAAACGATTCCCAGGCGTTGGATTGTGGCAGAATTGGCCCGATCCCAAAGGGAGAAGCGGCCCATGCGATTTGCAGAGATTGCCCTACTGGTCATCGTCTGCGCCCTGGCGCTAGGAGCGTCGGCGCCGACGCAGAACCAACGCATCGTGATTGCCGCCAGCTCAGTGCTCGACGGCAAGGGCGGCGTGCTGCACAACACTCACATCGTGATCGAGGGCGCGAAGATTGTGGCCCTCGACCCGAAGGCGGGGCCGGTAGACTACGACTTGCGTGGCCTGACGGTGTTGCCGGGCTGGATCGACGCGCACGTCCACATCACGTGGAGCTTCGGCCCGGACGAAAAAAATGCAGGCCCGGCAGGGACTACCCAGGAGGCCGCGTACGCCTCAGCCTCCAATGCATGGCTGACCTTGATGGCAGGATTTACCACCATCCAAAGCGTCGGATCGCCCACCGACGTTCCCTTGCGCGATGCAATCTCGAAAGGCCTGTTGCCCGGCCCCCGCATCCTCACCGCTGTCGAGCCGCTGATGGGGCGAGGCGAGCAGACCGGGACACCGGATGAAATCCGCGCCTTCGTGCGGAAACAAAAGTCCGCGGGCGCGGACCTGATCAAGATCTACGCGTCCGGAGGCATGACCCGGGGCACGATGACCATGTCACCGGAGCAATTGAACGCCGCCTGCGATGAAGCCAGAAAACAGGGCCTGCGCACGCTGGTGCACGCTTTCAGAGATGCGGTTCGCGCCGCCACTCTGGCGGGATGCACCGAAGTAGAGCACGGCCTGGGAGCGTCGGACGACGATCTGAAGTTAATGGCCGAACGCGGAACCTACCTTGATCCGCAAGCGGGATTGCTGCTTGAAACCTATCTCCAGTACAAAGACAGCTATCTCGCGCCACCCTACTACACGGAAGAGGGTTTTGCGGCGATGAAGGACCTTATCCCGGCGCACCAGGACTTCCTCAGACGAGCGCTGCGCGTTCCGGGACTGAAAATTGTTTACGGCACAGACGCCGTGGCGGGCGCGCATGGCCACAACGCGGAAGATTTTATCCACCGCGTGCACGACGGCGGCGTAGATCCTATGGCGGCGATGGTTTCCGCCAACTCGTTGAACGCGGAAGCGCTGGGCATGGCTGATGAGATCGGCGGAATCACGCCCGGACTGCAGGCGGACATCATCGCACTCGATGGCGATCCGCTGAAAAACATTACGGCCGTCCGGCGGGTGGTATTCGTAATGAAGGGCGGCGTGATTTACAGAAACGACGCGCGGCGACAACCGCACTAGATCCCCAAGAAATTCTCCACTAACTTCTTACCCTCATCAGTCAGTACGCTCTCGGGATGGAACTGCACGCCTTCCACAGGAAACTTCCGATGCCTCAAGCCCATGATGGTGCGTGTCCCATCGCGCTCGGTGGTGTAGGCGCTTACTTCCAGATCGGCCGGTAGGTTCTTCTCTTCGACAATCAGGGAGTGGTAGCGCGTGGCTGTCATGGGAGATGCGAGCCCGCCAAAGATGGTTTTGCCATCATGCTGCACCGGGCTGGTCTTGCCATGCATCAGGTGGGGGGCGCGCACAACTTTCCCTCCAAACGCCGCGCCAATGGCCTGATGTCCCAGGCAAACCCCAAGCAACGGCACCTTACCGGCGAAATATCGAATCAGTGGGATGGTGATTCCTGCTTCCTGAGGCGTGCACGGGCCAGGCGAGAGTACGATCCGCTCTGGACGCATCGCTTCGACCTCCGCGGGCGTCACCTGGTCATTGCGCCGCACCTCGACCTCCGCCCCCAGTTCGCCCAGATACTGGACCAGGTTGTAGGTGAAAGAATCGTAATTGTCGAGGACGAAGACCATAGGCCGGACGGGCAGTCTCTAGCTTATACCAGAGTTACTCCCCTTCGCTTCAGACCTAGTCCTCAACGTTCAACGGAGATTCCGGACCTGGAGATGCCCACCATAAAAATCGCTTCAACAACGTTGGACAACCTGCCCTGTGCGATGTCGAAGGGAGTGTCCGATCCACACTTGCTGGGGCTCGCGGGAGCAAATGTGTGCAACATTGCAAGCAGCAGAGCGTGCCTAAAATCGGCCCTCCGGGTTTGACATCGTCCCCACGTCCTCCTAACCTTGTCAGTCTCTGGTTATGAAAGTTCTCGTCATTGGAAGCGGGGGGCGGGAGCATGCCCTGGTTTGGAAGCTGCGGCAATCCCCGCGGGTCTCCCAGGTCTTTTGCGCGCCGGGTAATGGCGGCATTGCCGAGGAAGCTGTATGTTTAGCGGCCGACGGGAAAAGCATTGACTCACTGGTCGCGGTGGCCGAACAGATCCGCCCGGACTTAACCGTGGTTGGCCCCGAACTCCCTCTCTCTCTGGGCGTGGTGGACGAATTTACGCGGCGCGGCTGGCGTATCTTCGGGCCGAGCAAGGCGGCGGCGCAACTGGAATCGAGCAAGAGTTTCGCCAAGGAATTTCTGCAGCGCTATCACATTCCTACGGCGCATTTTGCCATCTGCGACTCGATCGACGAGGTCATGACTGCCCTGCCGCACTTTCACGCGCCCGTGGTGGTCAAGGCGGACGGCCTGGCCGCGGGCAAGGGTGTGGTCATTTGCCGGACCAAAGAGGAAGCGGCTTCGGCGGCGGCTGAAATGTTCAGCGGCAAGACGCTGGGCGAAGCCGGACGGCGGGTGGTCCTGGAAGAATATCTGCAGGGCGAAGAGCTTTCATTCCTGGTGTTGAGCGATGGCGAGAGAGTCGCACCGCTGGTGGCGGCGCAGGACCACAAACGGATTGGCGACGGCGATACCGGTCCTAACACCGGAGGCATGGGCGCCTACTCCACCGCCAGCATTGTGGACGAACCTATGACGCATTGGCTGTTGCAGCACGTCGCCCGGCCGGTGGTGGCCGGCATGAAGGCGGAAGATGCGGAATACAAGGGCATCCTCTACTGCGGGTTGATGATGACGGCGCGCGGTCCCATGGTGCTGGAATTCAACTGCCGCTTTGGCGATCCCGAAACCCAGCCTATCCTGATGCGACTGGAAAGCGATCTGCTGGAAGCGCTCGAGGCCTCGATCGAAGGCCGGGTCAGCGACGGTGATTTTCGCTGGTCGCGGGACGCATCCGTCTGCGTGGTCCTGTCTTCCGGCGGATATCCCGGCACTTACGAGGTGGGCAAGAAGATCATGGGGCTCGAAGACGCCGGCAAAATCGAGGGTGTGAAGGTCTTCCATGCGGGCACGACCAGGCGCGACGGCTCTTTTTACACCTCCGGCGGGCGGGTGCTGGGAGTGACTTCGCGGGCGGCGGATTTAGCGACGGCGGTGGATCGCGTGTACACTGCTGCGTCGAAGATCGGATTTGAAGGAGCGCATTACCGCACGGACATTGCGGCCCGGGCGCTTAAGAAGAAATAGTTTAGCGGCGAGGACGATTCGGTGGACGCTCATTGTAGACCTTTAACAGTCTTCCGGCGCCGCGCCACTGGGCCTGAAGGATTTCATAATTCATAAAAAGGACATTCATGAGCACAAAGCCTCGGGTTTCGATTGTGATGGGGAGCGACTCCGACCTTGACATCATGCGCGAGTCGGCGAAAGCGCTGGAAGAGTTCGGGATTGAGTATGAGATCGACGTCACTTCCGCGCACCGCTCGCCTGAACGCACCGCGGAGTTTGCGCGCAAGGCGGCGGGGCGTGGAGTTCGCGTGATCATCGCCGGCGCCGGGGGAGCGGCCCACCTGGCGGGCGTAATCGCCGCCCACACGTCGCTGCCCGTCATTGGCGTGCCCATTCCGTCCACTTCACTACAAGGCATGGATTCTTTGCTGGCCACGGTGCAGATGCCAGCCGGTATTCCGGTGGCGACAGTCGCCATCGGCAAGCCCGGGGCCACCAATGCGGGCATCCTGGCGGCGCAGATTCTGGCGCTGTCCAGCGACCCGCTAGCCAAAAAGCTGGCCATCCACAAAGAAAAGCTGGCCAACAGCGTGGAAGAAAAATCGCGAAAGCTGAAGATTACAGTGGGAGCCTCGTAGATCTAGAAGTGTGTGGGTCGGACACTCCTGTCCGACGCCTTTGACTTTGGGAATCCTGTCCTGGATTCCGACCCATGTCCGTGCATTATCAAAGTCAAAATCAACGTCAACGGCGTCGGACAGGAGTGTCCGATCCACACTTATAACTTCAGGCTCTTTAAGTATTCCCTTAGTGGTCCGCCCAGGTCGGCGCGCTTCAGTGCGAACTCTACCGTGGCTTTCAGGAAGCCCAGCTTGTCGCCGGTGTCGTGGCGTTTGCCTTCGAACACATAGCCGTAGATTTTTTCTTTCTTCAGGAGTTGGCGCAGCCCATCGGTAAGCTGCAGTTCGCCTCCGGCTCCGGCTTTGATGTCTGACAGGGTTTCAAAAACCGTCGGCGTGAGAATGTAACGTCCAATAACCGCCAGGTTCGAGGGCGCTTCCTCGGGGCGCGGCTTTTCTACCAGGCTTATCACTTCATACAACTTGCCATTCGAGCCCGGCACGGGTTTGCCTTCGAGTACTCCGTACGCGGAAATCCCCGGCCCCTCGACCACCTGGGTGGCGAGGACCGAACACTGCATCTGGTTGAAGACATCCACCATCTGTTTCAGGCAGGGCACGTTGGCATCGATCACGTCATCGGCCAGAAGGACCGCGAAGGGTTCGTCGCCCACCAGTTCGCGGGCGGTGAGGACGGCGTGGCCCAGGCCCAGTGCCTCTTTCTGCCGCACATATGCAATATGGATCAGGTCAGAGATCTGGCGGACGATTTTGAGCAAGTCGGTCTTGCCGCGCTCCTCCAGCATTTTTTCCAGTTCGTAGCTGACGTCGAAGTGGTCCTCGATGGCGGATTTGCCGCGTCCGGTGACGATGATAATCTGATCGCAGCCCGAGGCGACCGCCTCCTCAACGCCATACTGGATGATGGGTTTGTCCACCAGGGGCAACATCTCTTTGGGTTGCGCCTTGGTGGCTGGCAGGAACCTGGTGCCCAGGCCGGCAGCGGGAAAAACCGCTTTGCGAACTTTCTTTGTCATGACTGACTTCCTCTTCGCCGCATGGATCCAAAGGGCTTGATGATTCTAAACCCGCCCACACCGGGACCGGGCTGAGCTAGCCTACTTTCCGGTGCAAAATGGTGCTTCTTGAGGACGTTGATTGGTGCTCAAGAGGCTATGTGTTAGCTCGGCACGAAGTTTCATCGTTTCCTTCGTCATTCGCTCGTGCCTCGGACTCAGACG
>Ga0335085_10002891_pt1 | contig 30965 bp, 27 predicted proteins | sample Lox_Sample_45_FD_206712 | JGI IMG/M metagenome (GOLD analysis project Ga0335085, IMG submission 206712) | Soil microbial communities from Loxahatchee National Wildlife Refuge, Florida, United States - Lox_Sample_4.5 | ecosystem: Environmental > Terrestrial > Soil > Wetlands | place: USA... | reverse complement strand
CCACGTAGGCTGGAGCCTCAAGTACGGATCCGTTGCGCGAATCTCGGCGGTATAAACCTGGTGTAGAACACAGGCCTACGACCCCTCTAGGAGCCTCTGAGAGCCTCTGTAACGCGAGGGAATGGATTCCAAGGGTAAATGCATCAACTTCTACAGTGCGACACCTGGAAGCAACAATGTCGCAGTGAATGACGACGAGATCGAGGTCAAGCCCGCGCCGCTGCCCGAGCCGCGTCCACTCGCGGGCGAGGAGCGGGAACTCCTGGAGTTCCTGCTCTCCGGGCCGGTCGATTCACCCGAGCTTCGAGCACAGGCCGAGATGGCGATGGTCTGGGCCGTCTGCTCATGCGGCTGCGCGTCGATCAACCTGCGAGTCGCGGATGACGCTCCCCGAGCCACCCTGACTGGCCCCGAGGTCTTGCCGAACGGAGCGGCCGAGATCAGCGCCACGGGCATGAACGAGGACGGCGAGGAGATGGACGTGACGTTGCACGTCTGGTCGCCCAACGAGGGCTACTACGTGCGGAAGGGCGGTGCCGTTCTGGCAGAGATCGAGGTCTGGCCGACGCTCGCGATAGGCGACTCCACTTATGGGTACAAGAAGCCGCCAGCGATCAGCGCCCTGCGCTTCTCGACTCACAAGTGGATGATCTAGGAGCGCCGTTTCGGTCGGGCGTTGGGACTAGCAGGATCGGGCGTAGACCGGACGACACGATCGCCTGCCTGGCGGTCGGTTCGCCGAGGTCGGCGGGTACGGCGGCTAGACTGCCTTGGTCTCTCGACTGCGCTTCTTATAGGCCCGCTTGCCGGCCTGGTACTCGGCGAGCGCCTCGGGCGAGTCGACGCCGCCGAGGCACGGGTGCTCGGGCACGAGCGGCTCCGCCGCCTTCACCCCGTAGCGCAGCGCCAGCGTCGAGCCGAGCGCCATCACCTTCATCGGCCCGAACCCCGGGAGCGCGCCGAGGCGCTTCTTCAGGTCGTCGGTGTCCTTCGCCTCGGTCCAGATGCGGGAGGCGTCGCCGCCGTACTCCTCCGCCACGACCGCGGCGAGCTCGCGGACGCGCTCGGCCATCGAGCCGGGGAAGCGGTGGATCGCCGGCTTCTCTCGGAACGCCTCCTCGAGGTCGAGCTCCGCGAGCTTCTTCGGGTCGAGCGTTCCGACACGCTGCTTGAGGACGAGCGGGCCGGCGAACGCCTTCTGCACGGGCACCTGCTGGTCGATCGCGAACCCCATGACGAGCGCGAACGGGTCCTTCGCGAGCAGCCTCTGCGCCGCGGGATCGTCCGTGAAGTACAGGGCGTCGGGCACCCCGCAAGACTACCCGCGGATACCCTGACCGGGTGGACGCGCTGGCTGCCTTCTCTCCCGCCACGCGCCGCTGGTTCGAGGGCGCGTTCGCCGGCCCGACGCCCGCCCAGACGCTCGGCTGGCCCGCGATCGCTCGCGGCGGCGACGTCCTGATCCAGGCGCCGACCGGCTCGGGGAAGACCCTCACGGCGTTCCTCTACGCGATCGACCGGCTCACCGCGACCCCGGGGCAAGGGCTCCGCGTGCTCTACGTCTCACCGCTCAAGGCGCTCAACTACGACATCGAGCGGAACCTCCGCGGGCCGCTGGCCGGGCTCGAATCGAGCCTGCGCGTGGGGGTCCGGACGGGGGACACGGCAGCGAAGGAGCGGCGCGCGCTCGTCAAGGAGCCGCCGGACATCCTGATCACGACGCCCGAGTCGCTGTACCTGATGCTGACCTCGGCCGCCCGGGAGTCGCTGCGCACGGTCGAGACGCTGATCCTCGACGAGGTGCATGCCGTCGCGGGCACGAAGCGCGGAGCCCACCTCGCGCTCTCGGTCGAGCGGCTGCAGCGGCTCGTCGACCGCCCGGTCCAGCGGATCGGCCTCTCGGCCACCCAGCGGCCGCTGGAGGAGATCGGCCGCTTCGTCTCCGGCGGCCGGCCGATCGAGCTCGTCGATGCGGGCACGCGGAAGGAGCTCGACCTGCAGGTGGTCGTGCCGGTCGAGGACCTGCGCGAGCTGGGGACGACGGCGGCGCTCTCGCCGCCGCTCCTCGCCGAGGGCGAGCAACCCGTGGGCGAGCAGGGGATCGCGTCGATCTGGCCCTCGATGTACCCGGAGCTGCTGCAGCTCGTCGAGTCCCACCGCTCGACGATCGTGTTCGTCAACAACCGCCGCCTCGCCGAGCGCCTGGCGCTGCGCTTGAACGAGCTCGCCGAGCGCGAGATCGCGCGCGCCCACCACGGCAGCCTCGCCCGCGAGCAGCGGCTGCTCGTGGAGGAGGACCTCAAGGCGGGCCGGATCCCGTGCCTCGTCGCCACCTCGTCGCTCGAGCTCGGCATCGACATGGGCGCCGTCGACCTCGTGATCCAGGTCGAGTCGCCCAAGTCGGTCGCCCGCGGCCTTCAGCGCGTCGGCCGGGCCGGCCACGAGCTGGGAGCCGTTTCGAAGGGCCGCATCTTCCCGAAGTTCCGCGCCGACCTGCTCGAGTCGGCAGTCGTCGCACGGGCGATGCGGCAGGGCGAGATCGAGGAGACGAGGATCCCGCGCAACGCGCTCGACGTGCTCGCGCAGCAGATCGTCGCGATCTGCGCCGACGAGGAGATCGGAGTCGACGAGCTCCACGAGCTCGTGCGGCGCGCCTATCCGTTCGCGGACCTCTCCCGCGTCCAGCTCGAGAACGTGCTCGACATGCTCGCCGGGCGCTACCCCTCCGACGAGTTCGCCGAGCTGCGGCCGCGCATCGTCTGGGACCGCACCGGCGGCGTCATCCGCGCGCGGGACGGCGCGAGACGCCTTGCGGTCACGAACGCCGGCACCATCCCCGACCGCGGCCTCTTCGGCGTCTTCCTCGTCGACGGCGGCGGCCGCGTGGGCGAGCTCGACGAGGAGATGGTGTACGAGGCGCGCGCGGGGCAGACGTTCCTGCTCGGCGCCTCGACGTGGCGGATCGAGGAGATCACGCGCGACCGCGTGCTGGTCTCGCCGGCGCCCGGGCTGCCCGGCGCGGTGCCGTTCTGGAAAGGCGAGGGCGTCGGGCGGCCGTACGAGCTCGGCGAGAAGGTCGGCGCCGCCTCGCGCGAGCTCTCGGCACTCGGCGACGCGGCAGCGGTGGCGCGCCTCCGGGAGGAGTACCTGCTCGACGAGCGCGCCGCCCGGAACCTGCTCGCGTTCCTGCGCGACCAGGCCGACGCCACCGGCGCCGTCCCCTCCGACCGCACGATCGTCATCGAGCGCTTCCGCGACGAGATCGGCGACTGGCGCGTCTGCATCCTCACCCCCTTCGGCGGCCGTGTCCACGCGCCGTGGGCGATGGCGATCTCGTCGCGGCTGCGCGAGTCGCTCGGCCTCGACGCGCAGTCGATCTGGTCGGACGACGGCATCGCGTTCCACTTCCCCGACGCCGACGCGCCCCCGGCCGCCGCCGAGCTGCTGCTCGACCCGGCGGAGGTCGAGGATCTCGTCGTTGCAGAGCTCGGCGAGACCGCGCTCTTCGGCGCGCGCTTCCGCGAGAACGCCGCGCGTGCGCTCCTGATCCCGCGCCGCCGCCCCGACCAGCGCACGCCGCTCTGGCAGCAGCGGCTGAAGGCGCAGTCGCTGCTCCAGGTCGCGCGCCGCTACGGCTCCTTCCCGGTGATCCTCGAGACCTACCGCGAGTGCCTCCAGGACGTCTTCGACCTGCCGGCGCTGCGGAGCCTGCTGCAGGGGATCCAGTCCCGCCGGCTCGACGTGGTCGAGGTCGAGACGGGCAGCGCCTCGCCGATGAGCTCGTCGCTCCTCTTCGACTACGTCGCGACGTACATGTACGAGGACGACACGCCGCCGGCCGAGCGGCGCGCGCAGGCCCTCTCGCTCGACCGCGAGCTGCTGCGGGAGCTGCTCGGGAGCGAGGAGCTCCGCGAGCTGCTCGACGGAGACGCGGTCGAGGAGGTCGAGCGCCAGCTCCGGGGCAACCCGCGCACACCGGACGAGCTGCACGACGTGCTCCGCCTCCGAGGCGACCGGCGGCCGGGCGAATACGACCCGGTGCTCGCGGAGCCGCTGCTCGCCGAGCGCCGCGCGGTGCTCGTGCGGGTTGCCGGCGAGGAGCGGCTGATCGCGGCCGAGGACGCCGGCCGCTACCGCGACGCGCTCGGCGCGATGCCGCCGGGAGGACTTCCGGACGCCTTCCTCGAGGGCGGTCCCGACTCGCTCCGGCAGCTCGTCCTGCGCTACGGAAGGGGCCGCGGGCCGTTCACCACTGCCGAGGCGAACGACCGCTTCGGCCGTGACGTCTCGCCGCTCCTCGCCGAGCTCGAGCGCGAGGAGCTGCTCGTCCGGGGCGAGCTCCGGCCGGGCGGGGTCGAGCGCGAGTGGTGCGATCCCGACGTCCTGCGCCGCCTGCGGCGCGCCTCGCTCGCGGCGCTGCGCAAGGAGGTCGAGCCGGTGGAGCAGGCGGCACTCGCGCGCTTCCTGCCCTCCTGGCACGGCGTCGACCGGCGGGCGTCGCTCCGCGAGGCGCTCGTGCCGCTCCAGGCGCTGGCGCTGCCGGTGGCGTTGTGGGAGTCGGAGCTCCTGCCGCGGCGCGTGCCGGGCTACCGGCCCGAGCAGCTCGACGCGCTCTGCGCGAGCGGTGAGGTGGTCTGGGTCGGGGCCGGCCTCGACCGGGTGACGCTCTACTTCCGCGAGGACGCGGCGGCGCTCGGCCAGGTCGGGGCGGCGCCGCGGCCGGAGGGTGAGGCCCACGAGCGGCTGCGGGCTGCGTTCGGCGGCGGCGCGCTCTTCTGGCACGACCTGCTCCACGAGACGGGGCTCACGGCCGACGAGGCGCTGCCGGCGCTCTGGGACCTCGTCTGGGCGGGCGAGGTGACGAACGACGCGTGGACGCCGCTGCGCGCCGGCCGCCGGAACGGCGTTCCGAAGCAGGAGCGCCGCCCGCGGCGCTTCTCGCGCTCGCGCGGCGCGGGCCCGACTGCGACCCAGGGCCGCTGGTCGACGACCGAGCGGCTGTTCGTGGGTGCGGCGGAGCGCCGCGCTCTTGCCGAGCTCCTCCTCGAGCGCCACGGCATCGTCACTCGTGACGCCGTCCGAGCCGAGGGCATCCCGGGCGGCTACGGGGCCGTCTACGGGGAGCTGCGGGCGCTCGAGACGCTCGGCCTCTGCCGCCGCGGGTACTTCGTCGAAGGGCTCGGCGGCGCCCAGTTCGCGCTCGGCGGCGCGGTCGAGCGGCTGCGCGAGCTGCGCGAGCCCGACGAGGATCCGCCGGCGACGGTGCTCGCGGCAGCCGATCCGGCACAGCCCTACGGCGCCGCGCTGCCGTGGCCCAGGCGTGCCGGCGCGCGTGCCGCGCGGGTGGCGGGGGCGCATCTCGTGCTGCTCGGCGGCGAAGGCGTCCTCTACGTGGAGCGCGGCGGCCGCTCGCTCGTGCCGCTGCGCGACCCGGACGAGTCGTGGCTGCGGCCGGCGCTCGAGGCGCTCGTCGCCTATGTCCAGGGCGGCGGCGCGAAGCGGCTCGCGGTCGAGCGCTTCGACGGCGAACCGGTGACGGAGACCGAGGTGATGCCGCTCCTCGTCGAGGTCGGCTTCCTCGCCGGCCCCCGCCGCGCCGTCCTCCGGCCGTGACGCTGCACGAGGTGCAGGCCGCGAGCTATCGCCGCGCGGGTGGCGCGCTCACGGGCTCGTGGCCGGAGGCGCAGGCGATGGACGCGGAGGCGCTCGAGGCATTCGTCTCGGCGCGCCGCTACTGCGTCCTCGCGACGAGACAGGCGGACGGGCGGCCGCAGGCCCGTCCGGTCGCCTTCAGCGTCCTCGGCGACGCGATCTGGTTTGCGACGGTCGCCGGCGGCCGGCTCCGCAACGTCGAGCGTAGGCCGTGGGTGTCGGTCGTGATCACCGAGGGCGAGGGCGACGAGCACTGCGCCGTCGCCGCCGACGGCCCGGTCGAGCTGCTCGAGCCGCCCGGGGAGCTCCTCGAGCGCTGGGAGAGGCGGTTCGGGTCGCGTCCCGAGTGGGCGGCGGCCTGGTTCCGGCTCCGGCCGGCGCGGCTCTTCTCGTACGACGCGCGGCGCTGACCGGTGCCGGAGGGGGACTCGCTCCACCGGGCGGCGCTGCGGCTCCAGCCGCTCGTGGGCCAGCGGCTCGAGGTCGAGACGCCGCATCCGCGGGCGCGGGCGGCGATCGCGGCCGAGCAGCTCGACGGGCGGCGGCTCGAGTCGGTGACCGCCGTCGGCAAGAACCTCGTGCTGCGGTTCGAGGGCGGCGTCGTGCTCCGGTCGCACCTTCGGATGAGCGGCCGCTGGAGTATCCGGCCGCGCGGGGCGGACGGCGTCGGGCTGCCCTGGCTCGTGCTTCGCGGCGAGGCTCTCGAGGGTGTGCTCTGGAACGGGCCCGTGCTCGAGCTCCATACGCGCGCACTGGCGCGCCTCGGGCCGGACATCCTCGGCTCGCCGCCGGATCTCGACGCGATGCTGGCGCGGCTGCGGCATGCCGATCCGACGCGGGCACTCGGCGAGACGCTCCTCGACCAGTCACTCGTCGCCGGGATCGGGAACATGTGGATGGCCGAGTCGCTCTGGGAGGTGAGGCTCTCGCCGTGGCTCCGGCTGCGCGCCGTGCCGGAGGAGGACCGGCGGCGGGCGCTCGAGACAGCAGCGCGGCTGATGCGGGCTGCCGTCGACCGCGGCCGTGAGCCGCCGCGGCGGGTCTACGACAAGGCCGGCCGCCCGTGCCCGCGCTGCCGGACGCCGATCCGCGCGTGGGGCCAGGGCGACGACAACCGCACCGCCTACTGGTGCCCGACCTGCCAGCCGGGGTAGGAGAGCGGCCACCCGCCGCGTACTCGGTCTCGATGGCGGTTCGCGCTCCGCACCTCTACCAGTCCCTGCGCGCGTTCTGCCTCGCGGCGTTCGCCGCCGAGCGGGGCGCCGAGGTGCCGTTCGCCTTCGAGGAGCATCCGACGCGGAGCGGGCCGTCCCTCTACGAGTATCGCCCGCTCGTGCGGAGCTTCGTGGACGCGCAGGCGCCGACGCTCCGCCGCCTGCCCGACACGCGGAACGCGCTCGAGGATCTGCGGCGCGAGCCCGCCGCGGCGATCTTCGCGCACGCCCACTCGCGCCTCGGACAGAGCGACGACGACGCGCTCTTTCGCACGATCCTCCTGCCGACGCTGGCAGCGGTGGCCGAGCGCTGCGGCGGCTTCGACTGGAAGGACGACGCGTTCGAGGCCGCGTACAGCGAGATCGAGCAGTCGCTCTTCGGGAGCTCGCGTGCCTACGCAGCGATCGCCCCGCTCGTCGGGCTGTCGGCGGGCCAGCCTGCCGGCCTCGGCGGCGACATCCGGGTCCGGCCGGTGGTGGCGGGCGAGATCTCCGGGCTGTGGCCGGAGGCACAGGGCCTGATGCCGCCGGAGTTCGGCCGTGACGTCGACCGGCTGTGCGTCCTCGAGCTGGCCCGCGAGCTCGACGCGGGCGACGGCGACCCGCCCGATTCCGCCGGAGAGCTGGCCGACGCCGTCACCGCGCTCCGGCTCGCGACGGCGGGGGCGATCGCCGCAGGGCCCGTCGTCTTCGAACGGCTCGACTTCCGCCCCCTGAGGATCTCGCCGCTCCTGCCGATCGCGGCGACGCAGCCGCTGGGCGAGCCGATCCGCCTCGACGCGGTGCGCGCCAGGGTCGCCGCCGACCTGCGCGAGCGGCTGCCGCTCGCAGACGACGACCGCCAGCTCGCCGAGGCGCTCGACCGCTGGGAGCTTTCGCTCTTCGCCGACGAGCCCTTCCGGACGGGACAGGTGCGGGACGCCCTCACGGCGCTGCTCGGCTCGGGCGACGGGGCCTGGGCCGCCGGCATGCGGGCTGCGGTCCTGCTCGAGGAGAAGACGAAGGCGCGGGCCGAGCTCGCCGCGGCCCTGCACGGGCAGACGCTCGGGAAGCGCGCGCGCGACGCCGTCCGGCGCGCGCTCGTGGAGGCGCTCCTGTACGGGAGCCGCCGGGAGCTCGTCACGACGCTCGACGAGACGCTCCTCGGCCTGCGGCCTCGGCCGGCCTCGGTCGTTGCGGCTGCGTAGCCGAAGCGCACGCAGATTTCACGAAGTCGTCTCAGACACGTCACACCTTCGCCGCTACCGTCGGTGGCATGGACGAGGCGAGGCGGGTGATGGAGAGGCTGGAGCGGATCAGGGCGCTCGACCGCGAGAGCGCGCCGTCGTCGCTCCTGCTGGATGAGCTCCGGGAGTTGGTCGGCGAGGCGGAGAGCTGGACGAGGTCGGAGGGCGACGCGCGGGCGCGGGCGGCGACGCTCGAGCTGGCCGAGCGGGTGACCGGGATAGAGGAGACGAAGCTGGAGGGGGAGGTGACGCCCGAGGGAGTCGCGAGCTGACAATCGAAGCAGTTCCGCCGGCGATCTGCAGGAACGTGCGGCCAGCCCGCGAATGGAGCGCGTAGATGGCCGTCGCACGTCTCCTCTCGCGACCCCTGATCCGGCACTCGGGGAGGCCCGACGCCGAGGCGCGGACGCGCGTCATCTCCTTCGCGAACCAGAAGGGCGGAGTCGCGAAGACGACGACGACGCTCAACCTCGGCGTCGCCTTCGCGGAGCGCGGGCTGCGCGTGCTGTGCGTCGACCTCGACCCGCAGGGCAACCTGACGATGTCGCAGGGCATGAACCCGGACACGCTCGACCTGTCGATGTTCGACGTGCTCGTGCACCGGGTGCCGATCGCCGACGTGATCGTCAAGTGCGAGGTGGACGTGGCCGTCGCATCGATCGACCTCGCCGGCGCGGACATGGCGCTGTCGACCCAGATCGGGCGCGAGCGGGCGCTGCAGAAGGCGCTCGAGCCGGTCAAGGAGCAGTACGACTACGTCCTGATCGATACGCCGCCCTCGCTCGGCCTGCTGACGGTCAACGCATTCGTCGCCTCCGACGGCGTGATCGTGCCCGTGCAGACGGAGTATCTCTCGCTGCGCGGCCTCGTCCAGCTCGAGAACACGCTCGAGATGGTGCGCGAGAACCTGAACCCGGACGTGGAGATCATCGGGATCCTCCCGACGATGTACGACCGGCGGATCACGCACTCGCGCGAGGCCGACGAGATCCTGCGCGAGAACTTCGGCGAGCTCGTGTTCAACACCCGAATCCGGAAGACGATCCGGTACGCGGAGGCGCCCGTGAAGGGATCCTCGATCATCGCCTACGAGCCCGAGGGCGAGGCGGCGGAGCTCTACCGCGACCTGGCGAAGGAGGTGCTCAATGGCGAGAAAGCGCGTTAGCATGCACGAAGGTCCGCTGGCGGAGCTCTTCCGCGCCACCGAGGCCTCCCAGACGAGCCTTCGTTCAGCTCCGGCTACCCGGCCGGCGTGGGAGGTCGAGCCCGAGCCCGCGCCGACGGAGCTCCTGTCGGTCGTGCCCGATCCCGTGGACGAGCCCGAGCCCGAGGCGGCGCCCGAGCCGCTCGAGGAGACGATGCTGCAACCGCCCGAGCCCGCGGAGGAGCCCGACGAGCGGCCGCTTGCGCGGTGGTTCGAGCCCCTGCCCGAGAGCCCGGCGCGTCTCGAGCGCCCGCGGGGGAACGAGTCGTACCTCGCGGTCATTCGCGTGGTCGGTGTCGGCGGTGCGGGGCTGAACGCCCTCGACCGGATGATCGACGCCGGCATCACGCAGGTCGACTTCATCGGCGTCAACACCGACATCCAGCAGCTGCAGGTCTGCGACGTGCCGGCGAAGATCCACATCGGCAGCGACCTCACCGAGGGGCTCGGCTCCGGCGCCGACCCCGAGATCGGACGGCGCGCGGCGGAGGAGAGCTACGACCAGCTGAAACGCGCGCTGAGAGGATCGGACATGGTCTTCGTCACCGCCGGCGAGGGCGGCGGGACGGGGTCCGGTGCGGCACCGGTCGTCGCGCGGATCTCGCGGGAGCTCGGCGCGCTCACGGTCGGCATCGTGACGACGCCGTTCAAGTTCGAGGGCAGCCGGCGCTTCAAGCAGGCCGAGGCGGGGGTAGAGGCGCTCCGCGGGGCGTGCGACACCGTCATCGTCATCCCCAACGACCGCCTGCTCGAGGTGCTCGACAAGTCGACCTCGATGCTCGATGCGTTCCGGATCGCGGACGACGTGCTCCGGCAGGGCGTCCAGGGGATCTGCGACCTGATCACGAACCCGGGACTGATCAACCTCGACTTCGCCGACGTCCGCACGATCATGAAGGACGCCGGGTCGGCGCTCATGGGCATCGGGTTCGCGGAGAACAGCGAGACCCGCGCGCGCGAGGCCGCCGAGCGTGCGCTCCGCAGCCCGTTGATCGAGACGGAGATCACGGGGGCGCGTGGCATCCTGCTGTCGATCGCCGGTGGCAGCGACCTCTCGCTCTTCGAGGTGAACGAGGCCGCCGAGGTGATCAGGGCCGCCGCAACGGACGACACGAACATCATCTTCGGCGCGACGATCGACGAGGCGCTCACCGGCCAGATCTGGATCACCGTCGTCGCCACCGGGCTCGGGGAGCCGAAACGGTCGCGCTTCTCGACGCCTGAAGGCCTCCGCAGCGACATCTTCGACGCCCCCTCGTTCCTGACGGGCTGACAGCGGCTCCGGTCTAGGCTCCTTCGCATGAAGGGAGCCGTTGCCGCCGGCCATCCGCTCACGGCACGCGCCGGCGCGCGCATCCTCGAGGAGGGCGGCAACGCCGTCGATGCCTGCGTCGCCGCGGCCTTCGCGGCGTGCGTCGCGGAGAGCTTCCTCACGAGCCCCGGTGCGGGCGGGTTCATGCTCGTCCACCGCGCGCACGACCGGACGGCGCGCCTGGCCGACTTCTTCGTGGCGGCACCCGGGCTCGGGCAGGCGCACCGCCGGGGAGGCGAGATGGACGCCGTCGACGTGGGCTTCGGCGAGAGCGCGACGACGCAGCCGTTCCTGATCGGCCCGGCGTCGGTCGCCGTCCCCGGGGCGGTCGCGGGGCTCGAGGCCGCCCACGAGGAGTACGGGCAGCTGCCCTGGCGCGTGCTGCTCGAACCGGCGATCGAGATGGCCCGCGGCGGGATCGAGCTCACGCGGCAGCAGGCCCATATCCACGGGCTGCTCGACCCGATCCTGCGCTACGGGACCGAGGGCCAGCGGATCTACTCGAGCCCGAAGGGCGCGCGTCTCGTCGCGGGGGACACGCTGCGGCTGCCGGAGCTGGCAGGGACGTTCGAGGCGGTCGCACGCGACGGCGCCGCGGCGCTCTACGGCGGCGAGCGGGCACGGGCGATGGTCAGGACGGTGCAGGACGGCGGCGGCAACCTCACGCTCACCGACCTGGCCGAGTACCGCGTCGTCTGGCGGCGGCCGGTGCGGATCGGCTTCGCCGGTCACGACGTGCTGTCGAACCCGCCCCCGTCGTCCGGCGGGGTGCTGATCGCCTACGGGCTCGCGCTGCTCGAGCGGCTTCCCGGGTCGGCACCGGGCAGTGCGGACGCGGTCGCGGCGCTCGCCGAGGTGATGCGGGAGCAGACGCGAGCCCGCGGCGGCACGTTCGTCCGTGACCTGCACCACGGCGGGCTCGCGGTGCGGCTCCTCTCGCCGCAGTCGCTCCGCGCGGCGAGACGGCGGGTCGAGCGCCACCTTGCCGGCGCTGTCGAGCACGCCTCGCCCGGCGGCACCACCCACATCTCCGCCCTCGACGCCGACGGCAACGCCGCCGGCCTCTCCACCTCGACCGGCTCGGGCTCCGGGGTCTTCGTCCCCGGCACCGGCATCTATCTCAACAACATGCTCGGCGAGCCCGACCTCGTCGGTGGCCGCCCGCCTCGGGCGGGGATGCGCCTGACGAGCATGATGGCGCCGACGCTCGCGCTGGCTCGCGACGGGACGCCGCGGCTCGTCGTCGGCAGCGCCGGCTCGGCACGGCTGCGCGGCGCGATCATGCAGATCGTCGTGAACGTCCTCCGCTACGGTCTCGGCGTCGAGGACGCGATTGGAGCGCCGCGCGTCCACGTGGACGAGCCGCACGTGCACTGCGAGGGCGGCCACGACGCCGCCGAGCTCGACGCCCTTGCAGAACGCGGCTACGACGTCGTCCGCTGGCGCCGCCGGAACCTCTTCTTCGGCGGCGCGGCGGCGGTGGAGGTGCTGCCCGATGGCTCCGCAGCCGCCGCCGGCGATCCCCGGCGGGGCGGCGCCGGGATGCTCGTCGAATGATCGTCGTCCGCCGCGCGACGCCCGGCGACGCCCCGGCGCTCGTGGCGCTCGCGAGCGCGGTCGCTGGCGAGCAGGAAGGCTGGCTCCTCGCCGAGTCGCGCTGGCGCAGCACCGCCGAGGAGCGGCGCTACATCCGGGCGCTCCAGCGCCATCCCGACGCGGCGCTGCTCGTGGCGGAGCGCAACGGCGGCGACCTCGTCGGCCGGTTGTCGCTGATGCGCGACCCGCACCCGGCGAGCGCGCACGTCGCCGACCTGGGCGTGATGGTCGCCGCGGAGCACCGTCGCGCGGGGGTGGGGACGCAGCTGATGCAGGCGGCCGAGGAGTGGGCGGCGGAGGCCGGGATCACGAAGCTCGAGCTGCACGTCTTTCCGCACAACAAACCGGCCATCTCGCTCTACGACAAGCTCGGGTACAAACGCGAGGGCGTGAGAAGGGCGCACTACCGCCGAAGCGACGACAGCCTTGCCGACGTGATCCTGATGGCGAAGCAGATCGTCCCAGCCGCTCGCTAGGGTCAGGCCCGATGTCGAGGAAGCCGTTCGTCCGACCGGAGGTGGAGGCGCTGACGCCGTACCAGCCGGGGCGCCCGGTCGAGGAGGTGCAGCGCGAGCTCGGGCTCGAGCGGGTCGTGAAGCTGGCCTCGAACGAGGGGCCGTTCCCGCCCTTCCCGGCGGCGGCCGAGGCGATGAGGCGGGCGGAGCAGGAGCTGAACCGCTACCCGGACGGCGGCATCTATCTCCTCCACCAGGCGCTGGCGGCCCGTCACGGCGTCACCTTCGAGAATGTCTGCGTCGGCGCCGGCTCCGACGGCTGCGTCGACCTGCTCAGCCAGGCGGCGCTCGGGCCCGGCGACGAGATCGTCTGCGGCTGGCCGTCGTTCCCGAGCTACGTGATCTACGCGGCGAAGCAAGGGGCGACGGCGAACCGCGTCCCGCTTCGCGACGATCGCTACGACCTCGAGGCGATCGCCGCGGCGGTCGGGCCGCAGACGAAGATCGTCTACGTCTGCCATCCCAACAACCCGACGGGGACGATGAACACGCGGGAGGAGCTCGACGCGTTCTTCGAGCTCGTGCCGCCGGACGTCCTCGTCGTCGTCGACCAGGCCTACGCGGAGTACATCGACCGCGACGACTACCCCGACGCGGTGGGGACGTACTTCCGGGCCGGCCGCCGGGTGCTCGTGCTCCGCACGTTCTCGAAGATCTACGGTCTCGCCGGCCTGCGGGTGGGCTACGCCGTCGGCCCGTGGGACGTCTGCGCCGCGATGGCGAAGCTCCGCCGCCCCTTCGACGTGACGACGACCGCGCAGGTCGCCGCCCTGGCGAGCCTCGACGGCGCGGACGAGCTCGACCGCCGGCGCCTGCTCAACGCGCGCGGCCTCGCCGAGCTGCAGGCGATCCTCCGCCGGCACGACCTCCATCCTTCCGAGGGCGCCGTCGGCAACTTCGTCTACGTCGACCTGGGCGAGGATGCCGCGCCGCTCTTCGAGAGCCTGCTCGGCCAGGGCGTGATCGTGAGGCCGCTCGCCGGCTTCGGCAACCCGAAGGCGATCCGCATCTCGGTCGGCACGCCGGACGAGCAGGCGTTCCTGGACGAGGCGCTCGCGCGCGTCCGGTCGTAGCCCCGGCGGCTCCGGCGTCGGCGTCCTCTACCGTGTGACCGTGCCTCCTGTCACGGGCCGGCGGTTTGCGCTCCTCGGCAACAGCCGCTTCCGGCTGCTCTTCGTCGCGACCTTCGCGTCGGGCGTCGGCAACTGGCTCGCAGTCATCGCGCTGACGGTCGACGTCTACGACCGGACGCACTCGGGCTGGTGGGTCGGCGAGCTCCTGATCGCGAACATCCTCCCGGCCGTCTTCATCGGGCTCCTGCTCGGGCCGCTCGTCGACCGGCTCTCGCGGAAGGGGCTGATGATCGCCTCAGACCTCGGGCGCCTCGCCGTCTTCGCGGCGCTGCCGTTCACGACCTCGGCCGCCCAGATCGTGCTGCTCGCGGTGCTCGCGGGCATCGGCAACGCGTTCTTCCGCCCGGCCGTGCTCGCCGGCCTTCCGAACCTCGTCGGCGAGGGCGACCTCGCCTTCGGCAACGCACTGATGCAGTTCGTCGACTGGACGACGACGGCGGCCGGCCCGCTGGTCGGCGGCATCCTGGTCGCCGCCTCCGGCCCCGACCTCGCCTACGTCGTCAACGCCGTCACCTTCGGGATCTCGGCGCTGCTCGTCGCGCGGATCCCCGCCAGGCTCCTCCAGAGCGACCGCCCGATCGGCCGCGGGAGGTGGAGTGACCTCGCCGAGGGCTTCACGACCGTCCTCGGGTCGCGCGCTCTCTCCTGCGTCCTCGTCGTCTGGTCGATCGTGATGCTTGCGACCGGCTTCCTGAACGTGGCGGAGATCTTCCTGGCGCGAGAGTCGTTCAGCGCCGGCGATCTCGGCTTCGGCCTGCTCTGGGCGGCGAGCGGCGTCGGGATGATCCTCGGCGGCCTGGCTGCGGCGCCGATGATCGAGCGCGACGTGGCCAGCACGTACGTCCGCTTCGTCGCCCTGCTCGCCGTCGGCACCGGGTGCGCCGCGGTCGCGCCGAACGTGTGGGTGGGGGCGGTCGCGATGGTGCTGAGCGGCTTCGGCAACGGCGGCGCCGTCGTCGCCAACATCACGCTCGTCCAGCGTGGCGCCGCCGACCAGGTCCGTGGGCGTGCCTTCACCGTGATCATCAGCATCAACTACGCCGTGCTCGGGCTCGCGTTCGTCGCCGGCGGCCCGTTCACGAACGCCTACGGCCCGCGCTGGGCGTTCGGCGCCGCCAGCCTCGCGATCTTCGCCGCCGCCGCTGCCGCACTGCGTCTCACGCGCGGCCTCGAGCCCCGCCCGCGGCCGGCGGTGCACGGGGCATGACGGCAGTCCGCGCGACGCCGGCGGAGCTCGCCGAGGGCGTGCTCGCGGGGGAGACGCGCTCGCTCGCGCGCGCGATCTCGCTCGTCGAGAGCGGCGACGCGGCGGCGCGCGAGCTCGTTCAGCTCCTCTACCCGCACACCGGACGCGCGCACGTCGTCGGCTTCACCGGCGCGCCGGGGGTGGGGAAGTCGAGCCTCGTGTCCGCCCTCGTCTCCTGCGTGCGCGCACGGCAGCTCACGGCAGGCGTCGTCTCCGTCGACCCGACGAGCCCGTTCACGCACGGCGCGCTCCTCGGCGACCGGATCCGGCTCTCGGACCACTTCCTCGACCCCGGCGTGTTCATCCGCTCGATGGGCACGCGCGGTCACGCCGGCGGCCTTTCCGAGGCGACGCTCCAGGCCATGCTCGTGCTCGACGCCTCGGGGAAGGACGTGATCTTCGTCGAGACCGTCGGCGCGGGTCAGAACGAGGTCGGCGTGCTCAGCGCCGCCGACACCGTCGTCCTCGTGCTGATGCCGGGCTCCGGTGACGCCGTCCAGGCGCTGAAGGCCGGGATCATGGAGATCCCGGATGTGATCGCGATCAACAAGAGCGACCACCCGCTCGCCCGCGCGACCAGGACGGACGTGCGGCAGATGCTCGCGCTCGGAACGGTGCCGCCGCCTCCGATCGTCCTCACCGAGGCGCTCCGCGGCGACGGCGTCGAGGAGCTCTGGGCGGCGATCGAGGCGCACAAGGGCGGCCTCGAGGCCGAGGGCCGGCTCGAGGAGCGGCGCGCACGCAACCTCGCCACCGAGGTGTACGCGGTCGCCTCGGCACGCGCCCGGCGGCATCTGGAAAATGCGGTGGCAGGGGACAGCGAGCTGAGGCGGCTGCTCGACGACGTGAAGGCGCGCCGGCTCGACCCCCTGACCGCCGTGCACGAGATCCTCGCCACTGTCTTTCACATTGACGACGAAGACGGAACCGACGCTCGCTGACATCGAGGCCGCGAAGGCGCGGATCGGCGAGCACGCGCGCGTGACGCCGGTGTCGAACTCGGAGTCGCTGCTGCGCGAGACGGGCCGGCCGTCGCTGCTCAAGGCGGAGAACCTCCAGCGGACGGGCTCGTTCAAGATCCGCGGCGCCGTCAACAAGATCGCGCTGCTGACGGCCGAGGAGCGCGCGGCCGGCGTCGTCGCCGCGAGCGCCGGCAACCACGGCCAGGCGGTCGCGTGGGCCGCGCGCGAGCTCGGCATCCCCGCGACGATCTTCATGCCGCAGGACGCACCCATGGCCAAGGTCGAGCCGACGCTCAGCTACGGCGCCCGCATCGTGCTGGAGGGAGCCGGCTTCGAGGAGGCGCTCGCGCTCGCGCTCGAGCACGTCGAGCAGACCGGCGCGACGTTCATCCACGCGTTCGAGGACGAGCACGTCATCGCCGGGCAGGGCACCCTCGGGCTCGAGCTCGCGGAGCAGGTGCCGGAGGTCGAGACGGTGGTCATCCCCATCGGGGGCGGCGGCCTCGCGGCCGGCACCGCAATCGCGCTGCGGGAGCTGCGCCCCGGGATCCGGCTCGTCGGCGTCGAGGTCGACCGTCACCTGCACACGATCGCGGACGGCATCGCGGTGAAGCACCCCGGCGACCTGACGATGGGGATCCTCGGCCGGCTCCTCGACGAGCGCGTCATCGTGGACGACAACCAGATCAGCGACGCGATCACCTTGCTGCTCGAGCGGTCGAAGCTCCTCGTCGAGGGAGCAGGGGCGGTCGGGGTGGCCGCGCTGCTCGCGGGCAAGGTCTCCGGCACCGGCTCGGTGTGCGCCGTGCTCAGCGGCGGTAACATCGACCCGATCACGCTGATGTCCGTCCTCCGGCACGGGATGACGGTCGAGGGGCGGTTCCTCGCGATGCGGACGCGGCTCGTCGACCGGCCGGGCGAGCTGATCAGGGTGTGTCAGCTCATCGCAGCCGAGCGCGGCAACATCGTGCAGGTGGAGCACCGGCGCGAAGGCGTCCAGCTCGAGGTCGGGGACGTGGGGCTCGACCTCACCGTCGTGATGCGAAACGAGGAGCATTGCCAGCGGCTGATCGCGACCCTGGAGGCCAACGGCTTCCCCGTGGAGCGCCTGCGCTGACGGCGGGCGACGCGCTCGGGCTCTAGAAAGGGCCGCGCGGCTCGTAGCTGCCGGGCCGCGCGCCGACGGAGACGAACGTGATCCCCTCGGGGCCGGCGACGGGGCAGCGCGTCGTCTCGGGGTCGAAGCGGATGAACGAGCCGACGGTGACAGGGACCTCCTCACCGTCCACGCGCCAGATCCCGGAGCCACGGATGACGACGGAGACCTCCTCCTGGCCGCTCGCGCTCTCGTCGTGCTCGTGCCCCTCGGCGCCGGGCGGCAGCTCGAACCAGTTGATCCCGAAGGCGCCGACGCCGAGCTCGCGGCGGACGAAGCGGACCCCGCCGCCGGGCCCCGAGCCCTCGATGTCGGCGACGTTCACGTGCGAGTACCCCATCGACGCCCGGGAGCGTACCCGTATCCTGCCGGCATGATCCGAGGTGCGTTCGCGGCAGCGCTGACGCCGCTCCGCGACAACGGCTCGGCCCTCGACGAAGCGGCGTTCGGCCCTTACACGGACTACCTCGCAGACGGCGGCGTCGACGGCATCCTCGCGCTCGGCACGACGGGGGAGGGGATGGTGCTCACGGTCGCCGAGCGCCGACGGGCGGCCGAGCTCTTCCTCGCCGCCTCCGCCGGGCGCCTGCCGGTGGCGGTCCACGCAGGCGCGCAGACGACCGCGGACACCGTCGCGCTCGCGGCGCACGCCGCCGAAGCCGGCGCCGCCGCGGTGGCGGTGATCGCACCGCCGTACTTCCCGCTCGATCCGCTCGCGCTCGAGGCGCACCTCGTCGCAGCGGCATCCGCATGCGCGCCCCTGCCCTTCTACGTGTACGAGTTCGCCGTCCGGAGCGGCTACGAGGTGCCGATCCCGGTGATCGAGCGGCTCCGCGACCGGGTGCCGAACCTCGCCGGGATGAAGGTGTCGGACCGGCCGTGGGAGCGCGTCGAGCCGTACCTGATCGAGGGGCTCGACGTCTTCGTCGGCGCGGAGTCGCTCGTCGCTCGCGGCCTCGCCGCCGGTGCGGCCGGGGCAGTCTCGGGCCTCGCGTCCGCGTTCCCGGAGGTCGTGGCCGCGCTCGTCCACGAGCCGACCCGGGAACGCTCGGACGAGGCCGAGCGGCTGCGCGCGGCCCTCGACGCCTTCCCGTTCCAGGCCGCCGCCAAGACCGTCGTCGGCCGCAGGGGCGTGCCGCTCGCAGACGACGTCCGGCCGCCGCTTCGCCGCCTCACGAGCGACGAGCTCGAGCGGCTCGCGCTGCCCTGACCGGCTCTACGACTGGAACGGGTCGAGCACGAGGAGCGCGCTGGCGTCCTGGAGCTGCTGCAGGTGGTACGAGTAGACGTCCGGCAGCGTCAGCTTGTCGATCGTCCGCTGCTCCTGGACGTCCGGGCTGTTCGGGAGCGGCGGGGTCGTGAGCGGGAGCGTCCTGCGCAGCGGCTGTGAGAGCTCCTTCTGCAGGTCCGCCTTCTGCAGGTAGAGGAGCGTCGACTGCTGCTGTCCCGGCGGCGGCGGCATGAACGCCACGACGGTGTCCACGGACGGCACCGACCTGAACGTGTACAGCGCGACCTCGAGCGCCTCACGGCGTACCAGCCGGCCGCGGCTCTCGCTCGGTGTGCCGGACGCGATCGAGCACTGGCTGCCGAGCCCGCAGAACTCGTACGTCCAGGTGTGGGTGGAGGGAAGGACCACGATGCCCTTGTCGTTCTTCGCGACCTTCCGGATGGCGATGTTGGAGATCGCCACCTTGTGCGTGCCGCTCGTGACGAGCGGCGCCTCGGGCACGATCGCGACGAGCTGCGCGCCCTTCTTGTTCAGCTTGTACTCGTGGCCGACGTGGTCGGCGATCTGCTTCGTCATCGCCGCGGTCGTGCCCGACTTGGGCTTCCAGTCCGACCAGCCGTTCGCCGAGGACCCGCCGCCGCCACCTCCGCCGCCGGCCTCGATCACGACGATGGCCGCAATCGCGCCGCCGAGAACAGCGAGCAGGATTGCGTAGACGAGCACGATCCGGCCGGTGTAGCGCTTCGCCTTGGTGGGCAACGCCTTCGGCGGCTCGGGCACGACGGCCTTCTCCGCCGGCATGGGCCTGGTCTCGATCGGGTCGACAGGCTCGGACGGGGGAGGATCGGTGACGCCCGCAAGCGGCTCCTCCGGCTGCCCGGTCGGCACACCGCCCGGCCCTTGCTCGGGGCCGGCGGGCTCGGAAGGGATCTCGCTCATGGCGCGAAGGGGTGCGGCGGACCGTCCGCGAACTGGGGCTTGCCGGGGCCGTCGGGCTTGTACCTCGACCAGAGGACGACCTTAGGCCACGACTCGTCCTTCGTCCAGTCGATGGACTCCGGCTTCTGCAGGTGCTGGTCGTCCAGGAGCTTGAGGAGCGCGTCGCCCATGATCTCCTTCTCCTCGAGCAGGACGTTCGCGATCCGGTCGACGGCTTCCTTGTTCAGCCGCACCGTGTTGAAGGCCGTTGCGAACGCCTCGCCCATGAACTCCGCCGCGTAGACGCGCTTCATGCCGTGCAGGCCGGCGTCGGGGCCGCCGCTGAACTGGAGCAGGCGCTCACCGATGTCCTGGAAGCGGAGCTTGATCCGCCTGATCGTGTCGTCCTCGGACTCGTCGTCGAACTTCTGCCCCTTCGGGTCGGGGATCGAGGGCGCCATGCCGTAGAAATCGACCATGGTCGTGGCGGTTCCAGTGCTCATGCCGAGGTCGCCGATGACGCCGCCGGCGTTCTCGCCGTAGAAGACGTGCTCTGCCGCCATCGCCCCGAGGATCGCGATCAGCCGGCCGCGCAGGTCGCTCTGCCAGCGCCGCTCCTCCTCGTCTTTCTCACGGGCGGAGTGGTGGCCGAGCGAGCCGCCGCGGACCTTGATCGAGAGGCGCGAGGACTCGAGCTTCGGCTCGTAGAGGTGCGACATCGCCGCGTGGCCGGCCTCGTGGATCGCGGTCGCCTTCAGGTCGAACTCGGTGCGCTGGCGGTTGACCGCCTGCCCCGTCTCGATCACGGTCATCGCGTCGACGAGGTCGTCCCAGTTGAAGGCGACGCGGCCGTCGTGATGCGCGGTCATCAGCGCCATCGAGCAGATCTGGTCGATCATCGCCGGCGAGTAGCCGCTCGTGATGCGGGCGATCTCGTCGCGCCGCTCCGGCCGGTCGAGGTCGGGCTCGTGGGCGACCTTGTCGATGTAGAGGTCGAAGATGTCGCGGCGGTCTTCCTTCGTCGGCGTCCGGAACCAGACGTGGCGCCCCATGCGGCCAGGCCGGATCAGCGCCGGGTCGAGCATCTCGAGCGGCACGTTCGTGGCGCCGATGAAGTAGATCTGCGCCTGGTTGGGCTGCGCCTTGGCCAGCCGCAGCGACATCGTGCCGTTCTTCCACGAGCCGCGAAGCGCTCCGATGCCGAGCCAGATGATCAGCACGTCGAGCGCGAGGAACGCCACCTTCCAGAAGGTGCCGTTGCTCGTCCAGATCCCGGTGACCTCGTTGTTGCTCAGGTAGAGGAGGTTGTTGGCGAGCAGGAAGATGCCGGCGCCGAGGACGAGGAGGCCCAGGATCGAGCCGACGGCCTTGCCGACCTTGCGCGGGACGACGTAGATGGCATCCAGGAACGAGTTCGACTTGTTCGTCAGCACGCGGCGCATGAACGGTGGGTTGTCGATGCCGTCCATGACGACGAGCAGCTGGTTCAGCGCCATCTGGCCCATGCCGCCGAAGCCGGGGAACATCCCCTGCCGGTCGATGTAGCCGTTCACACGGCCGGCGATGCCGGAGTACCAGGCCGGATAGGGCGACCGGCGCTCCGGCGCACGATGCTCGAACAGCCAGTCGCGCCAGTCGCGCGTCTCGACGAAGCAGTCGCCACCGTCTGCCGTGGCGCCCCACGGGCCGTAGAACTGAGGCGTGGGCGCCGCTTGCCGCGCCGGGCCGAGCGACTGGCGCCGCATCCCGACGGCGTCGATCTCGTCGATGAAGACGATGCACTGGCCGCCCCACTTGCGGGCGAGCCTCTTTGCCTTGCGCGCGAGGAAGCGCACGATGATCGCGTCGACGCCGATGAACGTCTGCGCGAAGCCCGAGCCCGGGATCGTGACGAAGGGCGAGTTGAAGCCCGTCGCGATCGCTTTCGCAAGCATGGTCTTGCCGGTGCCCGGTGGCCCGAGGAAGAGGAGGCCGCGCTCGCGCTTGCCGCCGGCGGCGGTGAAGAGCTCGCCGGACTGCCAGAGCGTGACGACGCGGCGGACGTCCTCCTTCGCCTCGGCCTGGCCGCGGACGTGGTCGAGGTTGACGCCCCACTCGGCGTCGCCGGGCTCGTAGCCGCGGATCTGCGAGATGCCCATGATCAGGAGCGGGCCGAGGAAGATCATGATGTTGATGCAGAAGAGCCCGACCGCGAACGCGATCTGGATCCAGAACTGCGGGCTCGACCAGAGGCTGTTGAGCTTGCCGCCGACCCAGGACGGGGTGTCGTACCAGCCGGCGAGCGTGCGCTCGCCGCCCGGCCGGATCAGCCAGATGATCGTGTTGATGATCGCGAGCTTGACGACGAGCCGCGCGAACCAGCGCCAGGTCCACGACCGGCGGCGGTTCATGATGTCCTCCTCGCGGAGGTTCGCGTCCACCGTGCCGAAGAGGCTCGGCCACGGGATCAGCCGGCGCACGATGATGTCGACGACGCCGCGGAAGACGACGATCGTCGCGAACGTCGCGACGATCGACCAGAAGACGCTCCAGCCCTGGTGGTGGTGATACCAGACGAACACCGCCGGGCTCGTGAGCACGGCGATGAACGTCGCGACGCGCGTGAGCCGCCGGAGATCCTTCGAGAGCATGCGGTGCATCTCGACGACCGGCGAGTTCTCGATCAGCCCCACGGGCTGCGGCACCGGCGGTGCCGCTACGGCGTTATCGGTGGTCGGGTGCTCGGCCACGTCGAATCACACACTAGCGCGGGCATTTGCAGGACCGCTACCCCCGCTGGGACGGCAGCAACGGGAGAAGGGCCTTTTCATGCGGCTTACGCAGTGTTCACAGATGAAGCTCTTAGGAAACTCTCACCCCCCGCCGGCAGCGATCGCCGACGCGGCCGTGTTCTGGAGCGACGAGACCCAGTTGGGCTCGGAGCGCGGCGGGAACTCGCACGCGACCGCCCAGGCGTCGACCGCGGCGTTCGACTGGCCCTTGCGGTCGTCGCCCTTGTTGCACGAGCGCACCTTCTTGTGCTTCACCGTCTGGAGCAGGACGAGCCGGGCCGACACCGCCGCGGGCCGCGGGACCCACGTCGGGTAGCTGTAGGCCGAGGCGCCGGCCGCTACCGCGAGCGCGGCGAGAACCGCAGCGGTCGAGACGACGGGCGTCCTCATCCCGCTCCCCATCGTAGCGCCCCGCTCGAGGGGCGGAAACGGCGCGAAGTGTGCGGTACGCTGGGAGAACCGTGCGCGTGGCCGCCGCTCTCGTCGTGTCCCTGGCGGTCGCCGTCCTTGCCGGCACCGCGAGCGGGAGCCGCACCGTCGACGTCAGCTCCAACTGGGCCGGCTACGTCGCCACGGGCATCGGCTCGACCTCGTCGACCGCGAGCCCGGCGATGTCCTACACGGACGTCACCGGCCAGTGGGTGCAGCCGCGCGCGATCTGCAAGCACGGCATCCCGAGCTCCGTCGCCATCTGGGTCGGTCTCGGCGGCTACAGCGAGACCTCGCAGGAGCTCGAGCAGACGGGCACCTCCGCCGACTGCGACGAGAACGGCCACGCCTCGTACTACATGTGGTACGAGCTCGTCCCCGCCGACTCGGTCAACCTGAAGGTCAAGATCGTGCCGGGCGACGTGATCGCGTCCTCGGTCGTCGCGAACGGCACGGACATCCTCGTCCAGGTCAACGACCGCACGCGGCACGTCGTCTTCACCCGCCACCTGACGATGGCCTCTCCCGACCTCAGCTCGGCGGAGTGGATCGCGGAGGCGCCCTCCCAGTGCTCCGACAGCGGCTACTGCCCGCAGCTGGCGCTCACGCGCTTCACGCCGGTCGTCTTCACCCACACGTTCGCCAAGGGCAACAGCGCGGGCGGGACGATCTCGAGCCCCAACTGGACGCAGACGGCGCTGCAGCTCATCCCGCGCGGCGCGCACCGCTTTTTCGGCGAGCCCAACGATCCCACCGGAGTCGCCGGCGCCGCCGGCGCGATGCCGTCCGCCCTCGCGCCGGACGGCAGCGGCTTCACGATCACCTGGCAGGCGAACCCGATGCTCGCCGCCGCGTCGTCCGGGCCGTAGCCGCCGTCAGGCGAGCTGGCCGAGCGTCCACTGGACGACGGCGACGCCGAGGAAGAGCGAGCTCGCGGCGACGATCGTCGTGTGCGCCGCCGCCCGCTCGCCGATGACGGCGAGCGCGATGAAGCAGGGGAACGCGAGGATCGTGAACCGGGGCATCGAGAAGAGAGGGAAGTCACCGGTGCTCGCCGGCCACGCGAGCGGGATCGCGAGTGCGAGCGCGGCGAACACCGCGTACGCGCGCCCGACGCGCCGCCATACGAGCGGCAGCAGGGCGGCGAACCCGAGCAGGTAGACGAGGTCCTCGATGTTGACGGCGAGGTAGTAGCGCTCGCTGAAGTTGTCCGTGTGGTGCCAGAGCGCCGTGATCCCGTCCCAGAGGCCGCCGAACGGGCCGGCGTCGGAGAGGTGCCGCTGCCAGTTGACCTGCGCGTGGGAGAACGCGAAGGCGTCGTGCGCCTGGAAGTGCAGCGTGAGCGGGAACGCCACGAACATCACCGGCACGACGAGGAGCCAGGCGAGCCTCCGCGCGCTCGGCCAGGCCATCACCGCGAGCCCCGCGACGACGGCGACGCCGATCGACCGCGTCAGCGTGGCGCCGCCCGCCGCGACCGCGGCCCAGGCCCAGTGGTCGTCCTCGGCGAGCACGAAGGCGGCGAGGGCGAGGGCGAGGAAGAGCGACTCCGAGTAGACGGCGCCGAGGAATACCGCCATCGGGAACAGGGCCAGGTAGAGGACGGAGCGGGTCGCGCCGGCGGCGCCGAGGCGCGGCAGCGCGAGGCGGCGGAGCAGCGCGAACGAGACGGCGCAGCAGGCGAGCGAGATCAGCAACCCGGCGAGGCCGTAGTTGCCGCCGAGGAGGCGGCCGCCGCCGGCGAGCAGTGCCGGGTAGCCGGGAAAGAAGGCGGGCATGTGCCCCGGGTCGGCGCCGTATCCCTGCCGCGCGATCGACGTGTACCAGTTCGAGTCCGCCCTCAGCCACAGGCCCGTGCCGAACGCGCTCCCGTGCCCGGGGAACCACGCGAGCGAGAGCGCGGCGGCGAGCCAGATGCCGGCGCGGGTCGTGAAGAAGATCACCGCCGCCGGAGGAGCGTTCCTCATTCGACGAGGGACCCTACCCGTGCGTAGAGACGGCGGATGTTGGGTATTCCTAAACCGTTCGGGAGGTCGCCCCGCCGACGGCCTCCCGACTCTAAGGCTTGCGTGCCGCTGGTGAGGGGGTTCGCCGGCGGTGCGCGCCTAGGTCGGCAGCGATCCGCCGCAGCGTCTGTCGCAGCGCCCGGGGCGAGTCGACCATGTACTCGTGCTCGAGCTGGGTCTGGCGGCGCGGCCGCGCCTCGCCCACGTGGATCGCGATCGCGCCTGCGGGGAGCACCCGGAAGAGGTCGGCGTCGGTCACGTCGTCGCCGGCGGCGAGCACCACGTGGCCCTCGCCGCCGTTCCCGGCGAGCAGCCGCTCGAGGTAGGCGCCCTTGCTGATCCCGCGGGCGCGCACCTCGATCACCCGCCGGCCGGGCAGGATCTCGGCCGGCACCCCCGCCAGGACGGCCTCGAGGGCGACGAGCAGCTCCCGGGCGCGCCAGGTGCCGTAGTCGGGCTCGGCCTGCCGGTAGTGCCAGGCGACGCTCGCCGCCTTCCGCTCGACGAGCGTCCCGGGGACGTCGGACGCCACCCGGGTGAGCAGCCGCTCGATCCTCGGGAGCCACGAGAGGTCGACCTCGGTCGGCGCCTGCCATGCCCCGCCCGGCTCGCGGACGAAGTAGCCGTGCTCGGCGACGAGATGGACCGGCAGGTCGCCGAGCCAGGGGCCGAGGGTGTCCCGCGTCCGGCCGCTGATCACGTGGACGTCGGTCGCCGGCAGCGCCGCCAGGTCGGCGAGCAGCTCGCGGATCTCCGCGGTCGGCGTCGCGAGGTCGGGGTGGCCGACGATCTCGCGCAGCGTCCCGTCGTAGTCGAGCGCGAGCGTCCGGCGGCGCGCGTCCTCCAGCTCGCGGCCGATCCGCATCCGCGCCGTCTCGTCGAGCGGCCGCGCCGTCCGTACGTCGCTCTGCGTCACACGGCCGAGGCGCCGCAGGAACCGCTCGGCCCAGATGCGGCTGTCGAGCTGCTCGACGCGGTCGGCCATCAGGTCGAGCCGGCGCGAGCGCTCCGGCAGGTCGAGCGCCAGCGCCTCGACGAGCTGCCCAGCGAGGTCGTGCGCATCCCACGGGTTGACGAGCACGGCGCCCGGGAGCACCTGCGCGGCGCCCGCGAACTCGCTCAGCAGGAGCGCGCCCTTGCGGCCGTCCTCGCGGCCGGGAGCGCTCGACTGGCAGAGCACGAACTCCTGCGCGACGAGGTTCATCCCGTCCCGGAGCGGCGTCACCATCATCACGTCGGCGCGGCGGTAGAGCGCGACGAGCTCCGCGCGCGAGAGCGAGCGATGCAGGTACTCGATCGGCGTGCGGCCGGGGCTCCCGAAGCGCCCGTTGATGTGGGCGATCTGCCGCTCGATCTCGTCCCGCTGCGCCTGGTAGTCGCTGCTCTCGAGCCGTGACGGCACGAGTACCTGGAGCATCGTCACCGACTCGGCCCGGTCGGGGTCCTGCTCGAGGATGCGCTCGAACGCGGCGAGCTTCTGCGGGATCCCCTTCGTGTAGTCGAGCCGCTCGACACCGAGCACGAGCTGCCGCCCCTCGTACCGCTCCGCGAGCTCGGCCTCCATCGCGAGGGTCTCGGCGCTCGCGAGGTCGCTCCGGAAGCTCGCGACGTCGATCCCGATCGGATGGACGCCGATCCCGATCTCGCGGTCGTCGTACTCGATCGCGTCGTGGCCGGGCTCGATGCCGAGCACGCGCAGGCAACAGGAGCGGAAGTGGCGGGAGTAGTCGCCGGTGTGGAAGCCGACGTAGTCGGCGCCGAGGATGCCCTTCAGGAGCTCGCTGCGCGTGGGGAGGAGGCGGTAGATCTCCGACGACGGAAAGGGAATGTGAAGGAAGTAGCCGATCGCGAGATCGGGCCGCAGCTCCCGGAGCTGCTGCGGCACGAGCGTGAGATGGAAGTCGTGCACCCAGACGCGCGCCTTCGGCGGGCTGATGCGGGCGATCGTCTCGGCGAAGCGAAGGTTCACGTCCTCGTACACCGCCCACGCGTCCGTCGTGAAGTGCATGCGGTCGACGAAGTAGTGGAAGAGCGGCCAGAGCGTCTCGTTGCAGATCCGGCCGTAGAAGAGCTCCTGCTCGAGATCGCTCAGGAAGATGGGCACGCAGCCGTGCTCCGACGCGAACTCGGTCGCCTCCTCCTCCCGTTCGGGCGGGAGCGCCGTCCCCGGCCACCCGACCCACACGGTCCGCTCGCGCGCCCCCCGAAGCGCCGTCACCAGGCCGCCGGAGCTCGGCTCGCCGTGGAGCCGGTCGCCGTCGACCGAGAGCGTGAAGGGAAGCCGGTTGCTCGCGATCACGATCTCGGATGCCGCCGTCCCCGCCTTCACGCTCATCGTCGTACCCGGGGCGAAAGGTCCATATGCGGGTGTTTCGGTGGGCGGGGTGTTTAGGTGGAGAACGGGGCGGTCATACCTGAGCGAGCCGCCCATCGGGTGCGGCATACCGAAAAGGAGGCACGCATGGGTATCTCGGTCTCGTTGCTGCTCGCTGCCGCAGGCGCCATCCTGATCTGGGCGGTCAACACCACCTCGTCGGGCTTCAACGTCCACACCGCCGGCGTGATCCTGCTCGTCGTGGGGATCATCGGCTTCGTCCTCTCGGTCGCCTTCTGGTCGAGCTGGGGCGGGTTCTCGATGGCGCGCCGCGACCGCTACTACGACGACCGCGGCGGCGGCTCGCACACGACCGTCGTTCGGTAGAGGATCAGTTCAGGGCCGCATCGAAGGTTTCGACGACGCCCAGCTCATCCGTGAGCTGGGCGATCTCGAACACGCGGCGGACGACGTGATCGCTCGGGCTCACGACGCGCAGCTCGATGCCGCGCGCGCCGAGCGAGCGCCGTGAGCCGACGAGCGAGTTGAGGCCCGACGAGTCGAGGAACGTCACCTCGGAGAGGTCGACGACGACGCGCCGGCAGCCGTCGGGGGCCGCCTCTACCGCCTCGGTCACCTGCGGCGAGGTCGCCATGTCGACCTCGCCGGCGACCTCGACGACGAGGATGTCGGCGGCATGTGAGGACTTGAGCTCGAACGCGGGGGTCGACACGTGAATTCTCGAGAGGGGTGCTGGGCGGGAGGCGTGCCGCCCGAAGCTAGCACGCGGACGGGTCGAGATCTCAGACGGCGGGAACGGCGGCGGGCTCACGCACGCGGCGGCGAGCGAGCGTGACGGTCGTCCCGTCCGGTGCACGGTCGATCTCCACGTCGTCCATCAGCGTGCGCATGAGCATCAGCCCGCGGCCGCGCTCCGCCGACGGCGTCGCCTCGACCCACCGGCCGCGGTCCGCGACGTCGATCCGCAGGAGGTCGCCCTCGACGCCGAGGTCGAGGCGGATCGAGCCGCCGCTGCCGCGATAGGCGTGCTCGATCGCGTTGTTGAGCGCCTCGCTGATCGCGAGCACGATCTCCGGCTCGGCGTCGCCGAACCCCCTGCGCTGCAGCCAGGCCCGCAGCCGCCGGCGCGTGTCGGGGAGGACCGAGGGATCGGCGGGAAGCTCGAGCGCTATGCGTCCCGCCGGCTCGATCGCGGCCAGCAGCAGCGCCACGTCGTCGTTCGAGGCGCCGATCGCGGAGCCGACGGTCGCGAGCGCCGCGTCGGGGGAGAGGCCGGGGGTCTCGCTCATCGCGCGGGCGAGCGCCTCGATGCCCGTCTCGATGCTCTCGCCGCGACGCTCCACGAGGCCGTCGGTGTAGAGCGCCAGGGTGGCGTGGAGCGGCAGCTCGATGCGGTGCTCGACGACGTCTCCGGGCTCGGCGACGCCGAGCGGCGGCGAGCTCGCGCCGTCGAGCCGCGTGATCTCGCCGCTCTCGCGATCGAGGAGGAGCGGCGGTGGATGGCCGGCGGACGAGTAGACGATCACGCCCTCGAGCGTGTCGAGGGTGACGCAGGCCGCGGTGATCATCTCGTCGTCGTTGACGTGGCGGATCATCCGCCGCAGGACCTCGGCCGGCGACTCGTAGTCGTACGCGTACGCGCGGAACACGCTTCGCTGCCGGCCCATGATCGTGGCGGCGCCGACGCCGCGCCCGCTCACGTCCCCGACGCAGAGCTGGAGGATCCCGTCGGGGCGGAGGACGGCGTCGTACCAGTCGCCGCCGATCTCGATCCCCGTGCCGCCGGCGAGGTACTCGCCGGCGAGCCCGATCCCCGGCGCCTCGGGCAGCTCGGCGGGGAGGAGGCTCCGCTGCAGGCGGACGGCGAGGTCGTGCTCGTGCTCGAACGCGCGGGCGCGGTCGAGGGCGCGCGCGGCCTGCGCGGCGTAGGCGCCGAGGAGCTCCCACTCGCTCGAGGCGAGGCGGCCGCGGGCGGTGAGGAGCGCGATCCCGCCTCCCGGCTCGCCGTCCGCGTCCAGGATCGGCACCGCGTGGAGCGCCTTCAGGCGGCCGCCGAACGCGTCGTACAGCTCGCGCAGGTCGCCGCGCTCGAGCGACACCGTCCGCGGCCCGTCATGGGTCAGCTCGGCGATCAGGCGGAGGCGGTCGGTGTCCCCGGGAACGCGCCGCCAACCGGGGAGGCTCGAGGTGACGCGGATCTCGTGCCCGGTCTCCGACTCGAGGGCGGCGACCGCGACCGCGTCCGTGAAGACCTCCTGCACCGACACGAGGACCGCGTCCGCGATCTCCGCCGCCGTGGTGGCCGTGGCGAGGCTGCGCGAGAGCCGGCTCCAGGACTGCGCATGCCCCCCGCGCTCCTCGATCTCGCGGCGCGAGCGGCGCGCGAGCACCGCGAAGATCAGCAGGGCGACGAGGGCCGCGACCCCGATCGAGACCAGATCGAGCGTGAGGGAGCGCCTCGCCGAGGCGTAGAGCTCGGACTCGGGCCGGTCGATCGCGACCTTCCAGTCGAGCGTCTTCGAAGTCGCCCACGCGACGACGTGGTGGGAGCCGCCCGCGAGGCCCGGGGAGCCCTTCACGTCGCCAGTCGGGGACTTCGCGATCCTGGCCAGGAGCGCCGGCTCCGCCACGTGCTTCAGCCCGCCCGTGATCAGCTGCCCGGCGCGGTCGATGACGGTCAGGCCCGTGAACCCGAGCGCCTCGTTCTGCCTCGCCTGCGACGGGCTCGGCTTCTGGTTCGGGTTGAGCAGGATCGCGCCGGTCAGGACGCCGGAGAAGCGGCCGTTCCGGTCGAAGGTGGGCACGGCGACGACCACCGTCGGCTTGCCGAAGCCGTAGCTGATCAGCCCGGAGCTGACGTACGGCTTCCTGGTCGTCTCGACCTGCTTGAAGTAGTCGCGGTAGGCGAGGTTGATCTTGGGCACCGTCTTGCCGGAGCCGGCGCCGAGGTTGCCGCCCGCGTCGAGCCAGCCGATGCCGGCGGTGAAGAGCTGCTTACCGGCCGTCTGGTCGACGTGCCGCAGGTACGAGCTCATCTCGCCGGTGCGCTGGTTCTGGATCACGGGCGCCTCGGCCGTCGCCTCGAGGGTGTTGATCCCGCCCTGGACGAGCGCGTCGAGCAGTCCGCCGACGAGGACGACGCGCGCGTTCAGGTCGCTGACGGCGCGGTGCTGGTTTGCGCGGTACTGGTGCCAGGCGAGGAAGCCCGAGACGGCGGCGAGGGCGAGGATCGCGAGGGCGGCGACGGCGAGCAGCTTCCGGCGGAAGGCGGTCGGCGTGCGCAGGACGAGGCGCTCGACCGGCGTCGGCGACTCGGCGCCGAGCCGCCGCGGGCCGCGGCGCTTCGGCGGCGCCTGCGTCTGCGACTCGTCCGCTCCCTTGCCGTTCGCCTCCGCGCCGTTCTTCGCCACGGTGGTTCCCCCCTGGACGCGTTGTCTGTGGACGCCGTCAGCCTAGCTGCGCCCATCTCAGCATGCACCCGTACGAAGGGAGTGTGGTTCCGATGTTTGAGGGTTTGGAGGCCGGGTAATCTCCTCTCACCTGATGGAGCTCCAGCTTTCCACCGCCGAGCACGGCGGCGGGGTCGCGACGGTGGAGGTGGCCGGTGAGGTCGACCTGTCGACGGCACCCGCCCTGAAGCAGGCCCTGCTCGAGACGATCGAGGGGGGCTCACGCCGTGTCCTCGTCGACCTGTCCCATGCGACGTTCATCGACTCGACGACGCTCGGCGTCCTGATGGGCGCCGTCAAGCGGCTGCGGCCGGCGGGCGGCGAGCTCGCGATCGCCTGCAACGACCCGAACATCCGCAAGATCTTCGAGATCACGCTGCTCGACCGGATCTTCGAGATCTACGCGACGCCCGAGGAGGCGCTCAGGCATCTGTCCAGCGGCGAGCCGTCGGTGCAGACGAAGCTCGACGACTGAGACCGACGACCGCTTGGAGCTGCTGCCTAGCCTCGATTTCGCACGAAGCTGCGGCGGTGGCGGGTTTGGTGGTGTTGCCTGTGCTGGAAGCGGTTGTGTCGGGTTGTGCGGCTTGGCGCGTGCACGTCTTGTGCT
>Ga0335085_10002889_pt1 | contig 31018 bp, 22 predicted proteins | sample Lox_Sample_45_FD_206712 | JGI IMG/M metagenome (GOLD analysis project Ga0335085, IMG submission 206712) | Soil microbial communities from Loxahatchee National Wildlife Refuge, Florida, United States - Lox_Sample_4.5 | ecosystem: Environmental > Terrestrial > Soil > Wetlands | place: USA... | reverse complement strand
GCTCATCGCCTACGGATCGACCGGGTCGGTGACACTGGGACAGACGGGCACGGTCATCGACTACCAGGTGGGCTTCGACACGGGGACGCTCGCCGCCACCGGGGTCACCGCCGTGGCATGCGACGTCAACCCGGACACCGGAAACCCGTACTGCATCTGAGGGCGGGAGGGACCGGGGGGTCGGGGCTTGCCCGGGAGCGGGCGCTCGACCAAGGTTGCCTCCATGAAGCGACTCCTCGTTCCCAGTCTGCTGCTCACCTTCCTCGGAGACGGGGCCCGCGCCCAGGCTCCGTCCACCCCTCCTGCCCAGGCACCGGCTGCCAAGAAGCAGGAGCCGATGCCGCCGGACATCGTCCCATCCGACGGCCGCTCGGTGGTGCAGCGCCGGATGAACCGCCACGGGGCGGACCTGATGGAGCTGACCCTGGCGGTGACCCTGCTCCAGCGAAAGACCATCGACGAGGCGGCGCAGCGCATCGGGTCGGACACCGGATTGCCGGTCATGCCCCCCAGCTCGTCGGAGACGCCCTCCCAGCGAAACTTCCGCTACCTCGAATCCGTCCTCCGCCAGCGCACCGCCGCCCTGGCCAAGGCCTCCCGGGACGGTGACAACCAGGCGCTGGCCACCGCCTTCGGCAACATGATGCAGATCTGCATCTCCTGTCACTCGCTCTACCTCAACCAGCCGGAGAAGGCGGCGCCCAAGCCCTGACGCCCGTGCGCGCCGCACCCGGGGTGGGCGGCCCGGGCCCGCCGGGGCGGCGGCCGCCGGCAGCGCTGGCGCCGGTGGTCACCGGTGCGCTCCTGGCGGCGCTGGCCGGCGCGCGCCTGGCCTCCACGCTCCCCGAGATTGCCAACCGGCACGCCCTGGGCTGGGACTCGGCGCGCCGTGCGATGCTCGACGTCGAGGCGGCCGATGCCCTGCGCGCGGGCGACCTGGGGCGCTACGTCCTCTACCTGGCCGGGCCCGAGACCTGGCCGACGCTGCGGCTCAGCGTCGCCGCACCGGCGCACGCGCTGGCCGGACCGACGCGTGCCCTGGCCGTCGAGCACGCCCTGTCGCTGGTGCTGACGGCGGCGCTCTTCCTCGGGCTCGGCCTCGCCGCACGATGCGTCACCTCCCGCCCGGGGGAGGCGCTGCTCGTGCTCGCCGTCTCCGCCGCCGTGCTCGCCGGAAACCGTCCCCTCCTCGTTCACGCGGCGGATGCCATGCTCGAGGTGCCCTCGGCGCTCCTCACCCTCCTGGCGGCGGCGGCCTGGGTCTCCTCCCGGGAGTCCGCGACGCCCCGGCCGTGGGGAGTGGCGCTGCTCGGCAACCTGCTCTTCCACGTCAAGTGGCAGCACGGGCTGATCCTCGCCGCGGCGGTGCTCGGCACCGAGGCCTGCCAGGGCGACCCGCTCCGTGCCGCCCGTGCCGCCGGTGCGGCGCTCGCCGAGGGCCTGCGCACCCGGGCCGGGCAGGTCCTGCTCGCCTCGGTGGTCGCGCTCTCCGCGCTCGCTGCCTGGGTGGCGCTGGCCGGCGGGTGGGAGGGGAGGGTGCTCGGCCTGCCCCTCAGCCTGCACCGCGCCCAGGGCCCGGTCGCCTTCGGTGCCCTGGCGGCGTTCGCCTACCTCGAGCTCGCCCTGTGGCGTGCGCGGGAGCGGCTGGCGGGGGAGATCCCGGGCCGGGTGCGGTTCCTCTGGGCCTGGCTCGCCACACCGATGGTCGCCTGGCTCCTCGTTCCGTTCACCTGGCGGCTGCGCACGCTGGCGCTCACCAGCTTCGACTACGTCAGCGGCGAGACGCCGCCGGACCTGGCCGCGCGCCTCCTCTTCTACCCGAGGGCGGCCGTGACGGGCTGGGCCCCGCCCGGACTGCAGTGGGCGCTCCTCCTGCTGCTCGCCGCATCCGTGCTCGCCGCCTGGCGGCGGCCGGAAACGCGGCGGCTGATCGTCCCGCTCGCCGCGCTGGCCGCCGCCGAGCTCCTCGCCCTCTTGCTGCTCAACCGCCACAACTACCAGGCCCGCTTCATCCTCAACCTCGCTCCTCTGGCGGCCCTCTGGGCGGCGGCCTGGATCCCGGCCGTTCCCCGACCCGTTGTCGGAGCCGCGCTCGCGCTGGGAGCGGCGGCCGTCTTCGCCTTCGGCGCGGCGCCCGGCTGGGAGCGGCCGGCGCTCGCGGCAACGCTGGCCCAGGGGTTCGAGACCACCGAGACCGGGGATTCCTGCCGGTCCCTGGCCCGCGCGCTCCCTCTTTCTCGTGGGGTGCTGCTCAACCGGACCTCGCTCTCCCACCGGCAGACGTGCGCGCTGTGGGTGAAGCTCGTGGCCCGCGAGCGGGGCGCGGACGTCGACGTCTACGGCGTGTGGCTCCGCGCGCGATGGGAGGAGGCGCTGGTGCTGGCCGAGGGCTGCGCGTCGGTGGAGGGCCCGGAGGGCTTCTTCCCCGACGGAGCCGAGGTGGCCTCCGGTCCGCTGTGCGGGCGGCGGTACCGCCTCGCCCGCCCCTGAGCGGCGCGCGCAAGGCCTGCGCCCTGAGCCGGCGCCGCGCCCGGCGCTGCGCCCGTGGGGCGCTGCAACGTGGCGCAGTCCGTCAACTCCTTCCCGGCACGGGCGATGCACTTTCCCGGGGCGGATCGCTCAGGAGGTTTCGCGATGAATCCCTTCGAGGTTGTCAGCTGGCCTCTCCTCGGGGTGGGCATGGGTTTCGCCCTCGCCGTCATCTCGCGGTGGCGTGCCATTCCGCTGATGGAGAGCCTCATCGCCGGTGGGGCGGGCGGCCTCATCGGCGGAGTCATCGGGCGCTCGCTCTTCACCGGTCCTCTCTGGGGTGAGCTCCGCTACAGCCTGTGGGCCGCCGTGTTCGCCCTCGCGGGTGGGCTGGTCTTCGTCGTCGCTGCGCGCGTGTTCGCCCCCAAGGGCCAGATTCGGCCCCGGACGCCGTAGGCCGCTAGGCCGACGCGAACAGCGCCGCGGCACCCATGCCGCCGCCGATGCACATCGTCACCACGCCGTAGCGCCCTCCGCGGCGCTTCAGCTCGCGGAGGAGCGTGGCCGTCATCCGCGTCCCGGAGACGCCCAGCGGGTGTCCGAGGGCGATGGCGCCGCCGTTGGGGTTCACCTTCTCCGGAGGGATGCCCAGCTCGCGGACGCAGTACAGCGCCTGGGCGGCGAAGGCCTCGTTCAGCTCGAAGACGTCAATGTCCTTCACCGCCAGCTGGTTCTTGGCCAGGAGCTTCCGCACCGCCGGCACCGGGCCGATGCCCATGATCTCCGGCGGCACGCCGGCCACCTGGAAATCCACGAAGGTGCCGAGCGGCTGGACGCCGAGGGCCTGGGCGCGGGACTCGGTGAGGAGCACCGCCGCCGCCGCGCCGTCGGTGAGCGGCGAGGCGTTGCCGGCGGTCACCGTCCCCCTGGGGTTGAAGGCCGGCTTGAGCTTGGCCAGCCCCTCCAGGGTGGTGTCCGGCCGGAGGATGGTGTCGGCGGTGACGGTGACCGTGTGCGGCGTGCCGGCCTCGTCGAAGACCTCGGTGGTCACCGGGACGATCTCGTCCTTGAGCAGGCCCTTCTCCCGCGCGGTGGCCGCCCGCCGCTGGCTCTGGTAGGCGAAGGCGTCCTGGTCGACGCGGCTCACCCCGAAGCGGCTGGCCACGTTCTCCGCGGTGGCACCCATCGAGGTGTAGACCTCGGGCAGCTTCTCCATCAGCTCGGGATTGGCGGAGACCTTGTTCCCGCCCATGGGCACCATGCTCATCGACTCGGTGCCGCCGGCGATGGCCACCTCGTACATCCCGGCGAGCATGCTCTGGGCCGCCTGGGCGATGGACTGCACCCCCGAGGAACAGAAGCGGTTGATGGTCATCGCCGGGACGGTGTTCGGCAGGCCGGCGAGCAGCGCCGCCAGCCGGGCCACGTTCATCCCCTGCTCGCCCTCGGGCATGGCGCAGCCGAGGATGACGTCGTCCACGTCGGAGGGCTTCAGCCCCGGGACGCGCTTGAGCGCCTCGGCGATGGCCACCGCGGCCAGAGTGTCCGGCCGGGTGTCCTTGAACTCGCCCTTCAGGGCCCGGGTGAAGGGGGTGCGAACTGCGCTGGCGATGACGACCTTTCCGGCCATGGGACGGTCTCCTGGGGTGGATCTGGTTAACGGTCCGGGCTCAGTTCCGCAGCGGCTTGCCGGTCTCGAGCATGGCCGCCATGCGGGCCTGCGTCTTCTCCTCTCCGCACAGGGAGAGGAAGGCCTCGCGCTCCAGCTCGAGCAGGCGCTCCTCGGTGACCGGTGAGCTGGCCGACACGTCGCCCCCGGTGAGCACCGCGGCCAGCTTCTGGCCGATGTGCCGGTCGTAGGCGGAGATCTGATTGTTGAGCTGCATGTCGTAGAGCATCATGTCGATGGTCGCCGCGCCGCTCCGTCCGGGGAGGCGGAAGTGGGTGGGCCGCGGCGGCCGGAAGCCGGCCTGGGCCATTCCCAGCACGCGCGCCTTGGCGTCGGCGAGCAGGAAGTCCCGGTTGAGGGAGATGCCGTCCTGGCGGGAGAGGAAGCCGGCCTCGCGCGCTTCCTCGGCGCTGGTGGCCACCTTGGCCGTGCCGATGGCGAGGAAGGTCTTCTTCAGGAAGGGAAGCGGGTCGAAGTCCCGGTCGGTGGCGAACGGGCCGTAGAGGTTGCGGAGGAGCTGCATGTTTCCCCCGCCGCCGGGGATGAGCCCGACCCCCACCTCGACCAGCCCCATGTACAGCTCCGCACCGGCCTGGATGGCGTTGGCCCCCATGGTCACCTCGGCGCCGCCGCCCAGGGTAAGGCCGAAGGGCGCGGCCACCACCGGCACCGGGCTGTACCGGAGCCGCTGGTTCACCGCCTGGAAGGACTCCACCAGCTTGGCCACCGAGGGCAGGTCGTCGCTCTTGATGGCCATCAGGAGCCCCATGAGGTTGGCCCCCACGGAGAAGTTCGCCCCGTCGTTGCCGATGACCAGGCCCCGGCCCTCGCGCTCGGTGCGGTCCAGCGCGGTGTTGAGCATGGCGATGATCGCGTCGTCGAGGGCGTTCATCTTGGAGTGGAACTCGAGGAGGAAGGCCCCGTCACCCATGTCCCACAGCGAGCTCGAGTCGTTGGTCTCCACCCGCCGGTTGCCGCGGCGGAGGTACTCCACCCTCACCGTGCGCGGGTTCTCCGGGACGACGCGCGGCTTGCGCGAGGGGATGTCCCAGGCGGTGTCCTTCGTTCCCTCCACGGCGTAGAAGTTCTCCCGCCCGGCGGCGAGCATCTCCTCCACCCACCGGGCCGGGGCCAGGCCCAGCTCCTTCATCCGGGCCACGCCCTGGCGGACCCCGTACACGTCCCACACCTGGAACGGGCCCAGGTCCCAGGCGAAGCCCCAGCGCAGCGCGCGGTCGATGTTGACCAGGTCGTCGGAGATCTCCGGGATGCGGCGGCTGGCGTAGGCCAGGGTGTCCAGGGTCACCCGCTCGGCGAAGCGGGCCGCCTTGTCCGTCCCGGTGAGGACGGTGCGGATGCGCTCGCCGACGTCGTCGATGTTCCGGGCGGCTCCGAGCGACTCGAAGCGCACCTTGCCCTGCGGCCGGTAGGTGAGGGTGGCCAGGTCGAGGGCGAGGATCTCCTTCTCTCCGTCCGGCTTGCGCTGGAGCTTGTAGAAGCCCTGGCCGCTCTTGTCGCCGAGCATCCCCTTGTGCACCATCTGCTCGACGAACGGAGGCACCCGGAACGTCTCGCGCTCCTCGTCCTGGAGCAGGGTGTCGTAGCAGTTCTTGGCCACGTGGACGAAGGTGTCCAGCCCGACGATGTCCGTGGTGCGGAACACCGCGCTCTTCGGGCGTCCCAGCGCTGGCCCGAAGATCTTGTCTACCTCCTCCACGGTGAGCTCGGCCTTCTGCAGCTCGGCCAGGACGCGGAGCATCCCGTAGGTCCCCACCCGGTTGGCGATGAAGTTGGTGGAGTCCTTGCCGTGGACGATGCCCTTGCCCAGCACCTCCTCGCCGAAGCGGGCCATCCGCTCCAGCACCGCCGGGTCGGTCTCCTTCCCGGTCACCAGCTCGAGCAGCTTCATGTAGCGGACGGGGTTGAAGAAGTGGGTGACCAGGAAGTTCTTGCGGAAGGCGGGGCCGCGGCCCTCGAGCATGCCGACGATGGACAGCCCCGAGGTGTTGGAGCTCACCACCGCTCCGGGAGCGAGGTGGGGCTCGACCCGGGCGAAGAGGGCCTGCTTCACCGCCATGTCCTCCTTGACCACCTCCACCACCCAGTCGCAGCCGGCGAGGCGGGGCAGGTCGTCCTCGAAGTTGCCGACCTGGATCAGCTCCAGGGCGGCGGCGGTGAAGAGCGGGGCCGGGCGCTGCTTCTTCAGATTGGCCAGCGCCGCCAGGGGGAGCTTGTTGCGGAAGGCGGGCGACTTCGGGTCCTCGCCCGGACCTGCCTTGGGCGGGACGATGTCCAGCATCAGGACCGGAAGCCCGGCATTGGCCACGTGGGCGGCGATGCCGCTGCCCATCACCCCCGACCCGAGGACCGCCACCTTCCTGATTGCGCCGCTCATTTCCACTCCGCTGCCAGGGGGGGCCGGCACGGCCGCCCGCGGGGCGCACCCTAGGCGATTGACTCGGAAGTCAACAAGCCCTCCCTGGCTACTCCGGGCTCCAGTCCGAGGCGGGCAGCACCTTCCAGCCGGTGTCCAGGCCCCCGCTGGTGGTGAAGCGGAGGATGCGCAGCGGCCAGGTCCTCGGCTGCTTGCGCGGCCCCTCGGTGGTCTCCACCGTGAAGTGGTAGACGACCAGGTCGTAGGTGCCCGTCGTTCCCGCCTGCTGGAGCAGGGCACGCACCGGATTCTTCGGGTGCCAGTAGAGCTCCTTCGTCACCCGGGCGACGTAGGACAGGACGGGCAGCGTCTTCTCGAAGGCCTGGGCCCGCTCCCGGGTGGGGGCGATGAGCCGGGCCGCCTCGTCCTTGGTGAACTCCACCACCGTCAGGTCGTCGCCGCTGCCGCCCTTCTTGAGCAGCTCGCTGAGGGAGCGGCGGCCGGCCTTGTCCAGGTCGGCCATCAGCGAGGCGGCCGTCTTCAGGCCGCCCGTCTCCCGCTTCACCCAGTCGCGCTTCACGATGCGCCAGCTGTCCACCTCGATCATCCGCGAGTCGAGCGTGACGCCGCCGAGGAGCAGCGTCCGGCCCGAGTCGTCGGTGGAGGTCAGCGCCTTGAGGTAGGTCTCGGCGGTCTGCTGCACGGCCGGCGGCGTGTCCTGGGCGCAGGCGGCCAGGGGGAGAAGGAGTCCCACCAGGAGCACGGTTCGCATTCCCCGCTGTCTAGACTACTTCCTGGGTTACCCTCCACCGTCATGCGATCCGGACGACTCAGCGGCTGCGCCGGGACGGGTGCTGCGCTCCTCGTCGCCACGCTGCTCGTCTCCACCCCCGCCCGGGCGAGCGAGGTGGCGGCCGGTGTGGGCGTGGACGTGTGGACCGCCGGGAACGTCAGCGCGCTGTTCAGCTTCACCGCCGATGCGCTGTGGACGGTGCTCCCGGGCCTCGAGCTCGGGGCGCGCACCGGGCTGTTCTTCGTCACCGGGGGAAGCCTGGGGAGCTCCACCGCCGGCATCCCGCTCGACGGGCAGATCCGCGGCGTGGTGGGCCACTTCTATCTCGAGGGCCTGGTCGGACCCTGGTTCTTCTTCTCCGGGACGGTGGTGCGGATCCACGTCGGCATGGGGTTCGGCTACCGGACCGGGCCGATCCGGATCGGCGCAGAGGTGGCCTACCTCGACCCCGGCGCGCAGTTCGGGGCCCGCTTTGCCTTCGCCTTCTAGACGACAGAGGGTCCCCCCGGGCCGCTTCCAGACGCTGGGCGAATGGGAGCCCCCGGGGCTTCCCCGCCGGGTGGTGACCGTCTACGTGCCGTCGGATCACGTCGCCGACGGGAGCCGCCCCGCGCTCCTCCTCTTCGACGGGCAGAACGTGTTCGACGACACGCACAGCTTTGCCGGGGGCTGGTTCGCCCACGAGGCGGAGGCCGAGCTGCGCCGGGACCGGACCAACGTTCCCCTCCTGGTGGCCATCCCCCACGGCGGAGAGGGCCGCATCGACGAGCTGGTCCCCTGGAAGATGGAGAAGGGCGGCGGGCACCTGCCCTCCTTCCTGGCCTGGGTCATCGCCACCGTCGTCCCCGAGGTGCAGCGGCAGCACGGCACGCTCCCCGGGCCGCTGGGCACGGTGCTCGGGGGCTCGTCGCTCGGGGGCCTGGCCGCGCTGTGGGGCCACCTTCACCATCCGGAGGTCTTCGGCGGCGCGCTGAGCATCTCGCCGTCGCTGTGGGTCGCCGGCCGGGCCATCTTCCGGGAGGCAGAGGGGTTCAGAAGGCCGGAGGTGTCCCGCATCTACCTCGACTGCGGCGGCCGCGAGGCGGGAGGGCGCATGCTCCCGGTGGTGCGCCAGATGGCCACCCTGCTCCGCTCCAAGGGCTACGCCGCCCGGCAACTGAAGTTCCGGCCGGACACGCGCGGCCAGCACAACGAGAAGGCCTGGCGCCGCCGCCTTCCGGGCGCCCTGCGCTTCATGTTCCGCCGGGGTTAGGGGATCTCCATGGCCCATCGCCGTCCCGCTCTTCTCCTCCTCGGCCTCCTCGCCGCCTGCGGCCGCCCCGTCAGTCCCGGGCCCAACGGCCACGTGACCCCGGAGAACGCGGCCAAGGCCGAGGCGGATTTTGCGCGTCCGGCCCCATCCGCGCCCACGGTGCTTCCGCCGGTCGCTCCCGAGGTGGTGGCCCACGGCTCGCGCAGCGTGCGCAGCGTGGCGCTCACCTTCGACGCCTGCAGCACGCGGGACGTGAGCCAGTACGACCAGCGCATCACCCAGGTGCTGCTCGCCACCCGGACGCCGGCCACCATCTTCCTCGGCGGGAGCTGGGCCAAGGAGGAAGCGGCCCACGTCCGGGAGCTCGCCGCGCATCCGGACCTGTTCGAGCTCGGCAACCACACCTACACCCACCCGCACATGCCGGCGGTGAAGGACGACGCCCGGATGCGCCAAGAGCTGCTCCGGACGCAGAGCGAGGTCGAGGCGCTCACCGGCCGGACGCCGCTCCTCTTCCGGCCTCCTTACGGCGAGTACGACGCCCGGGTGGTGAAGACCGCCGCCGCGCTCGGGTTGATCACCGTGGAGTACGACCTTGCCTCCGGAGACCCGGACCAGCACGCCACCAAGGAGAAGCTGGTGGAATGGGTGCTGCGCAAGGTGCAGCCGGGAAGCATCGTGGTCATGCACCTCAACCACCTCCGCTTTCACACCGCCGAGGCGCTCCCGCCAATCATCGAGGCGCTGCGCGCGCGCGGCTACCAGCTGGTGACGGTGGGCGAGCTGCTGCGCGAGTCACACCGGCCCGGGCTGGCCGCCGCCGAGCCCGTCCCGCACTAGGAGAGTGTCTGCTCGCTGGCAGCCGGTGAGGTCGCGCGCACCGAGTTTCGGCACGGCGTCGCGCGCGGGCTCGGCCCGGCCGGCGACGCCGAACCGCTCCTAGCCTTGCGAGGGCTCCTCCCGGCTCGCCGGGCGAAAGTACGGGCAGGTGAGCACGGGCTGCCTCGGATACCGCTCCGGAACGAGCGGGCAAAGGATGAAGGTGCTGCGAGCGGTCCGCACGTAGCGGGGCGGCGCCGCACAGTGGTGGCAGAGGCTCTCCGGGAAGGGGAGCGGCTGGGGAGGTTGCTCCCCCACCGCTCCTAGATCTTGATCTCGAAGGAGACGGTGCCCACCAGGGCGTTGGCGCTGTAGGTGGCCGGGTTGAAGAGGGGCAGCGCCGTGCTCACCTCCCCGCTGGTCACACCGGTGAAGATGATCCACTGGAAGCCGACGTCGACGTGGAAGGCGCCGGCCCGCCAGCCGAAGCCGGTCGCCAGGTTCACCCGGCTCGAGTCGGGAACGTCCGGCTGAACGGTGGCCGCCGGGCTGGGGGTGGGGTCGAGCAGGATGCCGCCCCGGAGCGCCCAGTGCTCGTCGATGACCCACTCCGCGCCGATGCGGTAGTTCCAGGTGTGGTGCCAGTCCTTGAGCTCGGTGGAGTTGAGCGCCGGGGTGAGCGGGAAGTTGAGGACGATGGCCGGGAACACCTGCCAGGTGAAGTAGGTGACGTCGAAGTCCAGGGTCAGGCAGGGGATGGGCTTGTAAGCGAAGCCGACCACCACCGAGTCGGGCGTGGTGACCGTCGTCGATCCTTGCTGATCGTAGAGTTGACCCTGATAAGGAGGGGGGATGTTGCTGAAGTGGGCGTTGCCGCCGAAGTTGTAGGTCACCCGGCTCCGGTAGGCCGCGCCGATCTGGAATACCTTCTCGATCACGTCCACCTGGACACCCGCCGTCCCGCCGTAGCCCCAGGCCGAGGCGCCCAGCTCCACTGCCGGGCCGTTGGGCTGGTAGACATTGGGATTGCTGGTGAGGAGGTTGATGTCCCGGTTGAGCTGGACCGTGGAATAGGCGAGCTGCGCTCCGACGGCGAAGCGGACCGGCCCGAAGTGGAAGCCGATGGTCGGGTTGATGTCGAAGATCTTGAGGTCCACCTCGGTGACGATGTACCGGCCCGGATACTCGGCCGGCCAGCCGATCTTCAGGCCGTAGGGGGTGTAGACGCCGAGCCCGACGGTGATCTCGTCGCTGATGCCGTAGGTGGCGTAGATGTGCGGCGGGGGGATGATGCCGTGCTCACCCTCGGTCTGCACCCCGTTGGCGGCGGTGACGTTGAAGAAGGGGACGATGCCGGTGATGCCGACCATGAAGTCGATGCCCTGCCCCTGAGCGATGCCGGCCGGGTTGTAGTAGAGGGCCGAGGCGTCATCGATGAAGCCGGCCACCGACCCGGCCATCGCCACTCCGCGAGCCGAATTGAGATCGACGGCGATGCCCGCCGCCCGCGCTTCCTCGGCCCCGACCACGGCCAGGACCACCACTGCCGACATGAGCGTCTTCAGCGTCTTCATGTGCGTGTGCCTTTCCATGGGACCGGGTCAGTAGGGTGCGGCGCCGGAGAGGAAGCCGACGATCTGTGTCTGGGCGCGGCCGGTGATGGTCAGCCCCGAGTTGCTCGGCGTCGTCGCAGGGCAGGTGGCGCTGGGCGGAAGGAGCAAGAAGGGGTGCCGATTGCAGGTGGGAATCTCGTCCCAGGTGAGCGGCGAGGCGAGCGGCGAGGTGACCGGGTTGAACTGGAATCGGAAGATCCCCGTGCTCGGGATGGGCGGCACCGCCCCGACGTTGGCGGCCGGGTCGTGCAGCGCTGCGGTGATCAGCTCAGCAGTGGTCGGGTTGGGGACCGTCTGGTCGTCGACGATCCACTGGATGAACGTCCGGCGGCCGGCAGGGATGCTCGGCCCGAACGGCGAGGCCAGCCCGGTGGGGTGGGTGAGGAAGAAGGCGGCGTTGCTCGGGTCGGCCGGGTCCAGGACCCACTTGTAGACGTCGATGACCAGGTCGTAGGTCGGGCTGTCGGGCTCGACCCCGGCCGAGGCCAGGCCGGCGACGAATCCGGCCTTGAGCGGGGCGAAGGACGGAGAGGTGAGGATGATCTCCGTGGGATTTCCTCCGGGAACGTTCAGCCCGACGTTCTGGACGTTGAAGGCCACCGAGTTGGAGAGGGAGCCGAGGATGCCTCCCAGGCTCTGGCCGGAGTAGTTGATCTTCGTGACGTCGATCGTGAGGGTGGTGCCGGTGGCGGTGGCCCAGTTCGTGGACTGCAGCACGCGCGCCAGTTGCGAGTTGTCGATGACCTGCTGCCGGAGGTTGTCGCGGCTGGCGAACGGATTGGCGAGGTTGATCAGGTTCCAGCCGGAGACCGGGATGCTCACCCCGGGCGCCGGGACGAAGGTCGCGGCGAAGGCGCCCCCTTCGCAGATGCCGTCCGGCGCACACTCGTTCTGGCCGGCCAGGAGGCAGGTCTGGTTGGCGGTGGGCAAGGCATTGTTGCAGGCCACCAAGGGCGGGCCCCGGTTGTTGAGCTGGCACCTTCCTTCGGAGTTGCAACCCATGGTGGCCGGGTTGGCGCAGGCGAGGCTGTCAGGGAAGCCGGCGTCCGGGAGCGGGCCGTGCGGACCGAGGGCCGTGTCCAGGTAGGCACCGAACCCGGTGCAGGTGCCACGCTCGCCGTGCCAGACCTCGTCGATGGCAATCGTCACCTGGCCCGCGCTGGCCAGGGCGTTGGCGATGGCGTAGGCGTTGGTCCTGTTCCCGGTCAGCCCGTGGCCGAAGATGGTGACCGGGTAGCCGGCAGTCGGAGCCGCGGCGGTGGGCACGGTGATGATGAACGGGATCTGCTTGGGCACCGTGCCGGCGAGGCCCGGATTGAAGGTGCCCTGGGGGCTGGTGATGGCGAAGGGGTCGATGATGTCCCCGGTGTAGAAGTTGGCGATGGCGGCGTTGGGCACCCCCGCCGCGTTGAGCTGCGCCCGGACCGCCGTGGTCACGTCCTGCACCCAGAGCGGCACCGGTGGGATGAGCGGCGTCCCAGCATCGCTCACCGCGTAGGGCGCGGCGGCCAGCTGCTGCAGCTGGGAGACGGTGCTCTGGGTGGTGAAGGCCCATGCCTGGACGACGTTCGTCCGGGAGATGCCGTTCAGCCCCAGCTGGGCGAAGAGCGGAGCGAGACCTTCCTGGAGCTGCACCAGCTGGGCAGCCTGGGCGTCCGTGAGCAGCGAGAGCTGGCTCTTCCCGTTCGCGTAGATCGGCTGGACCAGGCGGACCATGGCAAAGATGGCCGAGGGGATGACCGCCTTGCCGGTCGTGTCCCGGATGGCGTTGGTCATGTAGACGGCGTAGGTGGTGCGCTCGCTCAGCGGAGTGGTGGGGACGACGCCCAGCACCTGTGGCTTGGCACCGCCGTCGAGCAAGGTCGGGCTGACCATCGGGCAACCGGGCGTCACGTTGCTCAGGCAGTAGGCCACGTGGGGCGCGCCCTGGCTCGGGCCTCGGCCGCCGACGTCGACGAAGCCGATGGCCAGCGGCGGGACCACGGTTGCCGGGTCGATCAGTCCCTGCACCAGGGCGCTGGCGCCGGGGCCGGTGAAGTCGAAGGACACCGCCGACTGGATGGTGGCGGTGGTGCTGAAGCCGTCGAGCGTGTTCAGGCCGGCGACCAGCTGCGCCAGCGCCGGCGGCGTCCCGGGCGGGAGCGGCGGCAGATTCACCGGGCCATCGGGCTGGGTGCGGAGGATCTCGTTGGGGAAGGGGATGACCGGGCTCGTCGGATCCGGATTGAAGGCCACCTCCGCCTGGCTGGTGATGCGGAAGGTCCAGAGGATGGCCACGTTGGATCGCGGGATGTTGAACGGCGCGCCGCTGAGCGCAGTCAGGAGTGGGGAGTAGGCGGACTGGATCTGCTGGAGCTGCGCGGCGGCGGCGGCGCAGGCGCTCCCCGTAGTCCCGCTGGCCGTGCAGATGAGGTCCGTCGTCGGCAAGCAGCCCGACCCGGGACCGCCGGGTCCGCCGTCCGGCAAGGCGCAGACTGGGACGGTGCTCGTCACCAGGCCCCACGCCGGCGAGCCGGTGACCTGTTGCCCGGACTGGGCGCCCTGCACAGCGCCGGTCTGGCTTCCGCCGACCACCACCACCACGTACTCGTGGCCGCGCGTCCAGGCGCCGTCCGGTGGAGTGATGGTGAGCACCTTGCTCCCGGCGGTGTAGCTCGGCGTCGCCGCCACCGGGACCGGGGCGGCGGGATTGGTGATGTCCAGCACCAGCACGCCGGTGCCCAGGGTGGCTGGGTTGAGGTCACCGCTCGTCGGCGCGGTGGCCACCGATTCCATCGGGAAGCCATCCAGCGTGTTGAGGTAGGTGCGGTTGAACTCGATCTGCGCCGGTGTGTCGTTGGGGCTGGGCGGCACGGTGACCAGACCGGTGGTGGGGTCGATGGCCAGATCGTTCGGCGAGGGCACCACCGGCGGGACGGCGGCCGGGTCGAACTCCATGGTGACCAGGTTGGGCTTGGGGTTCTGCGGGATGTCGGGCGCGCAGGAGGCGAGGAGCGCTCCGAGCCCGACGGTGGAGACGACCAGCGACGACCGCTTCATTGCGACCCCCTCGGCTCCCGCGGGGAGCGAGTTTCAGGCCCCCACTGATTCGAAAATCGGCCCGCGTCTTCTAGGCTCTTTCATGCCACGGGCCAAGGGAAAATGGAGGCGCTTCTCACGCTTTACGCGGTGAGTCACATGCCTGGGAACGAGGACGCACCGCGGCGAGAATCGCTGCGCGCTCCGCTGCGCTCTCCTAGAGTGAACCACCAAGGAGGCCGCCTCTATGGGCAACGCCGTCGAGATCACCTCGAAAAATTTTCGCGAGACGGTGGAGAACGGGGGCATCGTGCTCCTCGACTTCTGGGCGCCGTGGTGTGGGCCGTGCCGCAGCTTCGCGCCGGTCTTCGAGAAGGCGGCAGCCGACAACCCGGACATCGTCTTCGGCAAGGTGAACACCGACGTGGAACGGGAGTTGGCCGGGGCCTTCGACATCCGGAGCATCCCCACCCTGATGGTGTTCCGCGACCGGGTGCTCCTCTATTCCCAGCCGGGCGCGCTCCCCGCGGTGGCGCTGGCCGACATCGTCCGCCAGGCGCGGGCGGTGGACATGGAGAAGGTGCGGGCGGAGATCGCCGCCGAGCAAGCCAAGGCCAAGCCCGGCGGTGGGACGGCGCAGGCCTGACCGGGCGAGGTGCCGCCCGGACCTCGCGGGAGCGAACGCACCACGGGCATGACCTCCGAGACCGAAGCAGTCCGGGGCTCCCGGGGCGCGGCTCTCGCCCTCGGCGCGCTGGGCATCGTCTTCGGGGACATCGGGACCAGCCCGCTCTACGCCCTGCACGAGTGCTTCCTCCCCGGGCACGGGGTGGAGCCGACCGAGGAGAACGTCCTCGGGGTGCTCTCGCTCGTCGTCTGGTCGCTGACCCTGGTGGTGTCGGTGAAGTACCTGGTGTTCATCATGCGCGCCGACAACAAGGGCGAGGGCGGCATCTTCGCCCTGCTCGCGCTCATCGCCCACGGCGACCGGCCGGGGCGGAGCCGGGGACGGACGGCGATCACCCTGCTCGCCCTGTTCGGGGCCGCGCTCCTCTACGGGGACGGCATCATCACCCCGGCCATCTCCGTCCTCTCCGCGGTGGAGGGCCTCACCGTGGCCACCACCGCCGCCGAGCTTTGGGTGGTCCCGCTCACCGTGGCCATCCTGGTCGCGCTCTTCGCCGTCCAGGAGCGCGGCACGGCCCGCATCGGCCGCGTCTTCGGGCCGGTGATGCTGCTCTGGTTCCTGGCCATCGCCGCCACCGGGACGGCCTCGCTGGTTCACCGCCCGGACGTGCTCCAGGCGCTGAACCCCGTGCACGGAGTGCGCTTCTTCGCCAGCAATGGACTTCTCGGCTTCGAGACCCTGGGAGCGGTGGTGCTGGTCATCACCGGTGGGGAGGCCCTCTATGCGGACATGGGCCACTTCGGGCGTCCGCCCATCCGGCGCGCCTGGTTCGCGGTGGTGTTCCCGGCCCTGCTCCTCAACTACTTCGGTCAGGGCGCGCTCCTGCTCCGCAGTGCCGCGGCCCGGGGGAATCCCTTCTACGCCCTGGTGCCCACCCCGCTCCTCTACCCGGCGGTGGCCCTGGCCACCATCGCCGCGATCATCGCCTCGCAGGCGCTCATCTCCGGGGCGTTCTCGCTCACCCGCCAGGCGGTGCAGCTCGGGTACTCACCGCGAGTGCGCATCCTGCACACCTCGGACGACCAGGAGGGGCAGATCTTCCTCCCCGCGGTGAACCAGTTCCTGGCGGTGAGCTGCGTGGCGCTGGTCATCGCCTTCGGGGCCTCGACGAAGATGGCCGCCGCCTACGGCATCGCCGTGACCGGGACGATGACCATCACCACGGTGGCCTTCTTCGTCATCACCTACCGGTCCTGGAAGTGGCCGCTCTGGCAGGCGGGGGGGCTGGCGCTGCTCTTCCTCGCCTTCGACGTGCCGTACTTCCTGGCCAACCTGATCAAGTTCGAGCACGGGGGCTGGTTCCCGCTGGCGGTGGCCGCCGGGCTCTACGCGATGATGACCACCTGGAAGCGCGGCCGGACCGAGCTGGCCGACCGCTTCGCCGCCGACTCGCTGCCCATCGAGACCTTTCTCCAGAGCCTGAGCCGGAAAGACATCCCGCGGGTGCGCGGCACCGGCGTCTTCCTCAGCGCCAACACCACCGCCACCTCGCCGGTGCTGCTCCACCACCTGAAGCACAACCAGATGCTGCATCAACAGGTCGTCCTGCTCAGCGTCCTGACCCCCAACACGCCGCTGGTTCCGTCCGCGGAGCGGGTCACCCTCGAGCCGCTCGGGCACGGCTTCCACCGGGTGGTGGCCAAGTACGGCTACCGGCAGACGCCGTCGGTGCCGGAGGTCATGCGCCGCTGCCGCGATCTGGGGCTCCAGTCGTCGGCGGATACCACCACCTACTACGTCGGCCGAGAGACGCTCCTCCCGCGGGGGAGGAGCACGATGGCGCGGTGGCGGAAAAGACTGTTCGGGTTGATCGCCCGGAACGCGCGCCCGAGCACCGACTTCTTCGCCATCCCGCCCGGGCGGGTGGTGGAGCTGGGGATGCAGATCGATCTCTGAGCAGGCCTCCGAGTGGGCGCCTGCCCCCCCGCCATGGCATCCTCCCAGGTGCCGTGCACGTCGTCGCCGCCTTCGCGCTGGCCGTCTTGCTCCGCGCGGATCCGGACGCGGGAGCACCGGTGCGCCTCAGCCCGGAGGCGGAGCTGGAGGCGGAGCTGCAGAAGGCCACCGAGACCCTGCCCCCGGCCGAGGTGGTGGTGGTGGTCGAGGGCCCGGACGCGCACCGGTACAAGCTGGTGGAGGCGACGCTGCTCCTGGACGGGGCCCCGCTTCCGCCGGGAGCCGCGGTCGCGTCGGGCGGTACGGCCAAGGGCGCCCCGGTCTCCGACGGGGACCACGTGCTGGCCGCCAAGCTCGTCTACCAGGGGGCGCCGCTCGGCGTGCGTCCGTGGGAAGAGGGGCCGCAGTGGATCCTGCCGGCGCGCGTGTCGCTGAATGCCACGCGCGGGCTGCGCATCACGCTCCGGCTGACGGTGGAGGCGAACGAGCGGGCGCCGGTCCCCAGCAAGAAGCTGTCGCTCCGCTCGGAGGTGGAGCCGGTGATGATGGTCGCGGTGGAGGAGCCGCCGCCCCCGCTGGCTCCGAAGCCACCGCCGCCCGAGGTGGCCGCCCCCGCACCGGAGTCCGCGGTGCCCGCGGCCGCCGCGCCCGCCGCCACGTCGTCGCCCGAGAAGCCGGCGCCGGCGAAGAAGAAGCCGGCGAAGAAGGTGGCTCGCAAGCCCGCGCCGAAGCCGGCTCCGGCCACGCCGGCCAAGGCGGCGGCCGTCCCGGCTTCAGCAGCTGCGGCGGAGTCGACCGACGGCCTGGAGGCGGCCACCGCCCGGCTCCGGGCGGCGCTCTCGGCGCCCCGCGACGGCGGCGTGGCTTCGCCCCCGATCGCGCGCTGACGCGTCTGGGCTCGACGTCAGCTCCCACACGGTTGGTGTTCCACGCGTGAGCATCTTCCCCGACCGCCTCGCTCCGGAGGGTCACGGACCGCAGCACCAGTGAAGGCGATCAGCCCTGGCGTGTACGGGCTGCTCTTCGGGCGAGCAAGCGGCGAGCGACGAGCACTAGGCCGGCGAGCACGAGGACGAGACCAACACCGGCGGCAGCGACAGCACCCCAGACTTCGAACAGGATGCCGCGACACCGGGGCTCTGAAGACCAACCCGAAGGTTCTTGGCAGACCGGGACGAAGAGCGCTGCGAGCATTCCGACGCGCATAGGCCAGCGTGGCCAGCAGCGTCACCAGAATGCCAGCCGTCAGCAGTCGACGCGGCGTTCTGTCTTCAGTCACCCGCTACTTCTTCTGCTCGGCCAGCAGCTTCTCGCGGTAGGCCTTCATCATCGCCTCCTGCTCGGAGCGCGGCACGGGCAGATACTTGGCGAACTCCATCGTGAACTCGCCCTTGCCCTGCGTCGCCGAGCGGAGATCGGTGCTGTAGCCGAACATCGTGTTCAGCGGGACCTCGGCCACCGCCACCACGTAGCCCTCGGCGTTCTCGGTGCTGAGGATGGTCCCGCGCCGCTGGTTGAGCTGCCCCACCACCGAGCCCTGGAAGTCCTCCGGCGCAGAGACCTCGACCTTCATGATCGGCTCGAGGATGACCGGCTTGGCCTCGTCGTAGCCCTCGCGGAAGCCCATGATCGCGGCCGTCTTGAACGCCTGCTCGGACGAGTCCACCGCGTGCGAGGCGCCGTCGTTGATCACGCAGCGCACACCGGTGACCGGGAAGCCGATCAGGCTGCCCTTCTTCATCGCCTCGCGGAATCCCTTGTCCACCGCGGGAATGAACTCCCGGGGGATGGCGCCGCCGACGATGTCGTCCACGAACTCGTAGTGTTCAACCGCGTCCGGCGGAAGGGGCTCGAGGTAGCCGCACACCCGCCCGAACTGGCCCGAGCCGCCGGTCTGCTTCTTGTGGGTGTAGGCGAAGTCGCCCCGCTGGGTGATCGTCTCGCGGTAGGCCACCTGCGGCTTGCCGGCCACCACCTCGCAGTTGTACTCGCGCTTCATCCGCTCGATGTAGATCTCGAGGTGCAGCTCGCCCATCCCGCTGATGATCGTCTGGGCGGACTCCTCGTCACGGTGGACCCGGAAGGTGGGGTCCTCCTTGGTGAACCGGTTGAGCGCCTTGGAGAAGTTGGCCTGCCCGGTGCGCTCCTTGGGCGCCACGGCCAGCGAGATGACCGCGTCCGGAACGTGCATCGAGGTCATCGTGTAGTTGACCGTGCCGTCGGTGAAGGTGTCGCCCGAGGCGCACTCCACGCCGAAGAGGGCCACGATGTCCCCGGCGTTCGCCTCCTCGACGTCGTTCATCTCGTTGGCGTGCATGCGCACGATGCGCGGGATCTTCACCTTCCGCTGGTTGCTCTGGTTGACGATGAAGTCGCCCTTGGCAATGTGGCCCTGGTAGAGGCGCATGTAGGTCAGCTGACCGTACCGCCCGTCCTCCAGCTTGAAGGCCAGCCCGACGAAGGGCTTGTCCGGGTCCGAGGCGAGCACCACCTTCGCCTCGTCGTTCTTCTGGTCCAGCGCCTCGTTGACGACCTCCTTCGGGTTGGGGAGGTAGTCCCGCACCGCGTCGAGGAGCAGCTGCACGCCCTTGTTCTTGTAGGCCGAGCCGCAGAACACGGGCGTCATCTTCAGGGCGATGGTGGCACGGCGCACCGCGGCCTTGAGCTCCTCGGCGGAGATCGGCTCGTCATGGACGAACTTCTCTGCCAGGAGGTCGTCGACGTTGGCCACGCCCTCGATGATGTCGTGGCGGGCCTTCTTGGTGGCCTCGGCGTACTCCGCCGGCACGTCCTCCTCGCGGACGTGCTCGCCGTTCTCTCCGTCGAAGTAGTAGGCCTTGCCGACGATGGGGTCGATGATGCCCTGGAAGCGGTCCTCGGCGCCGATCGGCACCTGCATCATCACCTGGTGGTGGGAGAGCTTCTCGCGAAGCTGGTTCCCCACCCGGGCGTAGTTCGCCCCGGCCCGGTCCATCTTGTTCACGAAGGCCAGCCGCGGAACCTTGTAGCGGCGCATCTGCCGGTCGACGGTGATCGACTGGCTCTGGACGCCGGACACCGCGCAGAGGACGAGGATCGCCCCGTCGAGCACCCGCAGCGCCCGCTCCACCTCGATCGTGAAGTCGACGTGGCCCGGGGTGTCGATGATGTTGATGTTGATGTCCTTCCACAGGCAGTAGGTCGCCGCGGACTGGATGGTGATGCCCTTCTCACGCTCCAGGTCCATGGAGTCCATCTTGGCGCCCACGCCGTCCTTGCCACGGACCTCGTGAATCTCGTGGATCCGGCCGGTGTAGAAGAGGACGCGCTCGGTGAGGGTGGTCTTGCCCGAGTCGATGTGGGCGGAGATCCCGATGTTCCGGACGCGGTCGATGGGGAAAGAGGACGCCATGATTCGTGTGCTTCCTGACTGAGCGAAAGAAGGAGGGGGGAGGGGCCGCGGCCCTGTACTCGACAAGCGGCCCGATTGCTAGCCCCAGACTAATGCAGCGCGGCAAACCTGCAAGAAAGCCGGAATTCCGGGGCTTCAGCCGTGGAGGCTGTCCAGCCAGCGGGTGATCTGCTGCACCGCCTCCCCGAAGGAGGGGGCCACGAAGATCATGTCCTGGTACACGGTGGGGTCGTAGGGCCGCTCCGTCATTCGCTCGAAGTCGAGCGGGACGAGCTGGGCCTCGCGGCTGAACCGCTCCAGCTCCCCGAAGGAGGAGAGGAGCCCCGCCCCGTAGGCCTTGAGCTTCCCGTCTTCGTAGGCGGCGCCAAACTCGAGCGTGTACCAGTAGACTCGCTCGATGCGCTTGAGCGTCTCCTCCGAGACGCGCTCCGCGGCGCGTCCGAAGGCACGGTTGATCTCGGCGAAGCCGGGGTCGGACAGGGTGGCCGCGTGGCCCACCAGCTCGTGCACGATGTCCGGCTCGGGCGTGTAGAGCGGGACGGTGTGGTGCCGGATGTACTGGGTGGAGAGGAACTGGTCGTCCTTCAGGTTGCCGAGGAACGTGCGGGAGGCGACCAGCCCGGCGACGGGCACCATGCGGAAGCCGGTGGCGGGGGTGAGCTTCACGTTCACCTCGCGGAGCTGCGGGATGCGGCTCCGGGGGAAGGCGAAGTGCGCCGAGCACATGCGGTACTCGCGCGAGGCGAAGCGGTCGTGCAGCGGCGCGAGGTGCTCCCACACCGTGCGCCACACCCCGAGCTCGACCTCGTCGTAGGCCACGTCCGGCACCGGATCGCCCACCCGCCAGCGGAGGGCCTGCTGGGCGATGGCGTTGCGGCGCTGCCGGTAGACCGGATCGCGGAAGCCCGGATGGTTCTGGTCGAGCTGGACCAGGTCCTCCATTCCGGTGTGTGGGGCGTCGGCGGGACTCGGTGCCGGGGTGGGCGTCTCGACCGTCATCGGTTGACAGTCTAAACCGTTCGCCCCACGCGCGCCGCGACGCTCCCCGTCACCCACCCCGGCCTCCCTGCTCAACCCCTGCGCCACCACACCCAGTGTCCGTTCGAAGGGGGTGTCGCGCTCGCCCCCCGTCCCGGGACGCACCGTGTTACTGCTCGCGCTCGACGTGCCGCCACCGTCCGCCGCCGACGTTCCCGCCTCGCCCCTGGCCCGGGCGGCGGTGCGTCTCGTCCTCGGCGTGGTGCGGCTCCTGCCCGCGACCGCCCGCGCCGCGTTCGCCGAGGCAGTCGGGCGCATCGCCTTTGCCCTCGGCATCCGCCGCCGCCTCACCCTGGACAACCTGGCCGCGGCCTTCCCCGCCTGGAGTGCAGACGAGCGGCGAGAGGTGGCGCGACGCACGTATGCCAACATGGCCAGCGCCGCGCTGGAGGCTGCTCTCGGCGCCGGTGCGGCGCCGGCTTCCCTCGCCTCCTCGGTCGTCTCGGACGAGATCCGTCTCGTCGAGCGCGCGCTCGCCGGGGGGCGGGGAGCCCTGGTGGTCACCGCTCATCTGGGAAGCTGGGAGCTCCTCGGTGCCGAGCTGAGCCGCCGCGGCCTTCCCCTGCACGCGGTGGTGCGGCCGCTCTCCGGGGCCTTCAACGCCGAGGTGGTGGCGGCCCGGGTGCGCTCCGGCCTGCGCCTCATCTCCGCCCGCGGCGCGCTGCCGGCCACGCTGGCCGCGCTCCGCCGCAACGAGGTGGTGACCGTGCTCCTCGACCAGGCGGTGGGCGGCAAGCACGCGCTCTTCGTCCCCTTCTTCGGCCGCCCGGCCGCGACCACCCCGCTGGTGAGCATCGCCGCGATGCGCTCCGGCGCCCCGGTGTTCCTCGGCCTCGCCCCGAGGGACCAGGGAGCGCTGCGGCTCCACCTGGAAGGGCCCTTTCCCGTCCCCTCCACCGGGAACCGGAGCCAGGACGTGTGGGCGCACACCGCGGCGCTCACTGCCGCCCTGGAGCGCGCCGTCCGGGAGCACCCGGACCAGTGGCTGTGGCTCCACCGGCGCTGGAAGGTGCCGCCCGGTGCGACGGCGGGTGTGACGCAGACCCTCCCGCAGCGTTAAGACGCTGGGCCCCGGGAAACGGAGGACCAGGGTGGCGAACGACTGGGGAGACCGCGAGAGGAAGGACCCGCTCGACCAGGCCTTGGCCCGGATGCGCGATGCGCTGGAGCGCGGCGAGCTGTCACGCCGCGAGTGGCGCCAGACCTTCCGTGAGCAGCGCCGCCTTCTCCGCGAGCAGCGGCGCGCCTTCCGGCGGCGGGGCCCGCCCAGAGCCATCGGCTGGGTGTTCCTGGGGATGGCCGGGATGCTCACCTACCTCATGGTGGACGGCGCGCCGTACTTCCTCGTCTGGCCCGCGCTGGGCTTCGCCATCGCCGGTGTCTCCATGCTCTTCCGGCGCCGCGACCGGGACTCGGTGGTCGAGGGGCAGGCCACTCCGGTGGCCCAGCCGGCCGCCGACCCGGCCGGACTGGCCCGCATCGACTCCCTCTGCGACAAGCTGCTCGAGGAGATCAAGAAGGGCCCGGCGGTGCTGCGCGAGGTGGTGCGCAATCCGGAGGAGTCGGTGCGCGGGCTCCGGGAGGCCATCCACGCGCTGGCCAAGCGCGAGGCGGAAGTGAAGGGCCTGGTCACCGCCGCAGACGGCGAGCGGCTGCAGCGCGAGCGGGCCGACCTGGTCGCCCGGCGCGACGGCGCAGCCGATCCGGTGACGCGCCAGCGGTGGGAGGAGGCGCTCAAGGCGCTCGACGGCCAGCTCCAGCACCGCGAGACGTTGCGCACCCAGGGTGCCCGGCTCGAGGCGGAGCGGGTCCGGCTGGGCTACACGCTGGAGAACCTCTACACCCAGGTGCTGGCGGTGCGTTCCACGGCCACCTCCGACCAGGCTGGCGTCCAGCTCAAGCAGAGCGTGGAGCGGCTGGGCGACGAGATCTCCGCCGTGGCCGGGGCCCTGGAATCGATGCAGGCCGTCGACGCCGGTGCCGCGGGGACGGACTCGAGCGAGACGGCGCGGCCGTCGCGCGAGCGCATCTGACCGGCCGGAGGCGGGCCGGGTCAGGCCTTTCCACCCGGCGGCGGGTCGCCGGGCGGCGCGGGCCTCGACCGGCTCGGGCCGACGCCGGCGCGCTCCAGGAAGTGCCGCACCGTCACCAGCTCCTCGCGGGTGAGGTCCTTGTGGCGCGAGCGGTGGACGAAGCCGGTCTGCCCGTTGATCGTGGCGCGGAGCTTGCCTCCATGCGTCTCCTCCATCCGCCCCAGCCCCTCGAGCAGATGGACGACGTCGCGCCAGGGCAGGTTGAGCGGGATGGGGTGGGCGAAGATGGCGTCCAGCGTCCTCTGGTCGGAGTGGCTGAGCTCGGGGGTCGCCATGAGCGGAGGGTACACACTTTCGCACACCGGAGGGAGTTGGCGGCCCGGGGGGCGGCCCCTACCTTGGTGTAGCGGAGCGTGCAGCGACCGAAGCCCGGCTGTTGCCTCCGAGGCGACGGGGCGCATGTATGTCTCCTCGCCGGTCCGCGGGCTTGGAAGCTCGCGCGGCTGGCGCAGCGGCTGCACCAGGCCCCTTCATGCTCCGCGCTCCCTTGACGGTTCGCTTTTCTGGATACGGCCTCCTCGGTCTTCTCCTCCAGGTTCCCTTCAGCGGTCCGGCCACCAACCTCTGGATGCTCGCCATCTACGGCGCGGGCGGGCTGGTGCTCGAGGGGCTGGACGTCCTGCTCCGCCTGCCGGTCGCCATCCGCGCGCTGGGGCTGGTGGCCGCCATCTACGCCCTGGGGACCGCGGTGGGATGGGCGGTGGGGCAGGTGGGTGCGGATCCGCTCTGGCAGCTGCCGGCCGCCGGCGGGTACCTGCGCCTCGACCTCGCCCCGGCCTGGTTCGTGGTCGCCGCCTGCTTCCGCTTCGTGCGGCGCGGGCTGGACCGGGTGCAGGCGCTGCTCGATCGCACGCAGCCCGCCCAGCCGGAGCCGGACGGCGCCTCGCTCGCCTTCCTCCTACCGCACGAACGGTAGATGCACCCCGCGGGTGGGCAGCCGTGACCTCTGCCCGGTGAGCCAGGCGTCCACCGAGCGCGCCGCCTCCCGCCCGTCGGAGATGGCCCACACGATGAGGCTCGCTCCCCGGCTGGCGTCTCCCGCGGCGAACACTCCCGGCGCCGAGGTCTGGAACCCGCCGTCCACCCGGACGTTGCCCCGGGCGTCCAGGGCCAGCCCGAGCTGACCGACCATCGGATCCGGCTCGGGCCCGACGAAGCCCATGGCCAGCACGAGAAGGTCCACCGGGTACACCACCTCGCTTCCTGGCACCTCGACGAAGCGCATCCCGCCGCTGGCCTCGCGGATCGCCTCCACCTGGACGGCATGGAGCGCCTCGAGCCGCCCCTGGTTCCCGCTCAGCCGCTGGGTGAGGAGCCCGAAGCCGCGCTCGCCGCCTTCCTCCTGGCTGGAGGAGGTCCGGAAGACGACCGGCCACTGCGGCCAGGGATTGCCCGGCGCTCGCACCTCGGGCGGCATGGGGAGGAGCTCGATCTGCCGGACCTCCCTCGCCCCCTGGCGCAGCGCCGTGCCCAGGCAGTCCGAGCCGGTGTCCCCGCCGCCGAGGATGATCACCCGCTTGCCGCCGGCGTGGGGCGCATCCACCGGCACGATCTGGCCAGCCAGGCGGCGGTTCTGCGCCTCGAGGTAGTCCATGGCCCGCACCACGCCGGCCAGCTCACGGCCGGGCACCTCCAGCTCCCGCGGCCGCTGGGCCCCCACGGCGAGCACCAGGGCGTCGTGGGAGGCCCGCAGCCCGTCGAAGGTCGGGTCGCGCCCCACGTCCACCCCGGTCCGGAAGCGGACGCCCTCCTCCTCGAGCACCGCCAGGCGCCGGTCGATGACCCACTTCTCCAGCTTGAAGTCCGGGATGCCGTAGCGGAGGAGTCCGCCGAGCGCCGGAGCGCGCTCGTGGACGGTCACCGTGTGCCCGGCCTGGTTGAGCTGGGCCGCCGCAGCCAGGCCGGCCGGCCCGCTCCCCACCACGGCAACCGTCTTTCCGGTGCGCAGCCCGGGCGAGCGGGCGCGCACCCAGCCCTCGCGGAAGGCGCGCTCGGCGATCTCCTTCTCCACGTGCTCGATGGCCACCGCATCGCGGTCGATGGCCAGCACGCAGGCCGCCTCGCACGGGGCGGGGCAGAGCCGCCCGGTGAACTCCGGGAAGTTGTTCGTCCCGTTGAGCGCCAGGAAGGCCGACTCCCAGCGGTCGCGGAAGACGTGGTCGTTGAACTCGGGGATGGGATTTCCGAGCGGGCAGCCCTGGTGGCAGAAGGGGACGCCGCAGTCCATGCACCGGCCGGCCTGGTGCCGGGCGGTGACCTCGGGCCAGGCCTGGGTGAACTCCGTCCAGTCGTGGAGCCGCTCCGACTTGGCCCGCTTGGCGGGCGTCACCCGCGGCCACTCGACGAACCCGGTTGCCTTGCCCACGCTCAGCCCTCCACCACCCGGAGGCGAGGCGGCGCGGGGGGCGGGCGCATCGCTGCCCGCCGTGCCTGGAGCACGCGCTTGTAGTCGGTGGGGAGCACCTTCACGAAGTGGGGGACGAGGTGCTGCCAGTTGTCCAGCACCCGGCGGGCGAGCGGGCTCCCGGTGTGGCGGAGGTGGTTCTCCACCAGCCCGTAGACCAGCCAGATGTCCGACTCGTCGACGAGCGACTCCAGCTCCACCATCGACGTGTTGCAGCGGGCGCGGAAGCGGCGCTCGCGGTCGAGCACGAAGGCCAGCCCGCCGCTCATCCCGGCGGCGAAGTTCCGCCCGGTGGGACCGAGGACCACCACCACCCCGCCGGTCATGTACTCGCAGCCGTGGTCTCCCACGCCCTCCACCACCGCGGTGGCGCCGCTGTTGCGGACGGCGAAGCGCTCCCCGGCCAGGCCGGAGGCGAAGAGCTCGCCCGAGGTGGCGCCGTAGAGCACGGTGTTCCCCACCACCACGTTCTCCTCGGGCGGGATGCGGCTGGCCGCCGGAGGCCGCACGATGATCCGGCCGCCGGACAGCCCCTTGCCGGCGTAGTCGTTGGCGTCGCCCTCCAGCTCCAGCGTCACCCCGGCGGCGAGGAAGGCGCCCAGGCTCTGCCCCGCCGAGCCGCGGAGCCGGACCCGGATGCTGTCGTCGGGCAGCCCGACGCTCCCCCGGCGGCGGGCAATCTCACCGCTCACCATCCCCCCCACCGCGCGGTGCGCGTTGCGGACGGGGAGGACGACCATCGTCGGGGGCCCGCCGTCCACGGTGGACCGGGTGCGCCGCAAGAGCTCGTGGTCGAGGTGGTCGGTGACGTCCTTGCGCTGCTCGGTGAGGCAGCGCCGCGGCACGTCCGGCGCGGCGCGGGGTGGGGCGAGCAACGCCGACAGGTCAAGGGCCCGCGCTTTCCAGTGCGGCAGGTCGGCCCGGGGACGGAGGAGGTCCACGCGGCCCACCACCTCCTCCAGGCTGCGCGCGCCGAGCCGGGCCAGAAGCCGGCGCACCTCCTCGGCGACGAAGACGAAGAAGTGCACCACGCCTTCCGGGCTTCCAGAAAAGTGCTTGCGCAGCTCCGGGTCCTGGGTGGCGATGCCCACCGAGCAGGTGTTGAGGTGGCACTTGCGGAGCATGATGCAGCCCAGGGCCACTAGCGAGGCGGTGGCCATCCCGAACTCCTCCGCCCCGAGCAACGCGGCCATCACCACGTCGCGCCCGGTGCGGAGCCCGCCGTCCACCTGGACGCGGATCCGATCCCGCATCCGGTTCTGGACCAGGACTTGCTGGGTCTCGGCCAGCCCCAGCTCCCAGGGCAGCCCGGCGTACTTGATGCTCGACACCGGGGAGGCGCCGGTCCCTCCCTCGTACCCGGAGATGACCACGCAGCCCGCGCCTGCCTTGGCCACGCCGGTGGCCACCGTCCCCACCCCCACCTCGCTGACCAGCTTCACGCTCACCCGCGCGGCGGGGTTGACCGACTGGAGGTCGTAGATGAGCTGGGCCAGGTCCTCGATGGAATAGATGTCGTGGTGGGGCGGCGGGGAGATGAGCGTCACCCCGGGCGTGGACCAGCGGACCTTGGCGATGCGGTCGTCGACCTTGTGGCCGGGAAGCTGGCCGCCCTCGCCCGGCTTGGCCCCCTGGGCGATCTTGATCTGCAGCTCGTCGGCGTTGACCAGGTATTCGGCGGTGACGCCGAAGCGGGCCGAGGCCACCTGCTTGATCGCGCTCCGGCGCAGGTCCCCGTTCTCGTCCGGCTGGTAGCGCCGCGCCTCCTCGCCGCCCTCGCCGGAGTTGCTCCGCCCTCCGATGCGGTTCATGGCGATGGCCAGCGTCTCGTGGGCCTCTGCGCTGATGCTCCCGAAGGACATGGCGCCGGTGACGAAGCGCTTCACCAGCGAGGCCGCCGGCTCCACCTCCTCGAGCGGCACCGGCGTGCAGCGGTCGGTGGCCATCTCCAGCATCCCGCGCAGCGTGGCCGGTCCGGCGCTCTCGTCGTCGGCCGCATCGGCGTAGCGCGCGTAGATGTCCGGGTCGGCCTGCTTCACCGCCGCCTGGAGGAGGGCGATGGTGGTCGGGTTCCACCGGTGCTGCTCGCCGCGCCGCCGCCACTGGTAGAAGCCGCCGACGGGAAGGCCGGCCTCCCCGGGCGTCTCGGCGCCGAAGCCCCGGGCGTGGCGCTCGAGCGCCTCCCTGCCCAGCTCGGCCAGCCCGACGCCGCCCAGCCTGGACGGCGTCCCGGTGAAGTGCTTCTCCACCAGTGCCCGGTCGAGCCCCACCGCCTCGAAGATCTGCGCCCCCCGGTACGACTGCAGTGTGGAGATGCCCATCTTGGACATCACCTTGAGGAGCCCCTCGCAGATCGCCTGGCGGTAGCGCTCCTGGGCGACCGCTTCCTCCACCGGCGGCTCGCTCTCCCGCGCCAGGGTGCGCACCGTGTCCAGGGCCAGGTAGGGATTCACCGCCGCCGCGCCGTAGCCGAAGAGCAGCGCGAGGTGGTGCACCTCCCGGGCCTCGCCGGTCTCCACCAGGAGCCCGGTCTGCATCCGGATGCCGTCCCGCACCAGCCGGCGCTGGACCGCGGAGAGGGCGAGCAGCACCGGGATGGGCGCCGAGCGCGCGTCCACACCGCGGTCGCTGAGGATGAGGATGCTGCAGCCGTCGTCGATGGCCTCCACCGCCGCCCGGGTGAGGCGCTCCACCGCCTCCTCCAGCGCGCCGGGGCCGCCGTCGACCGGGTAGAGCAGGGAGAGGGTGTGGGTCTGGAACATCCCCTGCGACTGCATCCCCTTGAGGCGGGCCATCTCCTCGTTGCTGAGCACCGGGCCGGGGAGGGTGAGGCGGTGGCACTGCTCCGGCGTCTCGTCGAGTGTGTTGCCGTCCGGGCCAGTGGCGGTGGCCAGGGTCATCACCAGCGACTCGCGGATGGGGTCGATGGGGGGGTTGGTGACCTGGGCGAAGAGCTGGTGGAAGTAGCGGAACAGGCTCGGGGCCTGGTCGCTCAGCACGGCCAGCGGCGTGTCGTTGCCCATCGAGCCGATCGGTTCGTGCCCGCCCTCCACCATCGGCTGGAGGACGAGGCGCAGGTCCTCGTCGGTGTACCCGAACGCCCTCTGGAGCCGCTCCAGCTGCTCCCCCTCGAACGGGGGCGCCGTCGGGACGGCGGGAAGCTCGTCGAAGGCGAAGACGTTCTTGTCCAGCCAGCGCCGGTAGGGCCAGCGGGTGGTGATGTCCCGCTTCAGCTCCTCGTCCTCGACGATGCGTCCTTCCTCGGTGTCGACGAGGAACATCCGGCCGGGCTGGAGCCGGCCCCGCCGCCGCACCCGTTCCGGGGGCACGTCGATGACGCCCGTCTCCGAGGCGAGGATGACGCGCCCGTCGTCGGTCTCCATCCACCGCGCCGGCCGCAGCCCGTTGCGGTCCAGGGTGGCCCCGATGCGGACGCCGTCGGTGAAGGCGATGGCCGCCGGGCCGTCCCAGGGCTCGAGCAGCGCGCTCGAGTACTCGTAGTAGGCGCGCCGGGCCTCGTCCATCCCCTGGTCGTTCTCCCAGGCCTCGGGGATGAGGAGCATCATCGCCTGGGGAAGGCTCCGGCCGCCGAGGGCGAGCAGCTCGAGCATGCTGTCGAACTGGGCCGAGTCGCTGGTGTCCTCGCGGACGATGGGAAAGAGCCGGTCGAGGCTGCCGAAGAACTTGGCCGACTGGAGCTGGCTCCTCCGCGCGGCGAGCCAGTTCCGGTTGCCGCGCACGGTGTTGATCTCCCCGTTGTGGGCGATGAAGCGGAAGGGCTGGGCCAGCTCCCAGGTGGGGAAGGTGTTGGTCGAGTAGCGCGAGTGCACCAGGGCCAGCGCGCTGACCATGTCCGGGTCCTGGAGATCGCGGTAGAAGCGCTGCAGGCGGGCGGGGAGGAGCAGCCCCTTGTAGACGATGGTCTCCGCGGAGAGGCTGACGATGTGGAATCGGCCCTCCGGATCGAGGTGGCGCTCGCGGACGCGGTTCTCCACCAGCTTGCGGATGACGTAGAGCTTGCGCTCGAAGGCGGAGGGGATGACGCGGCGGCGGGCGATGTAGATCTGCCGCACCACCGGCGCGCTCTCGCGGGAGAGCCAGCCGAGCTGCGTCTCGTCGATGGGGACGTCGCGCCAGCCGATGACGCGCTGGTGCTCGTGCTCGGCGACCTCGTCGAACACCGCCTCGCAGGCGGCCCGCGCGTCCGGATCCTGGGGGAGGAAGACCTGCCCCACGCCGTAGCAGCGCCGGCGGGGCATCTCGAAGCCGAGGCGGAGGCCTTCGCGCTTGAAGAAACGGTGCGGGAGCTGGAGATTGATGCCCGCGCCGTCGGCGGTCTCGGGGTCGGCGCCGCACGCGGCGCGGTGGCTCAGCCGGTCGAGGATGCCGAGCGCGTCCTCGACGATGGCACGGGACTTCTCGCCGCGGATGTTGACGATGAAGCCGACTCCGCACGCGTCGTGCTCGGTCGACGGGTCATACAGCCCGTGGTGTGTGGGCAGGGGCAACCCTGACCCTCCTTCGCTCCGGCATCATGCCGCATGGCGGCGTCATTGAGCGTGGGACTGTAATGCGCCGCGTCGGGCGGAAACAAACCGACCGGTCGGCCGGTCTCGTAGCTCTCCGCAAGCTACCGAAAAGACGGGCTAACAAGAGCCGCCCGGAGAGTGGGCGGCCGAACGAGGCAGGACGGGAGCCGGACCGGGCGCCGGCTGCACCATTCGTGACGGCGCGGAGGGCCGAATGAAGCGCGCACACATCCTGGGAGGGGCAAAGCAGCTCACCAGCCCCCGAGCAGCTCCCGGAGGTAGCCCTTCCACACGGAGGGCAGCGTCAGGGTGAGGTGGCCGATGGTCTTCTCGCTCTGTGGAACGAGGACGAAGCGCGCGGTGGGGACGGACTTGACTGCCTGCTGCACCTCGACGAGGTCCGGCGGGTTGAGCGCGTCGTCGGCGAAGTTCACGGCGATCAGCCTCGCTTTGATCTTTCCCAGCTGAGGGACCGGGTCGTAGTCCCAGGAGGACTCGAGCCAGTAGAGGAAGTCGTTGGCGTCCCAGGTCGTCCGCGCCGTCTCCACCATCTTGTCGTAGAGGGCGATGGCGCTCTCGCGCGTCGGCGCCTGCTTCTGGAGGCGCACGTCGCTGTCGAGCATCATCGGCCAGAGGGGGGCGGTGTAGAGCCAGTGCCGCGGGGGCGTCCTGTATTCCCCACCGTTCCAGTCCGGGTCATTCCGGACGGCCTCGGTGAGGATCCGCCGGATGAGGAGATTGCGCCCAGAGACGGCGACGGGCTGAGAGGCGATGGGCAGGACGGCGTCCATCATTTCCGGGTAGCGCTCGGCCCACATCCAGGAGTGCATGCCCCCCATCGAGACGCCGCCCACGAGAACGAGGTGATCCACGCCCAGCCCGCGCGTGACGAGCAGGTACTGGCCGGTGACGACGTCGCCGTAGCCGTAGCGGGGAAAGCGCGCGTGGAGCCCGTCGCTCGGCTTGGTCGAG